>Ga0105106_10004231_pt1 | contig 10245 bp, 9 predicted proteins | sample PPLLaktember2015_5_FD_79109 | JGI IMG/M metagenome (GOLD analysis project Ga0105106, IMG submission 79109) | Freshwater sediment microbial communities from Prairie Pothole Lake near Jamestown, North Dakota, USA - PPLs Lake P8 Core (1) Depth... | ecosystem: Environmental > Aquatic > Freshwater >... | reverse complement strand
GGATTCCCGCGGCGTCACTCGCTCTTGTGGGCCGACAGCGGACCTTCATGGTTTCGCGATGCCATGGTCTGGTGCGCGCGGCACCCCGGCGCGACCCGTGCGATGGGGGCCGGCCAGATCCTGCTCGGAGCGGTGCTCGCCGCCGTGCAGTATCGCCAGGCGTTGACGTGGCGAGCGATGGCCGAGCGTCTGAACTGACAGCTCACGACGGAAGGAGATCCAGAGCGGACACGCGGTCGACATCGCGTGGGAGTTCCGCGGCAAGCCGCGCGAGGACGGCGTCTGTCGCTGATCAGCCGGGGCCGAGCGGGTGGATGCGTCCGCCCAGCCAGACGATGTCGAACAGGCACGAGCTCGCGCCCTCGCGAAAGCACCGGGTCTGCGTGACCACGGCGCGGCACGACACAGCCGAGAGCGCTTGCGCGAGGATGCCCTCCTCGAGCGCGCAGTGATGCGGAGTGGTCTTCTCGAGCCGCGCCATCGTCGAATCGATGCTCACGACTTGCCAGCCGCCGATGTCCTCGCCGCGATTCGCGTGGTGGTACATCCCGTCGATGCCGCGGACGATGTCGACGCCACAGCGGATCTCGTCGGCCACGCGGGCCTCGTGCGAGAGCTTGAACAGCGTCCGCCCGACCTTGCGCAGGCCGAAGCGTCCGAGCCTGCGATCGAGCAGATCGGTGAGCTCGAGCAGCCACTCGATCGGATACCAGCCGTCGGCCTGCACCGCGTCCAGCCGGTCCAGGGCCTCGCGGGTGAGGGTGGTCTCCAGCAGCGACCGCGGACCGGCCAGCTCGGTGCCGAGCAGGTGGCGCAGTGCGAGGGGCACGGCCAAGATGTCGGAGCCGATGGTCTCGTGGCCCTTGCCTACATAGCCGCTGGGTCGGCGGGGGATCACGGCCGAGGATACAACGATCTCCCACGGGCACGAAATGGGCCGTGGACAAACGGCGAGACAGATTCGCCCCACGCGAGCGCGAGCGCCCATCGACGAACGGCTGTCGAGCATGGGGGCATGCTTCGATCCTCATCGGCGTGGCTCCGAAGATCTGGAATGCGTCTTGCTCGAAGGCGGGCATGCACTCGCGCTCCTACGTCCTTCTCCTGCTCGCGGGTTCGTCAGCTGCTTGTTACGTCGGAACGGAGGACGCGCCGCGATCGGAGATCGTCGAGGACGCCGCCGGCGAGGTCGCCGGCGAAGACGCTGAGGTCGCGCGCCCCGCTGATCGCCACATGCTGCATCCCGCATCGGCGTGGCTGGATCACGCGGAGTCGCCGATCATGCCGTGGTGCGGCGCCGTGCTCGTCGCGCCCGACGTCGCCGTGACCGCCGCGCGATGCGTCGACGGTTGGGACAAGAGCTACCTCGACCTCGGATTCGGAGGGATCGAGTCGACGGTCTACGAAATCGCGGAGATCGTCGTGCAGCGAGAGGTCGAGCCGCGCGAGCACGCACTCGCGGCCGTGCGGCTGGCCCAGCCCGTGCGCGGCGTCGATCCTGTCGAGCTCACGCTGCCGCGTGGCGAGGTCTGCGACGTGCAGAGCGTCAGCTACGTCTACGTGCTGCGCGGCGAGGACAGCTCGCGCGGCGTGTGGTCCGGCTGCTTGAGCCAGGGCGAGCTGCGCGCGACGCGGGGCAGCCCGAACTGTCACGGCGACATGGGCGTCGGTGCATTCCTCGCCGATGGGTCGTTGGCCGGCGTAGCGATCGACGCGTGGTCCGAAGGCGGCTGCGTGCCGGGCCATCGCATCGCGACCGTGGCCGACAACGAGGCGTTCTTCGACCTCGCGCTCGAGCTCTCCCGGCCGCCCGTCTGACTCGGGTTTTCGCCGAGTCTGGGGGTTCAGCGCCGCGGCACCTCGATCATGAAGGTCGAGCCCTGGCCCGCGCGGCTCGTCACTTTGATCGTCCCGCCGTGGGCTTCGACGATGTTGCGGGTGACGTAGAGGCCGAGGCCGAGACCGCCGTAGTGCCGCACCGGCACCGCCCGCTCGAATCGTCCGAAGATCCGATCGATGTCCTCGAGCGCGATGCCGATTCCATGGTCGGTGACGACGAGCAGTACGCTGGAATCGGTGGTCTCGAGGCGGATGTCGATCGGCTTGCGCTCTCCGTACTTGATCGCGTTCGAGACCAGGTTGACGACGACCTGCTCCATGCGTGTCTTGTCGCACCTCGCGATGATCTTGTCGTGCGCGTGCAGCCGCAGCTCGCAACCACCCTGCAGCGCCGGCTCGCGGAGATCCTCGACGACTTGGCGGACGAGCGCGGTGAAGTCGGCGTCCTCGAGCTTCATCGCGAGGCTGCCCGCGACGATGCGCGAGACGTCGAGGAGTCGCTCCACGAGTCCGTTGAGGCGGTCGACTTGCCGCAGCGCGCCTTGTACCCGTTCGGCGATCTTGCCGGCTCCCGACTTGGTCACCGCCTGCTCCAACCCCTGCAGCTTCAGCTGGAGGGCGGTGAGTGGTGTACGAAGCTCGTGGCCCGCCACGGAGATGAACTCGTCGCGGACCTGCACCATTCGCTGCGCCTCGCTCGCGCGCGCGCGCTCGTTGACCGCCTCGATCTCCGCCTGGAGGGCGTGCTGCTCGATGCGCCGCCAGTCGGTGAGATCGCGCGTGACCTTGGCGAAGCCGATGATCGTCTGGGAGGGATCGTAGACCGCGGAGATGACGACGTTCACCCAGAGGCGCGTGCCGTCCTTGCGGACTCGCCACCCTTCTTCCTCGTATCGACCCTCCTTCGTCGCGATCTCCAGCTCGTGCCGAGGATGCCCGGCAGCGATGGCTTCCGGCGGATAGAAGATCGAGAAGTGCCGTCCGATCACCTCCGCGGCGGTGTAGCCCTTGATCCGCTGGGCACCGGCGTTCCACGTGGTGATCACGCCGTCGGCATCGAGCATGTAGATGGCGTAATCCTTCACACTCTCCACCAGCAGTCGGAGGCGCTCCTCGCTCTGGCGGAGCCGCTCTTCCGCGAAACGGCGCTCGGTGAAGTCGCGGGTGACCTTGGTGAAGCCGATGTGTTGGCCGTGCTCGTCGAACAGTGCGGTGATGACGACGTTGGCCCAGAACTGGGTGCCGTCCTTGCGGATTCGCCATCCCTCCTCTTCGTAGCGACCGTCGCGCTTCGCCTGGCGCAGCTCGTCGTCGGGGTGGCCGCTCTGTCGGTCCTCCTCGGCGTAGAAGATCGAGAAGTGCTGGCCGACGACCTCGTCGGCGGTGTAGCCCTTCAGCCGCTGGGCGCCGGTGTTCCAGGATCGGATGTGACCATCGACGTCGAGCATGAAGATCGCGTAGTCGACGACCGCCTCGACCATGAGGCGCATGTGCTCTTCACTCTTGCGAAGCGCTTCCTCGTCGCGACGCGGACTCTTCAGCGTGACCACCCCGACCGAGAATACGCGCGCTGTCCGCTCGCGACCACGGGCGCGTGTACCGGCGCCGGAGATCGCGATCAGCCTTTGCGCAGGGACGAGAACAACAGCGCTGCGGAGCCTCCGAGCAGCACGAGATCCATGCCCACACCCAGGCTGAGCGCGCCATAAGCACCGTAGAAGATGCCGACGAGCCCGAGCATCGCGGACCACGCTCGACTCCCGAAGCCGCGTGTGATGAGCGCGGCGCCGACGAGCAACGCAAGGGTGGGGCAGGGCAAGAGGCCGGTCGGCGCACCCCACAGATAGGCGTGCGAGGGGCGACCCACCAGGAAGTGCGGATAGATGATGCCGAAGGCGAGGACACAAGTGCCGACGGCGACGGCCCAGCCATCGCCGGTCCGCACGGGCGCGCGATCGAAGAGCTTCACCATCGCCACCGAGAACCCGGCGAGCACCGCGAGGACGACGGCATTGAACGTCATGCCGAACACGACCGCGAAGCCACTGGCCGTAGCCACTGGAACGATGAGCAGTCGAACGGACATGCGGTTCGTGGGCCGCCAGCCGAGGGCGATCGCGAGGAGCGTGGCCGCGATGACGACATGCAGCAGGACCGCGACCGGGAAGCCCGCGTTCGCGATCCGCGTGAGCCCGTCGAGGATCTCGGTCGGCGAGGGCATGTCCCTCGGGATCGTGTGGGGCCACCCCGCTGGCGGCCAGCGCAGCCATTGCGCGCCGCGTCACCTGCGCCCGACTCGTGTTCGCCCGCCGGTCGCGCCATGATGGTCGACATGTTCCAGACACTGCTCGTGGCCCTCGACGGATCTCCGCGCGCGCCGTTCGTGCTCGAGCGAGCGGTGGAGCTCGCGCGCCTCGGCAATGGCCGCATCCATCTCTGTCGCGCGGTGACGATTCCCATCGGCTTGCCCGACGCCGTGTGGGCGATGCCGCTCGCACAGATCGACACGGCGCTCGTCGCGGAAGCCGAGCGTGATCTGGCGACTGCGGCACAGCCCTACGGGTCGTTGATCGCGGGCTCGCACGTTCGCGTCGGTCAGCCCGGTGACGTCGTGATCGACTTCGCGACCGAGCTGAGCGCGCAGCTGATCGTCATCGGCGCCCACGGGTACGGGCCGATCGAGCGACTACTCGGCACCACTGCGAGCAAGATCGTCCACAGGGCGAAGTGCTCGGTGCTCGTCGTGCGCTAGAGGTACTAGCCCGGCGCCGCTACTTCACTGCGGGCGCGCGCACGAAGCTCTCGCTCGGTGCGAGCGGGTTGGGGTCGGCCGGGCCGGGATCGTGCCAGGGCCGGCCGTGCTCGGCGGCGTGCTCGAGCTCGGCGATGATCTGCGCGCCGAGCAACAGGATGACGGCAGCGACCTCGAGGCCCAGTAGCAGCACGACCACGGTGCCGAGGGAGCCGTACACGACATCGACGAGCGAGAGGTTCGCGAAGTACCACGTCATGAACAGCCGTGTGGCTTCCCACAGGACCGCGGCGACGAGCCCACCCACCAGGGCTCGACGCGCGCGCACCCCCGCGCGCGGCATCACGGCGTAGAACGACGACAACAGCAGCACGAGCCCGACGAACGCCAGCGTCTTCACGAGCGGCACTGCCGTGCCCGCGTCGATGGCGAGGCCGAGCACGCGGACTCCCTGCTCGGGCAACGAGTCGAACGCCGTCATCACGAACGTGATCGCGAGGATTCCGATGCTGATCATCGCCACGTAGGCGAGCGGGAGTACGAACGCCCGCAGAGGATGGGGAGCGCGACGACGTTGGCGATGGAACAGGACCCCGATCGCGTCGTCGAGCACACGGAACGCCATCGCGCTGAAGAACAGCAGCACGAGGAAGCCGACCACGCCGATCACGTTGCGACGCTCGACGAACGCGGAGAACGCTTCGGTGACCGCGGTGCCCTGGCCGGGCAGCAACACCTCGGCGGGCGTCGCGATTGCCTGGATGAGCACCGGCTCGTCGACCACCGTGGAGAGCAGCACGATCACCACCGCGAACAGTGGGACGATCGACAGAAGCGTGTTGTAGCCCACCGCGCTCGCGAGCAAGAGCCCGCGGTTGCGGATGAAGTCGCGGAGCACGCGGCGCGAGAACCCGGCGAGCCGGCGCACGAAAAGGATGATCCCTGCGAGCATGCCGGGCGGGCGCTTGGGTGGCGGCAAGCGCGTGTCCATCGACTCCGGGATCCTACGCGCTCGCTCGGCGCCGTCGTGGAAGTGCCTGTCGTCGCGCCGGGAACCGCCCGGAGCGACGCGCGGCGGAACGCGCGACGGCCTCGCCGCGAGGCTCGCAGCAAGGAGCGCGCGGGCCCGCGCGGAGCTCAGTAGATGAACGCGTCATCACCATGGGTGACCGTGACGACGAGAACCGTGTCCGCTTGCAGGTCGGCGTCGAGTGCCGCGTACGCGGTCGCGATGCTGTCCGCGTGCATGTCCGCATACGCGATGACGTGGAGGATCTGCTTGTTCCATGCGTGCTCGGGCGCGACGTTGGCGGAGCTCACGAGGATGTCGGCGAGCTTCTCGGTGAGGATCTCCTCGGCCAGGTCCACGGTGTACGGGTCGTCGAACGGGAACGTGATCGCTCGCACCACGCTCACGCCGACCGTGTGGCCGTCGATCGCAACCAGCAGATCCGTCTTCGTGCCCATGTCGTCGATGTACTCGATCGTGCCTTCGGTCTCGAGCAGCTCGGCGCCCTCGCAGCGTGCGAGCACCTCGAACGCAACGATCTCCGAGTGCAACGAGCTGCCGCCGAGATTGCCGGCGTCGAAGATCTGCTGCCCGCCGGGCGTCAGCAGGTCGTAGTCGTAACCGACGAGCCCGAAATCGATCGCGTTGTAGAACTCGAACGGGCTCGGCGAGGTGATCTCGACGGCATCGAGCTCGCCACAGTCACCGGCGATGGTGCCGAGCCCCGGCAGTGGCCCCCCGGTGTCGGTGCTGCTGCTGCTGCTGCCGTCGTCGTCGGTGGAGGAGCCATCCTCGGTGGAGGTGGTGGAGCCGCCGTCGTCGGTGGAGGAGGTGGTGGTGGACCCGTCCTCGTCGGTGGTTGGGCCCGACGTCGACCCCTCGGTGGTGGACCCGACCCCGGACTCGGATTCGGCCTCGGACTCCGCCTCGGACTCGGACTCGGACTCGGACTCGGACTCGGATTCGGCCTCGGTCCCGGTCCCGGTCCCGGTCCCGGACTCATCCAAGCTGTCGACGTAGGTCTCCGCCCCATCGCCGCACGCGACGACGAGCGCCGCCCAACCGATCAGCGTGGCGCTGCGATTCACGGTGCGACGCTATCATCGACGGCGAGCTGCGCGAACAAGAACGCGTACACGTCCACGGCCTGCTCGACCGCCTGGCGCACGTTGTCGCCGCCGCCGTGGCCGGCATTGCGCTCGATGCGGAGCAAGACCGGGGTCTTCGCAGTGGTGACCTCCTGCATGGCCGCGACGTACTTGCGCGCGTGCATCGGATCGACGCGATCGTCGCTGTCGGCCGACAGCATGAGCAACGGCGGATAGTGGCGGCCGCTCGCGACGCGGTGATACGGCGAGTAGGCGAAGAGCGTGCGGAACTGCGCGGGGTCCTCAGCCGATCCGTACTCGCTCGTCCAGGTACGGCCTGCCCCGAACTGGTGGTAGCGGACCATGTCGAGCAGCGGCACTGCGCACACGACCGCGCCGAACAGCTCCGGTCGCTGCGTCGACACGGCACCGACGAGCAAACCGCCGTTGCTGCCGCCACGGATCGCGAGCTTCGCGGGCCGGGTGTAGCCCTGATCGACGAGCCATTGCGCGGCCGCGATGAAGTCGTCGAACACGTTCTGCTTCTTGTGCAGCTTGCCGGCCTCGTGCCACTCCTCGCCGTACTCACCGCCGCCGCGCAGGTTCGGCACCGCGAGCACGCCGCCGCGCTCGAGCCACAAGAGCGGCCCGGGACTGAACTGCGGCACCATGCTGAGTCCGAAGCCGCCGTAGCCGGTGAGGATCGTCGGGTTGTTCCCGTCGCGCACGATGTCGCGGCGGTGCACGACGAACATCGAGATCGGCGTGCCGTCCTTCGAGCGGTACTCGACCTGCTCCACCTCGAGCTGCGAGGTGTCGGCCGGCACGTCGCGCTCGTGCCAGAGCTCGGTGCGTCCCGTGGTGATCGACGTGCGATAGATCCGCGGCGGAGTCGCGAACGAGCTGAACTCGAAGTAGGCCTCGTCGTGGTCGGGCCTGCCGACGAGCCCTGGGGTCGTGCCGATGCTCGGCAGCGGGAGATCGCGCACGTACTTGCCCTCGAGGGTGCGCAGCTCGAGGCGGCTGCTGGCCCGCTCGAGATAGTGGAGCTCGAGGTGCCCGCCGACGACGTCGAAGCCGGTGAGTGTTGCCGGGCGTTCGGGCACGAGCTCGCGCCATGCCGATCGCTGCGGGCGGGCAGGATCGACCTTCATCACGCGGAACCGCGGCGCGCCGTCGTTCGTGTGGACATAGAACGCGTCGCCGTGCGCGATCACGTGGGCACGCGTGCCCTTGCTGAGCGGGACGAGCTCGCGCGCGCCGCGACGCAGGTCGGCGAACGAGACGTCCTGCGCGTCGAACCCTCGCGCGATGGTGAGGAACAGGAAGTGGCCGTCGTGCGACACCCGTGCGTGGATGAACGTCGTCGGATCGTGCAGGGCAGGGTGGACGATCTCGTCGTCGCGAGGATCGCTGCCGAGGCGGTGGAACCGGACCTCGGCATGACCCGGCAGCTCGGACGGTGGGATGGTGGGATCGGTCGGCAGCCCGGTGTAGTAGAAGCCACGCGAGTCGGGCGTCCACGACGGGGCGGCGTAGCGGGCTCCGTCGATGCGGTCGATCGGAAGGTCGCGGTTGGTCTCGAGATCCCGCACGAACAGCGTCGCCGCGTCGGCGTTGTTGCGACTGAGCGTGTACGCGACGAGCCGGCCGTCGTGGCTCGGGAACACGCCCTTCACCGCCACGCTCCCGTCGTCGGACATCGTGTTGGGATCGAGCCACACGCGCTCGATGCCGTCCGCTCCGCGCACGCAGTACACCGCCTTCTCCTTGTCGGCGTGCTGTCGCGTGAAGAACACGCGAGTACCGTACCTGCGCGGCGGCGAGAGGCTGTCGTAGTAGAGTAGCTCGCGCAGTCGCGCTCGTAGTGCGTCGCGATGCGGCAGCGCATCGAGCTCGCGCCGGGCGTAGTCGTCTTGCGCCTTCGCCCAGCTCGCGACCTCCGGCTCGTCCGCGCGCTCGAGCCAGCGGTACGGATCGGCGACCCTGGTGCCGTGGATCACCTCGACCACGTCCTCGCGCCGCGACGGCGGCCGCTCGCCGATCGGCTCGTGCGGTGCGCAGCCGGCGAACACGGCAGCGAGCAGGAGCGCCCATCGCATCCTCCGCCAGCTTACCTTCGTCAGCGATCGGCCGTCCACGTGAAGCGGCGCTCGCTGCGGGGATCGTGGCCCCGCGCGAGCTGGTCCATCGCGAGGTTCGTCAGACGATCGGCGTGCTCGTTGCCGGGATGACCCGCGTGTCCGCGCACCCACTCCCAGCGCACGCGAAGGCGCGACTGCAGCTCGTCGAGCTCCTGCAGGAGCTCGATGTTGGCGAGCGGGCCGTCCTTGCGTCGCCAGCCTCGCGCCTTCCAGCCGGACATCCACTGTGTGCAGCACTTGATGAGGTACTGGCTGTCCGTGCGGACGACTACCGCCGACGCACTCGCCTTGATCGCCGAGAGCGCCTCGATGCCCGCCTGCATCTCCATGCGGTTGTTCGTCGTCGCCGGGTCACCACCCATGCGCTCGAGGGCAGTCGAAGTGTGCGGGTCGATCAACACGAAGCCCCAGCCACCGATCCCGGGGTTCCCGCGGCAACCGCCGTCGGTGTACGCGACGAGCTCGCTCATGGCCGCGGATGATGCGGCGAAAGCGGCGCGAGATCAACGGCCGTCAGGGACCGTCCGTCAGGATCTGGCGGCAGTGCATCCGAGATCGACGAATCGCGACTCCACGCGCTCGTGCTCGGAGATCGAGTCGAGCACGTCGGCGATGCGCAGCTTGAGCACGTCCGGGGCGAGCGTCGCGGCGACGTCGGCGAGGTGTCCGAGGCGCGCGAGCAAGCGGGCGTGCTCGCCGTGCAGCTGCTCGAGTCCTCCGATCGCCCGGCCGCCGAGCGCCTGGATCGCGGCGCCGACCTCGGACTCCTCGACGGCGAAGTGCTGGCTCAGCACGGCGCACAGATCGAGCAGCTCGCGCGTCACCACCGCGCGCATGCGCGGCTCGGGCAACGCGGCGTCGGACGAGGTCGCGACGAGATGCAGCCGGTCGATGTCGATGGCGAGATCGTCCGGCGCTTCGTCGGACACGCAGGACTCGCACGCGATGCCGGTGGGTGCTTGGGTGCCGAGCAGCTCGCCGAACGCGCGCAAGAGGTCCGCGGACGTCACGATGCCGACGAGATCCGTGCCGTCGACCACCGGCAGCGCGTGGAAGGAGCCGAGCTGCAGCAGCGATGCGGCGCGGCTCATGGGCTCGTCGGGACCGATCGTCACGGGGTCGCGCTGCATCACCTCGAGCACGAGGTAGCAGTCGAGCGTCGCGTCGACGGATCGCGGCGACGGATACATGCCGTGCGGGCCGTAGCGCAGCAGGTCGGTGGTGCTCACGATCCCCACGAGCTTGCGGCCGTTCACGACGGGCACGTGATGGACGTGGCGGTCCATCAGGATCGCGCGCACCTCGGACAGCCGGGCGTCGGGGCCGATCGTCACGGGCGCCCGCGTCATGATCCGGGAGATCGGTGCGTCGATGTTCACGTGAAAGGCATGACGCCCTGGCGGGTCGGTCGCT
>Ga0105106_10004230_pt1 | contig 10249 bp, 7 predicted proteins | sample PPLLaktember2015_5_FD_79109 | JGI IMG/M metagenome (GOLD analysis project Ga0105106, IMG submission 79109) | Freshwater sediment microbial communities from Prairie Pothole Lake near Jamestown, North Dakota, USA - PPLs Lake P8 Core (1) Depth... | ecosystem: Environmental > Aquatic > Freshwater >... | reverse complement strand
CTTCCGAAACTACAGCTGCCTTGAAATTCACTGCCATTGAAATGCACATTGAAAGAAGATCCTGATCCCTTCCGGCTATCCCCTCATGATTTTTTTCAATTATTTCAAACAGCTTTGCATTACCAATCAGGGCTGTTTTAATAAGCTCGGCAAGTCCCGAAAAGTATTCATCTTCAGGGAGAGTCCTAAGCATTGCAGGATCACATATCACGAATTCCGGTTGTTTGAAGCATCCGAGCACGTTTTTTGTCCCCCCGAGATTAACCCCATTCTTCCCACCCGTACTGGCATCAACCTGGGAAAGGAGTGATGATGAAACAAAGGCACATCTGATCCCGCGCATATAGATTGAAGCCAGGAACCCTGTTATGTCGCAAACCACTCCTCCTCCGATTCCAAGTATAAGCCCGCTCCTGTCGATGCCTGCATCAATGAGTCTCTCACCAAGTGATTCAACCACCTCAATCTTTTTGCTTGTCTCCCCGGCTTTGATCTGAAAGACCGGGAAATCAGGAAATCCTGCCCCATAAATCCGTTGGATGTTATTGTCAGTGATAATCGCCACATTCGATCCCGGAAGCATTCCATGAACATTTTCCCATCTGCCTCCTATGAGAATCTCCGAAACGGAACTGCCTGTATTAATGATTATTTTTTCCAATTGACTATTCTATTGCCCGTTAAAGTTAAAAAAACATCTGTTATTCCGTAATAAAACATTTGCAAACTATTTCCGGATTCCTGTTGACGATAATAAATATTAACTTAACATCTTTCTTTTCCCGCTTCCCATGACCATTAAAGAAAGATACAGGAGAACCATCGAATACTTCAGGATAAACATGCCTGCCCCTGAGACTGAGCTGACTTACCCCGATCCTTTCGGTCTGATTGTAGCCGTAATACTATCGGCCCAGTGCACCGACAAAAGGGTTAATATGATTACTCCGGCGCTTCTTGAAAAATATCCCGATGCCGCCTCAATGGCTAAAGCTGAACCGTCAGACATTTTCGGTTACATCCGGTCATGTTCCTACCCTAATAACAAGGCGAAACATCTTGTTGGCATGGCCAGAATGCTATTGACTGAGTTTGGCGGAACTGTTCCCTCCGAACCTTCAGAGCTTCAAAAGCTTCCCGGGGTCGGAAGGAAAACTGCAAATGTCGTGGCTTCTGTTGTTTTCCGTAAACCGGTTATGGCAGTCGATACGCACGTTTTCAGGGTTTCTACCCGAATCGGCCTGGTGAAAAATGCAAAAACACCGCTTGCTGCAGAGCTGCAGCTTTCCAGGAACATTCCTGCCGGTATGATCCATGAGGCTCATCACTGGCTGATACTGCACGGAAGGTATGTATGCATGGCGAGAAAACCTCTTTGCGACAGGTGCGGATTAAAAGACTTTTGCAGATTCTACTCTGAGAAAAAAAAGCAGAATTAGAATTATTATATACGGTACCTGCCCAAAATCACGTTTCTATTAACATTAATACTTTGTGATACAGGTATGACTGAAACTAAACTCAAATATGATGGAGACCAGGGAAGCAGAGAAAAAGTCTTCCTCGAGCATCTGATTGATTCAATTCCTGAAGCCATTGCCATTATTGACAATGATGGCAAAATAGTCATAATCAACAGAGAATTCACTGATCTGTTCGGTTACACAGCTCAGGAAGCAACCAACAGATTGATAGATGACCTTATTTTGCCGGAAGAGATGAAATCCGAATCCATCAGTCCCGAAATCATTGCGGCTGAAAAGCACAAACTGACAAGGCAGACAACAAGATCCGATAAATACGGCAAAAGAATTCAGGTGTCGCTGATAGCTACAAATGTCCTGATAAATGATAAAGTAGTCGCTTCTCTTGGCATTTACAGGGACATTTCACAGGAAAAAAAGAATGAGATCATACAGGAGATCCTGTACAATATTTCAACTGCGGCGCTTAACCAGATGGACATTAAGGATATATACCCGACAATTGTTCAGGAACTAAGCAAGATTTGGGATACCAGCAATTTCTTTATCGCCCTGTACGACAGGAAGACCGATTCCCTTTCCCTCCCATTTTTTTCAGATGAAAAAGATAAGTTTGAAAAGGTGCCGGCCCGTAAAACAATCACAAAATGGGCAATAGGACTTAAAAAGTCAGTTCTGCTTAAGGTAAATGACCTGAAAAACCTTGAGAACTCCGGAGATATTTCAATGGTAGGCACACCATGCAAGGTCTGGATGGGTGTTCCGCTGATAGCTGACAAGGAGATCATCGGGGTAATGGCCTTCCAGGATTATCACGATGAGGATAAGTTTTCGCAGGAGGATGTAAATGTTTTTGAATTTATTGGAAATCAGATAGCTATTGCAATACAGCGAAGGATAATGATTGACAATGTTATCCAGGCGGGCCGGAAAGCCGAGGAGGCTGCTGCTTCCAAACAGCAATTCATGTCAACGATGAGCCACGAGATCCGTACTCCTCTCAACGAAGTGATCGGAATTACAAATCTTCTGCTGCAGGGTAATCCGAGGGAGGACCAGATGGATTTCATTAAAACCCTGAGATTTTCAGGGAATCACCTTCTCACGCTTGTTAACGATGTGCTCGATTACAACAAGATGGAGTCAGGAAAGATAGAATTCGAACAGGCCCGGTTCAATCTCGACGCCTTCCTAAAGGATATCATGAGGACATATTCCTTCAGGTCGAAATCCAAGAATCTCGAATTTGATATTATTAAGGAGAATGATTTGCCTGCAGAGGTAATCGGTGATTCCATCAGGCTCAATCAGATTCTTTCAAACCTGCTTTCAAATGCCCTTAAATTTACCCAGCGAGGCGGCATTCATGTTATGATTAAAGAGATTGAGAGAAAGAAAAACAATTCAAGCATTGAATTCATTGTAAGGGATACGGGTATAGGCATCCCAAAGGACAAGCATGAAATGATTTTTGAGAGTTTTACACAGGCATCCACTGATACCACAAGGCATTTCGGAGGCACCGGCCTGGGGCTTGCCATATGCAAGAAGCTTGTTGAACTGCAGAATGGTAAGATCGACGTGGTTAGCGAACCGGATAGAGGATCAACATTCAGGTTCGTCCTTTCCTTCGGTATTCCTGAAAGCGGGAGCAAGGTTGAGGCAGGTGAGTCAAATGAGTCATATTCAGGGCTGGAAGGAAAGAGGATCCTTGTTGCAGAAGACAACAGGATCAATTTCTTTGTCGCAAACAAATTTCTGATAGGATGGGGTGTCAGGGTAACTCACGTTGAGAATGGGAAACTTGCTCTCGAGATCCTGGAGAAGGAAAATTTTGACCTGATCCTTATGGATCTGCATATGCCCGTTATGGATGGCATTGAAGCAACAAGAATAATCAGGGAATCCGAAAAGCCGGAAATAAGATCCATTCCTGTCGTCGCCCTGACAGCAGCAATAATGTCGGAGAGTCATGATAAGATTGAAAACCTCAGTATCAACGACTATGTTCTTAAACCATTCAAACCGCGCGACCTTTTCGAGAAGATCCTGAGGAACATAAAATAATAAACCCTGTACCGGATTATTTTATACAATTTCTGCTCAGGTACTCTGTAGCCTTTTTATTTCCCAGATTGAATGATCTCCTGAAATCATAGCAGGCATCTGCTCTCTTTCCTGAATTCAGAAGGGCAATGCCCTTGTTCAGCCATGCATCTGAGTTTTCCGGCTGAAGGTCGAGTGTCATGCTGTAATCCTTTATTGCAAAATCCCACGATCGTGAAACAAAATAAGAGTGTGCCCTGTCAATATAGCAATCTGCATCATTAGGATGGAGTCTGAGGTTTTCGGAGAAATACTGAAGAGCCTTAAGGTTGTCTCCGGATGCCGATTCAAGTTTTCCGGCAAAGCTGAGCGCTTTCTTGTTTCCCGGATAAAGATCGAGATATCTGGCAACATCATCAATAGCCTTTCCGGTCTCACCGGTTTTCCTGAAGCATTCTGCCCTGAGCATCAGAAGTTCTGGGTCACCGACACCATTTTCGATAAGCCTGCTATAGGAGGAGGAGGCTCCCGCAAAGTTTCCCGATGATTCCTGCGCCCGGGAAAGAAGCCTCAGGTATTTTTCATTCCCTGGTTCGTCCGCCAGAAGGACTGTAAGTGCTTTGACTGATTCAGCATGCTTTTTCTCCGCGAAGCTTATCAGTGCTCCTGCATAGGCAATTTCATCATGCCCGGGATAATTTCCGGAAAATTCAGAGAGGGTGGTTTTTGCATCACCGGTATTTCCGGTCGAAATGCTGTATTCTATTTCAGCAATGCCCTTCTCGAGAGCTCCGTATAACTCTTTCTTCCAGAACTGGCGCCATTCCGGCCGGCTTTCGATAACACTGAAAGATGGATCGAGTATAATCTCCTTTTCGCTTTTCCTGAACGGGGATCCCAGGTTAGCTTCCAGGTGATAAACAGCCGTAGCGGCATCACCTTTAAGGGCATAAATGCGCGCCAGTCCGAATTCTCCTGACGATTGTGTAATCTTATTGGCTGAATTATAATCATTTATCGCCTGTGAATAGTCGCCCATGGCCATATAAGCTTCGGCACGTCCGAGATAAAATTTGCTTTCAGGGAAGCTCTTCAATGCTTCCGACAGCATATTTACGGCTTCATCAGGCTTACCGTTTTCAATGAGAGCTTTTCCCTTCATCAGATAATCAACCGGTTTTTGTCCTGTCGTGATCAGGGCGATCCCGGCGAACGAAATGAACAATAATATTTTTTTCATGTCCGAAAATCTCATTTAAATTACAGCTCCGGTTTTGTGACAGTTGCCCCTGCTTCAGTTATCACATGAATAAAGCCCGAAAGGTGGAACTGCTCAAGACCTGAGATCCTTCTCTCAAAAACATCGCACTGATAGAAATAAACACCCGGAGAGACAATCTTTCCCTTGTAAGTGCCGTCCCAGTTGAGCCTTGGCTCATCGGTCTGGAAGATAAGCACTCCATAGCGGTTGAACAGTTTGAAATCCACTTTTTCGACAAGCCCCGAGGTTTTTGCTTTAAGCCAGTCATTTATATCATCCCCGTTTGGAGTAAATACATTCGGGATCTCGTAAAAGTTGCATGAATCAACGCAGATCATTACAGATCTCAGGCTCTCATTACCCATCAGGTCGAAGGCTGAAACGGCGTAGCATCCTGAAATAACTTCACCCGGGAAATGCTTGTAGCTGAAGGTGTTCTTGTCATTAATTACTGTCAGCAGTTCAAGATTCTCTTCTGTAATCGTTTTGTAGTAAATGTTGTAGCCAGCTACATCTTCCAGACAGCCGGCATCCGTAATACTCCAGCGGACTGTATTGTAAAGGCTGTCGCACTGGCTGGTGACTGTAATGTCCGGCTGGCACGGGGCTTCATTGTCAATTGGCGAAGCACAGGTTTCCTGTGAAAAGTTAATAAGGTTTTTGGGTAAATCGATGGGGGTATATCCTCCCGTTGACCTGACTTTATAACAGTATTGCCTGCCGTTAACCAGTCCTGCATCAACGAAATCAAGGAGATTTGTAGTGCCAATTGAGTCATATTGCAGTGTTGTCTCGTTCAGCCGGAAGAAATCGTACCTCGTGTTTATCCATGGGACATTCCGGCTTATTGTAAAACGGACCTTCCTGTCACCCACACTTGCCACAAGAAAGATCGATGATGCATAACCGGGTTCTCCTATGAGAAACCTGTTTCCAGATGCATTGTTGTAAAGTTCGATTTTGTATATAAATCCACCTGCCTGTGTATTAATAAGAGTATCGGTAAAAGATGTTTCATTCAGGGTTGCTGTCTGGATTGACCTTACCTGTGTATAGTTGGTACCGGTAATTCCGTCAGCCCTGTAGATAAGGTATTCATATGGACCTGCAGCAGGGATTGTATCAAGCTTATCAGGTTTTTTCCATCTTACAACAATTGAACCATTTGCCGGAGAAGTGGTTCTTACGCTCACATTCGTTATAACAGGAACGCCGGAAACCAGTGATGAGCTGATTTCGTTTGAAGCTTTGCTTTCAGCTCCGTTTGCAAAAACAGCAACTATGCGGTACGTGTATTCCCTACTGTACTGGAGACCCTGCCCGTTATCGGTATCGAGAAATGAAACAGTGGAAGCTCCGGCTATATAACCCACCTTAACGAAACCTGTTGAGGCCGGGATCCCTGATGTGCATGAATCGGGAACAAATGACGATGCACCCTCCTTACGGTAAATATTAAACCCGATAATTGCTGTAGTCCCGTAATTATTCCACACCAGACGCATGAATTTTCCTTCAGGGGAGACGCTGTTCAGGACAGGAGGAGGTCCGAGAACCTTTATCTGAAAGTTATCAATATCAGACAGATTCTCTTCGCCGCTGTAATCGTCCGCTTTAATGATGACATCATATGGTTGATTCCTTACCGCCTCGAAGCATGTTGCCCAGCGGAACCTGGAAGCAGCAAGCCCGGCAATGGAATCAACTTTCGTAAAAGTGGCCGGGCATGGAACAAGGCTGTAGATCCCAGATGTGGAAAAAAGACTAATGAAATCATTGTCAGGATCGGTTGCCGTAATGTTGAAATCCATTACTTCACCGGCTACTACGCATCTGTCATGGAGAGGACCAATGACAGGGGGCTTGTTTTTTGTATCGTAAACGTTTATCTGAATATCCCTTACAACCACTCCTATCTTTTTCCCGTAACGCCACTCCTGAATCTCCATTGCAACATTGTATGCTCCCGTGTCTCTTGGAGTGTTCCAGATAAGGTCACCCGATATTGAGTCAACCCTTATAAAATTGGTTGCAGGCGGCAGACGGTAATTCTCGATCGGCTTTCCATCCTCCCGGGTACAGGTCGTAAGTGCATAAGACAGACTGTCGCCATCGGGATCATATGCCCCCGGATTATGAATGAAAATATATCCGCGGGCGGCCTTGTCATAAGGAGGATTAAGCAGTACCGGGGTGTTGTTCCGTCCGATTGAAGGATTTACAATAAGAATAGTTGAAATTGAAAATACAACGTTGACCGAGTTGGGTATGTTAAGCACATCAGCATTCCTGTTGGGATCCTGAACCACAATTTTATAGATACCGGGTCCGGGATAAGTGTGTACAATCTTGTAAATATTCCTTTTGTAATAATTCGGAAGATAAAGAATGCTTTGCCTGTCAGCAGTTGAAGTTGAGTTATCTCCCCATTCAACTTCAAGCTGTGGCCTGTCGGCAAAGCTCAGCGTGTAGGTATATGTTGTAATTGTGATCTCGAAGGAGAGATCCGACAACTGAACATAAGTGATCTCACCAGCCCTGTTATGGGTTGCCCGGCTGTAAGTGAAACTGAATAGCAGAAGGGCAAAAACTATCAGTTTTTTAATTTTCAGACTCTTCACCTTGCGTAATCTCCTCTCAACCTTTATGTTAATTAATTTCAAACCTCTTTTCAGTTTCTTGAACAGTCAGTCTGACACCCTCCTCAAAATCATTCACTTTCACAATGATCATATTTGCCTGGTCGTTATACAGGGAGGTCATAATAAGATTTTTCACCGTAATCGAATTTACTTTTCCTGCTGAACCGAAAGTCAAATTCATTCTTAATTCATTATCCGAAAGATCCATATCTACAAGCTGCGCATTGATCTGCCGGTTGTTAACCCGGAGGTTGACCCTGTCATTCACATAATCAGAAATAACTCTCCGTGTAAATCCATCACTCTCCGAAAAAACAAGTTTTTTCTGATCACCGGGTTCAATGCCCGAATCAAGGAGAAAATCATCAAAATAAACCCTCAGAAACATATTAAAAATCTTCTGATCCTGCACATAATCAATGCTCATCAGTGAAACATGCACCGGATGGGCCGCCAGCCACAATGAAAGAAACAGTAATCTGATCATCTAAAATCTTGTTTACGGCATTTATAATATCCTCAAAAATCAGACCATTAATATAAGTCAATCCACAATGTCGACCCTGCCTTTCAGATACTCAACAGTACCAACTTCAATAAATGAAAATCCCGATTGCCCCGATAAATTCCCTGCAAGCACAACTACCACATCCTCAGCTTTGAGGTCGTGCCGTGCTGAAAGATCGGTTAGGGCTATCTTCAGGAAATCATCAACCGATTTTTTCCTTTCCTGGTAGCTTGCATATACACCGTATGACAGTGCCAGCTCTCTCATCGTACTTGTGAGATAGCATTGGGCAAGGATCAGATTATAACCCCTGTACGAAGCCATTTCCCTGATTGCCTTCCCTGCTGTCGTATCGGCGATAATCGCCTTTGCCCCTATCCTGACGGATGTTTTAACAGCAACCTTGGCAAGATATGCTGATATCTGACCCGTGATACCGGCTGAAGAAAGGTCGAGAAATTTTTCCTTGTTTTCCTCAACCTCCAGAGCGACTTTTGCCATCGTTTTCACGGCTTCAACAGGATATTTGCCATTGGCGGTCTCTCCGCTCAGCATTGTTGCATCGGTCTGAGAATATATGGCGCTTGCGATATCGCTTACCTCGGCACGGGTGGGGCGGGGATTTGTGATCATTGAATGCAGCATCTGCGTTGCCACAATTACCGGTTTTCTGCAGTTTATGCATTTTGAGATTATCATTTTCTGAATACCGGGGATCTTTTCGTATGGAATTTCAATTCCCAGGTCACCCCTGGCAACCATTATACCATATACATTTTCGAGAATTTCATCGATGTTTTTTACACCCTCTTCATTTTCAATCTTAGCTATGATCTTGATGCTGTTTTTATATTCGTCCAAAACCGCCTGAACATCGAGCACATCCTGTTTTGACCTGACAAATGAATGTGCAATGAAATCAACTCCGTTTTCTACAGCCATTTTAATGAAAGTCCTGTCCTTTTCCGTCAGCGACGGAAGACAGATCTTTACCCCGGGAAGGTTAACACTTTTTCTGGATCCCAGAATTCCGTCATTTTCTACAATGCATTCCAGGAATTCGCCTTTTCTTTTGACAGCTCTCAGCTCCAAATCACCGTCATCTATCAGAACGGCTGATCCTTCAGGCACATCCGAGACAAACAAAGCATGTGAAACATTTATGATATTGCCTGTGGTTTTTTCACCCGGATTTCCTGCAATCAATATAGTTGAACCCTTTTTCAGTTCTATTGGGGCATCACAAATTGTTGTCCTTATCTCAGGGCCTTTTGTATCGAGCAGAATTGCAATTTTATCCGAAACAATACGGGCATTTTCAATTATCCTGAGGGCTCCTTCGATATTCAGATGTGCAGAGTTGATTCTTATTACATCCATTCCCTCCCTGAAAAGTTCCCTTATAAAATCAGGATCACATCTTTTATCGGAGATGGTCGCCACGATCTTTGTTCTTTTCTTTATCATTCTGCCTTCTTTGATTTTTTGCTGATCTCAATCAATGCTTCAACAGCCAGCCTGTAACCATCAAGTCCAAAACCTGATAAACTGCCTGCACAATACCTCCCGACCAGGCTGTCATGCCGGAACTCCTCCCTGGCTGCTATATTGGTAATATGAACCTCGATCACAGGACTCTTCACCGAGGCCACAGCATCAGCTATCGAAACTGATGTATGTGTGTAGCCGCCCGGATTAAGGACAATTCCATCGTATGAAAATCCCGTCTCATGCAGTTTGTTGATTATCTCCCCTTCAATATTCGATTGAAAATAATCAATTGTTATCGCCGGAAAGAGTTTTCTGAGTGTGTCAAGTCTCTCCTCAAAAGATTCCGTGCCGTATTTTTCCGGCTCTCTTTTTCCAAGCAGATTCAGGTTTGGCCCGTTTATTATTTGAATTTTCATCCCGGTGGTTTCAGATGTTAATAAGGTGTAAAAATAACTAAAATATTGAAGGATCGGACCGGTTGGGTTGCATTACTTTGTATTACTTTGCATTGTTAAACCGATGAAAACAGATGAGCCTTTCCTGGAAAGCAGCATTCAAGAACTTCGAAAACTATCTGAGGCTCGAAAAATCATTATCGGAGAACAGCATTGAAGCATATCTGAACGATGTCAGAAAGCTTGAGGAATTTATACACTCCTCCGGAAAGAATCTTGAACCATCATCCGTGAGTTATCCTGACCTTAAGGATTTCATCAACTGTTTTGGCACAGACAATCAGAATGCAAGAACCCAGTCGAGGGTGCTTTCGGGTATCAGGGCTTTTTACAAATTCCTTCTGATTGACGGGGAGATCACT
>Ga0105106_10004228_pt1 | contig 10250 bp, 9 predicted proteins | sample PPLLaktember2015_5_FD_79109 | JGI IMG/M metagenome (GOLD analysis project Ga0105106, IMG submission 79109) | Freshwater sediment microbial communities from Prairie Pothole Lake near Jamestown, North Dakota, USA - PPLs Lake P8 Core (1) Depth... | ecosystem: Environmental > Aquatic > Freshwater >... | reverse complement strand
GTACCGACCCAGGCCTCGCTCTTCGCGCTGGTCGAGCAGATGGCGGCGCTGAAGCTCAACGTGCTGCAGCTCTACACCGAGCACAGCTTCGCCTACCCCGGCCACGAGGCGGTCTGGCGCGACGCGTCGCCGCTCACCCCCGACGAGGTGCGGGCGCTCGACGCCTTCTGCGCCGAGCGCGGCGTCGAGCTGGTGCCCAACCAGAACAGCTTCGGCCACATGGAGCGCTGGCTGCGCCACCCGGCCTACCGGCCCCTCTCCGAGCTGCCGGAGGGCGGCGGCTGCCTCGCCCCGGGCGAGCCGGCGGCGCGCTTCGTGGCGTCGCTCTTCGACGCGCTGCTGCCGTGCTTCCGGAGCCAGCGCGCCCACATCGGCTGCGACGAGACCTTCGACCTCGGGCGCGGGCGCAGCCGGCAGGCCTGCGCCGAGCGCGGCACCGCGCGGGTCTACCTCGAGTTCCTGCTGCGGCTGATCGGCGACCTCCAGCGCCGCGGCCGCCACGTCGAGTTCTGGGGCGACATCGTGCTGCAGCACCCCGAGCTGATTCCCGAGCTGCCGACCGGGGGCCTCACCGCGGACGCCTGGTTCTACGAGGCGCCGCGGGATCCGGCGTCGATCCCCGGCGCCGTGCTCTCGACCCTCGCGCGCTTCGGCTACACGCGGGAGCTGCTCTCGGGCTTCGCGGGCCATGCGCCCCGCTTCGCCGAGGCGGGGGTGCCGTTCCAGGTCTGCCCGGGCACCTCGAGCTGGAACAGCTTCGTCGGGCGTTGGAGCAACGCGCGCGAGAACGTGCGCGACGCGGTCGACTGGGGCGTCCGCGCCGGCGCCGAGGGCCTGCTGCTGACGGATTGGGGGGACAACGGCCACCTCCAGCCTCCGGCGGTCAGCCTCGCGCCCCTCGCCTTCGCCGCGGCGCTCGCCTGGAGCCCGGAGCAGAGCGCGGCGCAGGAGCTGCCCGAGGCGCTGGGCCTGCACGTGTTTCCGAGCCGCGCGATCGCCGAGATCGCGCTCGCCCTCGGCGACAGCCACCTCGATACGGGCCTCGCATCCACCAACGCGACGCCCTTCTTCATCGGGCTGCGCTACCCGCTGGGCGAGGAGCCTCCGCCCTTCCTGCTGCGCGGCCCCAAGGACGCGGCGCGCCTCGAACGGACGGCGGAGCGGTTGGGCGCCCACGCGGAGGCGCTCGGCGGAGACTCGCCGCTGGAGCGGGATCTCCGCCAGGCGGCGCTGCTCGCGCGGCACGGAGTCTGGCGGCTGCTGCGCGGGCTGCTCGGCGCTGGCCCCGGAGTGGCGGAGCTGCGCGCCGACCTCGCGGGCCTGATCGAGACGCAGCGCGAACGCTGGCTCGCGACGAGTCGGCCGGGAGGGCTCTCCGACAGCCTCGGGCTGCTCGAGCGCGCCCTGGCCCAATACGCGCCCTGAGAGGGCGAGGAGGTCCCCGATGCAGGAGCTTCGCGGACGCGTGGCGGTGGTGACGGGCGCCGCCGGAGGAATCGGCCGGGCGCTGGCCGAGCGCTTCGGCCGCGAGGGCATGCGGGTGGTGATCGCGGACATCGACGGCGCAGCCCTCGCCGGCGTGGAGCAGGCGCTGCGGGCCGCCGGGATCGAGGCGCTGGCGGTGCCGACGGACGTCTCGCGGGCGGACGCGGTCGCCTCCCTCGCCGAGCGCACGCTCCATGCCTTCGGCGCGGTGCACGTGGTCTGCAACAATGCGGGCGTCTTCGCGGCGGGTCCCTCGTGGGCGGCGCCGCTCTCGGACTACGAGTTCGTCCTGGGCGTGAACGTGTGGGGCGTGATCCACGGCGTGCGCAGCTTCGTGCCGATCCTGCTGGAGCGCGGCGAGGAGGGCCACGTGGTCAACACCGCCTCGATGGCGGCGCTCACGAGCATGCCCCTCACCGCGGCCTACACCATGAGCAAGCACGCCGTGCTGGCGCTCAGCGAGACGCTCTACCACGAGCTGCGCGCGCGGGGGGCGCGGATCGGAGTCTCGGCGCTCTGCCCCGAGGCGGTGGCCACCGGCATCGCGCACTCGGAGCGCATCCGGCCTCCGCACCTGCAGAGGAAGAGCGGCGAGGCGGAAGGGCCGGAGTTCGCGCTGGTGGAAGGGGCGATCCGCCAGACGATTGCGCGCGGCCTGGCCCCCGAGCGGATCGCGGAGCGCGTGGTGCGCGCGATCCGCGAGGACCGCTTCTACGTGCTGCCCGAAGAGGACCCCTGGCTCGGGGCCTGTGCGGCGCGCCTCGAGGACATCCGACTGCGTCGCAACCCCACGCTCGCCGTGCCGGGCGGCGGAGAGCCCGCCTGAGGCGCTTTGTCCCCCTGGCAGCGCCGCGCCGAGCCGGCTACTCAAGCGGCCGGATGCCCAAGCTCCCGAGGCGCGCCGTCCTGGCCCTGCTCGTGCTCGTCGCGGTCCCCGCGGCGGCGCGCGCCGCGGGCGAAGCCGAGCCCCGGGCGACGATGCACCGCGTCTTCGAAGCGCTGACCACGCTGCTTCCGGCGAGCCTCGAGCCCGATCGCTTCGCGGACCCCGCCCAGCGCGATGCGCTGCAGGTCTCCTTCGAGAACCTGGCGGGCGCCACCCAGGCGCTCGCCCAGCACGGCGGCTCGCGGGATGCAGGCTTCGGCGCGCTCTCCCGCTCCCTCGCCGAGGACGCGGAGCGAGCCGCGGACCGCTTCGCGCGCGGGCGCAGCGAGGAGGCGGCGTTCCGCGTCCAGCAGCTCACACAGCATTGCGTCAGCTGCCACTCGCGCCTGCCGAGCGCCCGGCAGTTCCCGCTGGCGGAGCGGCTGCTGGGGCGCATCGAGCTCGGCGCCCTCGGGCCCGAGGACCGCGCGCGCCTGTTCGTCGCCGTGCGCCGCTTCGACGGCGCGCTCGGCGCCTGGGAGGCGCTGTTCGCCGACCCGGCCACGCCGCCCGCGGCGATGGACCAGGGCGGCCCGCTGGTCGACTACCTGAGCGTGGCGGTGCGCGTCGAGGGCAGCCTCGAGCGCGCGGAGCGGACGCTGCGCGCGATGGCCGCGCGCGCGGACGCGCCGCGCTACCTGCGCACGCGGCTGGGGCGCTACGCGGACGGGCTGCGCGAGCTGCGCGGCCCCGCCGCGCCGGGCCCGAAGCTCGCGCGCGCCGAGGCGCTGGCGGCCCGCGCCGGCTCGCTGAACGACTTCCCCCTCGCCCACGACGGCCTGGTGCTCGACCTGCAGGCCTCGGCGCTGCTGCACCAGTACGTCGAAGAGCGCGCGGCCGTCGCCGGGCAGCCGGATCCGGAGCTCGCGCGGGCCTTCTGGCTGCTCGGCGTGATCGAGGACCGCACCGTGGCGTCGGGCACCTTCCCGCAGACCGAGTCCTACATGGAGGCGGCCCTGCGCGCCGCACCCCGGGGCCCGTTCGCCGAGCGCGCCTACGAGCGGATCGAGGAAGCCCTGCTGGTCGACTACGGCGCGCTGCGCGTGGACGAGCTGCCCGAGAGCGCGCGGGCGCGGCTCGCCGAGCTGGAGCGAGTCCTGGAGGAGCCCAAGCCATGAAGCGAACCCTGCTCTGGATCGCCGCGGCGCTGGTCGCCGGCGCCGCCGCCGCCGAGCCCCCGGCGCCCCGGGCCGCCGAGTCGGAGGGCGGGCGCAACCTGATGCGCTCGCTCGGCGAAAAGCACTTCGCGCGCTACTGCGCTTCCTGCCACGGCCTCGACGGGCACGGCGACGGCCCCGCCGCCACGGCCCTCGGCAAGCCCCCCGCCGACCTCACCCGCATCGCCGCGCGGCGCGCCGGCGTCTTCCCCGCCGGCGAAATCGCCTCCATCATCGACGGCCGCTTCGAGCTTCCCGCCCACGGCTCGCGCGACATGCCCATCTGGGGCCGGCGCCTCGCCGAGCCGATCGCCGAGGACGCCCAGGGAGAGGAAGTGGCCCGCGGCCTCATCGATCTCCTCGTCGACTACCTGCAGACGATCCAGGTGGAGAGCGACGTCAAGCCCTAGCCTCGACACCCCCCTGCGCGCCGAGCTCGCGGGTGCACAGCGCGTTGCCTACCGCCGCGAGGGCGCCCGAGGCGGGACACGAGGCGCCGGGGCACGACGAGCGGCGCGCACGGATGGGGGTGCGAGGTCGGCGGGCCAGGAGCCGTCGGGCACGACGGATCGGCGCGCAACGCTGGGAGTCCGGGGTCGCCGGAGGCGATTACGGCGAAGAGGCGGGAGTCCCATCGAGCCGCGCCAGCGAACGCACGGCGCGCGGGCGGTTGGGCGAGCGGTCGCTCGAGCGGTTGGACGGGCGGCGAACGGTTGGCCGAGCAGTTCCGGGCCGCCGGGCGTTCAGCAGCACGTACCGCAGCGCATTCCGCACCTGCGTGGGGGTACGCAGCACCCGCAGGTGGTAGCGCTCGCGCAGCACGGGCCCGCTGCGCCGCAGCGCCCGGTTCACCGCCCGCGCGAAGCGCGCCGCCAGCGACTTCATCCCCCGCCCGAGCGCCTCCGGCCCCTCCGCCTCGACGATCGCATGCAGGTGGTCGCCCTGGAGCGAGTAGTGGACCAGCCTGAACTCCCCGCGTTCGCCCCCGCGGCGGAAGCTTCCTTCGACCTCGCGGACGACGTCCCGCGTCCGCAGCGAGCTCACCCCGTCCAGCGCCTTGAGGGTGACCAGGCAGGGATGCGAAGCGGGGAACGGGCCGCGCGACTTGTGGGGAACGGGCGGGTTGGGCCCGGGCTTGCGCCCCGCACCCGGTCGCCAGCCACCCCACTTCCCTCGCCAGAGCGGCAGCTCACCCTGCTTCATCCGCTTCATCGCCAGCTAGATTAGCGCGGTGTACGAACGCTGTTAAGTAACATGCTGAACAATGATCATAACAACGCTGTCTCGCCCCGCCCGCGGTCGCGCGTCCGCCCCGATGTGTGTTGCCACGACGGGTCGCCCGCCGATGCCAAGCGTTCACCACCACGTTGCAGTCTCGCGACGGCCCGCCCGGCTTCGCGTTCGCCACGATGCCCGATGCGCCTCCTCACCTCAATCGCCTCCGGCGATCCCGCAGCCCGCCCGAGCGCGCCATCCCGTCGTTGCACCGCGCTGCTCGGCGCCGCCCTCCGCCGAGCGACACCCCCTCCGCGTCTCGATTCCACCGACGGACGGCGAGCGCGTCCTGGTCGCGGGGCGGACCCCCGCGCTCCGCGCGACTCTACTCGGTGCGGCGCTCCGCCGCGCCCGCTGCGCGCAGCGCCTGCGCCACGGCGTCCGGCGAATCGAGGAACGAGATCGCGCGGATCGCGAGGGCGTCGAGCTCGAGGAGCGTCACCTTCCCCGGCTCGCGCGGGATGCGCACAGTGGGGCCCGGCCCGCGGTCGAGGAGCATGCGGTAGGGGCGGCGCCGCATCGAGGGGAGCGCGAAGAGGCGCGTCACGAGCGCCGGCATGCGGTGGATGTCGGAGACGAACACCGCGCTTCGGGCGGCGAGGTCCTGGAGCGACGGGTCCGCCTCGAGGGCGTCGCGCACGAGCGCGCCGGCGTCCATGTCGGCGGCGAAGAGCAGCAGGCGGACGCCCGCGTCGACGCGGCCGGGCTCGCCGTGCTGGTCGGCGAGCTCGAAGGCCTCGAGCCGATCGCCGGCGATCCACGGGGGGGCCGGCTGCGCGGGCTCCTCGGCCCGCGCCGGCGCGGCAAAGCCGGCGCAACAGGCGATCGCGAGCAGCGCGACGCGAGGGATCGTCATCTCCCCAGGATGACACCGCCTCCCGATCTGGGCCATATTCCGCGGTCCCGAAGCGGAGGTGACGTTGCAGACCCAGGACCGGCTCTTCATCGGCGGCGAGTGGCAGAAGCCTTCCAGCGCCGCGCACATCGACGTGATCTCTCCCTTCACCGAGGAGCCCGTTGGGCGCGTCCCCGAGGCGCGGGAGGCCGACGTCGACCGCGCCGTCGCCGCGGCTCGCGCGGCCTTCGACGAAGGGCCCTGGCCGCGCCTCTCGGCCTCGGAGCGCGCCGACCTGATGGGCAAGCTGCAGGGCGCGCTCCAGAGCCGCGCAGGCGACCTCGCCACCACGATCACCGCCGAGATGGGCAGCCCCATCACGTTCTCCCACATGGGTCAGGTGCTCGCGGCGAACCTGGTGCTCGCCTACTACGCGAAGCTCGCGCGCGAGTACCCCTTCGAAGAGGTGAGGCCCGGCATGCTCGGGCCGGCGATCGTGCGCCAGGAGCCCGTCGGCGTGGTGGCGGGCATCGTGCCCTGGAACGTGCCGCTCTTCGTCACCATGCTGAAGCTCGCCCCGGCGCTGGCCTCCGGCTCGACGATCGTGCTGAAGCCCGCGCCCGAGACGCCCCTCGACTCCTACCTGCTCGCCGCCGCCCTCGAAGAAGCGGGTATCCCGAAGGGGGTGGTGAGCATCCTGCCGGCGGGCCGCGAGGTGGGCGAGTACCTCGTCACCCACGACGGCATCGACAAGGTCGCTTTCACCGGCAGCACCGCGGCCGGCAAGCAGATCGCGGCGCTCTGCGGGGCCCGGCTGCGGCGCGTGACGCTCGAGCTCGGCGGCAAGTCGGCCGCGATCCTGCTCGACGACGTCGACCTCGCCGCCGCGCTCCCCACCCTCCTTCCCGCCTGCATCATGAACAACGGCCAGGCCTGCGTGGCGCAGACCCGGATCCTGGCGCCGCGCAGCCGCTATGCGGAGGTCGTGGATGCCTTCGCCGCCGCCTTCGCGGCGCTGAAGGTCGGCGACCCGATGGACCCGACCACGGCGATCGGCCCGCTGGTGGCCGAGCGCCAGCGAGCCCGCGTCGAGGGCTACCTCGAGGCGGGCCGCCGGGAGGGCGCGCGGGTGGTCGTGGGCGGCGGGCGGCCGGCCGGCCTCGCGAAGGGCTGGTTCGTCGAGCCGACGCTCTTCGCCGACGTGAAGAACCAGATGACGATCGCGCGCGAGGAGATCTTCGGGCCGGTGCTGTCGCTGATCGCCTACGACGGCGACGAGGAGGCCGTGCGCATCGCCAACGACTCGGACTACGGCCTCTCGGGCTCGGTCTGGAGCGCGAGCCTCGAGCGCGGGCTCGGCGTGGCGCGCCGGGTGCGCACCGGCAACTACGGGGTGAACGGCTTCGGCATGGAGTTCTCGGCGCCCTTCGGCGGCTTCAAGCAGTCGGGGATCGGCCGCGAGCTCGGGCCCGAAGGCCTGCGCGCCTACCTCGAGCCGAAGACCATCCACCTGCCGGCCGGGTCCGACGTGAAGCTCCGGTACTGAGGGTCGGTGGGGCGCAACGCCCCAGTCAGGGTCGTCCGCGAGGCGCAGCGACTCAACCCGTCCCGTCGGAGCGGCCCGAACGCGCTCCGGCGGGTGGCATTCCGCGTGCAACTCCTTTCCGCCGCCGGCCCGGAGCCGGGGGAGGTCGCGTGGAAGAGCGGGCGGTGCCGGTCCAGTACGACATGGCGGTGGTGCGGGGCTTCGCGCTGTCCGCGTTGCTCTGGGGCGCGGTCGGCATGAGCGTGGGGCTGCTGGCGGCGCTGCAGCTGGCCTGGCCCGAGCTGAACCTTCCCCCCTACCTGCACTTCGGCCGCATCCGCCCGGTGCACACCAACGCCGTGATCTTCGGCTTCACCCTCGGCACCGTGTTCGCCGGCAGCTACTACGGCATCCAGCGGCTGTGCCGCGTGCGCATGTTCTCGGACACCCTCTCGCGCCTGAACCTGTGGGGCTGGAACGCGATCATCGTGGCCGCGGCGCTCTCGCTGCTGGCGGGCAAGACCTCCTCCAAGGAGTACGCGGAGCTCGAGTGGCCCCTCGACATCGCGCTCACCGTCGTCTGGGTCGCGTACGCGGTGAACGTGTTCGGCACCCTCGCGCGCCGCCGCGAGCGAAGCCTCTATGCCGCGATCTGGTTCTGGGTGGCGACCATCCTGACCATCGCCATGCTGCACATCGTGAACAACCTCGAGCTGCCCGTCTCGTGGTGGAAGTCCTACTCGGTCTACGCGGGCGTCCACGACGCCAACATCCAGTGGTGGTACGGGCACAACGCCGTCGGCTTCCTGCTCACGACGCCGATCCTCGGCCTGATGTACTACTTCCTCCCCAAGCAGGCCGAGCGGCCGATCTTCTCGCACCGGCTCTCCATCCTCCACTTCTGGTCGCTGATCTTCATCTACATCTGGGCCGGGCCCCATCACCTGATCTACTCGCCGCTTCCCGACTGGGCGCAGACCTTCGGCGCGGCGTTCTCGATCATGCTGATCCTGCCCTCCTGGGGCGGCATGCTGAACGGGCTGCTCACCCTGCGCGGAGCCTGGGACCGGCTGCGCACGGATCCGCTGCTCAAGATGTTCGTGGTCGGCCTCACCTTCTACGGGATGAGCACCTTCGAGGGGCCGATGATGGCTCTGAAGAGCGTGAACTCGCTCTCCCACTACACCAACTGGACGATCGGCCACGTGCACTCCGGCGCCCTCGGCTGGGTCGCCCTCACCTGCTTCGCGACGCTCTACTACCTGGTGCCGCGCCTCTGGCACACCTCGCTCTACAGCGTGCGCCTCGCCGAGGCGCACTTCTGGATCGCGACGCTCGGCCTGCTGCTCTACGTCACGCCGATGTGGATCTCCGGCGTGACCCAGGGCCTGATGTGGCGGGCGTTCGAGCCCGACGGGACGCTCAGCTACACGTTCATCGAGACGGTGGCTGCGATCCGCATCTACGACGTGATCCGCGCCGCGGGCGGAGCGGTCTTCCTCTCGGGCGTCTTCGTGATGCTCTACAACGTCGCGCGCACCATCCGGCAGGGCAGCGCCGAGCTGCCGGCGCCGGAGCCGGGCGCGCTGGCGATGCCGGTGGCGGCGGGAGGGCGCTAGCCGTGGCGTACGAATGGCACCGCCCGCTCGAGGCGCGCTCGCTCCGCTTCACGCTGCTCACCTTCCTGGCGGTGATCGTCGGCGGCCTGGTGCTGCTGGTGCCGCCCTTCTTCCTGCAGGGCACCATGGAGCCGCTGCCGGGCATGCGGCCCTACAGCGCCCTCGAGCTCGAAGGGCGCGACCTCTACATCCGCGAGGGCTGCAACGTCTGCCACAGCCAGATGATCCGGCCGCTCGCCGCCGAAACCGAGCGCTACGGCCACTACACCGTCGCCGGCGAGGGCGCCTACGATCGGCCCTTCCTGTGGGGCTCGCGGCGTACCGGACCGGACCTCGCCCGGGTGGGCGGCAAGTACCCGGACTCCTGGCACTGGCGCCACCTCGAGGACCCGCGCGCCCTGGAGCCGCGCTCCAACATGCCGAGCTTCGCGTTCCTGCAGCGCACGCCCCTCGACACCTCGCTCACCTCGCGCCGGCTGGCCGCGCTCCGCAGCCTCGGGCACCCCTACACCGAAGCGGAGGTCGCGGGCGCCGAGCGCGACGCGCTGGCCGAGGCCGAGCGCGTCGCCGCGAACCTGCGCGCCGAGGGGATCGGCCTCGGCTCGGAGGAGGCGCGCAGCGAGGCGATCGCAATGATCGCGTATCTCCAGAGCCTCGGGCGCGCCTGGAAGAACGCCGAGGCGGGCGCCGCCGGCGCGGGAGGACGCTGAGCGATGGAGTGGATCGGCCTCTACAAGCTGGCCCGGCTGGCGCTGCTCGCCGGTGCGCTGGTGGCGATCGGCCTGTGGCTGTTCGCGGCGTCGCGCAAGGAGCGGCTCGAAGCGCCGGCCCGGCGCATGTTGAGCGACGAGGATCTTCCCGCGGAGGAGCGGCGATGAGCAACGAGCAGCGCGAGGTCGCCGAGCTCGAGCGCGCGGAGGTCGCGCCGCGCGACGGGATCGGCGAGCACGACAACCCGATCCCGCTCTGGTTCAACGTGGGCTTCTACGGCGCCCTGGTGTTCGGCGTGCTCTACATCCTCTACTACAACTTCTCGGGTTGGTCGCAGGTGGGCCAGTACGACGCGGAGGTCGGCCGCCGCGCGGAGCGCCTCGCGGCCCTGCGGGCCGCGGCGCCGCCGCCGCCCACCGAGAACCCCTTCCACGGCGACGCCGCCGCGGTCGCGGAGGGCAAGCAGGTGTTCGAGACCATCTGCCTCGCCTGTCACCTCGCCGACGGGCGCGGCCTGGTGGGCCCGAGCCTCGTCGATCCCTATTGGAAGTACGGCCACGAAGATGCCGCGCTGTTCCAGACCGTGTCCGAGGGTCGGCCCGCCGGCATGCCGCCCTGGGGCGCGCAGCTCGGCGCCGACAAGATCTGGAAGGTGCTCGCCTACATCGAGACGCTGCCGCGCTCGCCCGAGCCCGGCGTCGGGGCGCCCGACTACCAG
>Ga0105106_10004227_pt1 | contig 10252 bp, 11 predicted proteins | sample PPLLaktember2015_5_FD_79109 | JGI IMG/M metagenome (GOLD analysis project Ga0105106, IMG submission 79109) | Freshwater sediment microbial communities from Prairie Pothole Lake near Jamestown, North Dakota, USA - PPLs Lake P8 Core (1) Depth... | ecosystem: Environmental > Aquatic > Freshwater >... | reverse complement strand
TATATCTTTCTCAAATACACAAAGGATTGATACAGGTGATGATGTCATGAACGAAATGTTGATCCTGCTCGCGGTCATCGTCGTCTGGTATGTGCTCCAGGCCCATATTCTGCCCAAGATGGGAATATCCACCTGAATCAGACCATCCTGCCAGGCGGCAGATAAAAAGAGAGATACAGGCGAACGTGATGACAAGGATGTAAGCTGAAGTTTTGCAGAGAGTAGCATTAGCATATCATTGTCAAACGATCACAGAAGAATGAAGAAGGAAGAAGGAAGCCAGAACAGCCGAGCTGATGATTGATATCTTCTGCCATGGGCAACATGGCAAGAGAGAAGGCCCGCGTCCGGATTGCCGGTGGTTTCTCGACTGCGTCACGTGACGTCTTGAAAGATGCCCCCTTCGGGAAAACAAGCCCAGATGCTCGAAATGACCTGTACATTGCTATAACCTTGACAGGAGGGAGAAGATCAGGGCGGTGATGAAAGATGCCGGTCCCCGAATGCTCTACCGCCGGCCCATCCTGTCGGGAGACATTACCTGGCAAGAAAATATGGAAGGTTCATTTGTAAAGGAGGCACAGTATGTTGAAGAAAGCCGCTTTCGTTGTTTTGTTGATCCTGCTTCCCGTGGGGTTTTTAATGGCAGGAGAAGACGGCGGGAAAGAAAAGGTCAAGGATTACGGCAGTCAGCCGTGGGTCGTTGACATCGAAGATCTGACGGTGAAAAATGAAAATTTCCGTACGACCAAGTGGACAGGGAATAATCTTCAGATGACCGTTATGTCAATTAAGCCCCGGGGGGAGATAGGTCTTGAAAAGCACGATAAAGGCGATCAGTTTATCCGTGTAGAACAGGGTGAGGCCCGTATAGTGATGGGCAAATCCAAGGACAAAATGACGTTTAACAAGAAAGTTTCTGATGACTGGGCGATCTTTATCCCGGCTGGTTTTTGGCATAATATTATCAATGAGGGGAATAAACCTCTGAAGGTCTACGTGATTTACGCTCCGCCGGAGCATCGTGCGGGGACAATACACAAGACTTTCGAGGAATCAGAAGCCGCCCATGGTCATTAACTTGCGGCAGCCGCATAGAGAGTACCCGGCGAACGTTTCATGCAGAGTACCCAACCCCTGACGTGCACGCAGCGCCGTTTTCGAATTGGATGCGGCCGGGACAGCAAGGATCCTGCGGAAAACGGCCCGGTTAATTCGAATGACGGGAAAAGCGGAAGGGGTGCTTTTCGGCCAGGATGCCCTGCGGCTCCTGGAGATCTACGGCATCCCCGCGGCCGCCGGGGCCGAGGGGAAGAGCCTCGCGGCGCTCCGGGAGGCGGCAAAAAAAATGAAGCCCCCCTTCGTGCTGAAACTCGCGGGGCGCGCCTTCCTGCACAAGAGCGAGTGGGGCGGGAGCGTGACGGGAATCGAAAATCCCGGCCGGATGAAAGCCGCCCGCGAGAAAATCGTGGAAAACGCCCGGGCGAAAGACCCGGGCGTTGACATCGGCGGTCTTGCCGAGATCATCGAGAGGCTGTCGTTGATGAAAATGCAAGGTTTCAATCCGTAAGAAACACAATCCACGCCCGACAACAAAAATCAACACCGCCCTTGACATTCATGATGAGCGGTGTATACTATAACTACGAGATACTGCAATGTTCGTATTGAGTCTGTTCTACTGGATGTTAACGAAAAGAGAAGCGTAGGGTCTTCGTGGTGATTGTCACCCTTAGAGACCGGATTTTGAATGATGGACTCCAGTAAAAGACGAGACGGCATAGGTGGATCTCGTATTTTTTTGCCAATAGAAAATCATCTTTCCTTCCTGTAAGAAAGCATCCGGTCTTTTCGACGGTCATCCACCCTTTCAAACTATAATCAATTGAAGTATCGCCTTGACTTTTTTATGAGTAAGGAGAAAATGAAAATCAAACGAATACGGCATCTTCATAGGTCAACAGATAACCTGAACCCTTCTTGTAAGGGGTGATGCCATGAATGGTTTATTGAAACCCTGTTTCTCAGAAGAGAGCGGGGTTTTGTGTTTTTGTCAATAGTGAATCGTTGAGGATCAATCATTCCAGAGGAATAAGTTCGAGTCCAATATTACGCTCCTCGAACCTGTCATCCGTGCGGGCTTGGAAAAGTCAATCCGAAGAGGTCTGAAGAAGAACCGTTTTTCTTGATCACAGGAATCGTTAAGAGGTTGCAAGATATTGGTTAAATTTATTCAACTCATTCAGCCATCTTAAGAAAGGAGGAACTGTTATGTCTGTTTACAAGGTCGTTGAACTTATAGGATCGAGTCCAAAGTCCTGGGAAGATGCCACCGCGAAGGCCTTGGCGAAAGCCGGGAAATCCCTGAAAAAGCTGAGGGTTGCGCGGGTCTTGGAGCAGGATGTCACCATCGACAAGGGAAAGGTAATGCAGTACAGGGTACGATTAAACCTGTCATTCAAGCTTGAAGACATAGAAGGTTAAAAATGTCCGCCATACGCAGAAGTGGGGGTCGAAAGACCCCTCTTCTGTGACTATCAATGAAAGCAAGTTTTCGGGGACAATCTTTGATATTTTCAAGTAGTCGCAGGGAACAAATCGAACGCAGGGTCAGAAATGGCCCTGTATTTTTTTGCTTACTTCGACTGCAAATCTTCAATCGGCCTCATCACGCTGAATCAAAGACTTGTCGTTTTTTGAAAGACTCCTTGATTTTCCCTGATCAGGGTCTTGGCTGGGGTCATGGGTTCTCCACTCAGAAGTTGAGCCATCCTTGATTACGATCCCGTGAAATGAAGGTGCTGTGCAGGGTCCCTTTCTGGGCATGATCACATGCTTCTGATTTTGTCTAATACAAACTGTTTGGGTTCCGAACCGTTGTGGAGCAGCGGCTTGATTTCTTGAAGAGGGATTTCAGCACGGGCAGCACTCTTGTGCCCTCCTGCAGAACCCGATTCTCCAAAGAGCCGCTGGGCCAGCTTTCCCGCATCCAGGCGAAAGCCTACGTTCCGGAAGATGACAATGAGCTTTTGGCCATAGACGCCGGATACGATACACCACGTGGCCTGGACCATCTTCAGGAAGAAGTCCGCCATGATCACAAGGGTGTCGGGATTGTTCACCTTTCCCATGTGAATGAACGCTTTGTCCTTGATGAAGGTCAGATTCTCGAGGGCTGTTCTGAAATCTGAAAGAGTCTCTTTCGTCATCTCGGAAGACTCGATTTTCTTGATGATGTTGATATTCGTGAACTGGTAAAGATAGCGGAATGCGTTGATATCGCTCTGCGTTGTCGGCCTTGTAAAATTGTCCGTGTCCGTCTTGATTCCATAGAAAAGAGCGGTGGCAAGCCGTGGAGAAGGTTTAATTTCGGCGGCCCGAAGGTACTCTGTCAGGATGGTGCAGGCGGCGCCGTAATCCTCTCTGATATCGACGAAGAGCGCCGAGGACTTTTGCTCTAGGGGATGGTGATCGATGATGATATCAAAGCGATGTTTGCTCAGTTGCTCATTATGATGAGGTTGGGAATCGACGATCGCCCACTTTGTGAATTCGGCGGCATTCAGGTCCCTGATGGGACGTTGCTTGATTTGCAGGAGTTTGATGAGGGACAAATTGTCCGCCCTTTTGATCGTGTTAATGCGAAAGATCATGGTCTTCTTGACCTTCCGCCAGAAAAGGCGCTTCAAGGCAAAAGCGCTTGCCATGGCATCAGGGTCGGCATCAATGATCACGGCCACCGTATCCTCAGGGGATACGATCTCGAAGAGCCTCTTGCACCGTTCGGTGATGGAGGTTGATTTGGGAAAAGGATGTTCCATGATTTCCGGCATAGGATCAAAGCCCCCCTTACCGGGTTGTTATAAGATCAAGGCCCGTATTTTCGATGATGCTTGGCCGGACGTGACCCTCCAGATCCAAACCCCGGAATCTCAAGTCAAGGTTTTAGCCTCGCATCAACTCGGTTGCAAAAGAGAATCGTTAACCGCGGATTTGCGCGTGGAGAAATAGAGCCGAGTGATTCTACGGTCGCATATAAAATAGTTACCGGCAATCTCTTTTCTTTTCATTCTTTGTTGTTCCCCGCGGCTGCGAGGACTCTCTTGCGATCCGTAACTCACCATTCTGATCATGGCCCAGCACTGCACAGATGTAGGTGAAGCCGATAAAAAGAATTCCATATCCTACATCGTTTCATTGCCTTCAGAAGACCCCGTTTGTCTCCTTGCCTTTGGCCTTTTTTTCTTCTTGATCCTGTTTTTCCCTTGCTTTATGTTTGATTTTTGAAATGCAACCTCTTATCAAACTATCCCTGTTATACCGTCCAGATCTGAGATAGGGTGCGGTGTCTGAAACTCTCCGCCACCTTAGGCATCTTGGCCTATCACTATCTCCACCAGATGGGAAGATTTTGAGTGGCGCTTGACCAGAAACGGGATGTGGACCGGAGATCCTCTAAGAAATGGAAAGCCATGGAACAGAAAGACTACTATGACATCTTGGGGTTAGAGAATAATGCCGGTCAGAAGCAGGTCCGGGACGCATACCGTCGGCTGGCCCTGTTGCACCACCCGGACAGGAACAAAGACAGCCCGGAGGCGGCAGACCGAATGAAGGAGATAAACGAGGCCTACGCCGTTCTTTCCGATCCCATAAAAAGAAGGGAATATGATGCGCTCAGGCTGGAATATGGATCATCGGCCTACGGCCAGTTCAGGAAGACCCACTCTGATCAGGATATCTTCAACGGCTCGGATATCCAGCAGATCTTTGAGGAATTGAGCCGTGTCTTCGGCTTCAGGGGCTTTGACGATGTTTTTAGAGAATCGTATGGCGCCGGATATCGTACCTTTGAATTCAGGAGGCCGGGGGTCTTTGGCCGGGTCATTGTGGGTGGCTCTGGGGGCGAACAAGGTGCTGGAAGAAGTGCCCCACTTGGCGGATATCTGGAAAGGCTGATCCGATACGGTCTGAAAAAGAAATGGGGCATTGAACTGCCCGAAAGGGGCAAGGATTTACAGGATTTCATCGTGCTTTCTCCCGACCTAGCCCGGCTTGGCGGGAGGATACGATATTCGTGCAGAATAACAGGCAGGGAGCTGTTCGTAACCATCCCCCCGAACATGTGGGTAGGGCAGCAACTGCGCCTGAAGGGGATGGGAGAGGCCGGCCGCGCCGGCGGGGAGGCCGGAGACCTTTATGTGACGGTCCACATCAGAAGCCTCCTGAGACAGAAAGCCAAAGATCTCATCGCCGCTATCAGGTCTTTCATGAGGTTAGGATAAGGAAGCGTCGCATAACCAGACGTTCGCGTCGATCGCTTACGCTCCGGCTCAACTTCCGTTAGCATCTGAGAATGAAAGGACACGCCAAATGAAACAATGGTATGAAGAGTTGTTTGAAAACTACGGAATGAAATATGATAACGAAAATTTCGTGCAGGGAACTATCGAAGAGTGCGACTTTATTGAAAAAGAAATCGGATATAACAAAGCGGCACGAATTCTGGATATAGGGTGCGGTACCGGAAGACATTCAATTGAATTAGCCCAAAGAGGGTACAACGTTGTCGGAATTGATTTATCAGCATCGCTTTTAAAACGGGCAAATGAAAAAGCATCTGAACGAAGGCTACAAATCGTTTTTCAAAAACATGACGCGAGAAGCCTTCCTTTTCTGAATGAATTCAATTTGATTATTATGATATGCGAAGGCGCATTCCCGTTGATGGAAACTGACGAAATGAATTTTCAGATTCTCCGAAATGCTGCCAATGCCTTACTGCCAAAAGGGAAATTGATATTTACCACCTTAAACGGTTTGTTTCCTTTGTATCATTCCGTTAAAAATTTCCTTGATTCAAAAACAGAGGAAGGGAATGCGAAATGCGTAAGTCTTTCATTTGATCTGATGACTTTTCGAGAGCATAGCACCCTATATGTCGAAGATGATCTTGGGAACAAAAAAGAACTGAAATGCAACGAAAGGTATTATGTGCCGTCCGAAATAACCTGGCTGTTAAAGACTCTGAATTTCAAAACTGTCGATATTTACGGAGCGAAGCTTGGCGCTTTCAGTCGAAACGATAAATTATCAACCGAAGATTTTGAAATGCTGATCATCGCGGAAAAACAATAAAATGATATCCGGCGGGCGCAGCACTAAGACACACCGCTGACCCTAATCGTTGCCGCCGATTAGCTTTGTCCTTGCTCTCTTTCAATCGGTCATTCACATTGTTTAGGGCTTTCATATTCATTTGTTTGCAGGTGTAATCTATTAAAAAACATTTTGGCAGGCTAATCTTGATCCATGCCAAGGTTTTTCCTCTCCCGCTCGCTGAAAACCAATCTCTACGGATACTATCCGATCCCGATGGGTTCTAACGGATGTGCACGAGGTTGTTTTTCTTGGGGGGTTCGACGACGATGCCGACCCTGAGTTTCCGGTTGTCCTCGGAGACATAGTACCAGCGTTTTTCCAGTTCCTCTTTCGTCAGGTACCCGTAGCTGCCGAAGGGAAGGCCGGAATCCATGAAAACGACCCGGTTGTCGTCGTGGCCGATGGCCAGCACGTAGTGGCCGTAATTGGTGAGCCCTTCGTACTTGTCCTCACGCTTGCTGCGGCTCCAGGCCTGGATGATCAGGATCACGGGGATCTCGGAGTCGATGAAATTCACGAGCGAGTCGATCGTCATGTCGTAGGTCATCCAGGCGCTGAACCCCTTGCCGCTGAGAACATTCACGATGTCCTTCTCTTCCGTCCCGATCTTGCTCACGCTCACTTCCTTGCACAGCCGGGTGTACTGGTGTTTGATGTTGTGCTTGCGCAGGATGGACGAGACGATCGCCGCTCCGCAGTCATCACGGGTCTTCTGCGTCACCGTCGGGTAGGTGTGAAGGATCATGAGGGCTCGCTCCTTTGCTGACCGGCAGGCGCGGCGGGGGGGATCCAAGCTACCCCCGCAGATCTCCGGCTCAATTACGGCCTATATCATAGCCACTTGGCGCCCAAAATAAAACCCCCTTATGGATGAAATAAAAAAGCGAACGAATTCGATCAGTTAAATGAAACAGGCAGCCTTGCGGCTGAGACCGGCGGCTTGCTTCGGGGCTCCATCGTGTTATAATTTTTCAAATTCACGGGAAACGTAAACAGGCAGTCACCGTCCGCTCGCAGAGAAGGAGGTGTGTGATGGCAAAATTCCGAACGATACGGAAAGTCGTGAAGAGCAAGCCCACGATCGAGGGGGCGGGGGTACACCTTAAGCGGGCCTTCGGCTTCAACGAGGTGCCGGGTCTCGACCCTTTTCTCCTGCTCGATGACTTCCGTGCCGACGACCCTTCGAAGTACATTCTCGGATTTCCCTGGCACCCGCACCGGGGCATCGAGACGATCACCTACGTCCTGGAAGGCCGGGTGGAGCACGGGGACAGCATGGGAAACAAAGGGGTCATCGAGCCCGGCGACGTGCAGTGGATGACGGCGGGAAGCGGCATCATCCACCAGGAGATGCCGAAAGGCAACCCGAAAGGCCGCATGGGGGGCTTTCAGCTCTGGGCAAATCTGCCGAAGTCGCACAAGATGATGGATCCCCGTTATCGGGAGGTAAAGAAAAAGGAGATCCCCGAGGTGACCCTGGACGGTGGAACGAAGGTTCGGGTCGTTTGCGGGACCATGAACAGCGTGACCGGCCCGGTCCGGGACATCGTCACCGACCCCGAATACCTCGACGTGTCCATGCCGGGTGTAACTGCCTTCACCCACACCGTACCGGAAGGCCACACGGCCCTTGCCTACGTGATCGAGGGGCAGGCCTACTTCGACGAGGGGCGCGACGCCTATGGCCGCGAAGCAGTCGGCGCCAACTATTTCGATCTCGACAGGCCGTGCCTGATGGGACCGGAAAGCCTCGTTCTCTACGAGCGAAGCGGGGACGCCATTACCGTCACGACCGAAAACGATCCCGTTCGTTTCCTGCTGGTGTCCGGCAGGCCCATCGGAGAGCCCGTGGCCTGGTACGGACCCATCGTCATGAACACGCAGGAGGAACTGCGTGTCGCCTTCGACGAGTTCCGGCAGGGGACGTTCATCAAACACGAAGAACCGCCCCGGCGCGGCGCAAAAGGGGCTTGAGAAATACACCGCCCGTGCCGATAGGTACTGTGATAACCGTGAAGTGCCGATGAAGGGATGTACGCAAGAAACTTGGGGGGAAAGGAAACGATGATGCGGCGGCTGATCTTGATGATCCTGGCAATAATGGCAATCCAGGGGCTCTGGGCGGCAGGCGATGCGGCCGCCTTCTTCCGCGCCGACGCGTGGGTGGACAGCGAGCCCGGCATAGGTCTCTTTGTTCGTGAAATCAGGGCCTCCATGAAGGAAGAGGTGGGGACCCCCGTGCTCCTCATCCACGGGGGCGGCCCGGGGAGCCTTCCCAACTTCGACCCCGCAGTTTCGAATTACTCCCTGGCCGAGGACATCGCCAGCGTGGGCCACATCGTCTACATGATGGATGTGCGCGGTTTCGGCAACTCCGCAAAGCCGGCGGCCATGGACTCCAAGGACGGTAAGGCACCGCCTGCGGTCAGCTCCGACGAAGCCGTGAAGGACATCTCAGCCGTCGTGGACTGGATCCTGCGCCGCAGCAGGGAAAGCAAGGCGGCCCTTGTGGGCCTCGGCGCGGGCGGTCACTGGGCCGCCCTGTACACGGCGAAAAACAGCGACAAGGTGAGCCACCTGGTCCTGCTCAACGCCCTGTACGGCGTCAAGGCGCCCTGGAAGCCGGGAAAGGCCTTCGAGGACCCGAAGAGCCCCGGAGCGTTCAACCCCGGGGCCGGCGCCTTCTTCCTGGCCGATGCAAGAGGGCTCATGGCCGACTGGGACAGGGCCATCCCCGGCGGTGACAAGTCGCAGTGGCGCGACCCCCGCGTGGCCGTGGCGTACGTGAAGCTGGCGCTTGCCGGTGACGCGACGGCGAATACGCGCACCCCGCCCAGCATGCGCATCCCGGGGGCTTTCCGCAAGGAGCACTTCGAGATGTCGCAGGGGAAGAAATTCTGGGACGCAAAGGACATCCTCGTGCCGACGCTCTACGTGCGGGGGACCCTCGATGACTGGTCGCGGCCGGAAGACCTGCAGGCCCTTCATGCGGAGCTCGTCAATGCGCCTCAAAAACAGTTCGTCGTGATTCACGACGCCACGCACTTCCTCCACCTCGACCGGCCGGAGAAGGGGCGCGCGGCCTTCATCCAGGAGCTTCTCGTGTTCCTCGGCAACCGTCTGCCCGCCAAGGAGGCGCAGCAGAAAGGAAAAAGCGCGGTCAAGTAACGTGAGGCGCCCTTCCGTCAGAGGGTAAGAGGGTCTGAAGGTGAGAAGGTTGGAGAAGCAGGGGGCGTGAAGCGGGCTTCCGGCTCATCCAACGTTCTTACCCTCTCACCTTCTTACCTTCTCCGACGCACCGGCACCACCCCGGTCAACAGCGTATTGCCCCGAAAATGCAAGGCCCGGCCCCTTCAGGCAGCCGGGTCTTCTTCGTTTGAGCAAACCGCGCCGTCTTACTCGTATTCCTTGGGTACGGCACAGATCATGACCATGGGGTCTTTGGCCGAGGCGTTCCTGTACTGGTGCTTCTCCTCGGGCAGCACAAGGACGAATTCCCCCTTCTTCACGGGACGCTCCCCGCCGGCCTCGTCCACCACGATTCCCTCGCCCTCGATCACGTAGTTCATGTGCTCCACGCTGTGGGTGTGGTAGGGCGTGTGGCCGCCGGGCAGGATCGTGAATACCCGGAACGAGAAATTGGGGGCGCCGTCATTTTTTGACAGGGGCACCTGCTTCAGGACGTCTTTCGCCCCTTCCATCGTCATCTTTACCTTCTCAATCTTATCGAGACCTGTTATCTTCATCGTGTCCTCCCTGTCGGGTGCTTTCTTTCGATTATAGGGTAAGGAAGCCATTATGCAATGGATATTTCAGTCCACCCTGGTTAGACGATCCCTCCTCCTGGCGGCGGCCTGCCTGATGCTCGCCACCGGCCCGGCATTCGGGGAGGGCGGCCAGGGGAAGGACACCCTGTTCTCGCTTCGCCACGACGGACGGGTGCGAACGTACCTCGTACACCTGCCGGCAGCCTACAGCAAGGACAAGGCCTGGCCCGTGGTCCTCGTTCTGCACGGCGGGGGCGGCCATGGGGAGCAGATGGCCAAGATGACGGCCTTCAGCCGGAAGGCGGACCGGGAGGGTTTCATCG
>Ga0105106_10004225_pt1 | contig 10253 bp, 10 predicted proteins | sample PPLLaktember2015_5_FD_79109 | JGI IMG/M metagenome (GOLD analysis project Ga0105106, IMG submission 79109) | Freshwater sediment microbial communities from Prairie Pothole Lake near Jamestown, North Dakota, USA - PPLs Lake P8 Core (1) Depth... | ecosystem: Environmental > Aquatic > Freshwater >... | reverse complement strand
GCAACATCAGGTCCACGGAGGGCGTCCGCCGGGCCGCTCCCTGTAGGGCGGCCTCCACGTAGGCGAGGTCCAGGGGCTGGTGGGGATGGAACTCGAAGAACCCGAAACCCGTCCTGTCCATTTCGAGCAGGGGCCCGCCGACTCTCTGGAAGTCGGCGGAGCTCACCTCCCGTGGCCACGGGATCAGCAGGACCGAGTAGGTCGAACGCGGCTCACCCGACCGTCCCGCGCCATTGGCCCGCGCCTGTCCCCAGGTCACCTCGACCCGGCTGGAGTAACTGGCGAGATGGCGCGAGACCGACCGTAGGTTGATGCCTCCGAGGGTCAGGTGGGTCTTGGGGACGATCTTGACTCGCCCGGTCGGCAGCCGGGAGAGGGAGCCGGTCTCCCTGAGCCGCTGCCAGGCGCGGCTCTCGAAGCTGCCGGCCACCCTGCGCCGGGAGGTCCCGAGCCCCGCGCAAGCCTCGTCGGCGAGTGCGTGGAGGGTCAGGACGGCCAGGCAGACGTCCCAGCATCCCCCCTGGGTCAGTTCGTCGAGGGGGACTTCGCTCGCCTGCTCGAGCGTGTGCCAGCTCTCGACCAACAGATGGGGCAGAGCCTCCGCCGGCGGGCCCAGCCTCGCCGCCCAGTCTCTTCCCACCTCCCGGACCATCGCAGCCCAGCCGGAGGTGGGAGGCCAGACCTTCCCCGCGGGCGGGGATACCACCAGCAGGAACGCCTCGGTCTCCTTGAGCAGGAGGGCGGTCAGGGCGAAGACGTCCGGAGGCCACTCCGGCATCGCATCCCATTGGCCAGCCGGCACCAGGGATTCGACGACCGAGCCGATCGTGCGCACACCCTCGGACATGGACTAGATCTCCCCGCGCTCCTGGGCGTTGTCGTGTATTCGCTCTTCCTCATCGGCGCCGTCCCCCGGCGCCCCGACCGCGGGCGAGGGTAATCCCGCCCCGGCTCCTAGTCGGTGGACCCGCGTGCGCGATCCGGGCGGGCAGCAGGGCGGTATCCTCGGTCGAGGCCGTCACCGGGGAGATCCCTTGTCTGCACCCTTCCGCCTGGAAACCGACTTCCTCGGCGAGCGGCGGGTGCCCGCCGGCGCCTACTACGGCATCCACACCCTGCGCGCCCTGGAGAACTTCCCCATCTCCGGCATCCCCATCAGCACCTTCCCCGACCTGGTCAGAGCCCTGGCCTGCGTCAAGCAGGCCGCCGCCCGCACCAATCACGAACTGGGGTTCCTCGACGCCCGGCGGACGGAGGCGATCGAAACCGCCTGCGACGAGATCAAGAGCGGCCTCCTCCACGACCAGTTCGTGGTCGACATCATCCAGGGTGGTGCCGGCACCTCCACCAACATGAATGCCAACGAGGTCATCGCCAACCGGGGCCTCCAGTTGCTCGGCCACGGCCTGGGGCAGTACCGCCACCTCCACCCGATCGAGCACGTCAACATGAGTCAGAGCACCAACGACGTCTACCCGACGGCGTTGAAGGTTGGGCTCCAGTTCTCCATCGGCCGGCTGACGGCCGCCATGGCCACTCTGCGGGCCGCCTTCGAGGCGAAGTCCGTCGAGTTCTCCGACGTCCTCAAGATGGGGCGCACCCAGTTGCAGGACGCGGTGCCCATGACGCTCGGCCAGGAGTTCGGCGCCTTCGCGGTGACCCTCGGTGAGGACGAGCAGCGCCTCGACGAGGCCTCCCGGCTGATCAGGGAGATCAACCTGGGCGCCACCGCCATCGGCACGGGCATCAACACCGCCCCGGAGTACGCCCCGTTCGTCTGCCGGAACCTGTCCGAGATCACCGGCATCGATCTGGTGACCTCGCCCCACCTGGTGGAGGCGACCCAGGATGCCGGGGCCTTCGTCCAGCTGTCAGGCGTGCTGAAGCGGGTGGCGGTGAAGCTGTCGAAGACTTGTAGCGACTTGCGCCTGCTCTCCAGCGGGCCCCGGGCGGGGTTCGGAGAGATCGGGCTGCCCGCCCGCCAGGCGGGCTCGACGATCATGCCCGGGAAGGTGAACCCGGTCATCCCCGAGGTCGTCAACCAGGTGGCCTTCGAGGTCATCGGCAACGACGTGGCCGTCTCCTTCGCGGCTGAGGGTGGCCAGCTGCAGCTGAACGCCTTCGAGCCGCTGATCGCCGCCTGCCTCTTCGGCAGCCTGTCCCACCTGCGCAACGCCTGCCTCACCCTCGAGGCCAACTGCGTGCGCGGTATCACGGCCAACCGCGAGCGGATGCGCCGCTCGGTGGAGGAGTCGGTGGGGCTGGCCACCGCCCTCAACCCCTACATCGGCTACGAACGGGCCACCGCGGTGGCGCGGGAGGCCTACGAGACCGGAGAGAGCGTGTACTCCCTGGTGCTGGCCAAGGGCTGGATGAGCGCCGAGCAGCTGGGCGCGGCGCTGACCCCCGAGGGTCTCACCGCCCCCCGGCCCATGGAGCCTCCTGCCGGCTCTCCCCCCGACGAGGACTGACCGTGCGCCTGGTGGTCGCCCGCTGCGAGGTGGTCTACACCGGCCGCCTCTCCGCCCACCTGCCGATGGCCACCCGCCTGATCATGGTCAAGGCCGACGGGTGCGTGGCGGTGCACTCCGACGAGGGGGCCTACAAGCCGCTGAACTGGATGACGGCCCCCAATCACCTCGTTGAGGGGGAGGGGGAATGGGTGGTCAGCAACCGCGCCGGTGAGAAGCTGGTCATCCGCTTCGAGGAGGTGCTCTCCGATTCCCGCCACGTCCTGGGCCCCGCCCCGGGTCTGGCCAAGGACGGAGTGGAAGCCGAGCTGCAGCGCCTGCTGGCCGACGCGCCCTTCGTGCTCGAGGAGGGCCTGAGCGTGCTGCGCCGGGAGTACCCGACCGACCTGGGGCCGGTGGACCTGCTGTGCCGCGATCCATCCGGCCAGGTGGTGGCGGTGGAGGTGAAGCGCCGGGGGGAGATCGACGGGGTGGAACAACTCACCCGCTATCTCGAGCGTCTCAACCGCGACCCGGCACTGGCCCCGGTGCGGGGCATCCTGGCGGCGCAGGCGATCACTCCCCAGGCGCGCACCCTGGCCGCGGCTCGCGGACTGGCGTGCGTCGAGGTGGACTACGACGCGCTGCGCGAGGTGGAAGGGAACGCCCCGCGACTCTTCCCGGTCTGAGCTCGACGGGCGGCCCGGAGCTAGAGGAGGCTGTCCAGGTCGAGCGAGCAGGAGGGGTGGCGCAGCTTGGCCAGTGCCCGTCCTTCGATCTGTCGGATGCGCTCCCGGGTGAGGTCGAAGTGCTTGCCGACGTCGGAGAGGGTGCGGGGTGTGCTCCCGTCGAGGCCGTAGCGCAGCACGATCACGTCGCGCTCTCGCGGGTCGAGCAGGCAGATCGCCTCGAGCAGATGCCGCCGGGCCGAACGCTCGGCGGCGAAAGCGAAGGGATCGGCTGCGGAGTCGTCCTCCACGAAGTCGGCCAGATCGGCATCGCCGTCATTCGATACGGGGCGGTCGAGCGACACCGTGTCGCCCGGCGCTTCGAGGGCCATCGCCACCCGCTCCACCTCGAGGCCGCTCACCTCGGCGATCTCGACGAGGGTGGCGGAACGGCGCAGGCGCTCCGCCAGAGTCAGGGCGGTCTCCTGCACGGTGCGCACCACGTCCACCATGTGCACCGGCAGCCGGATGGTGCGCCCCTGGTTGCCCAGGCCCCGGGTAATTGCCTGGCGGATCCACCAGGTGGCGTAGGTGGAGAACTTGAAGCCCTTGCGCCAGTCGAACTTCTCCACAGCCCGGATGAGGCCCAGGTTGCCTTCCTGCACCAGGTCGAGCAGGTCCAGGCCCCGGCCCGTGTATCGCTTGGCGATGGAGATGACGAGGCGGAGATTGGAGCGGATGAACTCCGCCTTGGCCTCGTCGCCCTCATGGATGACGCGGTACAGGCGCGCCCGTTCGGTGGGGGAGAGCGACCCGTTGGCCTCGAGGCGCTGCTGGGCCTTCTTCCCGTTCTCCATGGCGCGGGAGAGGCGCACCTCGTCCTCGGCGGTGAGCAGGCCGTGTTCGGCTACGGAGTCCAGATATCGGCCGATGCTGTCGGACAGCCCGGCGACCTCGTGCACACTTCTGGCCACCTGGGGCCCTCCCGCCCGCTGGCGGTCAACCGTATCACGACGGATAGTGTCCGCGCAACGGGCACTGCCCCGGCGGCGCGCGGAAAACGCTTCCCCAAACCCGTTGTAATCCCAGGTCAGAGTGCCCGACGGTCGACCGCTGTCGGATGCCGACTCGACCCATGTTGGCCACTGAGCGTGGTGGTGTGGTCGGACCGGTAGGGTGGCGGGCGTGGGCCCGCTCGACGAACTGAACGCTCGGCTGGTGTCGTGCCGGCAGTGTGCCCGGCTGGTGGCGTGGCGCGAGCAAGTGGCCGGCGAACGCCGGGCGGCCTTCGCGAACGAGGAGTACTGGGGGAGACCGGTGCCCGGGTTCGGCGACCCGGCCGCCCGGCTGTTGATCGTGGGGCTCGCCCCGGCGGCCCACGGGGGCAATCGCACGGGCCGTATGTTCACCGGCGACCGCTCGGGCGATTGGCTCTTCCGGGCGCTGCACCGCGCCGGCTTCGCCAATCGCCCCGCGTCTCGGGCACTCGACGACGGGCTGCGGCTGACGGACGCCTACATCACTGCTGCCGTGCGCTGCGCTCCGCCGGCCAACCGCCCGACCCCTGCCGAACTGGGCAACTGCCGGGCGTGGCTGGAGGAGGAGCACCGCCTGCTCACCGGGGTGCAGGTGGTCGTCTGCCTGGGGGCGGTGGCTTACGGCGCAGTGCTGCGCCTGCTGGGCGGGGAGGGAACGGCCGTTCCGCGTCCTCGCCCTCGCTTCGCCCACGGATTGGAGGTGGAGACGGGAGGCCCCGTTCTCGTCTGCTCGTACCACCCGAGCCAGCAGAACACCTTCACCGGGCGCCTCACCGAGCAGATGCTCGACGCCGTCTTCGCCGCCGCCCGGGCCCGCCTACGGCCTTGAGATAGGACGCTCGCGGGCAATAGAGTGCGGTCGTCCCCGGGAGGCCGGCCCCTTTGCTACCGCTGAACGAGCAGACCTTCGAGCGCGTCGCCGCGTCGTTGCCCGCCTGGGCGCGCCCCGCGGCTGAGGCCGGCTTCTCGTCCTTCACCTCGCTACCCATGCCCGAACCGCGGCAGGAGGAGTGGCGCTACGTGGAGGTCGGGGTGGACCTGGACGCGCTCACCCTGCCCGCCGGCGCCGGGGAGCCGCTTCCCCGGGAAGGGTCGTTGGCCGGGGTGCTCGGGGAGCCTGCAGGCCACGCGGTCAACGTGGACGGGCACACCGTCTCGCTGCGAGCGCCCGACGGAGCCCGCCTTGCATCCCTGGCCGAGGCCCTGTCGGCCGACGGCGAGGCCCTTCGGCGGGCCTTCCGGTCGGGGCCGGCGGCAGGCATCGACCGGTTCTCCGCGGCGCACCATGCTTTTGCCACCGACGGGGTGTTCCTCCACCTGGCCCGCGGGCAGCGGCCGGCCGGGCCGGTGCTGGTCGAGTTCCAAGCCACCGCCGCCGGGTCGCTGGCTCTGCCTCGCCTCACCGTGCTCGCCGAGGAGGGGGCGGAGGCCTCGGTGGTGCTGCACTACCGCTCCCCGGACGGGGTGGCGCTGGTGGCCGTCCCCCAGGTGGAGGTCCTCGCCGACGAGGGCGCCCGCCTGGTGCTGACCACCGTCCAGGAGTGGGGCGATGCCACCCGGGCCTTCGGCCACCAGGCGATGACGACCGCCCGGGACTCCTCGCTGGCCTTCTCGGAGGCGGGCCTCGGGGGCAGCAGCTCCCGCCTGCACCTGCGCATCGGGCTCGACGGGCCGGGGAGCGAGGTGCGTGTGTTCGGGCTCTACTTCGGGCACCGCTCCCAGACCCACGACTACCGGTACTACGTCAACCACCGCGCCCAGCACACCAACTCGAGCATGTACCTGAAGGGGGCGGTGGGGGACGAGGCCCGCTCGGTCTTCACCGGTCTGATCCGCATCGAGCCCGAGGGTCAGCACGCCGACGCCATGCAGACCAACCGCAATCTGGTGCTCTCGGAGGGGGCGCAGGCCCACTCGGTGCCCAACCTGGAGATTCTGGCCAATGAGGTGCGCTGCGGCCACGGGTCGGCGGTCGGGCCCATCGACGCCGAGCAGCGCTACTACCTGATGAGCCGCGGGCTCGATCGGTCCCGGGCCGATCGTCTCCAGGTGAAGGGGTTCTTCGAGGACGTGCTGGCCCGCTTCCCGCAGGCCGAGTTGGAGCCCTCGTTGCGGCGTGCGGTGATGGCCCGCTACGACGGGCTGGAATCGACGGAGGGGTGATGGACAGGATTCGGGTAGCGGCACTCGGCGATCTGCCCGCGGACCGCGGGTGGCGGGCCGAGGTCGCCGGCCACCGTGTGGCTCTCTTCCGGCAGGGGGGCGAGGTGTTCGCCCTGGGGGATCGCTGCAGCCATGCCGAGGCCTCCCTCGCCGAGGGGGAGGTCTTCGACGGGACGGTGGAGTGCCCTCGCCACGGGTCGGCCTTCGACCTGCGCTCCGGCGAGGCTCTCTGCCTACCCGCCACCCATGGGGTGCCGGTGTACCGGGCCGAAGTGGAAGGGGACGACGTGTACCTGTGGTTGCCCCCGGCGGACGGGGGGGCGACGTGAGCCGCGTGGCGCTCTCGGTGCGCGGGCTGAAGGCCGCCCTCGGCGAGCTGGCGATCCTCAAGGGCGTGGACCTGGAGGTGCCCTACGGCGAAGTGCACGCGCTGATGGGGCCCAACGGCTCCGGAAAGTCGACCTTCTGCCACGTGCTCCTGGGCAAGGCCGAGTACACCGCCACCGGCTCGGCGCTGGTGGGCGGGACCGAGGTCCTCGGGCTGCCGGTGGACGCCCGGGCTCGGGCCGGTCTCTTCGTGGGCTTCCAGTACCCGGTGGACGTACCCGGGGTGACGCTGCGCGAACTGCTCGAGGAGATGGGCCGGGGAGGGGGAGGGGACCCCGCGTACTGGCCGGTGGTGGAGGAGGCGGCAGGCCGTCTGGGCCTCGAGCCCTTCCTGGAGAGGCCGGTCAACGAGGGCCTGTCGGGCGGGGAGAAGAAGAGGTCGGAGATGCTGCAGTTGCTGGCGCTGCGGCCCGAGGCGGTGGTGCTCGACGAGATCGACTCCGGCCTGGACATCGACGCGGTGCGGGAGGTGGCGGCGGCCGTGGAGGCGCTGCGCGGCCCCGGCCTGGGGATCCTCCTCATCACCCACTACAGCCGCATCCTGCGCTACATCACCGTCGATCGCGTGCACGTCATGGCGGCGGGGCGCATCATCAGATCCGGAGACATGGGCCTGGCCGCCGAGTTGGAGGCCGGCGGGTACGAGGCGATCGTCCGGGAGACCGCCGAGCCGTCGGGCGACGACTTCCTGCGTGGCCTGTAGGCGCCGGGCCGCTGCCGACGGCCGCTCAGGTGGGGAGGCGGCCGCCCAGCGCCTCGGCCAGTGTGGCCCAGGGCAGGTCGGCGCACTTGATGCGCACCGGGAACCGGCGCACGCCGCGCAGGGCCTCCAGATCGCCCAGCGCCGCCCCCGGCCGGGTCTCGTCGATGCCCGGATCGCCTTCCTCGATCTCCATCATCGCCTTGAAGCGGTGAGTGAGGTCGGCGATCTCGGCGAGCGTCTTGCCGGCCACCGCCTCGGCCATCATCGAGGCGGACGCTTGGCTGATCGAGCAGCCTCGCCCGAGGATGCGCACGTCGGCGACGCGGTCGCCGTCGAGGGCTACATCGAGGGAGATCTCGTCGCCGCACAGAGGATTCTGGCCCTCGGCGTGGGCGTCGGGGTGCTCCAGGCTTCCCCGTCGGCGGGGGTTCCGGTAGTGGTCGAGGATCACCTCGCGGTAGAGGTCGTCAAGGGACACCGAAGAGCCTCCTCGCCTCGCCGAGGGCGGCAATGAGCGCGTCGGCGTCGTCGTGGGTGTTGTAGACGTAGAACGAGGCCCGGGCGGTGGCCGGCACATCCAGCACGCGGTGCAGCGGCCGGGCGCAGTGATGCCCGGCGCGGATGGCCACCCCCTGCTGGTCGAGGATGGTCGCCAGGTCGTGCGGGTGGATGTCGGCCAGGGTGAAGGAGATCACCCCGCCCCGCTGCCCCACGTCGGCAGGCCCGTAGACGGTGAGGCCGGGCACCTCGGCGAGGCGCGCCAGAGCGTACGCCGCCAGGTCGGCCTCGTGGCTGCGCACCGCCTCCATGCCCACCGCGGAGAGGTAGTCCACGGCGGCGCCGAAGCCGATGGCCTCGGCGATGGGGGGAGTGCCTGCCTCGAACTTCTGGGGCACGTCGGCCCAGGTCGAGGCGTGGAAGTCCACGTCGCGGATCATCTCCCCGCCGCCCTCGGCCGGCTCCATGGACTCGAGGCGGTCCGGGCGGCCCCAGAGGGCCCCGATGCCGGTGGGGCCGAGCATCTTGTGGGCGCTGAAGGCCAGGAAGTCGGCGCCGAGGGCCCCGACGTCGGTGGGCAGGTGGGGGACGAGCTGGGCGGCGTCCACCACGGTGATCGCCCCTACCCGCCGGGCGGCAGCCGTCACCTCGGCCACGGGGGGGATGGTGCCCAGCACGTTCGACATGCCGGTGATCCCCACTACCTTGACCCGCTCGTCGAGCACTCCGGCGAGTGCGGCGGTGTCCAGTTGGAAGTCGGCGTCCATGGGCAGGTAGACGAGCTCCGCCCCGGTGTGGCGGGCGATGAGCTGCCAGGGCACCACGTTGGCGTGGTGCTCCATGGTGGTCAACAGGATGCGGTCGCCGGGGAGCAGTCGGTTGAGGCCCCAGCCGTAGGCGACGGTGTTGATGGCCGAGGTGGTGCCCCGCGTGAACACCACCTCGCGCGGCGAGGCGGCGTGGATGAAGGCCGCCACCTTGGCCCGGGCAGCTTCGTAGAGGCTGGTGGCCTCCTCGGCCAGGGCATAGGCGCCGCGGTGGACGTTGGCGTTGTGCTGCCGGTAGAAGACATCCATGGCCTCTAACACCTGCACCGGCTTCTGGGTGGTGGCCGCCGAGTCCAGGTACACCAGCGGACGGCCGCTCATCTCCCGGCTCAGGATGGGGAAGTCCCCCCGGAGGCGGGCGAGGCCGCTCACTCCGACCGTCCCGGCCGGAAGGCCTCGTAGCCCTCTTCCTCGATGCGCCGGGCCAGGTCTGGTCCGCCGCTGGCCACGATCCGTCCGTCGGCGAAGACGTGGACCACATCGGGGGTGAGGTAGTCGAGGAGCCGCTGGTAGTGGGTGATCACCAGGAACCCCCGTTCGGGGCCGGCCAAGCGCTGCACTCCCTCGGCGACCATGCGCAGGGCGTCGATGTCGAGACCGGAGTCGGTCTCGTCCATGATCGCCAGATCGGGGCTGAGCACCGCCAGTTGCAGGACCTCGTTGCGCTTGCGCTCCCCGCCGGAGAAGCCCTGGTTCAGGTAGCGATCGGCGAAGGAGGCGTCCATGCCCAGGTCCCGCATGGCGTCGGCCACCCGAAGGCGCAACTCGAGCACGGTGTAATCCACCCCGGTGCGGTTGGAGAGGGCGGCACGCAGGAAGTTGACCACCGACACGCCGGCGATCTCCTCCGGGTACTGGAAGGCGAGGAACATCCCGGCCCGGCCCCGCTGGTCGGGCCCCCAGCCGGTGATGTCCTCTCCCTTGTAGAGGATCCGCCCCCGCACCTCATAGGCGGGGTGCCCGAGCAGCACGTTGGCCAGGGTCGACTTGCCCGACCCGTTCGGCCCCATGAGGGCGTGGATCTCGCCCCGCTGCACGGTGAGGTCGACCCCCTTGAGGATGGAGGTGCCGTTCACGGAGGCATGGAGGTCCTCGATGATGAGCAGCGGGCGGTCGGCCATGGCGGCACAGGATATCCGTACGGGACCGCCAACCGGCTGGTTCGGTGGACTCCGGGCGTCGGCCGGCCAGCGGTCAGCCGGCCGCCAGGATCATGTGCTGGCTGCTGGTCATCGCCATGTATACGTCGATGTCCCCGGCCTCGGGGATGCCGGTCATCGTCATGGTCATGGTGACCGGCGACTCCAGTTCACTCTGGACCACGATGCCGGCCACCGGGTCGAACCAGGTGGTCATCAGCGTGGTGGACCCCAACATCTCGAACTCGAAGCCGATTCCCGACGCTTCGAGCTGGGCGAAGGAGGCCTCGACCTCGGCGGTTTCGACGTCGTCGCCCAGCAGGCCCGGGCTCTCGCTCAAGGCGGCCATCATGCTCGCCAGGTCGGCGGAGATGGTGCCGG
>Ga0105106_10004224_pt1 | contig 10255 bp, 5 predicted proteins | sample PPLLaktember2015_5_FD_79109 | JGI IMG/M metagenome (GOLD analysis project Ga0105106, IMG submission 79109) | Freshwater sediment microbial communities from Prairie Pothole Lake near Jamestown, North Dakota, USA - PPLs Lake P8 Core (1) Depth... | ecosystem: Environmental > Aquatic > Freshwater >... | reverse complement strand
TGCTGACGGGCAGCGGCTGTACCGACGTGCCGGTCTGCGAAGTCCGGCCGTGAATTCATGCCACTCAAGCACTTCTGGATCCCCGCCTGCGCGGAGATGACATTTCCTGACGTTCGCGACCGCGGACCCGTGCGTCTGAGAACCGCCACCGAGCAAGACGTGCCCGCGCTCGCGGAGCTGTACGCCGGCTCCGTTCTCGCACTGGGCCCAGAGCACTATGCCGACGCGCAGGTCGCGAGCTGGGCGTCGTTCGCGTCGGACACCGACGCCTTCCGCCGCTTCGTCATCGAGCCCACCACCCTCATCGCGGAGGACGATACCGGCGTCCTGGGGTTCTGCGCCATCTTCGACGACGGACACATCGCCTCGCTGTACGTGCGTCCGGACCGGGCCCGTCATGGCATCGGGACCCGGCTCCTCGAGGCTGCGCTCGACTACGCCACGCTGCACCACGTCGAGTTCGTCAATGCGCAGGCCACCCGCCTCAGCCAGCCGCTGTTTCTGAAGCTCGGCTTCAGGACGGTGCGCTCCGAGGTCGCCCAGCGAGACGGCGTAGGCTTGGAGCGCTATCTGGTGGAGCGGCGCGTCTGACTCGCCGCACCAGCTCTCGGATGAGCCCGCCCACCGAGCTGCGGCGCGTGTTGTCGCTGCCCGTCATTACGTTCTACGGTATGGGCACGATCATCGGTGCCGGGATCTACGTGCTGGCGGGCAAGATTGCGGGGGCAGCCGGCATGCGCTTGCCTTCGCCCTGGCGGGCGTGATTGCCGCGTTCACCGGCCGAGCAGTGCCAACGCGGCTAGAAAGGACTTCATCTCTCCTCCCGTATTCACAGCCCGAACCGCGGGCAGACTGCCGTTTTTCTTCTCAAAGAAGAATGGCGGCCTGGAGATTGCCTGCCAAGAATCGGTGTCGGCGAAAGTGTGATCTTTCTGTTAATTCGCGCGACTTGACCTGGACCCTATCGAGACTGTGACGAAGAGGAGTGCGCTCTCATGCCGCTCGCTAGTCGTCGTGGGCCAAATAGGTTCGCGCGCCGTGCTTCTCTCGATAGGGCGGAGCGTTTTCGCTAAGCTTGCACCAGACTCAAGGAGGGACCGAACGTGGCCGAGGTCATCTACACCTCTTTCGACGGCGACGAAGCGTCGCGCCGCAGGGCCCAGGGGCCCAAGCCGACAGAGTTGGAGCGGTTGCTGGCCTTCATCGAGTTCGCTCAAGAGTCCACCAAGCTGAAGGGCCCAGCACCGACTGCGAGCGTGCCGCATCAAGGGCTCTTTGCTGTCTTCGAGCACCAAGTCCAGTGTCTGGAGGGCGTCGAGCTCGACATCAGTCCAGAAGACAGTCGCGACGAGATCTGGCTCAGGGTACCACGCCGATCCGAGACCCCCGCCCCACGAATCGACGACGCAGCCCTCGAGCCGTGGGTGATTGTCAACCGGCACCCAGAAGTCGAGCCAGTGCTCCGCGACGCCATTCGGGGCCAAGACCTCATCGAGGCCGGTACGCACCGGTCCTCCCGCGAGGAGGTCGCCGACGGAGAGGAGGGTCTGCCCGAGGTGGACCCTGAGGCGATGGTTAACCTCGGGGAGTACCCGGATGCGGAAACCGTCAGGCGTGTCTTCAGAAGCTACGTCGACAACCGTTGGCGGCCTTGGTCCGAACTGGAAACGCGCACGCGCAAGACCATTGCGCTCTACAGCGAACTGTTCAAGCTGAAGCAGGCGGTGGAAGGCGGCCTCGTCGATACGGCACTGGAGTTGGTGTGGGGCATCGGCCTTGGCATCTGGAAGAATGATAGCGGCACGACGAATTACCCGCTCGTCTCCCGGCTCGTGGAGCTGTCTCTCAACGAGCAGAGCGGTGCGATCGAGATCCGACCCCGTGACGTCGAGGCTCGCATCGAGCTCGACTGGTTCGCTGCTCAGGACAATCCGGGAGTGGCGCCGGCTACGAAAGCCGCGCGCGAACTGTCGGCTGCTGCGCCAAATACCTTCTCCCCGTTTGATCGATCGACCTGGGAGCCGCTGCTGCGCGCCGCGGTGAACCACCTCGACCCGAAGGGGCGTTTTCTGGGAGAGCCAAGCTCTCCCGTAGATCGTGAGCCGCCGCTGCCCAGCCCCCAGCTTCAGGTGACGGATACCTGGGTCTTGTTCGCCCGTCCGCGAACGCAGAGCTTTCTGTTGGAAGACCTCGAACGGCTGCGGCAGGCAGCCGCCGAATTGCTCCAGACGCAGGAGATCCCTGAGGCGATCCGGGTAGTGGTAACCGACCCGAGGGACGAAGTCACCGAGAGAGAGCTTCAGCTGTTCCGCGGTGTTCACGGCAGCCCCGAATCAGGTAGTACGGCTCAGCCCCGGGATCTGTTCTTCCCGAAGCCTTATAACGAGGAGCAAGTCCGCATCGTCCAGCTGCTCGAAAGCTACGATGGGGTCGTGGTGCAAGGCCCTCCCGGTACCGGAAAGACACACACGATTGCCAACATCATCTGCCATTACCTGGCCGAGGGGAAGCGCGTCCTGGTGACCTCTCAGAAGGACCCGGCGCTGACGGTTCTGAAGGAGCAGCTGCCCGAAGAGATCCGCGCGCTCGCCGTCTCGCTGCTCACCAGCGAAGCCGAGGGGTTGAAGCAGTTCGAGGCGGCCATCGGCAAGATCGCCGCAGAGGTGCAGGGCCTCAGTCCGCATGCCGTGCGGGCCGAGATCCGGGAGCTGGAATCCAACATCGATAGCCTGCACGGCCGCCTGATACGGGTCGATCGCGAGATCGGGCGATGGGCGGAGGTCAACCTCAAACCGATCGAGATCGATGGCCAGCAGATCGAGCCGCAGCTGGCGGCTAAGGAGGTCGTGGAGAGCGAGGGGCGTCACGAGTTTCTGTCCGACCGCCTTGGCATCAGCGCCGAGTTCGAACCGCGCTTCGCAAACGGGGACATTCTAGAGTTGCGTTCTGCGCGCCGAGAGTTGGGCCCGGATATGGTCTACCTGGGCTGCAGCCTGCCCCAGCTGGCGGAATTCCCTGAGCTGCGTGAGTTGGTGCGAGTACACCAGGACTTGTCACAGTTCGCCCGGCTCTCCTCCCAGATCCAGAATGGGAATGTTCCTTCGCTTGCCGATTCAGGCGCGGAGGGCATCGCCGCGGCCCAAAACGTGCTCGACAAGCTGACAGCCCTCAAGAAAGGGCGCGCGGCGATGAACTCGGGTGAGAAAATCTGGGTTGCGCGAATGCGGGCGCTACTGCGGGCGGGACGTTCGGGCGATCTATTGAAGGTGCTCCACGAGCTTGGCGAGGAACTGCTCGCCGCGCACAAGGAGCGAACCGATTACATCCGAAAGCCGGTCACAGTGCCGACCGACGCGGACCTGGATGAGGCACTCATCAACGCGGTGGACAACCTGGCAAGCGGCAAGTCGCCGTTCGGTCTGTTCAGCTTTGGAAAAGGGACGCTGAAGGAGCGGGTCGAAGGCATCCGGGTGTTGAACAAGAAGCCCGTCGACCGGGATGACTGGAGACATGTCTACTGGTATCTGCGCCACAGAGGGAGCTTGCGCACCCTGGCGGTCCGGTGGAACGCGCTCGGAATTAACCTCCCGTTGGAGGCTGTGCCCGGGGAGCAGCCTGAGCATGGTCTGGCTGCGGCGGAGGAGTTCCTCCTTTATCAACAGCTGCGCGCGCTGGTGGCTGCCGAGCAGGAGTTGGCCGGTCTTGCGCTGGTTGTTTTTCCATCCTGGACCGCCTTGAGGCCGCTGGCCGACGATCCAACGTTATTCGCCGAGCTGGAGCGCGTCCTCGAGCATCACCTGGTCAAGAACCGGCTTTCCGCCGTGTGGGCTACGAAGGAGCGCCTGAACAGAACGCTCGAAGGCAAGAGTGGTCCGGTCGTAGTGCAGTTGCGCGAGTGCATGGACCAGGTGCTCGGTAATCCTGACATAGGCGACGGTGAGATGCAGGCTGAGTGGTCGCGCCTGACCGGAGAGCTTGCTCGCGTGCAGGGCGTCCGCGGGCACCTCGCCTCGGTAGCGCGGGTGACCGAGCTGGTGGAATCCTCTGGTGCTCCACAATACGCGGCAGCTCTCCGCCAGCCCTTGGTCTCACCGGTCGATCCGCTGCTGCCTGATGACTGGCGCGAGGCTTGGCGGTTGCGCCGATTGGCGACGCACCTCGAGGCTATCGACGCCTACGATGCACTGAAGCGACTTGGCAAAGAGCGCTCCACGATCGAGGGCGACTTGGCTGCCGCGTATCAGCACCTCGTGGAGAAGCGCACCTGGCTGAAGTTACACGAACGGGCAACCGATCGCGTGCGCGCAGCCTTACAGGCCTACCTGGAGGCGATCAAGCGCATTGGAAAAGGGACCGGCAAGCGTGCGGCGATCTATCGGCGCGACGCGCGACAGGCGTCCACTCAGGCGAGTGTTGCCGTGCCTTGCTGGATCATGCGGCACGATCGGGTGGCGGAGTCGCTGCCGCCGGAATTGGGATGCTTCGACCTCGTCATCATCGACGAGGCTTCCCAGTCCGACCTGCTGGCCTTGCCGGCGATCCTGCGGGCGCGCAAGGTCCTCATCGTCGGCGACGACAAGCAGGTTTCCCCAGAAGCCGTGGGGATTCAGGTGCAGCAGGTGCAGACCATGATGACGCGCTTTCTCGGGTCGCAGGTGCCGTTGTACCGGCCCCAAATGGCACCGGATCGCTCGATCTACGACTTGTTCAAAGTGGTATTTGCCCGGAGCGGGGTGATGCTGCGCGAGCATTTCCGCTGCGTGGCGCCCATCATTGAATACTCCAAGCGTGAGTTCTACAACCACGAGCTGAAGCCCCTGCGGATACCCAAAGCCTCTGAGCGGCTCGATCCGCCGCTGATCGACGTGTTCATCGAGGACGGCTATCGCCGCGGGAACGTCAACCGCCCCGAAGCCGAGTTCATCGTGAGGGAGATCGAGAAGCTGACCGACGATCCAGCAATGGCGCGGCGGAGTATCGGCGTTGTCTCATTACTCGCGGATGATCAAGCTGCGCACATCTTCGAGCGACTGACCCAGGAGATCGGACCAGAAATCATGGAGCGGCACCGGATCGCATGCGGGGACGCGCGGACCTTCCAGGGGAAGGAGCGGGACATCATGTTTTTGTCCATGGTGACTGCTCCGAACGAGCGCACCATCGCCCTGACGACCGCAACGTTCCAGCAGCGGTTCAATGTTGCCGCCAGCCGAGCCCGCGACCGGATGTACTTGGTGCGCTCCGTCGAGCTGGACGAGCTGAGCCCAGCAGACACGCTCAGGCGAGGGCTGTTGAGTCATTTCAAGACGCCCTTCATGCAGGACGAGGAGGAGGTCGTTGACCTCCGCAAGAAGTGCGAGTCCGACTTCGAGCGCGAAGTGTTCGACGAGCTCAGCCAGCGTGGCTACAGGCTCAGGCCACAAGTGCGAGCGGGCCAATATCGGATCGACCTTGTCGTCGATGGGCATGGGGACGCACGGCTCGCGATTGAGTGCGATGGCGACAGGTACCACGGGTCAGACAAGTGGGCGGATGACCAGCTTCGCCAGCGTGTGCTCGAAAGGGCTGGATGGGTGTTTTGGCGCTGCTTCGCCTCTACCTACACGCGGCGCAAGCAGGCCGTGCTCGCTGATCTCCTGAAGACCTTGACGGAGCGTGGAATAGAACCCACGGGCGGAGAGGGGGCGCCCAGAAGCGTGCATACGGAACTGCGGCCGTGGCGTGCTTCCGCAGTAGCGCCGCGGGATGAAGAGACGGCTTTGGAGGAGGAAGGGGCCGAGGTCAGAGCTGTGCCTGAGGCCATACCGCAGAGTGGGACGTTAGAAGCGGCGAGGCCGGCTGGCGCCGCCAACGAACCGGTGCGGCCGGTACCGAGGGAGCAAAGGCCACACGCGCCCCGAGGGCCGTCCCGTCCGGCTCCCCATGCCGGAGCGCTGGACTTCCTCGCTTCAGGTGCACAGGTGGCTGAGCTTCGGCGCCCCGTATCGAGCCCGGATACCCCTTTCAGCGATGAAGCGCTAGCTGCCTTCTGCCAGCAGCACGGGCTAAAGACACGGGACAAGCGGCGCGTCGGCGGTGCGCTCTGGGTCGAGCACCTCGGTCCGCGAGGAGCAATCGCGGCGCAGCTGCGTGAATGGGGTTTCAGGCTCGCGCCAGGGAAAGGGTACTGGCAGAAGTAACATCAGCTGCCGATAGACTGGCACGAACGGACGGGCATCGAGGGGCGTGGCGCTGGGCACCGAAGTCTAGCTCTCGCCCCGAGATACAGTCACGCGCCTGCTCGCGGGTGCCCTCCAGCTTCCCAGCGCCCGATATGGTCTAATCCAGAGTCCACCCGCTTCTTCACGGCCCAGATGGCAAGCGCACAGCAGATCAAGGCCTTACTCCAGTCGCACATTGAGGGTGACGAGGAGCATTTTTTCGCTGTAGCTATGCAAGTGGCTGCGCACGAGGCCAAGCTGGGTCATGGGAAACTGGCCGAGGAGCTCCGAGAGCTCATCGACCAGGCAAAGGCTCGGCAGAAGGTTCTGGGCGGCCGCAAGCCGACACCGATCGCGCAACCGAGAGGCGAGCTGGCCAGCCTGCTGGACGTCAGCTATCCTAAGAGCCAGCTCACCGATATGGTGCTTGCGGATGCGCTGCGGGATCGTCTGGTGCGCATAGTCAGGGAGCATCGGCAGCTGGGTAAGATCCGCGCGCACGGGCTGTCCCCGCGGCGCAAGCTGCTGCTCATCGGGCCGCCCGGCACCGGCAAGACGATGACGGCATCAGTTCTGGCTGGCGAGCTTGGCTTGCCTCTGTTCCGCGTGAAGCTCGACGCGCTGATCATGAAGTACCTTGGAGAGACTGCCGCCAAGCTGCGCCTGGTTTTCGATGCGGCTGCCGGCACTCGGGGGGTGTATTTCTTCGACGAGTTCGATGCTATCGCGTCACAGCGCGGCTTGGCCAACGACGTCGGTGAGATGCGTCGCACGCTGAACAGCTTTCTCCAGATGATCGAGCAGGACGAATCCAACAGTCTGATCCTCGCTGCTACAAATCATCCAGAGATCCTCGACTATGCCGTGTTCCGGCGCTTTGATGATGTCATCGAGTACGCGCTGCCCACCCCAGAACAGGCTATCGCGACATTGAGGGTGCGGCTCAGCAATTTCGCGGATCCGCGGATGGATTGGCCTTCCGTCGCCCGCGCCGCTGGCGCGCTGAGCTATGCGGATCTGACGCGTGCGGCAGACGAAGCAATCAAGGACGCCATCATCCACGATCGATCGAAGGTCTCCGAGGCCGACCTCCGTAAGCCTTTTGAGGATCGGCTTGCGATTCGGACCAGGTGAGTTGCCTCTGCGCCAGCTGAGTCCCCAGCCGTGAGCCAATGGCCGAGAACGACCGGCGTCCTCATCTACTGATAGTCGGCTCGGCGAGCACCGAGCGGTTCACCTCCCCGCGTCAGCAGGGCCCAGAGTCCCAGATTCCTCCTCGCGACCGGGCGCAACATGGGCAGCGCTTGCTGGGACAGCTGGTCCAGGCACGGCAGGAAGCGGATGCTGCACTTCAGCAGCAGCACGCAATCGGTATCGACGTGGGCAACGGCATCTTTCTCGAATTCGAAAGCGAACCGGGATTTCAGCTGCCGACCGAAAGCCTGGAGGATGTTCGAAAACGCATCGAGCTGATGTCCGTCAAAGAGCGGGATAATCGGACCTTCGCGACCGTGTTCGTCCCTGAAGGCCGTCTTGACCACTTTGAGCGGCGAGTTTCCGAGTATCTGCATCAGGAGACCCCGACAGGCAAGCCGAAGAATGAGCGGCTGATCACGCAGCTCCAGAACATACGGCTGGCCGCAGTTGAGGCATTGTGGACGGACGAGCCCGCACTACTACCGGCCGAGAACGAAGCCGCTTGGTGGGAGGTCTGGTTGCGGGTCGACTCCGACCGTCAGGCCGTTCTCGGCTTCTTCCGCGAATACGCGACGCACCTCGGCCTCGAGGTTTCCGGGCGGCATGTGGCTTTTCCGGAGCGCACAGTAGTCAATGTGCGGGGCACCAAGGCGCAGCTGGCACAGTCCGTCCAACTCCTCAACAGCATCGCGGAACTTCGAAAGCCTAAGGACACAGCGGCTTTCTTCGCTGCTCTCGAGCCTTCGGAACAGCGCGACTGGATGAACGAACTGCTCGGGAGGATCCAACTGCCTTCCGACCATGCGCCGGTCGTTTGCCTGCTGGACACCGGCGTGAATCGAGGGCATCCACTGGTTTCCCCGCTGCTCGGCCCGACAGATCTCGACACAGTCAATCCTGCCTGGGGTGTCGATGACCAGTATGGCCACGGAACGCAGATGGCAGGGCTTGCAACACATGGTGACCTGGTTGAAGCCCTCCAGTCGGATGGACCAGTCGAGATTAATCATCGCCTCGAGTCCGTGAAGCTACTCCAGCAGCCCGGCACGAACGCGGGCGAGCTTCATGGCGATCTTACGGCGGAGGCCGTGGCGCGGGCAGAGATCATTGGTCCGCACCGACGGCGAACAATTTGCATGGCTGTGAGTTCGACCGACGGCCGGGATCGGGGGAGACCGTCGACGTGGTCCGCTGCAGTCGATAGCCTCGCTGCTGGCGCGCAGGATGAAACGCCGCGCCTTTTCGTTCTCGCAGCCGGAAACATCTCCCGCGAACATTGGGCAGACTACCCCGCGCGGAACAGCACCGAAGGGATCCACGACCCAGGCCAGGCCTGGAATGCCCTGACCGTTGGCGCCTTTACCGCCAAAGACTGGCTCGATCCGGCCGAGTTTCCGGCATGGGAGGTGATCGCCCCGAAGGGCGGCCTTGCGCCGTCGAGTTGCACCTCTCAAACCTGGGAAGTCCACGGTCAGCTGCGGTCCCAATGGCCCCTCAAGCCGGACGTAGTGATGGAGGGTGGTAACGGGGCACTGAATGCTTACGGTGAAGCGGACGCAGTCGCGAGCCTCGATCTCTTGACCACTCATCATCAACCCCTCGTGCACCCGTTCGATCGATTCGGGGACACGAGTGCCGCAGCGGCTTTGGCGGCTGGAATTGCGGCGGAGATCCAGGCCACCTACCCCGCTTACTGGCCGGAGACGGTAAGGGCGCTCGTGGTTCACTCAGCAGAGTGGACTGATGCAATGATGAAGGCACACGCGCCGAATGGGAGCAAGAAGGAAATACGGTCACTGCTTCGGCACTGCGGATTCGGCGTTCCTTTGCTTCAACGTGCGCTGTGGAGTGCCAGCAACGCGCTGACATTAGTTGCTCAGGAGGAGCTTCAGCCGTTTGATGAGTTCGAGAGCGTCGCGGCTGTCGGCGGTACGACGCGGAAAGTCACGACAAGGGATATGCACCTGCACGCGATCCCATGGCCACAGGAAATCTTGCATGAACTGGGGTCGACGGAAGTAGAGCTGCGCGTCACGCTGTCTTACTTCATTGAGCCGAACCCGGCTGCGAGAGGTTGGACTCGGCGTTACCGTTACGAGTCCCATGGGTTGCGATTCGACGTCAAGCGGCCAACCGAAACCGTTGACCAGTTTCGGCAAAGGGTGAACCTGTACGTTCGCGAAGAGGAGGGAGGTAACCCATCGCAGACGGCTGACTCCAAATGGCTCATTGGCGGTCGAACTCGCCACCTTGGGTCGCTGCACTCAGACCGTTGGGTCGGCACGGCCGCGGACCTTGCTGAGCGCGGCTACATCGCGGTCTACCCAGCCTTGGGGTGGTGGAGGGAGCGCAAACACCTCGAGCGCTGGCGTAAGCATGCACGCTACTCGCTGGTCGTCTCTATTGCTACGCCGGACGTTCCGGTTGACATCTATACAGCAGTCGCCGAAAAGATCGCCGTCAAAGTTCCGATACCCGGAGAGTAAATCGACGCATGAACAAGGGAGTGCCGGCTTCAGGATTACGGCGGAGCTGCTGTTGGCCGCCGAGCCATTGTGCCGCCCGACGCCTCCGAGGCGTTTCCCTAACAGTAGCCGGAACGTGCGCTTTCAACCGACCGGCTTCGCCACGAACCCATACGCCCGGTTGCTGCGCGCCGCGCCGGCCTGCTGATAGCGTTCCTTCATCTGCGCGAGCGCGTCGTTGGTGAGCTGCTCGTAGGCGGCCTCGAGCCGGTAGCCGTACAGCCGTGCCGAGTTAAGCCCGAAGATCTTGCGCTTGATCTCGCTGTCAGGGCCGCCAAGCTTCTTGCGCCAGCCCATTCTCTGCATCATGTCGTCCGGGATCTCCAGGCGGCG
>Ga0105106_10004222_pt1 | contig 10257 bp, 11 predicted proteins | sample PPLLaktember2015_5_FD_79109 | JGI IMG/M metagenome (GOLD analysis project Ga0105106, IMG submission 79109) | Freshwater sediment microbial communities from Prairie Pothole Lake near Jamestown, North Dakota, USA - PPLs Lake P8 Core (1) Depth... | ecosystem: Environmental > Aquatic > Freshwater >... | reverse complement strand
TTCGCCCAGGTTTCCACATTGTTGAGGACGGTGGGTTTCTCCCACAGGCCGCTTTCAGCCATGTGGATGTGCTTGGCCCGCGGTTCGCCCGGATTGCCTTCGATCGAGGCGATCAGTGCGCTGGATTCGCCGCATTTGGACGCTGTTCACGGATCCTTCTACACCCGGAACTGCTACTGATGAAACCAAGCGGACTCTGCGCCGAAAAGTCCACCAAACCTTGAAATCCGTCACGCGTGACTTCGAGCAATTCGAGTTCAACACCATCATCTCCTCGTTGATGGAACTGATGAACGAGATGTACAAGGCGCGCGAAGCCGGAGCCGCCGGTTCCAAAGAATGGGAAGAAGCCAAGGATATTTACCTGTGCATGATGGCCCCGGTCACGCCGCACATCGCCGAAGAACTGTGGACCGAGCACCTGGACAAGCCTTACTCCATCCACCAGCAGCCCTGGCCGCAGGTGGACGAGGCGGCCACCAAAGAAGACAGCATCGAAATTCCCGTGCAGGTCAACGGCAAACTGCGCGGCAAAGTGACCGTTCCCGCTGATGCCAGCGAAGAAGACATCAAAGCTGCCGCGCTGGCAACCGACGGTGCGCAGAAGCACATGGAAGGCAAGGAGCCGCGCAAGGTTATCGTGGTGCCAGGGAAGCTGGTGAATATTGTGGTCTAAATAATAGACCGTTGACCGTGATGGACCGAGGGTCTTTGCTCTCGGTCTTTTTTAATTGCGTGAAGCAATAAAAAAACTTCCGCCCTGAGCGGAGCGAAGCGCAGTCGAAGGGCGCTTTTGCAAGTACACTTCGACTACGATGCAACCCTTCGACCACAATTTCCTCATATTTTCTTAATGCGCCGCTACTATACTGTCTGTTTACTTGCCGAATGACTACACAAACTTTAGGAGTATTGACCATGAAAATTCCCCAATTTATCCTCACCATCGCGTTGGCCTTGTTGACCGCCTGCAAGGCGGATGCCAGTGCCCCCATGACGGAACCAACTCTCCCGGCGGCGGAAGTCCATTCAACGGTGGCAGCCCCAACGTCCACGGGTGAAGCGGATGCGTCGCCTACGGCCGTTCCGCCCGAGGATACGGAACCAGTCCAATCTGAAGAACAGGCTGTGTTATCCGCCTTTTCCCAGCCGGTGACTGCGACCGGGGAGTTGTTGGTGCTGTATGGACACGTGCTGGATGCGAGCGGTGCGCCGTTGAGCGGCTATGCGGTGGAGATCTGGCAGGTGGACGCGGACGGGATCTACGACCACCCGGGTGACTCGAAAACTGCGGGCCGCGATATGGGTTTCCAGTTCTACGGCACGGCGCTGACAGACGATAACGGGCTGTTCGCCTTTCGCACGCTTGTGCCGGCGCGCTATGAGTCGCGGCCCAGGCACATCCATTTCAAGGTCAAAAAAGATGGTGCGGAAGTGCTGACGTCGCAGTTCTATTTCACGGGTGACGTGGACGCCGGGCAACTGGGACCTGCCGGGGAGATGTCGCTGCTGGACATGATTGATACGCAGAATGCCAGCGGAAGTGTGGTGAAGCTAGCCTCCAAAGATATCGTGGTGGAGGCTGGCGCAGGCGGAAATCTGACCCTGACCCCCTCACAGACCGAAGGGCCGTATTATCCGGTGGTGGATGTGGCTCAGTTTGATAATGATCTGGCAAGTGTACAGTGAAGAACCTTGTTTTGATTGATAGTTGAATAGCCCAAAATTCATCTTTCATACTGACCAGTTGGCCTTCTTCTGCCCGCTACCGATGATGAGTCTCTTGGTAGTGGAGATCATCCAGTACAAGTGCTTGACGCTATGAATGAAAAGCCCCAGCAGGGCAACTGAACCAACGGCCTTGTGGAACTCGCCCATGGAGCTAGAGGTTTGTACAACTGGCCCTGTAATAGCAGCCAGCAAAATCATGACCGTCACCATGCTATTCATACCGAGTTTGATTTTGCCTTTGACCTTACCGGTAAGAACAGCCCGGAACCATCCCAGGTGCCATACAATGTGGACCAGGCATCCCAGGGTTAGCAGAACGCTGGAAACGATATGGGCAGTCGATGCGCCAGACGACGATTCGGCCTGCCTGCCAGCCAATGAAGCGATGTTGATACCCAGCAGCAGGAAGAGCGCTATGTCCATCAGGTAATTTCGGATGATTTTGTTCATTTGATTTCTCCTTCGTGATGTTTTTCTTGTCGTTTGATTACGCCCACATCATAAGGATTTCCTGCTTGGAACTATAGTGAATGCGCTCATGAGCGCTCATGAAAAGAGACATGAATTTGTATGACCACACTCATAACAAATGTGATCGCAGTCATGTGAATTATTCTTTCTCCTATGCTATGATTGGAATGTGAAATCGAGCCGTCTTGAGCCAGGTATCCTGAATCTTTTCCGCCTCTTCCTCATCGTACAATTCGTCTTGATCTTCGTGAACGTGATGGCTCATTCCGCTCGCGGTTACTTGAAGGATTGCCCGTGGTGTGCGGTTGCATTTGGGGCGGCCAACATTTTAATTTTGTTGGGTTATCTCTCCTGGCCCTGGTTGCAAGAGCGAATGGGACGTTTTTATCTTCCTATCGCTTTGCTCTACGCGGTTATCTTTTCCCTGGTCGCCCAGAACCTGTTCCTCACCGTACAGTTATCGCCGGCTGCAAGTGGCGGCAGTGAGGAGAGCGCCTGGCAGATATTCCTGTTCTTGTTTGTTCCCCTGGTGCTGGTAAGCTGGCAATACAACTTCAAAGCTGTCATTGCCTATTGTCTCTTTACGACTGTTTTGGATTACGTCCTGATCCGCTGCTCCAACCCAGATTATTTCCTCCTTCAACAAACCTTTAACCGGTTATTGTTCATCCGCTTCCTGTCGTTCATGCTGGTCGGCTATATCATTTCACGCATCATGCAGCAGTTGCGCCAGCAAAGGCAAGCGCTCCAGGAGGCCAACCTGAAGCTGGAGCTTTATGTTGCGACCATCGAGCAATTGACCGTTAGCCGGGAGCGCAACCGGCTGGCGCGCGAACTGCACGATACCCTGGCGCATACGCTCAGCGGTGTGGCTGTCCAGTTGGAAGCGGTCGATTCGCTTTGGACCTCGAACCGGGAGCAAGCGCAGCATATCCTGCGTCGGTCGCTGGGCACCACCCGCGAGGGACTGACCGAAACGCGGGTGGCGATCCAATCCCTGCGCGCCACCCCACTGGAGGACCTGGGCTTGGTAAATGCCATGCGGGACTATGCCGAATCAACCGCCCGAAGGATCGGTTTTCAACTTCAACTAAAACTGCCGGATACCCTCGAAGGTCTGACTCCGGAAGTCGAACAATGTTTTTATCGCATTGGGCAGGAGGCTCTCGAGAATGCCGCCCGGCATGCCAATGCGAACTTGGTTCAGGTGACGATCGAGAAAACCAATTTGGGATTACGCATGGAAATCAGCGATGATGGAACAGGCTTCGACACACAAGCCATCGATTCAGGGTCGCATTTTGGCCTGCGAGGCATGCACGAACGAGCTCAGGTCATGCACGCTGACCTTGAGATATCCAGTCATCCGGGCGAAGGCACGCGTTTGACTCTCTCCTGGAAGGATGAGAACAAAGGGGACGGTGGCACAGAATGATCAGGATTTTGATTTGTGACGATCAGGACCTGGTGTGTGAGGGCTTGAAGGCCATCCTGAGCACCGACTTGGATCTGGAGGTGGTGGGTGTGGCAAACGATGGCGCCGAGGCCATCGAGATGATCCCGACATGCCAGCCAGACCTGGTCTTGATGGACCTGAAGATGCCCGGCATGAACGGCATCCATGCCACCCGCCACATCCACCAGCAGTATCCGCAAGTTCATGTTCTGGTGTTGACCACCTATGATGCCGACAACTGGGTCTTCGATGCCATCCGCGCCGGGGCGCGCGGTTACCTGTTGAAGGACACCCCCCGCGAACGCCTGATCGCCGCGATCAAGGAGACCGTTACCGGCAAAACACCCGTTGACCCTAACGTGGCTGGGAAGCTCTTTGCCCACGTGCAGCAGCAGACCTCCATCCCCGATACTTCTATCGCCAGCCTGCTCAGTGAACGCGAGAAGGAAGTGCTTGGCTTGCTGGGCAAAGGCCTATCCAACGCTGAGATAGCCACGAAAATCTACCTCTCCGAAGGCACGGTCAGGAATTATGTCAGTTCGATTTTCGAGAAATTGGGGGTCGCCGACCGCACCCAGGCCGCGATCCTGGCTATCCGTTCCGGGCTGGCCGACATATCGAATCAGTAGGGTTATGTATCCGCTGTAAAGGCAAGGGGGAGTTTTTTCGACATTTCATTCACGGTCAAAATGTGATTGGCCCGGCTGGCAATCATTAAATCTGGATGCATGCTCTATCATCCACCCTCTGAATTTGGTATACTCACTTAACCCAAACTACACAGGTATTTCATCTCATGTCCCGCTTTGAAATTGACGTAGATCCCGTAGACCATATTACCGCTGACGCTATCGGCAAACCCGGCCAGCGCGTTTTTTACATCCAGGCCTGGCAGGACCAGCGCACAGTGACTGTATTGATCGAGAAGTTCCAGTTGCAATCGCTTTCTGTTGGTGTGGAGCAATTCCTGGCCGAAGTCATCCGCCAGGCTCCCGAACTCGAAGACGCGCCTAGCGACTATATCGAAGACCAGATGCACATCAACCCGCCTGTGGACCCGCTCTTCCGCGTGGGTGAAGTCGGTCTTGGTTTTGACAAAGACCGCGACCGAGTCGTGCTCCAGACCCGCGAACTGTTGACCGAAGAGGAAGAGCCGGAATCCGCTGCCGTTGTGCGTTTCTGGTGTACGCGTGAGCAGATTCGCAAGATGGCGCGCTGGGGCGCGGAAGTAGTCACGCGCGGGCGGCCAATGTGTCCGCAGTGCGGCGCGCCGATGGAGCCGGAAGGCCATTTTTGCCCGAAGAAGAATGGGCACAAGCATTAGGTTTGTTGAAGGTTACGAGTTGAAAGTCGAAAAACCCTTCAACTTGTAACTTTCAACCCCGCCCCCATCTGCCATGTCATCTGCCCAGACTGACCTGCAAGCCGCTTTGCGAAAGGGTGAACTCGAACTCAAAGGCCAGTTCATGCTGGGCAGCAATTACACCTTTCTCGTCAATATGCATCACGAAGGGCGAGAACTGCAAGCCGTTTACAAGCCCTCCAAAGGCGAGCAACCGCTGTGGGACTTTCCCGACAATACCCTGGCGCATCGCGAAGTGGCTGCTTACCTGGTCAGCGAGGCGCTTGGCTGGAACTTCGTGCCCTATACCACGTTGCGTGAGGATGGGCCCTATGGCCCTGGTTCCATCCAGCAATACATCGAGTACGATCCCAACTATCACTACTTCAACTTCAGCGACGAAGACAAAGCACGCCTGAGACCCGTCATGCTCTTCGACCTGCTGTGCAACAATGCCGACCGTAAGGGCAGCCATGTCATCATCGAAGAAGGGACGAACAAAATGTGGCTGATTGATCACGGACTGTGTTTCCATGAAGATGACAAATTGCGGACGGTCATCTGGGACTACGCCGGGGAACTGATCGCAGACAACCTGCTCGAAGTACTTACGCATCTTCCATCGGATCCTTTGACAGGCTCAGGACAGGCCAGAAACCTGCTAGCTGATCTTCAACCTCATCTCAGCCCGAGGGAGATCGCTGCTCTCGTCAGACGGGCGAATGCTTTGGTTTCATCCGGCGTGTTTCCCCTCCCGCCCGAACATAGACGCGCTTTTCCTTATCCACCCTTGTAAGGGCGCGACATACCGCTTTTCGGCGCTTTGCCATACTTTACTTTGTTGCAACCCAATCTCTCCTCCCCCGTATATCTTCCCAGAAGGAGAGTACCCCCATGAATCGTAAATTTTTACCTTTTCTCTTAATCCTCGTCCTGGCGACCATGGCCTGCGGGTTTAGCGTCAATATCCCGTCCGCGCCGACGCCGGGGCCCGAAGTCACCGATGAGATAGCGGTAGCAATTCCGGAGCCTGCACTGAGCGAAGACGAAGTGTCCGCTGAGACGCGCTTGAAGATTTCATTCGGAGCCGGGGAATTGGCCCTGTCATCCGGTGCGGGTGATATGCTTGTCGAGGGCACAGCCACGTATGACGTCCCCAACTTCAAGCCTGAAATCAAGGTCGAAGGCAATACTGTCGAGATCAAACAAGGTGAATTCAGGTCGCTAAATGTGGGCGATTTCAGGAACGAATGGGATTTGGAACTCGGCAAGACTCCCATGGAACTGGAAATCAACGCAGGAGCATATCAGGGGCGATATGATTTTGGCGGACTGGCGCTGACGAACCTGACCATCAAAGACGGCGCATCCGACGTGGACGTTTCTTTCTCCGCACCAAACCTGACCAAGATGTCTGTGCTCCGTTATGAGACGGGCGCTTCCAACGTCGAGCTGACTGGCTTGGCGAACGCCAACTTGTCGACCCTGATTTTCAATGGCGGCGCTGGCGACTACACTCTGGACTTTAGCGGTGAATTGAAACAGGACGCCACCGCGCGCATCGAGGCTGGATTTGGCAATCTTATGCTGGTCATCCCCGAAGGTGTGGATGCACGCGTGACCGTAGAAGGTGGCGCGATAAACGTCAATCACAGTTCCGGCTGGGGGCAGAGCAACCGCACGTACACGCAAGATGGCTCTGGCCCGACCCTGACGATCATTGTCAAGATGGGCGCCGGAAACGTGACCATTACAGATTAACCCGTAACTGACTTCATAATGAAGCAATCCCTCTCGCTTGATGTGAGAGGGATTGCTTTTTTTGCAAAAAATGTGAATGCCCCCATCACATCAGGAAGATATTACGGACGTTTGTCCAGCGTAACCGTGAGATCTAATTGCTCTTCGCCGCGTAGCACGGTCAGCACAACCGTGTCACCCGGCGATTTGTTATTGATCAGATAGCGCAGCAGGTCATCGAAACGTGGAGTGGCTTGCCCATCGATCGCGACGATCAGGTCGCCGCCAGCGCCTAATCCTTGAATGCTTGTAGTTTGATCTCCGGCGCGGATACCCGCTCTATCAGCCGGGCCATTGGGTGTGACGCCAGTTACGTAAGCGCCAGTGAAGGATTTCAGTCCCAGCGCCTCGATTTGAGGTAGGCTGAGTTCGTCAAGGGACGAGATTCCCAGATAAGGATAATCGTATTTGCCTTCGGCAATCAACACAGGCGTTACGCGTTTGACGATATTGATCGCAATTGCGAAGCCGATCCCGGAGTTGACTGGCTCGCCCGTGCCGGTGAAATTGGTGGTGCGGATGGCGCGGTTGACGCCGATCACCTCGCCATTCAGGTTGAAGAGCGGGCCGCCCGAGTTTCCGGGGTTGATGGCAGCGTCAGTCTGGATGATATCACCCGCGGTGAAGAATCCGCCGCTGGGCGCATCGCGCTGTGAGTCGAGCGTACGTCCCAGCGCAGAGATGACACCGGTGGTCATGGTGCCGCTCAAACCAAAGGGATTGCCTATTGCAATAACCGTTTGCCCGACCTGGAGCGAATTCGAATCGCCTTGGGGCAACGGGTGCAGTTCGGAAGCAGGCGCATTCACTTTAACGACGGCCAGGTCTGAGTCCAGGTCCGTACCGATAACCGTTCCGTAGATTTTGTATCCGGATGTGAAATCAACTTCTACTTGATTTGCGCCTTCGACTACATGGTAGTTCGTGAGGATGTGACCCTGGTCATCGTAGACGAAGCCGGAGCCCAGGCTGCCGCCCTCGTTGCCAACAACTTGCAGGGACACGATACCCGGCAGGACCCTTTCATACAAGCTGACTAACGCTTCTTGCTGCCCGGCTGTATCGATGGTTACTGGAACTTGCACTGCGACCATTGGTGTAGGCAGGGGCAGGCTGGGCGCTGCTGGCGCGGCAGGGGCAGTACCCGGAATCTGGCAGGCCAAAGCTGCCAACACCAGAATTGATAAAGTGATCCAAATACGATGTATTTTCATTATTTCTCCTTGCTGACTTACGGATAAAGAAACTCTATTTAACCACAACTGTACAGTTAAAAGTATCTTTTCAAAAAGAAGGGGAATGTGGGGTGTTGTGGGCGGGCGCAGCCCGCCCACAACACCCCACGACCCCGATTTATTGATATGATACGTTTAAAATTTGATTTTAGCGGCTTCTTCCAACAATTCTCTTTGTTTAGACGACAGGTAACGTGGAATTTCTACCTTGAGACGTACAAATAGGTCGCCCTTGGTGCTGGGGCTTTTGAGATGCGGCATACCGCGCCCGGCCAGACGAAAGACCTGCTCTGATTGCGTGCCCGCCGGGATGGTCAGTTTGACTTTACCGGCCATGGTTTCGACTTCGGCCTCCCCACCAAGAATCGCAGTGAAGACACTGACTTTTGCAGTCGTGTGCAGGTCGTTGCCTTTGCGCTCGAAACGCTCATGATCTTTCACCTGGACGACCAGGAACAGGTCCGATCCGCTCGGACCCGCGCCAGCCACACGGACCTTGGAACCGGTGCGCACACCCGGCGGGATTTTGACCTGTTTGCGTTTCCCTTCGACCTGGATCTGCAAAGTTGTTCCGTTGAAGGCATTTTCCAGGCTGATCCCTACCTCTTGCTGGAAAGCGGGGGCGCCCCGTGACGTTGCTCTGCCCGCTCCCATGCCACCGCCAAAGATAGTGCGGAAGAATTCAGAGAACAGCCCGCCCTCGCCACCAAACAAGTCATTCAGGTCACCATATTCGACTCGTGTACCGCCGGGCGCTCCGCTAGCCCACTGGCCCCAGTCAAAGCCGCCGCTGGGCGCTCCACGCCGCTGCCAACTGGAATAGGCGCTGCCCACGCGGTCGTAGTGCGCACGTTTTTGCGAGTCGCTAAGAACCTGATAGGCCTCGTTGAGTTCCTTAAAGCGTTCTTCGGCCTGCTTATCATCGGGATTGCGGTCCGGATGATATTGCATGGCCAGTTTGCGATATGCCTTGCGGATTTCTTCCGCGTTGGCGTTTCGCGATACGCCCAGGATCTGATAATAGTCCTTATAGTCCATTTGTTATTATTCTATGCCTTAACATAGCAGAGTTACAAGCCCACAGAAGCGGGTCTAATGTAACTCTAACCGTATCTTCATGTTTTCCAGTATACTACCCGGACATTTATCTTAGGATTTGCGCAGTCCGCGAAAGGATGCCGCCTTATTTCCGGGCTTCTCCTATTCATCTGCGTAACTCCTGATTTCAGAAAGTGGCAGGATACGGACAATGAAATCTATTTGTGTTTTCTGCGGATCAGCGGATGCGCTCTCCCCGGACTATTTGGCTGCTGCCCGTCAAATGGGGCAAGTTCTGGCCGGACGCAAACTCCGTTTAATCTATGGCGGCGGCAAGACCGGCCTGATGGGCGCGGTCGCTGACGGCGCACTGGAAGCAGGCGGCGAAGTGATCGGCGTCATCATCCCTAGCATGAACACCCCCGCGCTGGCATATAAAAACCTGACACGCATGGATGTTGTTCCGGATATGCACGCCCGCAAAGCCCGCATGCACGAACTGGCAGACGCTTATATTGCCTTACCCGGCGGCTTTGGCACCTTCGACGAGTTGTTCGAAACCATCACCTGGGCGCAGACCGGAGCGCACGAAAAGCCGGTCGGTTTGTTGAACGTAAAAAACTATTACGCCCCCTTGCTGGTCGCTTTGGAACATGCGGTACAGGAAGGCTTTGTCTTTCGCGAGCATCTCGCTGCGCTGGCGTGTGAATCCGACCCTGAAAAGTTGTTGGACGTGATGAATAGCCACCGGCATCCACACGAAGCAGTCAAGAGATGGATGCGGGAGGAATAGATAGATTATTCTTGTGATTTTCAACTATAATTATTGTAGTGGTGCAAGTCAAAGCCGCTCCACTAATCATTTTGCTAAGGGAGAAAGAATATGAATAAAGCATTTTTGATAGCATTAGTATTATCTATTAGCCTAATACTTTTTGCGTGTACAAAAAACACCACTGAGACACCAACACCAAGTCCAACACCAACACAGACTTCAATCCCCAGAGCTATTTGTCCTTTATGTTTTGCTGATCTCTCGACTCCGCAGAGCCAACCTACACCCGTGATATACCTAATATCCAAAGATGGACAATCTTATTTGTTGGTTGAAGACAAACGACGACAAGAACTTGTTGCCACGGAATCGTCTCGTGTTGAAAATTGTCTAGGACCATCCGGTATTA
>Ga0105106_10004221_pt1 | contig 10257 bp, 5 predicted proteins | sample PPLLaktember2015_5_FD_79109 | JGI IMG/M metagenome (GOLD analysis project Ga0105106, IMG submission 79109) | Freshwater sediment microbial communities from Prairie Pothole Lake near Jamestown, North Dakota, USA - PPLs Lake P8 Core (1) Depth... | ecosystem: Environmental > Aquatic > Freshwater >... | reverse complement strand
CTCATTATTAGCGTATTGCGGAAAAATTCCAATTTTAGGCAGGATCTGCTTGACATTCGAGTATGACAATGACATAAGAATGTTAAGAAAATTAAGTTATAACCTAAGTTTATTAACTTGTTAGACCAAATAGATTTAAAAATACTTTATATTCTTCAAAATGACGGTCGGCGCCGGCTCGCCGATATTGCCGAAGACGTGGATTTGTCGGCGCCGGCGGTCATGGAGCGGGTCAAGAAACTGGAGGCCAGCGGGGTCATCCGGGGCTACCACGCGCTGGTCGACGCTAAGAAGGTCGGTAAGGACATTACGGCATTTATCGGGGTATCGATCGGCCATCAGGGCGACATGGAAAAATTTGCCGCACAAATGATGCGTTATCGCGACGTGTTGGAATGTCACCATGTTACCGGGGACGAAAGTTTTATTCTCAAGGTGAAATCGGCGAACACCAACGCGCTCGAGAAACTGCTCGCCGCTATTCGTTCCGTCGACGGCGTCACCAGGACGGTTACGAAGGTGGTGTTGTCGACGGCGAAAGAGGGGCAAGCGTTGGAGCTCGACGCCGGTTTGATTGAGGTGCCGCCGGCCAAAAAAAAATAGCTGCGCGGGATACCGTTGCGTGGACGCAGATGACTCGTTATGGTGTGTGAGTTTTTCTCATCCCATCGCGCTGAGCAACGCAGAATGTTTTCCAGGTGACTGTGCGCAAAGTAGAAAAAATAGCTGAAGGGTAAAATTATGACTCAGCCCGGATTGCCGCCCAAGCAGGGCCTTTACGATCCTCGTTTCGAACACGACGCTTGCGGAGTCGGTTTCGTCGTGAATATCAAAGGCGAGAAGTCTCACGAAATCGTCGAACAGGCGTTGACTGTTTTACAGAATCTCGACCACCGAGGCGCATGCGGCTGCGAAGAGAACACCGGCGACGGCGCCGGCATCTTGATGCAGATTCCCCACGCGTTCCTCAAAGATGCCTGTGCGGGGTTGGGCTTTCAGTTGCCGGATGACGGAGAGTACGGCGTCGGCATGATTTTTTTGCCGGATCACCGCGACCAGCGCCGCCGGTTCGAAAAGACTCTCGAAAAAATCATTGCGGAAGAAGGACAGAAGTGTCTCGGCTGGCGCAAGGTCCCCACGGATAATCTCTATCTCGGCGAGACGGCGAAAGCTTGCGAGCCGTTTGTGCGCCAAGTCTTTATCGGCCGTGGCCCTGGCATCGAGGATGAATTGACCTTCGAGCGCAAGCTTTACGTGATTCGCCGGCGCGCCGAGAATGCAATCCGCTATGCCAAGCTCGCCGGTGGAGACTTTTTCTATGTTCCCAGCATGTCCAGCCGCACGCTGATCTACAAAGGTATGCTCACGCCGCGCCAAGTGGCGACGTTCTATCCCGACCTCTCGGATACGCTCGTCGAATCGGCGATTGCCGTAGTGCACTCGCGTTTCAGCACCAACACGTTTCCTAGCTGGGGCCGGGCGCATCCTTATCGCTATTTGATCCACAACGGCGAGATCAACACTCTGCGCGGCAACGAAAATTGGATGTACGCGCGCCAGGGCATGGTGGCGTCGGAATTGTTCGGCGCCGACGTGAAGAAAATTTTTCCGATCATCCAGGACGACGGCAGCGACTCTGCCAAGTTCGACAACTGTCTCGAGTTCCTGTCGCTGAGCGGCCGCTCTCTGCCTCACGCGGTGATGATGATGATTCCCGAGCCCTGGGAAAATCACGAAAGCATGGATGAGAGGAAGCGCGCTTTCTATGAGTATCACAGCAGCTTGATGGAGCCCTGGGACGGTCCGGCTTCGATCGCCTTTACGGACGGCACGGTGGTCGGCGCGGTACTTGACCGTAACGGCCTGCGCCCCTCTCGCTATTACGTTACCAAAGACGATCTTGTGATCATGGCCTCCGAGGTAGGCGTGCTCGACGTGCCGCCGGAGCGGGTTTTGGAGAAACGCCGGCTGCAGCCGGGCCGCATGTTTCTCGTCGATACTCGCGAAGGCCGCATCATCAGCGACGACGAGATCAAGCAGGAAATGGCGACGGCGGCGCCTTACGGTCAGTGGCTGAAGGACAACCAGGTGCGCTTCGCCGATCTCCCGGATGTGCCGGAAAAAGAACCGCCGCTCAATCATCAAGCCACGCTGCAGCGCCTGCAAGCCTTCGGTTACAACTTCGAGGATCTGCGCGTGAATATCGGGCCGATGGCACAGAATAGCATTCAGCCGGTGGGTTCCATGGGCACGGACACGCCGCTGGCGGTTTTGTCCGATAAGCCGCAGCTTTTGTATAACTATTTCAAGCAGCTCTTCGCCCAGGTGACCAATCCACCCATCGATCCGATTCGCGAAGAGTTGATCACCTCCACCACGCTCACCATCGGCAGCGAAGGCAATCTGGTCGACCCGAGGCCGGAAAGCTGCCGGCAACTACGCTTACCCGAGCCGATTCTAAAAAATTCCGACATGGAAAAACTGCGCCGGATCGATCAGCCGGGCATCAAGTCGGCTACTTTGCCGATTCTGTTTGACCCAAAGAAGGGGAAAGCGGGGCTCGTGCGCGCTCTCGAAGGCCTTTTCAAAGCCGTGGATGAAGAGATCGCCAAGGGGACGACGATTCTGATCCTCTCCGATAAAGGCATCGACCAAGCTCATGCACCGATCCCAGCTTTGCTGGCGTCGGCTGGAGTGCATCATCACCTCATTCGCGCCGGCACCCGCACCCGCGTCGGACTGGTGCTCGAATCCGGGGAGCCGCGCGAGGTGCATCACTTTTGTCTGTTGCTCGGTTACGGCGTGCAGGCGATCAATCCCTATCTGGCTTACGAATGTCTGAACGACATGATCCACGAGGGGATGTTGCCGAACCTCACCTATAAAGACGCGGTGAAAGGTTACGACAAAGCGATTTATAAGGGCGTGGTCAAAGTGATGGCCAAGATGGGTATCTCGACGATCAAGTCTTATTGCGGCGCGCAGATCTTCGAGGCCGTCGGCTTGGGGCAAGACATCGTTGATAAATACTTCACCTGGACGCCGTCACGCGTCGGCGGGATCGGCCTCGAAGAGATCGCCCGCGAGGCGCAGCAGCAGCATGCGCGGGCCTTTCCGACATACCCGCTTAACGGCCACACTCTCGATGTCTATGGCCAGTACCAGTACCGCAAGGACGGTGAACTCCATCTCTTCAACCCGCGCACGGTTCATCTCTTACAGAAGGCTTGCCGCAATAACGATTACAAGACCTTCAAGGAATACACGCAACTGATCGACGATCAGTCCGAGCGCATGGCGACGCTGCGCGGTTTGATGAGCTTGAAGTACGAAGCAAAGCCGATTTCCATCGACGAAGTGGAGCCGGTGGATGCGATCGTCAAACGTTTTAAGACCGGCGCTATGTCGTACGGATCGATCAGCAAAGAGGCGCACGAAGCGCTCGCGATCGCGATGAACCGCCTAGGCGGCAAGAGCAACACAGGCGAGGGCGGTGAAGACCCGGCGCGCTACGTTCCCGAGCCCAACGGCGATTCAAAAAACAGCGCGATCAAGCAGGTCGCGTCGGGCCGCTTTGGCGTGACCAGTTATTACTTGACACAGGCGCGAGAGCTACAAATCAAGATGGCCCAAGGGGCGAAGCCTGGCGAGGGCGGCGAGTTGCCTGGCCGCAAAGTCTATCCGTGGATCGCCAAGGTGCGCCATTCGACGCCGGGCGTGGGTTTGATTTCGCCGCCGCCGCACCATGACATTTATTCCATCGAAGATTTGGCGCAATTGATTCACGATCTCAAGAACGCCAACCATCATGCGCGCATCAGCGTCAAGCTTGTCTCGGAGATCGGAGTCGGCACCATCGCCGCGGGTGTGGCGAAGGGCCATGCGGATGTCGTGCTGATCAGCGGCCATGACGGCGGCACCGGCGCGTCGCCGCAGACGAGCATCAAACATGCCGGTCTGCCGTGGGAGTTGGGGCTGGCGGAAACGCACCAGACGTTGGTGCTCAACGATTTGCGCAGCCGCATCGCCGTGGAAACCGACGGCCAACTTAAGACCGGGCGCGACGTGGTGATCGCTGCTATGCTCGGCGCCGAAGAGTTCGGTTTTGCCACGACGGCGTTGGTGACTTTGGGCTGCATCATGATGCGTGTTTGCCACCTGGATACCTGTCCAGTAGGAGTGGCGACGCAGAATCCGGAGCTTCGCGCAAAGTTTGCCGGCGATCCGGCCCATGTCGTGAACTTCATGCGCTTTATCGCCCAGGAGATGCGCGAGCATATGGCCGAGCTCGGCTTTCGCACAATCAACGAAATGATCGGTCGAACGGACCGGCTCGAGATGCGCCGCGCCGTGGAACACTGGAAGGCCAAAGGTCTGGACTACTCGGCGATTCTCTATCAGCCCAAGGCCGGCCCCGAAGTGGGGCGGTACTGTCAGATTTCCCAGAATCACGGGCTGGAGAACGCGCTGGATAATCAAGTCCTGCTCGATCTCGCCGCACCGGCTTTAGAACACAAAGAAAAAGTCAAAGCTACGCTGGACATCCGCAACACCAACCGGGTAGTCGGCACGATCCTCGGCAGCGAGGTGACCCGCCGCTACGGACCGCAGGGACTGCCGGAAGACACGATTCATTTCCACTTTCAGGGCTCGGCGGGGCAAAGCTTCGGCGCCTTTGCGCCGCCCGGCGTAACTCTAGAGCTCGAAGGCGACGCCAACGACTACTTCGGCAAGGGACTTTCGGGCGGCAAGGTGATTTTGTATCCGCCGGAAGGTTCGACGTTTGCGCCGGAGGAAAATATTATCGTCGGCAACGTCGCTTTCTACGGTGCCACCAACGGCGAAGCCTATATTCGCGGCATGGCCGGCGAGCGCTTCGGCGTGCGCAACAGCGGCGTGCGGGCGGTGGTTGAAGGCGTCGGCGATCACGCCTGCGAGTATATGACCGGCGGGCGGGTCGTGGTGATTGGCCATACCGGACGGAATTTTGCCGCGGGCATGTCCGGCGGCATTGCCTATGTGTTGGACGAGGACGGCACTTTCAAGGGCCGGTGTAATTTTGAGACCGTGACATTGGATCGGCTTGATGACCGCGATTTGCAGGAAGTTGAAGAGTTGCTCAAGCGCCATGCAGTTTATACCCGGAGTGCCCGTGCCTGGCAGCTCTTAGCGCTGTGGCAAGAAACCGCGGCCAAGTTCGTCAAGGTGATGCCGCGAGATTACCGTCGGGTGCTCGAAGCGTTGCAAGAGGCCGAAGGGAAAGGCCTGGTCGGCGACGAGGCCTTGATGGCCGCCTTCGAGGCCAATAAGAACGATGCGGCGCGCGTGAGCGGTAACTAGTCGAGCCCTGTTCGCCGAGAGCGGGTTTTAGCATTTGCGCTTCGCCGGCGGATTTTCCACGCCAAACGGTGAGCTTTTTATACTTGAACGGCGCGATCGACGCCGCAGGGAATGTTTTGTGACGAGGAGAAGAGAGCGCGATGGGTAAACCGACAGGCTTCATGGAATACGAGCGGGAACTGCCCCAAGATCGTTCGCCCCTGGAGCGGGTGAAAGACTGGAACGAGTTTCACGAGCACTTCTCCGAGGAGAAACTGCGCCAGCAGGGCGCCCGCTGCATGGACTGCGGTATTCCATTCTGTCACACGGGCCAATTGATCAGCGGCATGGCCTCGGGCTGTCCGGTCAATAACTTGATTCCGGAATGGAACGATCTCGTTTATCGTGGCCTGTGGAAAGAAGCGCTGGAACGCTTGCACAAGACCAACAACTTCCCCGAATTTACCGGCAGGGTCTGTCCCGCGCCCTGCGAAGGCTCGTGCGTGCTTGGCATCAACGAATTGCCGGTGACGATCAAGACCATCGAGAGCGCGATTATCGACAACGGTTTCGCCCAGGGATGGGTGACGCCTGAAGCGCCGAAAAAACGCACAGGAAAGAAAGTCGCCGTGATAGGCTCGGGCCCATCCGGTCTCGCCTGCGCCGCGCAGCTTAATCATGCCGGTCATCTGGTGACGGTTTACGAGCGCGCCGACCGCATTGGCGGGCTGCTCATGTACGGCATCCCCAACATGAAACTCGACAAGCAGATCGTCCAGCGGCGCATCGATCTCATGGCCGCGGAGGGCGTCAAGTTCGTGACCCATACGGAGATCGGCGTAGACATGCCGGCGGCGCAATTAAAAGAGCAGTTTGATGCCGTGGTGGTTTGTACTGGCGCGACCAAGGCGCGCGATCTGCCGATTCCCGGGCGGGAGTTAAAAGGAATCTACATGGCAATGGAGTTTCTACGCGCCAACACCAAGAGCTTGCTCGACTCGCAGCACAAAGACGGTAACTACATTTCAGCCAAGGGCAAGCATGTGATCGTGGTCGGCGGCGGCGATACAGGAACAGACTGCGTCGGCACGTCGATGCGCCACGGTTGCAAGAGTTTGACCCAATTGGAAATCCTGCCGAGACCTGCCGATACGCGCCAACCCGACAATCCTTGGCCCGAGTGGCCGAAGGTCTACAAACTCGACTACGGCCAGGAAGAAGCGGCGGCGCGCTTCGGCGCCGACCCGCGCGTCTATCTGACGACCGGCGAGAAGTTTGTCGGCGATGAGAACGGCAACGTGAAAGAACTCCACGTTTACGACGTTGAGTGGACGAAAAACGATCAAGGCGCTTTCATCCCAAAACGAGTGGCGGGTTCGGAGAAGATCTTGCAGGCGGATCTGGTACTGCTGGCCATGGGTTTCCTGGGACCGGAAGACCCCGCGCTAACGCAACTTGGCGTCGAGCGCGATCCACGTACTAATGCCAAGGCGGAGTATGGCCAATTCGCGACAAACATGCCGGGAGTGTTCGCAGCGGGCGACTGCCGCCTGGGTCAAAGCCTGGTAGTCTGGGCGATCAACGAAGGTCGCGGCGCTGCCCGAGAGTGCGACCGTTATCTGATGGGCGGGACCCAGTTGCCCTGATTTACAATCCATCAGCTTTAACGACCCGTCGACGAATTCGCTATTACCGCAACGTGATTTCCGCCGGCTTGTATCGCCAAAGCTTGACCTCACCGGACAAGCCGTTCTGCAAGAAGCCATCTTCAGACAAGTCAGTCGATTTAGCATTCTAGCAGCGAGCCTGGTGCATTCCGGAAATTTCTGATCCATTTTTGTGCCTGCTTTATTGCGGAAATCGCCCGCGCTTGGCAAGATCTAAGAATGCTTGGACGGCGACACGATGAAGTTCAAGTGGTTGTTCGGATGAACGGACGGATGGCATCGGGGTTGCGTTTAGAATGGGTTCGGGAGAGTGCGCGGCACAAGCCCCGCCTGACAAAGCCAAACTCTTCGCGAGAAGAGGACGGAAACCCACGGCTCAAGGGCTACGCGCGCATCTGATCACCGAGCTGATGAAAGCGAGCCGGGAAAAAGGAGTGCAAAGGAGTTTATATGGCTGCTTGGGGTCGGATCTTTAAGGAATCCGGGCAGAATTCGTCAGTGAACGATGCGCCCGAGGCTGTCCGGATCACACTGCCGCAGGAAACCGGCACGGGTATCTCATACGCAAAAAAACTGCGTGCCGTCGGACAAGCATTGGAGAAATTCAAGTTCAGCGCGTTCAATCTCGAACGGCGAGAAGCCGTATACACGATTCGCGGTACGGCACCGGCCGATTTGGCGGCGACCTTTTCAATCATTCAATTTGTTCGGGATATCGTTCGTGGTGGTAGATCAAGACGCAAGCCTAACCAACCCGTCGAACTTTCCTATTCGCACACGGAAATCGAGCATCTCGACGCGCAAGAACGCGCTAAACGAGCGCATTCGGACAAACTGCCTGACCCGTACAGCATCTCACAGATTCTGCGTGGCGTTGGCGCATTTCTGGATCACCGGCAAGCTGTCTCGTTGATGACGATCAGTTACCAAGACCGGTGGGTGACGGTAGTGTATAACAGCGTCGACGGGCAGACGGAGCAAGAGAAACAGGATCTCGATTACTTTTATGATTATTGGGTCAAAATGTATCTGCGTCGGAGCAATCGAGCGAAGGTTGCCGCTCCGAGCGAACCCACTCTTTATGTAGAGTGGGAGAGGAACCGCAAACAGCACACACTATCGAAGGTTCCGCTCTAGGATAGCCTGAAGCGCCCTCGCCATCAGCAAGTTCACGTCGAACCCATCACGTTCTTGAGGCGGCCGCCTAAGCAATCGCCTCCATCTTTGCTCCTTTAGTCCGCGGTCCGTTTTGCTCAACCAACCGCCCAGCGCCCAGCAGCAGGGGGACAATCGTTGGCATCGGTAAACCGTGCGATTCGTAGTGGTTCGGTTTTGCAAAATTTGCAGGGCGCCCCTGTGATTTCCCGTCCGAGAGGGTCGACAAGGAGGTGCTGCTCCTGCGCAGCGTCGTTAACGTCAAACTGAGTTACTACCCGGCGATGTCGATAGAGGCGACCTGCGCGTTAGTTTTCGTTGACACACAAAAGGCTCGGTTGCTATGTACGTTAAGTCCACGGCGAGAAAGGATCAGACTCTCATGGAACAACCTGCATTCCACTGGCCGAATAACGCCCGCGTGGCTTTTGTGCTCGGCATTGCCTTTGAAGCGTGGGACAAAACAAAGCCGACGCAAGGCGCGGCGTTGCAATCGCCCTTGCCAAAGGACGCGCTCTGGAAACGAGACTGGTCAACGGAGACGTTTCGTGAGTTCGGGCCCAAAATCGGATTCAAGCGTTTGCTTGATATCTGCGATAAATACGACCTCAAGGTGAGCGTTCAAGTCAACGGGCTAACCTGCGTCTATTATCCGGAGCTGGTCAAATACTGCCACGACCGAGGCCACGAGCTAGTGGCGCACGGCTGGGATCAGGGCGAGCGCCTCTACATGCTGACGCGTGAACAAGAGCGCGAGAACATCATGAAAACCATCGATGCCATCGTCAAAGCGACCGGCGAGCGGCCCAAGGGATGGTCGTCGCCGGGCGTGCGCCCGACCGACAACACGGTGGAATTGCTGGCCGATGCGGGACTGGAATTCCACTGTGATTTTCACGATGACGAAATGCCCTATCCGATCTGGGTGGGCGATAAATTGGTGATCGAGTTCCCGCACCAGTACACGATCAACGATCATCGCATGCAGGAAGAGGGCACGCGCCACGAGTTCTTCGAGAAGTTCAAAGACGAATTTGATTACCGCTATAAAATCGGCCGCGAGAATCCGACGATGATGAACGTGATTACCCACGCTTATTTGATATCGCGCATTCCCTTCATAGACACCTTCGAGCAGATCGTCGCCTACTCGACGAGCCACGAAGACGTCTGGCTGGCGCGGCGCGGAGACGTGGCGGCCTGGGTGAGGAAACGGGTTTTGGAAAACAGATAGTCGGGATCTTCTAGACGTTCAAAAAGTTCAAGTCGTTCAAAACGTCCGATAAGAAGATTGTCAGGACCGTGCCATTTGGTCGTATTCTTGTTCAGAACGGTTATTTAATCCACAGGTCGTTCAGATCGCCGATGTTCGGCAGCAAGCCCAAGGAAATTCCCGACTGCAAGATCTTGTTCTGGGACTGAAAGAAGCTGTCCCCCCACTTGTCGGCAAAGTTCGCTTTGTTTTGCTTCATGCCGGCGGCGACTTCTTCCGGCGTGCTCAGGTTGAAGAGTTCTTTTGCTTTAGATTTGAAGAAGTCCGCATCCTGACCGCTCTTGATCATCTGGACGGCGTCGCCGTAAGCGCTGCGAATCGCTTTCACCAGCGCCGGCTGCTTCTCGACGGTTTCCTTAAGCATGCCGACCGTGGACTTAAGCGGCGGCGCGCCGAAAATCTGTTCCAGCTCGACATCGAAATCGACCAGCACGCGATACCGTCCGGACATCACCAGCCGCGTCGTGTGAGGCTCGAACATGTTGATCGCTTCCACTTCGCCGCGCTCGAGCAGGGCAATGAGCGCGCCGGTTTCCGCCGGAACGTTCTGGAAGTCCTTCTCGATGTCGAGCTTTCTTTCCTTGGCGATCACCGCCGAAAAGAAGTAGGCGCCCGTCACACGCGCGAAGTTGCCGATCTTTTTGCCTTTGAGATCGGCGAAGGATTTGTACGGCGCTGCCTTTTTTACCACCCAGGAGTTGCCGGACCAGATCTGCGGTGTGACCAATCGGATATCGGTGCCGCTCTTGACCAGGTTTACCGCCGTGCTCGGCTGCATGGCGCTGGCCACGGCACGGCCCAACTTCACCGCATTTGCCGCCTCGGTGAAGTCCATCATCATGT
>Ga0105106_10004218_pt1 | contig 10265 bp, 11 predicted proteins | sample PPLLaktember2015_5_FD_79109 | JGI IMG/M metagenome (GOLD analysis project Ga0105106, IMG submission 79109) | Freshwater sediment microbial communities from Prairie Pothole Lake near Jamestown, North Dakota, USA - PPLs Lake P8 Core (1) Depth... | ecosystem: Environmental > Aquatic > Freshwater >... | reverse complement strand
CGTTTATGGGATCCTGGAACGAGGAGGAAAAGTATCAGTAAATATTGTTCAGGATGTATCTGCGGAGAGTCTTATGACCGAGACAGTAAAGAGAGTAAGGAGAGGTTCTATCGTATATACAGATAAGTGGAGGGGATACGATTCTCTCATGTTCTGTGGTTATAAGCATCTTAACATCGACCACCGGTATAAGTTCAAACAGGGAAAGGTCTACATCAATGGTATCGAGGGCTTCTGGTCATTTGCTAAGGAGCGATTGATTAAGCATCATGGAATCTCTCGACAGAAATTCCTCTTCTATATCAAGGAGATGGAATGGCGGTATAACAATAGAGGGAAAGATTTATTTGGGATTCTTGTAGATTTGATGCTACACTAATGCTGTTAGGGGTCGATGTTACTTAATCACCTAATTCTATTGACTAATCATTATTCGACTATAGAACGATATTTATTTTGGAGAATTATAAGATTTTAAAATGGTTACCTTTTCAAGGCTCATTGTAAAATAATTTTTTATTTTTTGCATCCCAGAAAAAGGGTTTGTTTTTTAGGTTCTCTTTGATATTTCTTTGGAATACTACGAAATAATTCTGGATGTTTTGCTTCTTTTCAAGGTAAACAAAACATAAACCCAGGATAATGAGGCATTCCTGCAAGTCCGATAGCAATAAACACGGGTATATTCAGTTTCTTGGAATAAATTTAGTAATTTTTTGTTTGATAGGGTTCAGCCTATTTAATGACATAATCTCGAACATTTTGATTATAGAAAGGATAAGCTCGCCAGTTACATTCGACTGCAAAAACATCATTTTTTGGCTTATTCGAATTACAAAATCGGGTTTACTGTCTGATTCTACTCGAATTCCAGCCCTTTTATCAGAATGGTCTGTTGTCCATTCAGCAATTGCAAAATAATCACTTTTTAATTTAAACAAATTAGCTGGTATGAAAAACATCCAACGATTAAGGACAGCATCTGCTAAGAATAACCCATATTCACAAATGAATCGAAGGTTCTTCACTATTACGAGATTTGATAGGTATAGGCAGAGTGGCACAATGAATACAATCTGGTATTCGTGCTCTGAGCACACTCATCTATTCGTGACCACGACCAAGCTCTGTAACAGGTTCTGGACCTAAGCCGAAATTGGTCTTACCTGCCTATAACTGATCAATTATTTCAAGAATCTATTAAAGAAGGATTCCATACACTCGTTTTTCATTTTCATCTATGAGCCAACGGCTCATAGCACGCTCTGTAGTTTTCAAATTCGTGTTATTTATTCATAGTGACCTGTCGTTCATCAGGAATCCGGAGATCGGCAGTTTTTATGAGTTTTTTCATTAAATCCATAATACTTCAATCATAAAAATCGATTTTATTCTAAACATCCATCTTTGTTTTGATTGAAATGGATAAATTGAACCACTAAATCACCATTATCTGGAAAATGTCGGCTTTTATTTTCAGATGGTTTGAATTCTGTTTCCTGGCGATGATGTGTAGAAGCACGATCACATATCTCACACGTGAATTCTGTTGAAAGCATAGCTTGTTCTTTTGCTTGATTTGATCCTTCAGACATAAATCGTCATTTGTTATTTTTAATACATATAATTTTTGATTTTAATTTTTTTAATTTAAAGACACTTATTTGTAAATAAAGCTATAATTAGGCATATTTGATATAAAAACAGACAATATTGAGTTTTTAATGTTAAAATAAAAACCAAAAGAGCGCTACTTTTCAAAATTATTGGAAATAATTGATTAAAAAACTGTAATTCTATTGATTAATCATTACTCGACTTTCACAATGTATTATCAGTATAGCAATATGATTTTTTTATCTATTTCGATATATTTATAAAATATAACAGATATTTTTATTTCAGGATATACGATGAAATACCTTAACCCCGTCCCATTAGATGCAATAATGCTCTACCGGAAAGCGATAGAAAATTTGACGAGGGGGGACCATGAATTAGCACTCAAACAGCTTAGTAATGCGGTTATAATAGCTCCTCAGTTCACTACTGCACTGTGTGAGATGGGAACCTGTTATGAAGAGCTTGGCCGTTATACGGAAGCACTGTCAAAATTTGATAAGGTTCTTCAGATTGATCCATCACATATTGAAGCAGAGAGAAATAAGAAAAGAATCCTGAAAAAGACGGGGAAAAATGCGTAAGCGCCTTGAACGTCAAGGCAGAGTGCGCCGACCGGGACTCGAACCCGGGTTTAGGCGTTGGCAACGCCTAGTGATAACCACTACACTATCGGCGCAGATGTGCTCTGAAATGTGAGCACTCAAACAATTTAAGGATATCGAACTACAAGGACGCCGTAGGGATTTTCCTGTATTTTTTCTGTTGCGCTTCCCATCTGCGTTCATGTATGAGTTTTCCACACCAAGGATAACGGGTTTTCCTTTTTGGACAGTGGGGGATATTTGTTGGAAATACCCGTATAATCACAACAAATCCAACATCTTAAAGTAACGTAATCGCTCTATCTAATACCTGATGATCCCGCTCTTTGTGGATTGTTCGGGCAAACGCATAGTAATTTTCGGAGGAGGAGAGGTCGCATCACGAAAGGCTTCGTATTTTTCCGGTGAAGCCGATGTACTGGTGGTAAGCCGTTCATTCTCGCACAAGATGAGTATCCTTCCTGTTGAACGGCGGATGCTGGACGCGGGCAGAGTTTCTGATGAAATGCTCACGGGCATAATTGAGCGGGCCTTTTTGGTTATCGGGGCATTATCCGATCCCATCCAGAATAACCGGATTAAAAATCTCTGCAGAGCACAGGAGATCCTGTTCAATAATGCGGATGGTGAAGCGGGAGATGTGATTATTCCCTCGGTAACGGGGGGTAAAAATTACCTGCTTGCGATCAGCACGAAAGGAAACAGCCCGGCGGTATCCCGGTTTATCCGGGAAAACCTTGAAACCCAGTTCCCTGCCCTTGATGACATGATAACATTGCAGCGGGACCTGCGGGCGCAGTTGAAACATACGGAACCATCCCAGTCACGGAGGAATGCAATTCTTTGGGAGATGTTAAACGACCATGAAATCTGGAAAAACCTCAAAAACGATCCTGACCGGGCACGCACACTGGTTAAGGAGAGGTACCTGCATGAATGAACCTGCAGCTGTTCCAATCGCAATAGCAGGTGTCAGCCATCACACGGCAAATGTCACTGCTCTCGAATTGTTCCGTTTTCCGGACGAACCTGAATTTCTCAAAAAAGCCGGTCAACAGTTCAAAGGGGTACTCTTACTCCAGACCTGTAACCGTGTCGAGTTGATCGTTGAAGGAGATGCAGATGACCTCAGGGATTTCCTTACCGGGCTGGGAAGGCGGGATTTCTTCATGCATGACGGGAAAGGAGCTCTTTGCCATCTCTTCAGTCTTGCATCCGGCATCGACTCAATGATTGTTGGTGAGGACCAGATCATAGGGCAACTGAAAAAATCCCTTACTGAGGCACAGGAAGCCGGAACAGCAAACAATTTTCTCGAATTCTGCATCAATAAAGCAGTGCATATAGGCATCGAGGTGCGTAAACGCACCCTGATTAACCGCGGTGCTGTCTCCGTGGGATCTGCTGCTGTACTCCTTGCTGAATCCCAGATCGGTAGTCTTGAAGGTAAACATATACTTGTCGTGGGGAGCGGGGAGATGGGAATGCTGGTTGCCCAGGCACTTGCAGCAAAGGACCTTACTGCAATGTATGTGGCAAACCGGACCTATGGCAGGGCGGTCATCCTTGCAGACAAAATCGGGGGTAAGGCGGTGCGACTGTCGGAACTCTACCACTACATTACGCTCTCAGATGTCGTGATCTCCTGCACATCTGCCCCCCACCCGATCATCCATAAAAAAGAGCTGGCTCAGGCTATGAAAAACCGGTGCTGGCCGGTGGAGGGACACCCGCGCCCGCTGATCCTGATCGATATCGCCCAGCCTCGCGATGTCGAGGATGGGGCAGCGACCATTGATGGTGTCCGCCTCTTTTCCATCGACAACCTGCGCACGATAAACGAGCAGACGATGAGCACCCGGAAAGCAGAGGCAGAACGTGCCCGTGAGTTCGTAGAAGCAGAACTCGAAATTTTCCTGTGTCACCTCAACCGTAAATCTGCTGATGAAATGCTCGCAGCACTCCACACGTGGGCTGAACGCGTGCGGACCCGTGAGCGGGACCGGGCAATGGCGCGGATGGGTTGTCCGGATGCAAAAATTGCAGAGATTGTTGATGATCTGACCCGGGTTCTGGCAAAAAAACTTCTCACTGATGCAACCTTTTCGATCCGTGAGAGTGCTGAGGAAGGAGATCTTGCCGCTGCAAAGGCGCTTGTAAAAGCAATCACGCAGGGAGACAGGATCGGTTCCGAACTATGCCGCAGGGAATAATTTTGCTTCCGTGTTTCCTTATCTGATTCATACGGTTTGAACGGGATCGATGTGTCAGCATCAATAATGCTTTGCAGCGGAAACGGAACGTATCTGAGATGAATATCATCATTCGCCCCTATCATGAGAAGGATTTCCCTTCGGTCTGCCTTCTTGAAGAATCCGTACTCCACGAGCCCTACCGTTCTGCGGTTTTTATCCGGCAGATGGCCGAGGTTTGTCCAGAAACTTTTCTCGTCGCAGTCCGGGAAGATAGTGCCATAGGATACATTATTGGCACTTTCGTCCAGCATAATCCTGCGGAAGCATGGATCCTGAGGATAGGAGTGAAGGAAGACCAGCGGAGGTCCGGGGCGGGCACTGCACTCCTGAGAGCGGTAATGGATGTACTGTACATACACCCTGTACAAACCATCCGGCTCTCTGTCTCTCCCGGTAACCAGCCTGCTCTCGGTCTCTACAGGAAGCAGGGATTTGTACAGGAAAAATGTATCCAGGCCTATTTCGGACCCGGCGAAGATCGGATTATTATGAAAAAAGAACGGGATTAAACCCGCCCAACACCGGAATTTTCAAAGTAATGCATCTCTGGTCAGGGAATCCTGGCATAAGCTTTTTCTGCAAGGCTGGCGAGGGTTGCATAGTCAGGGTCGGGACCGGACATACGCAGGACCACAAGAATATCGCCTTTTGAAAAGATTATCTCGACAAAGTCCTGCCGGGCGGTTCCCCCGACTGAACCGGAACCAAAAAGATTGCTGTTGTCGGTTTCCGGCATCATAACGGTATTTACCGTTCCTGCAAAAGCCTGGCTGTAACTGCCGAGTATTGGGGAGGACAGGTTAGTAAATATCATAGTGTTATCGGATCGTTCCTGTTTTTCTGCAAGTGCAGCGATAGCGGGAATATTTTTTGCAGGATACCGGGTGACTGTCTGAAGAATCTCGGTCTGACCGGAAGTTCCCTCATCGGGACGCGTAAAGCGTACGACATATCCCTGCTGCCAGCCGAGGTCCCGTGCGAGCTTACTCACTTCATTTGGGTTTTTCTCCCTGCTCTCCCGAAGGGTAAAATTTTGTGGGATCTCTGACGGGGTGAGAGCCAGCGATTTGAGTGTTATGAGGTCAGGTGTGGGTGTGGCGGGAACCGCTGTCCCGGCACGCCCGGTGCATCCTGAGGCAAGGATGAGTGAACAGAAAAAAACAGCGATGATCAAATACCAGGAACTGCTCATTCTTTATGATCATACTGAATGGTACAAAAATATGCCCATCCATCATCGCGGCTTGTTGCTCCCCTCATCTGCCCGGAGAGTCGCATCATTTCTGTTCCTGCTCTGAACCCCGGATACAGTAATATGCTTTTTTAAGTCCCAGGACCGGCGTTACCGGACAGGTGGGGCAGAGACACCCTTTTTTATCAAAGGTACAGGTCGGGCTTTTTCCCGTCACACAGAACAGGAGTTCGTCTCCAGCCCGCATGCACTCATTATACGTCGGGCACGGTTCGCAGATACACCGGACACGGTTCTCCGCAATGATGTTATTTTTGTCTTCTGTCATGCTAACCGGCTCCTGCTCCGGTATCCGGCGCTGACAGGATGGAGAAGCGCAGTTCCGGAGGAATGGATCAATAACTAGATTATCGCTTGCTCCTTGATAATTAAATCATGCCTGCACCACTGGTTGGACGAAAATTTGGGGTTACTGTTATTCCACCGCTGGACAAAGAAAAACGCAAAGGGATTAGCGTGCTCGGGCTATCGGGTTCGAGCCGCCAGCAACCGGGGATGAGTAAATCCGAACGCCTGCTCCTGCACGCTCTCGATACCTACAAAGAATACGGGTGCACTACAACTTTTCTCAGGTTAAAAGATCTGGTCATCCATGATTGCGAGGGGAATTACTCTGAAAATCCTGCATACTGCACCTACCCCTGCCAGAGCTCGCTGAAATACGAGGATGACCAGATGCAGATCGTCTATGATGCTGTACTTGCATGCGACATCCTGATCCTCGCAACGCCAATCAGGTGGAACAACCACTCCGCCATTGTGCAGAAATTTGTTGAGCGGATGAATGCAATTGAGAACCAATACTCATGGTTTGGGAACCGGATGATCAACAATAAAGTCGCCGCAATGATCATTGTCGGCCATGTTGATGGCGTGCAACATGTAGCAGGTAATCTCATGAATTTTTTTTCTTGGCTCGGTTTCCATACTCCGGAGGTCGCCATCGCTTCCTGGGTGGGCGAGAACGATGAGGATACCACGAAAGACTGGGGCCAGATACAAAGTAACCGGTACACACAGGAGGACCTTAGCAACCTGATCACCAGCGCACTCAGGCTTGCATATGCACTGAAGCATCATACTTCCGAAGAGACCATCGGGAGTGGATAATTCCCCCCTATTTTAAAAAAAATAATGCTATCTGATATACTCTCTTCTTCTTAAATTCGTCAAAAACGAGAATCATAAAATCACCCTGGTAGAGAAAGAAAAAACAGCCCGGGAGAAATGCTCAATTAAAAAGCTAAATACTCACGGAAGTTTTTTTCCAGCCGCTGTGGTTCCCCTCCATGCGATAACCCTTTTCCAGGCACCACCTCATCATCGCGAAGCACAGGGTCGATAAAAAAGGACAGGTACATTTCCCTCCTTCATTTGAACCAGGACTGTGTATGTATAGATAGGAAAGAAATGACCTTGAAAAACCCTGGGTTATTTCCTCATGATTGCATGAATCCATGACTTGTGGGCGTTTCCGATGAAAATTGTAGTACAGACAGGATGCGGGGATTGTTCCTCTTTCAGGTATGAGGATTGCCGCCGCCCGGAAGAGACGCCCCCGCGGCGGATTGGTGACAAAAAACTCTAAAAGAATCTCCCTGCCCGATGTGTCCCAAAGAGACCCTGAAGTGGAGATCCCTTGGCTCTACTATGATTTTCATGGATAGGGAGTAAACAATCGATTCATGTCCGTTTCTCCAGAGGCCTGAAATAATTGCAAACCCGGGTTTAAGAAACAAAGAATTTAATCCGGCTTGACTCAAATAAAAAAATCTGAACGCCAAAGGAAAAGGACGTAGTTTTCTTTCCTCTCCAGAGAATCGTGGCAAAGCGAAGAAGATCTCCGGCGAGATAAAAAATTATCGCAGGCAATGCACAGATGCCCTGCCAGATTTATTATCTGATAAGATTTGACGAAGATTGTGGAGGATCCGACACAGGTACCATCAATTACACCATTCATCGGGTCTTTTGATGTTTTTGTATTTTCCGATAAAATTTAACCTTATTCCTGGGGTAAACCGGGACACAAGATAGTAACATCATGACTCTCTCTCAATACGCCAAAGTTCCCCCTTTAACTGGAGGATGGTATCCTCCGGATTCTTTTTTACATCTGAACGGTTGTTTGACCAGATCCATGCGATGATAATGACGGGAATTCCCAGGATCCCAACAAGGATTCTGCCACTGAAGAACCCCACGGTGGTTACGAGCGCACCCAGTAGGAGCAGGATCCAGGGCCCGGTCTGGGATGCAGCTTTAAGACCCGCAATGTTGTTTTTCACGTGTTCGAATTTATGTTCTATCGGAGACGTGGTTTTTCCTTTTTTTCCTTTCATAGTTCTCCCTTTCATACGAGCAAGGATATATTTTTTCTTACCGATACTTTTTTGTGGGGGTCTGTCCCTGACACAAAAACACCTGTTTTAATACTTCCAAAAAAGATACTGGTTGTCAGTAATCCATCGTATTTTAAGGAGAGAATCCCGCTGAACAACAGAATTTTCGGGTATAAGGTAATAACCATAAATACGATGGATTTAAGAAAATGTAAACAACCAGACACCAGGAGATGGAAGAGAACATGTTTCCCCAGCGACGGATGAGGCGGTCCAGATCACCGAATATCCAGCCGCTCCTGCGTGAAATTACCCTGACGAAAGATGATCTCATCGCCCCGCTCTTTGTCGATGAAACAATCAATGTACCTCTTTCCATTGAATCGATGCCCGGCCAGTTCCGCTACCCGATCAGCGGGATTGCGGATGTAGCAGCGGAGTTGTGGAAAAGGGGTGTACGGGCAATCCTGATCTTTGGAATCCCGAAAGATAAAGATCCTTCCGGCTGTTCGGCCTACTATAAGGGAGGTGTTGTGCAGCAGGCAGTCTCCCGAATCAAAGCAGAGGTAAAAGAGATGGTCGTGATCACCGATGTCTGCGCCTGTGAGTATACCGACCATGGTCACTGCGGGATTGTCGGGGATAGCCGGTGCGGTCCTGACCTGCTTAATGATCCCTCACTTGAGCTGATGAATACAATCGCGGTAAGCCATGCAGAGAGCGGAGCTGATATAGTTGCACCATCGTGCATGCTTGATGGTATGGTCGGTTCCATCCGTGCCGCGCTGGATGACGCCGGCTTTGAGGACGTCCTGATCATGTCCTACTCGACAAAGTTTGCCTCTGCCCTGTACGGGCCGTTTCGTGAAGCTGCAGATTCAGGGTTCACCTTCGGAGATCGTACCACGTATCAGATCCATCCTGGCAACAGCAGGGAGGCGATTTTGGAATCGCAGATGGATGCTGATGAAGGAGCTGACATCCTGATGGTGAAACCAGCAGGGTTCTACCTTGATATTCTTGCAGAGATCGCAACACTTGGCCTGCCGGTCGCCGCGTATCAGGTAAGTGGTGAATATGCTATGATCAAATGTGCCGCAGAGCGCGGGTGGATCCGCGAAAAGGATACTGTGCTGGAGAGCCTGACATCCATCAAGCGTGCCGGAGCGGCCCTGATCATTACCTATTTTGCGGGCGATGTCGCCGGGTGGCTGGATGAAAAGCAGTGACTTGTTTGCGATCGCAAAAACCCTGATGCCCGGCGGTGTCAGTAGTCCTGTGCGGGCAATAAAGCCATACCCGTTTTACACTGCTCATGCGACCGGGTCGCATATTACGACGGTTGACGGCACCGAACTGATTGACTGCTGTATGGCGTATGGTCCCCTGATCCTCGGCCACGCTCATCCTCATATCAGAAAAGCGATCGAAACTCAGCTGAAAAACGGCTGGCTTTATGGCACACCTGCACCGCTTGAACCTGCATGTGCAAAAATGATCACGGGCGATCATAAGGGCATGGATATGGTGCGGTTTGTGTCGAGCGGTTCTGAAGCAACGATGGCAGCAATCCGGCTCGCACGCGGTTTTACCGGGAAAAAAGATATTGTAAAGATAGAGGGGGGATTCCACGGGGCTCATGATGCAGTGCTGGTCAAAGCCGGATCCGGCGCAACAACCATGGGAATACCGGATTCTGCCGGCGTGCTTGCGGATCTGGTGGCTCATACACGACAGGTGCCGTACAATGATCCTGAAGCGCTGGAATCACTGCTTACGGCACATTCGGATGTTGCAGCGCTCATCATCGAACCGGTTCTCGGCAATATCGGCCCAATAGTGCCTGAGGACAACTACTTACACGAAATCCGGGAGATCACCCGGGCACACGAAGTTCTCCTGATTTTTGATGAAGTGATCAGCGGTTACCGGCTCGGTATTGGAGGGGCACAGGAGATATATGGCGTAGTGCCGGATATCACCACGCTGGGAAAAATTATCGGGGGTGGCCTGCCCATCGGAGCATTCGGGGGAAGACGCGAGGTCATGGAACTCGTTGCACCGCAGGGTCCGGTTTACCAGGCCGGGACATTTTCCGGCAATCCGCTCTCGCTCACCGCCTGCATCGCCACCCTGCAATGGCTGCATGACCATCACACTATGTACGATGATCTCGATGAAAAGACACGTG
>Ga0105106_10004217_pt1 | contig 10265 bp, 5 predicted proteins | sample PPLLaktember2015_5_FD_79109 | JGI IMG/M metagenome (GOLD analysis project Ga0105106, IMG submission 79109) | Freshwater sediment microbial communities from Prairie Pothole Lake near Jamestown, North Dakota, USA - PPLs Lake P8 Core (1) Depth... | ecosystem: Environmental > Aquatic > Freshwater >... | reverse complement strand
GCTCTTGATGCTTTGGTAAGGGTTTCCTCCAGGAGCAGACATAGGCTTACACAACAGCGTTATCCATTCGATTATGGGGTCAGGAAACGTAAATTTTTTTAATAATTTTTATCACATGGGTGGTGGTGTATCGCTTACTTTTCCAGGTTACCACATTTTTGCTTCAGCCACAATTTTAATGACCGGTTTGCCGGAGTATATAGCGCAGACAGTAATTGTATCGTTGTTTTCGTCACTTGTCGTTCTGGTTGGTTATTTGATAACCAGATCCGTATGGTCCCAACCTGCAGCCCTCATAGTGGCATTCTTGGCGGCAATTTCGCGCTTCGATATAGAAATGTTGATGTGGGGAGGTTATCCAAATGTAATAACTTTACTACTGATTCCTTTAACATTCTATTTGTATTTGATGAAGAATAAATTTTCAGTAACTCCATTTCTGTTTTCAACCTCTATTTTGGCTGGCTCAATATTCTTAACACATTCATTAAGCGCAGCAATGTATGCCGCGATTACAATTTGTGTTGTTATTTTTATTTTGGCTAAGCCAAAATTATTCGGTACAACACGGAAAACAACCCTTTACTGGTTTTTGCCAATTGTTCTTGGCGTGTTAATTTTCTTACCGTTCATAATTCAAGCAGTCCCAGAATATCTAACTAATAATTCTTCCTTATCTTTTGACTCGAGAAGTTCAATTGCGATTAAGGTAGCAACGGTTGCGACCCAGCAGCTTCCTCTTAGTCTAGTTCTGCCATTGTTTGGTGTTCTTGCAGGATTTCTAATTTTTTCGAAAAAATACGCAGGCAAGTTTCTGGCTTTGCCAACAGTCCTTTTGTCAGCATGGATTTTTTTACCCTTAATTTTGACCCAAACTTATTTGATCGGGTTTCCCATCGACTATAACCGTTTTCTATACTTTTTGATATTACCTCTAATTATTTTCATTGCGGTTCTTATTGAGCATGGCTCAAGCTTCTTTGCCCACATAATAGGAAGATATCAAAGCATATCAAATCAAGCTCAGAAAATAAAGAAAAATGCAGTTAATAAAATAGTAAAACTCTCTGTATTTCAATCGCATCCTAACCTGTATGCGGGATTCATCTTGTTTTTCCTATTGTTCTCTTTTATTGCACTTCCAATCTTTATGAGCCCAGTATACTATAATGGTGGTCAAACAATCCAGAGTTTCTATCAACTCATGGATAACCAACTTTGGGATGCAATTCAGTGGATAAAAACCAACACTTCTTCAAACTCTGTGTTTGTCTCTGACGCATTATATGGTTGGTGGCTTGGTGGATTTGCCCAAAGACGAACATACAGCGCTGTTGATCCACAATACCTCACGATCAATGGTGAATATAATAGAAGCCTATTTGCTAAGAGCCTTCTTGACACCGATTACTTGATTGATAATGGTTTGATTCAGGTTCGAGATGATGGAGGATATATCGCAAGGCATAATCCTGAGATTGTGGCCAAACTCAATTGGACATATTTTCCCGTATCATTCTTCGTTTTTGCAGGCAACGAAACTAAGATTAATTATTCGATTAATGGAGATTATCGTTCAGTATCTTTGGATATGCTTGCAGTAAAAGAGATGATTATGGAAAACGACGTGGAACAATCAAGTATCAAAGTTATTAGAGGTAACGATCACTTCAATTACACTCAACAAACAACAGTATACAAAGGAATGCATTTTGTTAACTTGACCACAACCTTAGACAGTTCAGTAGCAGGTGTTTCTTTGGACAGTCTAATTATGGATATACAAAGTAAGGTAAACCAAACAATACCTTACGACAATGACAAAACCATTGGCTTATTTGATGAGCCCATGAAAGTCTTCGCTCAGTTAATTTTTAATGTAAATCAGCCGACCACAACTACCATATTGGAAAATGGAACGCAGCATCGAGTGCATTTAGACTACAATTTGACTGGAGACCCAAACGCAGAAATTCAGATTTCCGCAAGCGCATACTCAGTTAGTGATGACCTTGACATTTACAGAAATCCCAATACTAAAAACAGCTTCTTAGGAAACATAATAACAAGTAATTTGGATCCGAACCAAACTTCAGATTACACGATAGGCTGGGAACAGATCTTTAACTACAAAACTGAAATGCAAGCCTACGGGGTTTCCTACATCGCATGTCGGAATCCTGAAATGTTCCCAAAATTCCTTAAAGATCCCTCATTTAACCTTGTATTTATTAATAGCGAAGTTGCCATCTTTAAAGTCAATGGAGACCTCAAGTCTTACGGGTGAGCACTGTCGCTTTGAAAAGCGCAAAGTTAAGAGAAAAACAAGTTGAAATATCGTTCATCACAATTTTTTCAGTGCTTATCCTCGTTATCTTTTATGTTTTAATTTCTATGAATGGAGTTGTTTTAGGTAACGACCCGGCGGTCCACTTAGAAAAAGCTCAGATTTTTTTGAACACGGGCAAGATTTCCTTGGCAAATTTGGGTTGGACACCCCCGTTATATGAAATTGTGCTTGCAATGTTTATTTCCGTTACGGGCGCTGCAAGTATTGGCCAGTTCATTTTCTTGGTCAAAATCTTAACCGCAATAGTTGATTGGCTTTTGTTTATGGCGGTCTATCTTGTTGCTCGAAGATTCTTTGATAAAAGAGTTGCCGCCGTAGCGGTTGTTTTCTTGTTAATGTGTTTTCCGGTCTATGAAATGAACCAGTTTGGCGGTTCTACCACGGTTTTGGCTTTGGCGTTCATGTTCTTAATGTTTCTTTATACACCTTTGGCGGTGGAACGTTTGGGATATCTGATTGTGACGTTCTTTGCCGCTTTCGCCTTGGTACTATCTCACCAGTTGGCAGCTTTTTTGGCAGTTTTTATTATGCCACCAATCTTACTGTTCATGTTAATTAGGTCTAAAGGGGCACATCTAAAAGTTGTATTCGCCCTAGTTTTGGGTGGAGGCATAGCTTTTTTTCTCTATTATTTTCAAGCTATCTGGGGATATCTTGATATTGTTATAGAATACGTGTTTTTCGCCGTTAAGACTTATGCTTACCAAATTCCATATACAAGTTTTAACGCTTTCGTGGTTAATTTTGGTTTTATTTTCTTCTTTGCATTAGGTGGACTTGTAGTTTCTTTTTATCTGCTCAGGAAACAGAAGAAACCTATCTTTCTTTTAACGATTTTTCTGAGTCTGTTTGTTCCTTTGTTTTTTGCTGAGTCTTGGATTTTCGGTTTGTACATGCCTTTTCAATGGTTTATGTACTATTTGACACCGACATTAGCGGTTCTGGCGGCTGTTTTTGTAATCTTCCTATTTGAAAAGTTCATGACTCACTATGTTAGGAACAAGCCTGCTTTTAAGAAAGTTTGGGTCAGGATCGCTACAATTACTATACTTGTTGTATTGGCTATGATGGTTGTTTATCGTTCCGATGTTGTCTACAGTAGAATTATGGAAGCAAGTGTTTACTATGCGACAACCGACGTCAAAGCATACGATGCAGGGGTTTGGCTCAAAGCTAATTATCCTCAAAATGTGAATGTAACTGTCACAGAAATTCCTGGTTTTTGGTTCCAAGAGTTCTCAGCAAAGCACGTGATTGCGCAAACTGACCCAACTGTTCAAAGAAATGAAATTGCCGAGTCGGTTCTTAGTTTATCCTATGAGGTGGAGCATTCTCAGACGATGGTGAGAGCCTATGAAGCGAAGGGGGATATTTATGAAGAGAGCTTCATCCCGATAGATAAAGTTTGGGAAAGAATCTCGTTTTGTTCGGGAACTGGCGATTTTCTTAACTATACAGTAAACGGTGTTGAAAACAGCTTTGCCCTTTCTCAGTTAGATAAACGGATCGTTTTTGACGAACAAAATACGCCAAAGGAAATAGTCTTAATCTACTCAAATGATTATATTGCATTAGCAAAAACTGTGCGGGTGCAAAACAATAGTCTTCCACTTGATGTTTCTTGGACATTAACGCCGCTTAAAAGCGAAATCTACAACGTAATTTTGTATTTGAGTACTTTTTTTGACTTGAAATATCACTTTGATGAGGCGCAGATACCTCAGTTGCTTGATTGGATAAACCCTTGGGATGCGCCTGAGTCAATAAAAAGTGTCCATGGAAACGAATGGGCGGTGATCAACTTTTCCAGTTCAGAACTAAAAGATGACTACATTGGTTTATACGGTGGTAACGCTAATGTAGCTTTCGCATTCAAGTTCATTGATTTACCCGATTGGGGAAACATAGGTGTTTTAGGCAATCGCCAAATAGACGCTGTCCGGTTTCAGTATGAATTTAGCCGCTTAAATGTTAACCAAACGGTCACCCGTTCATATCAGACATTAACCATGTCACAAAACAGCTACCCGACATTAGAACCTAACATTTTGAAAGATTTGTTCGATACAAAGATAACCGAATTCACTGTCGCTGCCAGAGACTTCACTGACTACATAAGAAGCAACAACATCGGTTTCATTGTCTACGACAGAAACCAATTGGACACTCAAATGATTCATAGTAAACTATTACAATTGATTTACTCAAACAACCGTTACGTCATTTTTAAAGTCCTAAATTGATTTGCATTTTAAGATCATAATATGTTTCAATCAAATGTTTTTTTAGAATTTAAGATAACCTAAGCTGCCGTTAAAATGAGAAGCGGCTATAAGTCATTGATCACCTGAGATGTTTGGCGATTTTTAAAAATTGAAATAAAGTCTAAATTCGAATAAGAAGCACGTTAATGAGAGAGTGCGGTTGCCGGGATTTGAACCCGGGTACTCAGCTTGGGAAGCTGATGTCCTACCGAGCTAGACTACAGCCGCTTTTTTTACTACCCTGTGGGTAGCTAATGCATAGGGATTAGTTCAATTGATATAGAAACTTTGCTATCAAAAAAACGGGGAGATTACTTTATCGGGTCGGCATCGACACGAAACCCGCATTCGGACAATTCTCTAATTAAAGAAAGTTTCCAACTCACGATCGTCGAAAGCTACAGTTTTTAATCCTTCAATATCGGGAATTTGAAAGCCTTCGCATTCTCTAAACAAAACGAGCACATTGTTCTTTCCAAGTTTTCCTAAAAGAAAACCCAGCTGGAAAACCACCTGTTGTTGCGGCTTGAGTTTTTGTTTCGTAAATGATTCGTTTTTACTGCAATAATAGTCGTCTGGAGATAGCAAGACCAAGGCAAATCTGACATCGGTAGTCAGAAAAACACTCAGCTATTTTTCTTCCTTGACTTGGCTCTTCACATAACAGCAATGGCACTAGTTTTAGTTTAGTCAAAGCTCCTATAACTGATTTCTTCATCTCGTCATCCTTTCCTGAAACAACGAAAATTCTTCGAAATGCGATTCCTGAAGAATGAAGGACTAGTTTATTGAACATCGAGGTTTTTTCTGAGGGCAAAAACTTTTCGGTGCATATGTAAGCACCTTTTACTTTGCTTTTGAGGATACTTTGGATAACTTATTTTTTGTCTTTGAAGGTTACCAGGTTTTCTTGGTTAGGCAAGGTTAGTTTGTCTGCTGTCTCATAAGACCAGAAGATAACGGTCTTTGTAACTTTTATAGGATTTAGAAGTCGCCCCATGAACCAAAAGGATTGGCCGGCAAAGAAGGGCGTTGTAAAGACGCGTACAAGTTCTTCTTGGGAAACATTGTAACGGATACCAGATTTTTCGGGTTCTGAATAATCAAAGTAAATGTGGTATTTTGGAATTTGCACACTGATCAAGTTTAAACATGCGAGTAAGCACAAAAACTTGCCTTGATAAAAACAATAGTTCACAATTACTGTGAGGTTGGAAAAACAAAATAATTATCAGACAGGAGTCTACACAGTTAGCGTACAAGGAGAAAAGGGGCTATGCCCAAAAACTACACGTATGACGATGCAGGCGTTAACCGCAAACAACGCATCGAGTCCAAAAAAAACCTGAAAAATCTGCAGGAAACCTACATGCATAGTCAATTTGACGGAGTAATGCGTCTGCCTTATGGCAATATCTTTGCAATTGGGAAAGATACTTTTTTGGACCTAGTGATTGAGGGTGTGGGCACGAAAGTTCTGATTGCAGAATTAGCTCAGAAATATGATACCATTGGTATTGACGCAGTTGCTATGGCTGTTAACGATGTTATACGTTCTGGAGCTAGACCTTTGGCAATTGCTGACAACATTCATGCCCAAGCTAGCGAGCCAAAACTTGTTAGCTCATGGTTAAGAGGCATCATAGAGGGTGCCCATCAATCTGATTGCCCAGTTACAGGTGGAGAAATCGGGGATGTAGGAGAAATAATAAAGGGTATTGCGGAAAACGCTGGGTTTGACATGGTTGTTGCTTCAGTTGGCAAGGTGGAACGGGAACAAATAATAACGGGTGAGGGTTTAAAGCCGGATGACGCAATAATTGGCTTAGCTAGTAATGGGGTGCACAGCAATGGGATCACACTTGTACGAAAGATACTATTTAAGCAATGGGGAGGAAAATATTTACCCAATGAAGTTCCAGAGAGCTTGGATAAGGAAGTTGCACTTGAAGTCTTAGAACCAACCAAAATTTATGTTAAGCCACTTCTCAAACTTGCTCATGAAGTAAAAGTAAAAGCCGCTGTGCATATAACTGGAGACGCATTTACCAAATTTAATAATTTGGTTAACTTCTCACCAGGTATAGGTTTCAGCTTCGACTGCTTTAACCCTCAACCAATCTTTAGCTTAATCCAAAGAACTGCCACCGACCTCGGATTTACCATAACAGATGAGGAGATGTTTAAGACTTTTAATATGGGGTGGGGCTTTGGAATAATAGTTGACAAAACCGATATTGACGAAACGATCAGTGTGCTGGAGCAAGGCAAAATGAAGCCTGAATTAATAGGCAAAGTAACAAACAAAGAGCGAGTTGTAGAAATCAAGTATCAGAACAAACACATGCTTCTAACGTAAAAATTCGCATTTTTCTTTATGAAAGCGTTTAAATTATCTGTTTCTAATTTAAAGGGCTATGAAATATGCCGCCAAAATTGAAGTTAGCCTCAAACCCGGACATAGCAACCCGGAAGGCGAAACCACCGCGCTATTACTCGTAGAACTCGGTTTTAAGGTAACATCTGTGGATATCAGCAAAGTATATACAGTAAGCTTGGAGGCGCCATCGCTAAAAGAGGCCAAATTGAAAGCGGAAGAAATGAGCAAGCGCCTATTAGCAAACCCAACCAAAGACAACTACACAATAAGCATCGTTGAAGAAAAATGAACGCTACCCTAATCAACCAACGAAAAAATAGCAGGGTTTTAGAATTTTCTATAGAAAAAGCTTCCAAAGAACAGCTCGCCGAAATCAATAATGAACTTGCGTTGGGATTTAGCCCCGAGGAGTTCAGAGTAATTCAGTCTTATTTTAGTAATGAGAAACGGAAACCAACAGATGTGGAACTACAAACTATTAGCCAAGCTTGGAGCGAGCATTGCTGCCATAAAACCTTCAAAGGTAAAATTGATCTTGATGGCAAAGAAATCCAAAGCCTTTTTAAAAGTTACATTGCTAAGGCCACCAAAGAAATAAAGGCGCCTTGGTGCGTGAGTGTATTTGAAGACAATGCAGGTATCGTAAAATTTGATAAAGGCTATGGTATTGCGGCAAAAGTAGAAACGCATAATCACCCCTCCGCAGTTGAGCCATTTGGGGGTGCAGCAACCGGGGTGGGCGGCGTTATTCGTGACATTTTAGGGGTTTGGGCTGACCCTATCGCGTGCACTGATGTTTTGGGTTTTGGTCCTCTCGATTACGATTACAACAAGCTTCCTGCAGGGGTGAAGCATCCAAAATACCTTTACATGGGCGTAACCGCAGGTATCAGCGCTTATGGAAACAACATGGGCATCCCAACCGTCAACGGCGCCATATACTTTGATGATAGCTATACGGGCAACGTTATAGTATATTGTGGCTGCATCGGGCTGTTGCCCCTAAGTAAATATATTAGAAACGCAAAGGTTGGCGACTTTGTGGTTTTGGCAGGTGGCAAAACAGGTCGGGATGGAATCCATGGTGTAACATTTGCTTCGGCGGAACTAACTGAAAAGTCCGAGGAAATTTCACGCTCTGCAGTACAAATTGCCGATCCAATCGAAGAAGAGAAAGTTAAACGAGCTATTGTGGAGATTCGGAACTTACTGTTGGGTTCAGCGGTAACTGACATCGGCGGTGGAGGTTTGTCCTCTGCAGTTGGTGAAACTGCTGAGCGATTTAACTGCGGTGTCTTAGTCGATCTAGCAAGAGTCCCCTTGAAGTACCAGGGTTTAGTGCCTTGGGAAATCTACCTCTCCGAATCTCAGGAACGGATGCTCATGACAGTTCCGCCAGAAAACTTGGATCAGGTTTTGGCAGTTTTTGAAAAAGAAGACGTTGTAGCTACAGCAATCGGCAAACTGATTCCTGAAAGACGTCTCCAACTCAAATTCAACGAGGAGGTAGTCTGCGACGTCGAAATGGAGTTCATGTTCAACCCATGTCAGAGTTCCAAAGCTGCAACCGCAAAAACGGCAAAACTCGAAGAACCAGAATTTTCTGAACCAGCCGACTTAAACGAAACCTTGCTAAAGCTACTTTCAACCCCAAACATTGCAAGCAAAGAATCCGTGATACGCACCTACGACCACGAAGTCAAAGGCAATACCCTTCTTAAACCATTGCAAGGTGACTACGCGGGACCAAACGATGCGGCAGTTCTCAAACCAATAGACGATTCAATTAAAGGCTTAACTATTTCTTGCGGAATGAACCCCAACTATGGCAAAATAGATGCTTACTGGATGGCAGCTTCAGCAATCGACGAGGCGATACGTAATAACGTCGCTGTTGGCGGAAGAAGAATTTCGCTTCTAGACAATTTCGCTTGGGGCAACCCAGAAAAACCAGAACGGTTAGGTTCACTTGTGCGGGCATGTGAGGCTTGCTATGATTTCGCTGTGGCTTTCAAGGCGCCGTTTATTTCGGGCAAAGATAGCCTCTACAATGAATCCCCGATGGGACCCGTAACCCCGACTCTGTTAATAACGGCAATCGGCGTCATCCCCAATATCCAGAATACGATCAGCATGGACCTTAAAGCCGCAGGCAACCTTCTTTACATTGTCAGCGATACCTTCAACGAACTCGGCGGATCAGAATATTATAAACTCAAGGGTTACCTTGGCGCTTCTGTGCCCAAAGTCCGAGGCGCAAAAGCCAAGCGAACCTTCAAAGCGGTTACCGAGGCCATTGATGAGGGTTTAGTTAAATCCTGTCACGACCTCTCAGATGGTGGATTGGCAGTTGCGGCAGCGGAGATGGCGTTTGCAGGTGGTTTAGGCCTAGAAATTGACCTTAAGAAGGTTCCGGGCAAAGATTTGTGTCGAAATGACTTTGTGTTATTCTCCGAATCCAACAGCCGCTTCCTGATCGAAGTAGCTGAAGCAGATAGAGAGGATTTTGAGGATCTAATGAAGGGCAAAGTCTGTGCATTAATCGGCAAGGTGACTAAACAACAGAAATTAACCATCAAAGGCCTGAACGAGAGACTTGTGGTTGACACAACACTCGAAATCCTTAGATGCAGCTGGAAGAAAACCCTAAATCCTGAGGCGGCATCCGAATGAAGATAGATGAGATTAGAGTCTGCGTTTTGCGTGTTGGCGGAACTAATTGTGATGCAGAAACTCAAAGGGCGTTTACAGAACTCAACGTGAAAGCGGAAGTAGTTCATGTTAACGAGTTAAGCAAACGCAAAAACTTGCTCGATTATAGCATTCTGGTCTTTCCAGGCGGCTTCTCGTTTGGTGATTATGTCCGTTCGGGTGTTATATTCGCAAGGCACCTCTCAACTCAACTGGACAAGGAGATGAAGAGATTTGTGGATGAGGGTAGACCAATACTTGGCATCTGTAACGGATTCCAAGTTCTAGTCGAATACGGCTTGTTACCAGGTTTTAATGGCACTAGTATATACCCTGAAGCCACACTGTCAACCAATGAGCCCGCTGGTTTCAAATGCGAGTGGGTTTATCTAAGACAAGAAAATCAGGGCAAATGTGCCTTCACAAATAGAATTCCTGCTGGAAAAACTATTCGACTGCCCATAGCACATGGTGAAGGACGGTTACTCTTTTCCAAAGAGAAAGAACAAGCACTATTAACGAAACTTGTAGACAATGATATGTTGGTTTTCCGTTATTGTACTAAAGAAGGAGAAATAGC
>Ga0105106_10004216_pt1 | contig 10265 bp, 7 predicted proteins | sample PPLLaktember2015_5_FD_79109 | JGI IMG/M metagenome (GOLD analysis project Ga0105106, IMG submission 79109) | Freshwater sediment microbial communities from Prairie Pothole Lake near Jamestown, North Dakota, USA - PPLs Lake P8 Core (1) Depth... | ecosystem: Environmental > Aquatic > Freshwater >... | reverse complement strand
TCGCGCTCGCGCACGCGGTGCTCGCGAGCGAGCGGACGGTCGCGATCGATCTGGACGAGGTGGGTCCGCGACTGTCGGCGTTCGCGGCCCTGTTCGCGGAGACGACCGGCCGCATCGTGGTGTTCGCGCAGCCGGAGCACGGCGACGCGCTGCGGCAGCGGCTCGGCGCGCACGGGCTCGTGCGCCTCGGCCGGGTCGACGCGGAGCCCGGCCGGCTCGTGCTGCGGCGCGGCGGGCGGGTCATCGCGGATCTCGCCGTGGACGCGCTGTCGGCCCGCTTCGAGGCCGGTCTACTCGGGCTCTGATCGGGCCCCGATCGCGGGCTATGCTGCCCCGCGAATGCGTGGACCGTGGGCGACGGCGTGGTGCGTGGCGGCTCTGTGCGCGTGTGCGCGCCCGCCCGAGGTCGTGGTCCGCGAGACCCCGAGCACGCCGGTGCCGGCCGTCGTGCCGACACCTCCGGCGCCCGTCGCCGCGCCCGCGCTCGCGTCGACGTATCGCTTGCCGCCGCCCGAGGTCGTCGCGCTCGTCGACATGCGACCGATGCCGGGGACGATCGTGGCGCCCGACGGCAGCGAGGTGATGCTCGTGCACCAGCCGGCGATGCCCGGCATCGCCGAGGTCGCGCGGCCGTTCGCGCGGCTGGCCGGCATGCGCATCGACGAGGGGCGTGCGGCCCAGCGCCGCGTGCGGGCCTACGACGGGATCTCGCGCATCGCGACGGCCGACGGCAGCGAGCGCTGGATCGCGAAGGTCGGCAGCGGCGCGTTCGCGGACGCGAGCTGGTCGCCCGATGGATCCACGATCGCGTACCTCGAGCTGCAAGGCGATCGCGTCGCGCTGTGGACCGCCGCGCGTGGAGCCCCGGGGGTGCTGCGCGTGGCGAGTGTGCTCGACGTGCTCGCGCCGGCGTATCGGTGGGGCACCGGAGGTCGGATGTTCGTCGTGCTGCCCGGCGTGGACGACCGACCGCGCGCCGCACCGTCGCGACCGCCGACGCCGAGCGGTCCGGTCGTCGAGGATGCGCGCGGCGAGAAGGCCCAGAACCGCACGTGGCAGGACCTGCTCGCCAGCGCGTACGACGAGGCGCTGTTCGAGCACTACGCGACCGGCCGCGTCGCGGTGCTGGATCCCGAGGGGGAGCCGCGCGCGATCGGTGCGCCCGGGATGTTCGCCTCGATCGCGCCGTCGCCCGACGGAACCCTGCTGCTCGTCGAGCGCATCCGCCGACCCTTCTCGTACCAGGTGCCGTGGGAACGGTTCGCGCGCACCGTCGAGGTCTGGGACATGGACGGCCGCGTCGTCGCGACGATCGACGACCAGGGGCCTGCCGAGGCGATTCCGATCGAGGGCGTGCGCACCGGCCCGCGCGACGTGCAGTGGCTCGTCGGCGAGCCGGCGACGCTCGTGTGGGCCGAGGCGCTCGACGACGGCGACCCGCGCAAGCGCGTGGATCATCGCGATCGTCTGCTCGTGCAGCCGGCTCCGTTCGGCGATCCGCCGGTCGAGCGCTGGCGCGCGACGCATCGAGTCGCCTCGATCGACGTGCTCGAGGACGGGCCGCGCGCGCTGGTGACGGAGTACGACCGCGATCGCCGGTGGGCGACGACGTGGCTGGTCGGGCTCCGCGAGGGTGCGAGCACGCCGGGCAAGCTGTTCGACCGATCCGTGCGCGATGCGTACAGGTCACCCGGCAAGCCGCTGCACCGCGTGCTGCCCTCGGGGCTCGCCGCCGTGCGCGTGGACGACGGGGCGATCCACCTCGTCGGAGAGGGCGCGACGCCGCAGGGCGATCGGCCGTTCATCGATCGATTCGAGCTCGCGACGACCACGAAGACCCGACTGCTGCAGTCGCCCACCGATGCGCACGTCGAGTTCGTCGGCTTCGCCGGCGCGCCGAAGGACGGTGCGGTGATCGTGCGTCGCGAGGCGCCGCTCGAGCCGCCGAACCTGCACGTGGTGGCCGGCGAGCGCTGGCGGGCGATCACGTCGTTCGTCGATCCGACGCCCGAGCTGCGCACGGTCGAGAAGCGCCTGCTCAAGTACCGGCGGCGCGACGGCGTCGAGCTGTCGGGCACGCTCTACCTGCCGACCAACGTGCCGAAGGGCAGGAAGCTGCCGCTGTTCGTCTGGGCCTACCCGCTCGAGTACAACGACAAGGACACCGCCGGCCAGGTCCGCGCGGCGCCGAACCGGTTCGTGCGGTTCGGCGGGCTCTCGCCGCTGCCGCTCGTCACCCAGGGCTGGGCCGTGCTCGACGATGCGGCGATGCCGGTGATCGGTCACCCCGAGACGATGAACGAGACGCTGCTCGAGCAGCTCGAGCTCGCAGCCGAGGCCGCCATCACGGCAGCCGCCGAGGCGGCGCCGATCGATCGCGAGCGCGTCGCGGTGGGCGGGCACTCGTACGGCGCGTTCATGACCGCGAACCTGCTCGCGCACACGGACCTGTTCAAGGCCGGCATCGCGCGATCGGGTGCGTACAACCGCACGCTCACGCCGTTCGGGTACCAGAGCGAGCGCCGCACGCTGTGGGAGGCGCCCGAGACGTACGTGCGGGTGTCGCCGCTCGTGCACGCCGAGAAGATCCGCGAGCCGCTGCTGCTCGTGCACGGCGAGGTCGACGACAACTCGGGCACGTTCCCGATGCAGTCGCAGCGGCTGTTCCACGCGCTCAAGGGCAACGGCGGCACCGCGCGGCTGGTCATCCTGCCCGGCGAGGCGCACGGGTACGTGGCGCGCGAGTCGGTGATGCACCTGTTGGCCGAGGAGATCGAGTGGCTGAAGGTGCACGTCGAGCAGGCAGGGGCGCGACCCGGCGGGTAGACTCGCTGGCCTCGCTCGAGGAGACCCCATGCAGATCACCGCGAACCTGATCGTCGATGCCATCGAGCCGTGCCTGCCGTTCTGGTGCGAGCAGCTCGGCTTCCGCGTGACCGCCGAGGTACCCCACGGCGACCGTCTGGGCTTCGTGATCCTCGCGCACGACGGCGCCGAGCTGATGCTGCAGACGCGCGCGAGCGTGGCCGACGACGTCGCCCCGCTCGCGAGCGAGGCGTTCCGCACCGCGTTGTACGTCCACGTCGACGACCTCGCGGCGATCAAGAAGGCGCTGCGCGACGTGGACCGCATCGTCGCGGATCGCCGCACGTTCTACGGCGCGGACGAGGTGCTCGTGCGCGATCCGGCCGGCAACGTGGTGGTGTTCGCGCAGCGCGCGGAGACGCCGTAGTCAGGGCGGCGGCGAAGCATCGCGATCGGGATATCACGGCTCGCGCGACATGCAGACCTCGAGCTCGCCGGCGCCCTGCACCTGCGCGCACGAGCCGATCCGCCCGACCGCGGTGAATTCGACCGCGACGGGCTCGCCGGCGACGTGGCTGAGCGTTCCCGATGCGCAGTACACCGCGCCCGCGTCGGGCAGGCCCGTGGGGACGGTGAAGTACGCGCGATCGATCGGCGCGACGCCGGGCCCGTCCTCGACGTCGACCGCGTGCACGAACGTCCAGCCACCACCGGTGTCGCCGAACGCGTGCTTCACCTCGATCTCCGTGCCGCCGATCGGCCCGCCGAAGCCGAGGAATTCGCCCAGGGGCACCGCGAAGGCGTTGCCGGCGATCTCGCTCGTGAACGTCCGCTCGCCGCCGCAGCTCGGATCGCCGTAGCAGATCGTCGCGGTGCCCTCGACGGCGGTGCCCGGGCACGCGCCGAGGTGGGCGACGTCGACGAGCGTCGCGTGGATCGAGTCGACCGTCGCATCGCTCTCGTACGACGAGCCCTCGCCGATGCAAGACCACTGCCCCGCGCGCGGATCCTCGTCGGGCATGCGCAGCCACCCCGTGACGGCCGCCGGTTCCGGCGACTCCGCGTGCGGGAGATCGTGCAGCACGAGGACGCCGTCGGTGCCGAGCATCAGCGCGACGGTGCGCGCGTCGGCGACGTGGCCCCACCACATGAACGACGCGTCGACGTCGTCACCGGAGAGCGTGCCGACGAGCCGCGCCTCGTTCGGCATGCACTCGACCGGCGTCGCCCCGGTCTCCGTGCCGCTGTCGCCGTCGCTGTCGCCCACGCTGTCGCTGTCGCCCACGCTGTCGCCGACGCTGTCGTCGACGCTGTCGCCCCCGGCTTCGCTCGATCCGGACGAGCCGCCGGTGTCCGTCGATGCGGCGTCGGCATCCGACCGACACGCCGACGACACGCACAACCACAGGACACAGACGCGATGCAGGGAATTGATCGACATGGGCCTCCTCGTCCGGCCCGTCGGAGCCGGTCGAAGGCGGTGGTATGTCGACGACCGCGGTCGATTGCGTCGACCGCCGGAACCCCAGCTCACGCCGGCGGGGGGACGGAGCCCTCGGGCGTCGTCTCCTCGGGCGCGGCCGGCTGCTCGGGGGCAGCGTCGGTCTCCGGGGCATCGGACGGCGTGGTCGTCGTCTCGGGCGGCGTCGCGGGCTCGCTCGCCGGCGCCGTCGCGGGCGGCTCGCTCGAGCTCGGCACGGGCTCGCCCTCCGGCGCGCCCTTGCGCTTCTTCTTGCGCCGCTCTTCCTTCGACTTGCCGTCGCGATACCCGAACGACACGTCGACGTAGAGGTTGAACAGCTGGAAGAACTGCTTGTACACGCCGTTGCCGCTCGGCTGCCTCGTCGGCGACTGGAACTGGTGCAGCGCGCTCTTCCCCTTGGTGCTCGTGCGGAAGAACGCGAGCTCGGTCGCGGTGAACGCGAACGCGAAGTTCTTGATCACCTGCCAGCGCACGCCGAGCGACACGCTCATCTTGTGCGCGTCCATCAGCGCCGGATCGATCGTCTCGAGCGGCACCGCGGAGCTGTCGTAGCCGAGCCCGATGTAGCCCTCGACCTCGGGGATGAACCAGTAGCTCGCGCCCACACGCACGCCACCGCCGTCCTTCCACAACCGCGGCAGGTGCTGCACGACGCCGATGGTGCGGTCGGGATCGTTGCCGCCGAAGCCGGAGGGATTGTCGAGCGCCTCGTCGACGCCCTGGAAGTCGCACTTGCGGTCCTCGACGCTGCGATCGAGCAGGCACTGCCGCGTGAATACGGACCAGCGCGTCCAGTCGGCGAACACGCGGATCTCGTACTTGTCGGTCGGCCGCGCGCGGAAGCCGATGCGCAGGATGTCCGGCAGCGTCTGGGTGAGATCGATGTCCGTGCGCGACGGCTCGCCGAGCCCGAGCGCGTTGTCGAGCGTCCCCTTCAGCGTCATGCCGCCGCGGACGTTCGGCTGGCTCGTGTACGAGAAGCCGATGAAGTACTTGCCCAGCTTCAGCACGTCGTAGATGACGCCGATGCCGAATCCGCCCTGCCAGCCGGCCACGTCGACGTAGCTGCGGCCTTCCTTGAGCATGTAGTTCGGATCGACGCCGGTCACCAGATCGTCGGTGCCGTCGGCATTGCGTGCGCGGATCGTCTCGACGTTGCTGCGGATCGCCGATCCGGTGACGCCGAGCGACAGGCCGATCTTGCGGATGTTGAAGCCCAGGCCCGCGGTGAGGTAGAGCGAGCGGATGGTGCCGTCGATCGAGTACCAGCGCTGCTGGCCGTCGACCGCCCCCGGGAACATCTCGCTGCCCTGGTAGGCCTTGTTCTTGTCCCACACGGCCGTGCCGCCGAACGGGAAGTAGCCGGCGATGCCCGCGTAGATGAAGTCGGTGCCGAAGTCGGACGTCACGCCGAAGAACGGCGAGGCGATCGTGTTGAACAGCGTCGCCTTGCCGTCGTTCGCACCGGGTGCGAGCTGCTCGCTGAGGGCGCTGTCGCTCTCGCCTGCTGGCCGCGTGTAGCTCGCGAAGCGCAGCGCGAGCGTGCCGTCGACGAAGATGTGCGTGCCCTTCGACAGCGCGATGCCGGCCGGGTTGTAGTAGAGCGCCGTCGGGTTGTCGGTCGTCGGGTGCCCGTGCTCGCCACCGAACCTCGCGGCCGCGAAGCCCGAGGCCGTCGCGTCCGTCGGCACCAGCATCGCGGTCATCCCCGCGAGCGCGCCGCCCAGCGCGATCCCCAACGTGCGTGCTGTCCTTCGCTTCGCAATCGTGCGCTCCAGCATGTCCGTCACCCGTGGTCCGAAGAAGAGAGGTCGAGAGCGGCCCCGACGACGTGGGGGCCGAGCAGTACAGGGAGAGAGCGGGGAGAAGGGCGTTCGCGTCGGGCCGGGCCCGTGCGATCCCCAGGGTCATTCGCGGTCCGCCGAGGCCGGCCGCGTCGGCCGCACTCTACAACTTCGCCGGCTTCCGCGGGCGGGCAACTTGGGGCATCATCTCGCCGCCCGGCCGCCCGCGGTCGATGAGACCACGCACGCGCCCACGGCAGGATCGCCCACCATGCCGACTGCCCGTCCGCTCGCATCCCTTCTCCTCGTCGTGGCGATCGCACCCCTCGCGGGCTGCCCGAGCCCGAAGCCCGACGGCAAGTTCGACGACTTCCTCGACCGCACCGAAGAGGAGCGCGAGGACGCGATGAACGTGAAGATGGACCAGGGCGGTGCGCTCGCGGACATCAACGGCACGTTCCTGCTCGCCCTGGCCTCGTTCCTCAGCCCGCCCACGCCGCTGCAGTACTTCACGACGGTGACGTTCGAGGAGAACCCCGACGGCAGCGGGGGCACGATGAGCCTGATGCTGCAGCCGCTGTCGCTCGACCCCGGGCAGACCACGACCCCGCGTCAGCCGGTCGGCGAGGTGCTCGAGATCGTCGACGTGCCGGTCTCCGCCGACGGTGCGTTCACCATCGACGTCATGGAAATGATCGAGATCCCTGGCGAGGCCAACCCGATCACCGGCAGCCCGATCGTCGTCGATCGACTCATCCTCGACGGCTCGATCCAGAGCGAGGACGTCTTCTGCGGCATCGCGGACGGCCACGTGTTGAGCCCGCTCGACACGCCGCTCACGGGGTCCACGTTCGCGGCCGAGCGGGTGCCGGCGATCGACATGCTGCCGCTCGAGGTCCTGGGCGCGTGCCCGATGGGCGGCGCCGACACGGGCGGCACCGACGGCGGCACGGGGGACACGACCGGTGGCGGCACGACCGGCGGCTGAGCCCGCCCGACCCCTCGTGGCCCCGGCGAGCGCCTGGCAGGAGCCGCCCGCACCGATCCCCGGTGCCGACGGCGTGCGCGTGCTCGTGCTCTCCGGCTACGGGCTCAACTGCGAGGCCGAGACCGCCGCGGGCTTCCGCCGCGTGGGCGCGCGCGCGGACATCGTCCACACGGGCGCGGTGATCGAGCGCGGGGCCGCGAGCCTCGACGGCGTGCACGTGCTCGCGTTCGTCGGCGGGTTCTCGTTCGGCGATCACATCGCCTCGGGCCGCGTGCTCGCGAACCGGCTGCGCTTCGCGATGGGCGATGCGCTCGCGCGCTTCGTCGACGACGGCGGGCTCGTGCTCGGGATCTGCAACGGCTTCCAGACGATCGCGAAGCTCGGCCTGCTGCCCGCGCTCGATCGCGCAGCGGGAGAGCTCGGCCCGCAGCAGATCAGCATCGTCGACAACGATCGGCTCGGCTATCGCGACGCGTGGGTGAAGATGGCGATCGATCCCGAGAGCCCCTGCGTCTTCACCCGCGGATCGAGCGGGGCGATCCTCGAGGCGCCGAGCCGCCACGGCGAGGGCAAGATCGTCGCGAGCCCCGAGGTGCGCGCGCGCTGCGAGGCGGCCCACCTCGTCGCGTTGCGCTACGTCGACGCGAGCGGCGCGCCGACCGAGGCCTGGCCGGACAATCCCAACGGATCCGAGGGCGGCTGGGCGGGGATGTGCGATGCGACCGGCCGTGTGTTCGGCGTGATGCCGCATCCCGAGGCGTTCCTGTATCCCGAGAACCACCCGGATTTCACGGCCTGGCGGGCCGCGGGGCACGTGCCGGCCGTCGGGGACGGGCTCGGGATCCTGGCGAACGGGGTGCGAGCCGTGCTCGGCACCGCGCACTTGCGCTAGCAGGATCACGGCCCGCGGCCGCGAGCGCCGGGACCACTTCCGTGCGAAGGTACCGGCCTATGACGGAGTTCGCGTCGCGCACCGACCTCGAAGCGCTGCGGCGCAGCGGTCGTGGGAAGTTCGTCCTGCTCGGGGTCCTGCTCGCGGTGGCACTCGGCGCGGCCGCGTGGTCGTTCCTGCGCAAGACGGGCACCGGCAACCCCGAGGAGGCCAGCAAGGTCATCGTCGTCTCGCACGGCACGACCGTCGGGTACAGCCTCGTGCTCAAGGAAGGCGGCTTCGAGGCCGCGGAGGGCACGCTGTCGGCCTGGACGAACAAGGCCCAGGACGAGGTCCCCGAGCTCGAGGTCACCGGTGTGGCCGCGATCCTCGAGCTCGCCGATCGCTTCGGCTGGGGCTACGTCGCGTTCGAGTCCCCGCAGGACATCGACTTCACCGGCATCGACATCGACGGCGGCGTGCCGAGCTTCGGTCCCGAGGTGAAGTGGGCGGTGCTGTCCGCCGGCGACTTCGGCTTTCCGCACGTGCTCACCGTGAACCCGGCGCCCTCGAAGGTGCTGCGCGATCCCGGCCTGCCGCTGTTGCAGGCGCTGTTCGAGCAGGAGCAGCTCGCCAAGCTGCAAGAGCCCGAGAGCCTCACCGTCACCGAGCTGCAGCTGCGCGACCGGCTGAAGGAGGCGATCGCCGAGCTCGAGCAGATCCCCGAGGCCGAACGGCTCGCCGAGAAGATCGTCGTGCAGGTGCGCGAACAGCTCGTCGATGCCGAGCGCGGCGATCCGAAGCCGGCGCTCGTCGGCGAGCCGCTCGAGAGCAGCACCGGCGTCGTGCTGCCGAGCGGACGCGTGCTGTCGGTGAGCCGGCCGTTCGAGCTGGTCACGACCGACGCGGTGCGAGCGGATCTCGATCTGGCCGACGACCGGCTGTTCCTCGCCGCGGAACCGGGCGCGGAGCCGAGCACGCGCACGGCTTGCGAGTCGCTCGCCGGCGGCAAGCTGGCGGTGGCCGACGGCGGCGACGCGATCTGGGCGAGCGACGGCAGTGCCGTCGTGCTCGAGACCTTGTCCGAGGGCCAGGTGCTGTGGACGTTCGCGGCTGCGGACCCGCAGCAGCCTTGCGCCTTCACCCGCGTCGGTGCGCTCGCGCCCACGCGCGCGGGCCTCGACGGACGCCCGGTCCCGCACACGAGCGGCAAGGTCGCGCGGGTGGGGCAGGCGTCGGGCTTCGGCGTGGTGACGATCGAGTCCGTCGGCGCGGCCGAGGGCGGCGAGCAGCTCCAGCTCGGTCTGCTCGAGCAGACGCAGATCCAGCAGGTCGCGTGGATCGACGGCGATCGCCTGGTCGCGATCGCCGAGTCGCAGCTCGATGGCGCCGTGTCGATCGTACTGCTGTCCGTCCGCGATCCGATGCGCGTGCTCGCGTTCCCGGTGAGCGCGATCGAGGGCATCACCGACGCTGCGGCCGTCGTGCCGGTGCCGGGCAAGACCTCGCTCGTGCTCGCGACGCGCTGGTCCGGCAAGCTCTATCGCGTCGATCTGCCCGGCTCGTGGGACGCACTGTTCGAGCAGCCGCCGGTGGCTGCCGACACGCCGCCGATCGAGGCCGCGGGTCGGCCGACGCAGTACCCGATCGACGGCACGAAGCTCGTGGCGGTCGCGATGCAGAGCAGGGGCAACGCGCGCAACGTGGTCGTGTCCGCCGACGGCCGCTGGGTCGCGTACGCGGTCGCCGGCGACGGGCTCGATCCGGACGCCGAGGGCGACGACGAGATCGCCGCGTCCGAGCTCGCGACCGGCCGCACGAAGCTGCTCACCCGCAACGCGCTCGAGGACGGCAAGCCGGCGATCACGCCCGACGGCGCGCACGTCGTGTTCGAGACCGTGTTCGAGATCCCCAAGACGAAGTGGCGGATCACCGCCGCGCGCATCGTCGCGGTCGGCTCGTGATCGTCACCGCCGGAGCGCTTCCACGGTGAAGCGCTCCGTGCAGTCGACCTCCTGCTCCTCCGCCATCGGGCCGACGAACGTCGCCTGGTAGCGATGGCCGAAGTCGCCGGTGAAGTCGCCGTCCTCGTCGAACTCGCCGTCGAGGCGCGCGACGTGGTGGCCGTCGACGAGCGCGTTCGTCAGGTCGTCGACCGCCCCCACGGAGAAGGTGCCGTCGTCGTCGAGCGGTCCGACGAGCTCGGTGAGCTCGACGGGGACCAGGAGGTGGCCGTCGCTCTGCACGATCTCGAGGCTCGCGAATGCCTCGGGCACCGCGGCGAGCAGGCACAGGGCCATGCCGGTGACCGCCGGGCAGTCGCACGACTCGGGC
>Ga0105106_10004215_pt1 | contig 10266 bp, 7 predicted proteins | sample PPLLaktember2015_5_FD_79109 | JGI IMG/M metagenome (GOLD analysis project Ga0105106, IMG submission 79109) | Freshwater sediment microbial communities from Prairie Pothole Lake near Jamestown, North Dakota, USA - PPLs Lake P8 Core (1) Depth... | ecosystem: Environmental > Aquatic > Freshwater >... | reverse complement strand
TCCCATCTCGCGTTATTTCTTCGTGTCCGGCTTCGGCGAAGGCTGGGGACTGTACGCGGAGCGTCTGGCCGACGAGATGGGCCTGTTCTCGTCCGATGTTGATCGGCTCGGCCTGCTGTCGAATGAAGCGCTTCGCGCCGCGCGGCTGGTGGTGGACTCCGGCATGCACGTGCTGGGCTGGACCCGGCAGCGCGCCATCGAGTACATCCTGACGCATACCACCGAGACCCAGGCGCGCGCCGAGGCCGAGATCGATCGCTACATCGCCGTGCCGGGTCAGGCCACGGCGTACATGATCGGGAACCTCGAATTTCGCCGGCTGCGCAACCAGGCAGCGCAGGCCCTCGAGGCAAAGTTCGATGTGCGTGCGTTCCACGACATCGTGCTCGAGGACGGCACGGTGCCATTGTGGGTACTCCGGGAGAAGGTCGAACGCTGGATCGCGACGCAGCAGTCCAGGGAGTGACGCATGACCTCGAACGCTCTCGCGCTCGCCATCGCCGAGATCTCGCCGACGTTTCTCGGGCGGCTGATTCAACCGGGGAATCCCCGCTACGAGAGCGCGCGACAGGTCCACAACGGCCTGATCGACAAGCGTCCTGCCTTGATTGCGCAGTGCCGGGGCAAGGCGGACGTCCGTGATGCGGTTCGCCTGGCGCGCCGCGCGGGACTCCCGATCGCCGTGCGCGGGGGCGCGCACAACGTGGGCGGGAAGGCGACCGTCGACAAGGGCGTGGTCATCGACCTCTCGCTGATGAAGGGCGTGCACATCAACCGCGGCGAGCGGACCGCGGTGGTTGAGGGCGGCGTGACCTGGGGCGAGTTCAACCGGGAGTCGCTGCTCTACGGGCTGGCGACGACCGGCGGCCTGATCTCGTCCACGGGCGTCGCTGGACTGACGCTCGGCGGTGGCATCGGGTGGCTGATGAGCCGCCATGGCCTCGCCCTCGACAACGTGTTCGCGGTGGATCTCGTGCTCGCCGACGGCACGCCCGCACGGGCCTCGAGCGGCGACAACCCCGATCTCTTCTGGGCTGTGCGCGGTGGTGGCGGCAACTTCGGCGTGGCGACCGCGTTCGAGTTCGATCTGCATCCGATTCCGGCGACCATCACCGCCGGTCTCGTGGCGCATCCCCTCGAGCGCGCACGCGACGTGCTGAGGTTTTTTCGCGACGTGACGACCTCCGTGCCCGACGACATGATGCTCGTGGCGGGACTGTTGACCGGACCGGACGGTGAGACGAAGCTCGCCGCGATCGTCGCGGCCCACTTCGGCTCGCCCGAGGACGCTGCGGCGTCGATGCAGCCGCTCAAGGCCTTCGGCCCGCCCGTGACCGATGCGATCGGACCCACGTCCTACGCCGCGCTGAGCACGATGCTCGATCCGTCGTTCCCGAAGGGCGCCCGCAACTACTGGAAATCACACTTCCTGGACCGGCTCACCGACGACGCCATCGACACGCTGGTAGCCCAGTTCGCCGAATGCCCGTCGCCCATGAGTCAGGTCCTGCTCGAGCACTTCCACGGCGCGGCCACTCGCGTGACGCCCACCGACACGGCGTACGCGCTCCGCCAGCCCGGCTACAACATGCTGGCGCTGTCCCAGTGGATGAATCCAGCCGACGACGATCCCGGCATCGCATGGGCGAAGGAGACGTACGCCGCGATGCAGCCGCACGTCGGTCGCAGCCGGTACCTGAACTACCTGAATCACGACGACACGGGTGAATCGGTGCTGGCAGCCGCGTACGGTCCCAATCTGTCGAGGCTCCGGCAGATCAAGGCCACGTACGATCCGGCCAACGTCTTTCATCTCAACGTGAACATCCCGCCGGCTCTCTAGCGCCCGTTCCTTGCTTCGATCGATGAATGCGTCGATGCTTCCATTCGCCGTCGTGCCGGCCGCGGGTAAGGGCGAGCGATTCGGAGGCGCGAAGCTCCTTGCGCCAATCGACGGCGAGCCGCTCCTGAATCGAACCCTGCGCGCTCTGCTCGAAGGCGGCGTGGCGCGAGTGATCCTGGTGCTTCCCGATGGCCGGCCGCAGCCCGGCGCGGGATCACCCTGGGATGCAGTGCCGCTCCTCGCCGACCACCGCGTGGTCCCGGTGGCGAATCCCGATCCCTCGCGGGGCATGTTCTCGTCGATACAGGTCGGCGTGTCGGTCGCCCGGGAATTCGGGGAGGCCGATCCCGTCCTGGTGTTGCCTGGGGACATGCCGTTCGTCCGTCCGGAGACGGTCGCGGCCCTGCTGCGCACCTTCGGTCAGGAGCGCACCGCGGTTTCGCCCCGATTCGGCGATCGCCGCGGTCATCCGCTGGTGCTGCCACGGGAACTCTGCGATCTGGTCGCGAGCGCCCCGCCGGATGCCAACCTGGCGGACCTGATTCGAGCCTGGCACGGGCCGCGGCGCGAGCTGTCCGTGGCCGACCCAGGCATCCTGCGTGACGTGGACGTGCCAGGCGACCTCACGCGATAAGATCGCGACGTGCCCACGATCTTTCGCGTGATGTCCGAGCTGGCTGAGGCCGGCCGCCCGTTCGCGGTGGCGACGGTCGTGCGGACGCACGGCTCCACGCCCCAGGTGGTCGGCGCCAGGATGGTGGTGACGCCGGGCGAGGATCGCGGCCGCGCGGCGGGCACGCTCGGGGGCGGCTGTGTCGAGGCCGACGCGATCCTCGTCTCGCGCGAGATCCTGGAGCGTGGCGGCCATTCTCTCCGCGCGTACGAGCTGACCGAGGACCTCGCCTGGAACACCGGGCTCGTGTGCGGCGGCACGATGTGGATCCTCGCTGAACGGGCAGGGGAGGCCCTGACGTGCGGCGATCGCGACTGCCTGCCGGTGCTCGATCGCGCGGCAGCCGGCGGACCGCCGGTCGTAGTGGTCACGCTCCTGCGGCGTGCCGGCCGGGAGCTGCACCGGGACGGCCGCATGCTCGTGGATCATCAGGGCGGCCGTATCGGCAGTCTGGGCTCCGAGGCGATCGACGCGCGCGCCGTGGATGAGGCGTTGAGACAACTGCCGCACGGCACGGCACGCCTGGTTCCGTTCGACGAATCGCAGGACTTCCTGCTCGAGCCCGTCATCGGCCAGCCGCGCCTGGTCATCGCTGGCGGGGGCCATGTGGCCCTGGCGATCGCGCGTCAGGCGCTCCTTCTGGACTTCGACGTGGACGTGCTCGAGGATCGCCCGGAGTTCGCCGATCCGGCGCGCTTCGGCGGTGCCCGCGTGCTCGCCGGCGACGTGCCCACCACCCTCGGTTCGATCGACGCCGGCTGGAACACCTACATCGTCATCGCCACGCGAGGGCACAAGCTCGACGCCGATTGTGTGCTCGCGGCCGTCGGCACCGAGGCGCGCTACATCGGCCTGCTCGGGAGCCGGCGCAAGACGGTGCTGATCGCGGAGATGCTCCGGGAGCGCGGCATCGAGGACGCGCGCATCGCCTCCGTGCGGTCGCCGGTCGGGCTCGACCTCGGCGGGCGCACGCCGGCCGAGATCGCCCTGTCGGTGATGGCGGAGGTCACGCAGGAGCGCTATCGCGGAACCGGTGCGCCCCTCTCCCGCTGGAAGAGCCGGCCAGCGAATCCCGAGGCCTGAGCCGGGATCTCGGAACCGGTGCCCCCTGCCAGCCGTCTACACAGGCTGTCCCTGTTATGGCGCGCACTGTCCTTCAGGATCTACGATTCGCCACCAGGTTGTTGCTGAAGGATCGGACCTTCGCCGTGACGGCGATCCTGACGCTCGCGATCTGCATCGGCGCCAACACGGCCATTTTCAGCATCGTTCGATCGGTGCTCCTGCGGCCGCTGCCTGTGCCCGACGCGGGCCGCATCGTGGCCCTCTTCAACGCGTATCCGAATGCCGGCGCGCCGCGCGCGTCCACTGGCGTGCCCGACTACTTCGACCGGCTGCGGGAACTCCCCGCGCTCGACCAGCAGGCGCTCTACCGGCGCCAGGGCATGACGCTCGGCGGCGGCGGGAACGTGGACCGGGTGTCCGCGGTGCGCGCCACGCCGTCGTTCTTCAGGCTGCTTGGCGCCACGCCTGTCCACGGCCGCCTGTTCAGTGAGGCCGACGGCGAGATCGGCCAGGAGTACAAGGTGCTGCTGGGCTACGGCCTCTGGCAGCGCGAGTTCGGCGGCGCGCCGGACGCGGTAGGCAAGCCCCTCCGGTTGAACGGCCGCGCGTACGACATCGTCGGCGTCCTGCCGGCGGACTTCAAGTTCCTGTGGAACGACATCGAGCTGTGGGTGCCGGCCGCCTTCACTCCCGAGCAGAAGTCGGACGACTCCCGTCATAGCAACAACTGGCAGATGATCGGCCGCCTCTCGACCGGACAGACGGTCGAGGAAGCGCAGCGGCAGCTCGATGCGCTCAACGCCCGGAACGACGAGCGGTTTCCGCAGTTCAGGCAGATCCTGAAGGACGCCGGCTTCCACACCACGGTGATCAACCTGCAGGACGACGTGGTGCGGGAGATCCGGCCGGTGCTGTACCTGTTGTGGGGTGGCGTCGCGTTCGTGCTGCTGATCGGCTGCGTGAACATTGCGAATTTGGTGCTGACGCGCGCGACCGGCCGTACGCGGGAGTTCGCGACGAGGTTCGCCATCGGCGCCGATCCGGCCCGCATGCGACGTCAGATCCTCACGGAGAGCTCGCTCGTCGCGCTCGTCGGCGGCGTGCTCGGACTGTTGCTGGGATCCTGGGCGCTCAAGTCGGTTGGCTGGCTGGGACTCGAGGGGCTGCCGCGCGGGTTCGAGATCGCCATCGATCCCGTGACGGTCGCCGTGATTCTCGCGCTCTCCCTCGTCGTCGGCCTCTTCATCGGGATGCTGCCGGTGCTGCGGCTCTCGAGGATTGACCTGAACGCGGCGATGCGTGAGGAAGGCCGCAGCGGCACGAGCGGGCGTGGCACGAATCTCCTGCGCCGGGGGCTGGCGACGGCACAGGTGGCGATCGCGTTCGTGCTGCTCATTGGCGCCGGCCTACTGCTTGCCAGCTTCCGTGCCGTGTTGCAGACGGATCTGGGTTTCGATCCACGGGGAGTTGTCTCGGCCGCCATCAGCCTCCCGCAGGTCCGGTACTCAGACGCGGCGCAGATCGCCGCGTTCTCGGATCGGCTGACGGAAGCCGTGCGGACGCTGCCGGGCGTAGAAGCGGCCGGCGTGACGGACGTGCTCCCGCTCAGCGGCGATTCCAACGACAGCGTGATTCTCGCCGAAGGCTACGTGATGAAGCCCGGCGAATCCCTCGTGTCGCCGACGGTTTCGGCCGTGTCGCCAGGCTACTTCGAGGCCATGCGCATTCCGCTCGCGCGCGGGCGCTATTTCGACGAGCGCGACACGAGCGCCGCCACACTCGTGGCCCTGGTCGACGAACGGCTGGCGCGCAAGTTCTGGCCGGGCCAGGACCCTATCGGCCGGCGTATCTACCGTCCCGACGGTCCGAACGACGTGCTCGCGGCGGGACCGGACACGAAGTACATCACGGTCGTGGGAGTCGTCAAGGAAGTGCAGGTCCACGGCGCCGGTCTCGATCGGGAACCCGTCGGCGCGTACTACTTCCCGATGAGCCAGTCGCCGAGCAGCGCCATGGCGCTTGTCGTACGGACGGCCGGTGATCCCGAGGTTCTCACGCCGTCGCTCAGGAGCGCGCTGTCGGGTCTCGATCCCGAGCTGCCTCTCTACAACGTGCGGACGATGGAGGCGCGCGTCGACGAGTCGCTGTTGTCGCGGCGCGTGCCGATGTTCCTGGCGATGGTGTTCGCGTCGGTCGCGCTCCTGCTGGCCGCCGTCGGCATCTATGGCGTGCTGGCGTATGGCGTCAGCCAGCGGCAGCGGGAAATCGGCATTCGGATGGCGCTCGGCAGCACGTCGCGGCACGTGTTCGGCCTCGTGCTGTCGGAGGGTGCGAAGATCATCGGCGCCGGCCTCGTCCTCGGGCTGGCGGGTACCGCGCTGCTGGCGCAGGCAATCGGGTCGCTGTTGTACGGCGTGCGGCCGATGGAGCCGGTGGTGATTGCCGCCGTGGCGGCCGCCCTCGTGTTGATTGCACTGGTGGCCGTGCTGATTCCCGCGCGACGGGCCGCGCGCGTGAGTCCACTGACGGCATTGACGTAGTCCGGCTACTGCCGGCTGGCCTTCTGCTTCTCGACCATCGCGGCGACGTCGGCCAGCAGCTTCTTCGCGTCGTACACGATGCCGTCCTTCACCGTGTACCGGATGCCGCCCACGCGCTCCGGGCGTCCGGTCGTGTCGTTCAGGCGCACGGCACCCGTGCCGTAGAGCACCTTGAAGTTCTGCAGCGGGTTCTGGTCGACGATGACGAGGTCGGCCAGCATGCCGGCCTTGACGACGCCGAACTGGATCGACTGCTTCTTCGGCTCGGCCAGGGTTATGGCGCCGTTCATCGTGGCGGCCTGGATTACTTCGAGCGGGTGGAAACCCGCTTCCTGGAGCATCTCCAGCTCGTTGATGTACCCGAAGCCGTACGTCTGGTAGATGAACCCTGAATCGGAGCCCGTGACGACGCGGCCACCCATCTTCTTGTAGTCGTTCACGAGCCGGAACCACACCTGATAGAAATTGCGCCACGCAATCTCGTCCGCGGTCGTCCAGTCGTACCAGTAGGCGCCGTGGTTCGTCCGGCTCGGCGTGTAGAAGTCCATGAGCGACGGCAACGTGTACTTGTCGTGCCACTCGGCCGCGCGGAAGCGCATCACGTCACGCCCGGCGGAGTAGATCGTCAGCGTCGGATCGAACACGGTGCCGAGCTCGAGATGCTCCTTCAGGTACGCCTTCCATTCGGGGCCACCGGGTTCGTGGATCTTGTCCCACAGGCGCGCGACCTGGCCGAAACGCCACTGCTCGTCGTTGGCGTTCATGTCGACCGGCCACGGCTGAACGACGTAGTCCTTGAGGAGCGACTCGAAGTGGCCGTAGAAGTGCGTGACCGTGTCAAGACCGACGCGCGCGGCCTTGATCGCGTTCATCTGCGCCACGCCGCCCTGCTGGAGATGCGCCGTCGTGCCGAGGCCCTGCTTGTGCGCCTCGTCGATCACCGCGGCCATGACGTCCGGCTCCTGCGCGCCGAGCTTGAGGCCGTCCAGCGTGTGGGCGTTCTCGCGAACCCAGGCGCGCGCGCTCTCCGCGGAACCCATCCCGCCGGGGCGCTGGTAGTTGAAGATGCGCGGCGCGACGATTTCGTTCTTCGCGCTTCGATCCCGCTCGCGCACCGAGAAGTCGTTGGCCGCGAGCGACACACCGCGGACGGTAGTGACGCCGTGCGCCAGCCAGAGCTTGTACGCGTACTCCGCTTCGGCATTCTTCGGCGGGCCGCCGGCGTGCACGTGCATGTCCACGAAGCCGGGCATCACGTACATGCCCTGGGCGTCGATCACCTGATCGACGTTCTGCGGCGCACCACCCTGGCGGCCCGGCACGCCGGGCGTCCCCGCGCTCTGGATGCGCGCGATGCGGTTGTTCTCGATGACGATGTTCATCGGGCCGTAAGGCGGCGCGCCCGTGCCATCGATCACCATCACGCCGCGGATCATCAACGTGCCGAACGGTCCGAGGCCCTCGCCCTGGCGGCGCGCGGGCGCGGCGACGAAGCCGCCCCTGCCCTGGCCCGCGCCACCCTGCCGGCCCTGGGCTGGCGCCACCGTTTGTTGCGGATCGAGCACGTCGGCGTTGCGCGTTGCCGGCGGCGGCGCCACGCGGGCTACGGCCACGCCCGCCACGACCGTGGCGGCAGTCACGAAGAGAAGTCGGCGGAGATGCATTTCACCCTCCAGGGTTGCGCGAATTATAGTGGCTTCCAGGCTCGGATGCGGTTCGGGATCACGGCACGTGCATGCCTCGTCGGGACGAGCTGCCTTCTAACGGCGATCGGGCTCGCGGCCGCCAGCGCCCGCGCCGGCTCGATTTGGGAGCAGGCGATCCCGCCGTCCGGCACGGTGCCGCTCGGCCTCGAGACCCCGATGCGAGTGCCCGCCGACAACCCCCAGACTCAGGCGAAAATCGCCCTCGGCCGCCGGCTGTTCTTCGATCGCGCGTTGTCCGTCGACGGGTCCACCTCCTGCGCCACCTGCCACGACCCGGCGAGCGGCTTCGCGGACGCGCAGATGGTCGCGGTCGGGGTGCAGGGCCGCGCGGGCCGCCGCAACTCGCCGACGCTCGTCAATCGGGGGTACGGGGAGCTCTTCTTCTGGGACGGGCGGCGTCCCACGCTCGAAGCGCAGGTTCTCGATCCGATAGCGGATGTGAACGAACTGGGATCCTCTGTTGACGTCGTGGCTTCGAAGCTCCAGCGCAATGCGACCTACGCCGGGGAGTTCCGCCGCGTGTTCGGCGCTCCTGTGAGCCCTGTGTTCCTCGGACGCGCGCTAGCCAGTTACGTGCGGACCATCCAGTCGGGCGACTCGCCGTTCGATCGGTTCATGGCCGGCGACCGATCCGCCCTCTCGGCGGAGCAGCAGATCGGGTTCCGGGTGTTTCGCGGTCGCGGTCTGTGCACCACGTGTCACACGGGCGCGACCCTGACCGACGAGAAGTTCCACAACACGGGCGTCGCGTGGAATGGCGAGGTGTTTCGCGACGACGGCCGGGCCGCCATCACAGGACAGGTCGACGATCGTGGCGCCTTCAAGACGCCCACGCTGCGCGAGGTCGCGCGCACCGCCCCCTACATGCACAACGGCAGCCTGCAGACGCTCGACGACGTGGTGGACTTCTACGTCCGCGGCGGCAGACAGAACCCCAACCTCGATCCGGAGCTCATGCCGCTGAAGATCACCGCGGCGGAGAAGACCGCACTGGCGGCGTTCATGCGCGCTCTCACAGGGACCGTCACCGAGGGACGCTAGCCCGCCGTTTGCGGCCCCCTCGTCCACCACGGGCGGAAGGTCCCCCGGGCGATCACTCGTAGTGCAGTGCGTTCACCGGGTCCAGCCGGGCGGCCCGCACGGCAGGGTAGAGGCCGAACACGATGCCGACCGCGACCGAGACCAGGCCGGCAAGGGCAACTGACGTGAGGGTGACGATGGTCGACCAGCCCGCCAGGTAGGCCACCATCCGTGACAGCGCGACGCCCACCAGCACGCCGGCCAGCCCTCCGCTCACCGTGATGAGCGTCGTCTCGATGAGGAACTGACGGATCACGTCGCGCCGCGTGGCGCCGATGGCCCGTCGCACGCCGATCTCACGCGTGCGTTCCATCACGCTGGCGAGCATGATGTTCATGATCCCGATGCCGCCGACGAGAAGCGAGATCGAGGCGATGGCCACCATCACGAACTCGAACAGCCGCTTCGTGCGCTGCTGCTGGGCGAGCAGTTCCGCCGGTACGACGATGCTGTAGTCGCCCGCCCCGCGGTGGGTCGTCTCGAGCAGGCCGCGAACGAGCGTGCCGGCCGGCGCCACCGAGTCCTCGGCCTTCATGCTGAGATAGATGCCGTCGATTTCGTCCTTGAAGTAGGCCTGCGAGTCCTCGATGCGGAGGACGGCGGACATGAGCGGCACGTAGATCGTGTTGTTCCGATCCTGCGCTGGCAGGCCGCCCACATCGCCCTGCAGCGCGAGCTGTGGTCCGGCAACGCCGATCACGCGGTACCACTGTTCGTTGATCTTCACGTAGCGTCCGAGCGGATCCTCGGCGCCGAAGATCCCGGCGGCCGCCGCCTGGCCGAGCACGGCGACGGACGAAGCCGCCTTGGCTTCATCGTCGGTGAAGAAACGGCCCTTCGTGAGGCCGAGGCTGGCGATCGTCTGATAGACGGGAGACACGCCGAAGACGACCGGGATGTCGCCGTAGGGACGAGGCAGCACCTTGGCCGGAACGAAGCGCTTTCGCGCGCTCGAGGCGGCCAGCCCTTCGAGGCTGCCCTCGATCATCCGGAGGTCGCGGAAGGTGAGACCCGTCGAGAGCTTGCGGACCCGCTGCAGCGCGGGTGAATCCGCAGCCTCGCGCGCCTCGACGATGATGTTGCGGACGCCCAGTTGCTCGATGAACGCAATCACCTGCTGCTGCGCGCCAGCGCCGATCGACAGCATGGCGATGACCGCGGCCACGCCGAAGATCATCCCGAGCATCGTGAGGGCGGACCGGAGCTTGTGCGCGCGCAGGTTGTCGAAACCCTGATGCAGTTCCGGAAGCACGTTCACCCGCCGCCGGCGGACCGGCCGGACTTCGAGGTCGGTCACTTCCCGCCTCCCGGCCCGGTGGCCGCAACGGTCGCGCCCGCCTTGAGGGCCGCCACCGGATC
>Ga0105106_10004214_pt1 | contig 10267 bp, 6 predicted proteins | sample PPLLaktember2015_5_FD_79109 | JGI IMG/M metagenome (GOLD analysis project Ga0105106, IMG submission 79109) | Freshwater sediment microbial communities from Prairie Pothole Lake near Jamestown, North Dakota, USA - PPLs Lake P8 Core (1) Depth... | ecosystem: Environmental > Aquatic > Freshwater >... | reverse complement strand
TTGCCTGCGTGAGATCTGGCGCGCGACGCGTTAGGCGATGACGTCGCTGAGCGGCGTGTTCGACTGCGGCGCGCCGCCGCCCACCGACGTCGCGCCCGGGTCGAACGCCTGCAGACACGTGAGCAGCACGTCGCTCGTGTTGCCTGCCGCGTTCGGGCCGCCGTGGCTGCCGTTCCACGCCGTCGCGCGATAGTGGATGCCTGGGTTCACCAGGTACCCGCGACCGTGGCCGGCGAGGATGATGGGCTGGCGGTTGATCGAATGCGCCTGGCCGGTGGAGCAGTCGGTCGACGCGTACACGATCGTCGAGTCGAGCAGGTTGTCGCCGTTGACCTCGGTGGTGTTCTGGAAGATCTGCAGCACCTGCGAGAGGCGCTCCATCTGGTACACGACACCGGCGCGGTAGTTCGAGTCGTCCGGCCCGTTGTGGCTCGCACTGTGGTGCTGGTTGGTCGCGTTGATCTCGTCGAACACCGTAGAAGACACGAACTTCTTGAACAGGAACGATGCGACGCGCGTGACGTCGCAGACGAACGCATAGGCGATGAGCTGCGCCATGGCCTCGGTGACCGGCGTGATCGGTTCTTCGCCGCCCATGTCGGTGTTGTCCTCGCCGGGCAGATCCGGGAGGTCGCAGGCCGGCGCCGTGGCGGTGATCTTGGCCTCGAGCTCGTCGACACCCTGGAGGTGCGAGTCGAGCCGCTGCTTGTCGATCTCGCCGAGCTTCATCTTCAGGCGCGCGACGTCGTCGCGGACCGCGTCGAGCACCCTCGTGCGCTGGGCCCGGTCGTCGACCGGCGGCATGAAGTTGCCGAACAGGGTCTGCCAGACGTCCTGCGGGTTGGTCTGTGGCACCTGGGCCGCGAGGTTGCCCGGCTCGCCGCGATGCGACATCGCGATCACCGTGGTGCCGCCGTCGCCGTCGGTCGAGAGCCGCTTGGACACCTGCACGTGCACGGCGCGAACCGGTGTGACGCCCTCGCCGATCGCATCGGCCACGACCTGATCGATCGTGGGTCCGCCGGCGTTGGTGTTGAGACCGCCGGTGTACTGGAACGTGTAGCCGTTGAAGACGGTCATGCCATCGTGGTGCGTGAGCGAGTCCTCGCAGCGATTGCGCAGACCGGTGCAGACATTGATGTAGTCCTTCACTGGCGAGAGCGGCATCATCTGCTCGGAGAGCGCCCAGACCGCACCGGTCTGGGCAGGCTCGAACCGAGCGATGTTGACGCCATCGGCCCAGTAGTAGCTCATGAAGCGCACCGGCAGCGCAGCGCCGCCGGCGTACGCGTCACCGTTCGTGTTGAGCATCGCCTCGAGGAGGGGCAACCCGACGGTCACCGCGGTGCCGCCCAACATCCCCCGGAGCACTGTGCGTCGCTTGAGCTGAAAACGTGGCATCGGTGGGACTCCTACTTGGGCTCGTCCACGTACTGGAACAGGGGGCTGACGGGGAACTCGACGAGCAGCTCGCGCACGCGGTGATCCGCGGCGCCGAACGATTCGTCGAGGGCCAGGATGGCGTCGGTCTCGCCCGCCGTTTCCTTGTGGCCGATCTGACCGCGGATGAGGTTCTGGATGAGGCACGTGGAGACGCGCGGGTCGTCGGCGAGCAGCGCGGCGAACTCCGCCGCGCTGGACCACTCACCGATGCCGTCGATGCTCCCCGAGCTGTCGAGCGGCTGGCCGTTCTCCATCGTTCGATAGGCACCGATCGCGTCGTAGTTCTCGAACGCGAACCCGATGGGATCCATGTCGACGTGGCACGAGCAGCCCTCCTGCTCCATGTGCAGCTCGAGGATCTCGCGCAGCGTCGCGTCGGGCGGGATCGGTGGCAGCGTCGGATCCACGCCTTCGGGTGGCGGTGGGATCTCGTAGCAGAGCACCGATTGCTGCACGAAGCGGCCGCGCTTGGACGGCGAGTTGCGCAGCTGGCCCGACTGATAGGTGAGGAACGACGCCTGGCTGAGGTAGCCGGCGCGGCCCTGGTCGGCGGGCCACTGCACCTGCGTGAACTCGTCGCCGGTGCCGGGCGGCGTGATGCCGTACAGCTCCGCGAGCCGATCGTTGACGAACGTGTAGTCGGAGGTGAAGAGGCTTCGGTAGGGCAGCTCCTCGTCCCAGATGACGTTGTGCACGAGCAGGAGCGATTCCTGCCGCATCGACTCGGCCAGCGCTTGGTCGAAGTCGGGGAACAGCGTCGCATCCTTCGACGTGGTCGGGAGGTTGCGCAGTCGCAGGTACTCGTCGAAGAAGCCGGCCATCGCCTGGCGTGCGAACGAGGAGTCGACCATCGCCTCGGCTTCGGTGCGGATGTCCGAGTTCGTGGCGAGCTCACCCGCCTCGGCCTTGCTGAGCAGCGTGTCGTCGGGCGTGCGACCGAGCAAGAAGAACGACATGCGCGTCGCGATCTCGATCGGGGTCAGCCGGCGGTAGCCGGTGGCATCGTCGGGCTCGCCGACCTCGACCACGTAGAGGAAGCTCGGCGATTGCAGGATGACGGTGAGCAGGTACTTGAGGCCGGCGTCGAAATCGCCGTCGCCCCACGCCTGACCATCGAGCGCGACCTCGACGAGCGTGTCGATCTCGACCTGCTCGAGCGGACGGCGGAATGCGAGGCGGCCGAAGTCCGTGGCGACGTCGGTGTAACAGCCCGCGTCGGGCGAGCCGGACACGCACGGCACGTGCTCGGCGAGCGTCGCCTTGTTCGCTACGGCCGCGTCGGCGATCGCTCGCGCCGACAGCTCGTAGGACTCGACGTCCGTCGCGGTGAGCGACAGCGTGCTCGCGCCGACCGCATCGAAGCCCTCTTGCGGGGTGTCGGCCGGCGGGCTCGCGACAGCAGCGGCCTCGGGCCCGAGCAGCAGGGCGACCGAGTTCACGTACTCGCGGGTGATGAGCTTGCGGATGCCACCGGGCACCGGTTCGATCTCGACGCCCGACGTGTCGCTGTCGGTGTCGCTGTCGGTGGTGTCGGCGCTCTCCGAGCCGGAGCCGGTGGGACCGTCGTCGTCCGTCGGATCGCTCGCCGTGCCGGTCTCGCCGTCTTCGTCTCGGTTGGCGTTGTCGTCCTTGCAGCCGGGTGCAGCAAGGGCCAGCGCCGTCCACACGGCGAGCGAAACGCTCGGCATCGGGGAAGTTCGCAAGATCCAGCGCATCATGAGTGGCTCCCTGACGGGTGCGAGTGCGGGTGGCTCGGGCAGGGCCGCGATCGAAAGCCACGTCGGGGGACGATGGCAGTTCGACGGCAAGCTATGGCAGCATCCTTCGGCAGCACAGGAAAGAAAAGCCCCTTCTGTCGCGGATCGATGTGTTGTCGATCTCGCGTCCTCGGTTCGCGCGCAGGTGAACGAGCGCGCGTGAGGGAACGATCGGACGCGCACAGGGCCGCGCGCTTCGGGGTCGGTGACTGCGTGATCGCGTGGCCGCGAGTGTCGGTCACGAGGCCGTTGAGGAATCCGGCGATCTCTGGACCGAGGTGCGGACCGAGGTGCGGACCGAGGTGCGCGTCCACCTCGGACGTCGCGACCGGCATTGATTCTCGAGGGTGCGCATACGCGCATGAAACGCCGTACGCGAAGCCGAGGCTGCTTGACAACGAATCTACTTCAAAGTAGATAATCGCGGTCGGGAGCCTAGCCCATGCGCGCGTCGCCGTACTTCCTCGTCTTCGTGATCCCCGTCCTCTTCGTGCTCGGTCTGCGCGCCGGTGCGTGGTGGACCGCGACGGGCCTCTTCGTGTTGTTCGTCGTCATCCCGATCCTCGAGGTCGCACTCGGTCGACGCATCGACAACGACGGCGTCGAGGACACACGCGGACGCATCGCATTCGACGTGCCGCTCTTGTTGTGGATTCCGGTGCAGCTCGCCGTGCTCGTGTGGGCAGTCGACGCAATCGTCGTCGCGCAGTGGACCGCGATGCAACGCGTGCTCGCGGTCGCCTCGCTCGGCGTCGTCACGGGCGGGCTCGGCATCACGATCGCGCACGAGCTCATGCACCGGCCCAGCCTGCTGCATCGAGCGCTCGCCGAGGTGTTGATGAGCGTCGTCGCCTATCCGCACTTCATCATCGAGCACGTGCACGGCCACCATCGCCACGTCGCGACGCCGATCGATCCCGCGACGTCGCGGCTCGGCGAGAGCCTGTACGCATTCCTGCCGCGCACGCTCGTGGGCGGGTTGAAGAGCGCATGGCGTATCGAGAGCGATCGACTGCGCCGGCTCGGGCGCGGGCGATGGCACCCGAGCCATCGCATGCTCCGCTACGGTGCGGTGCAGCTCGCGATCGCCGCGACCGTGGCGAGCGTCTGGGGCGGCGCCGGCCTGGCGGTGTGGTTCGGGCAAGCCGCGGTCGCGATCGTGTTGCTCGAGATCGTGAACTACGTCGAGCACTATGGCCTCTCGCGCACCGAGGTCGCGCCCGGCAAATTCGAGCGTGTGCAGCCCTGGCACTCGTGGAATGCCGCCCATCGGCTGACGAACTGGTTGCTCTTCAACCTCCAGCGCCACTCGGATCACCACTTCCTCGCGAGCCGCCCCTACGATCGGCTGCGCCACTACGACGAGGTGCCGCAGCTGCCCGCCGGCTACGCGACGATGGTGCTGCTCGCCCTCGTGCCGCCGCTGTGGCGGGCCGTGATGGATCCGCGCGTGGTCGCGCTGCGGGCCCACGACGCGGGCAAGGCCAGCGGTGTTTCGGACGGCGCTGCGGCCGCGTGAGCATCGCCGACGGCGGCGAGGGTAGAGTCGCGGGCCGTGGCCCGGTGGTCCTCGCTCGGGATGACAGCGCTCGCGCTCGCCGGCACATCGCTCGGCTGTCGCGTCGACGACGGCCTCGCGGCCGGGATGTGTCGCGCGGTGGTGTGGGCGATTCCCGAGCGCGATGGCAGCGATCTCGAGGTCGTCGGCGACTGGGACGGCTGGTCGACCGCGACGGCAATGCGCGAATTCGAAGAGGCGCCGTGGTACGTCGCCGAGCTCACGCTGCCACCGGGTGAGTACGGCTACCTCGTCGTCGAGCGTGGCGAGAGCAGGCTCGACGACACCAACGCGCTCGGCGGCTTTCGCGAGAGCGACGGGCTCGAGGTGTCGTGGCTCGTCGTTCCGGATTGCGAGAGCCCGCGCGTGCGGGTCACGGCGGTCGAGTCGACGGCCGACGGTCATGTCGTCGCACTCGAGTTCACGCCGGACAAGCGCGGTGCCGAGCTCGACCGCGACGCCGTCGCGCTCACGATCGACGGCGCAGCGATCGACGCGAGCTGGATCGACGACACCCGCCTCGTCGTTCCCGCGCTGCCGCGCGGTCGGCATGCGCTCGAGCTCACCGCGATGGACGAACGCGGCACCGCGGCCGCGCGCGCGCAGGCCATCGTGTGGTCGGAACCGATCGCGCCGACGCTCGCCGATACGATCGTCTACCAGGTCGTCGTCGATCGCTTTCGCGGCGACGGCGGTGCTGTGCTCGCGCCGCCGGACAGCCCGGGCGCGCGGGCCGGCGGCACGCTCTCGGGCGTGCTCGCCGAGCTCGAGGCCGGTCGCTTCGACGACCTCGCGATCTCCACGCTGTGGCTGTCGCCGGTGTACGTGAATCCCGACGACGCGCGTCCGGCACGCGACGATCCCGACCAGCTCGTGACGGGCTACCACGGCTATTGGCCGGTCGACTCGCGTGGCGTCGACGAGCGCATCGGCGGCGCACCGGCACTGCATGCGCTCGTGGAGGCCGCCCATGCGCGTGGCATCGGTGTGCTGCTCGACCTCGTGCCGAACCACTACGACGAGCAGAACCCGCGCGTGAGCGCCCACGAGGACTGGTTCAATCGCCGCGATCCACTGTGCATCTGCGGTGCGCCCGACTGCTCGTGGTCCAGCGAGATCGAGACGTGCTGGTTCACGCCATATCTGCCCGACGTGCGCCTTCAACACCGCGAAGCGCTCGCCGCCGCCATCGACGACGCGCGCTTCTGGCAGCGCGAGTTCGCGATCGACGGCTTCCGCTTCGACGCCGTGCCGATGATGCCGCGCGCCGCGACCCGTCGGCTGTTGCATGCGGTGCGTGAGGACGCGGCACCGGCGGGCTCGACCATGCACGTGGGCGAGGTCTTCACCGGTGGCGGCGCAGGAGGCATCGAGGCGATCCGTTACCACCTCGGCCCTGCCGGCCTCGACAGCGCGTTCGACTTCCCGCTGATGTGGGCGATCCGCGAGGCGGTTGCCGGTGGCGAAGCCGGGCTCGATGATGTCGAAGCGGTGCTCGACGGCAACGAGGCGGCCATCGAAGGCTCGGGTGCCGTGCTCGCGCGCATGCTCGGCAATCACGACACGCCGCGCGTGCTGTCGGCGCTCGCCGGTGATGCCGGCGTCGATCCGTGGACGGCACCGCCTGCGCAACCCGACGACGCGGAGCTCTACGCGCGCCTGCGACTCGCATTCGCGCTCGTGCTCGCGCTGCCCGGCGCCCCGGTGATCTACTACGGCGACGAGCTCGGGCTCGCCGGCGCGAACGACCCCGACAGTCGGCGCGTGATGCCCGACGATGCCGAGCTCGCGTCGGTGCAGCTCGAGCTCGCCGCGGACGTGGGCCGGCTTGCACGTCTGCGCCGCTGTTTGCCCGCGCTGCGTCGTGGCGCGCGGGTGCCCGTGGGAGCGACGGCGAGCCATCTCGCGTTCGTGCGCGATGTCGGGGACGGCTCGCCCGCGCTCGTCGTGCTGTCGCGCGCGGCCGGCCCCACCGCGTTGTCCGTGCCCGCCGCGGTCCCGGCGGGATGGTATAAGGACGCGATGAGTGGCGAGCGCGTGGAGATCGCGACCGACGGCGCGAGCATCGAGCTCGCAGCATTCGGCGTACGCATCCTCGTGCCGGAGATGAACAGCTGTGGCGAAGCTTGATTGGGGCGCGGTGCTCGTGGTGGGGATGCTCGCTTCGTGTGGAGCGGACGAGCTGCAATCGGCAGGCTCGCTCGATCCGCCCGACACCGACGCCTACGACCCGAGCGACGGCATGGCGAGCGGCAACTCCTACAGCAGCTCGGTCGGCAGCGCCGACTCCGGCGACGGCACCGACGACGGCACCGACGACGGCCCCACGGAGTGCGAGGACGCGAACAAGCGCTGCCCGCACGAGTTCACGCTCGCCGACGACAGCTACGACTCGGTCGAGCTGTTCGGAGACTTCGCCGCGGACGGCTGGACGGCGGGCGTGCCGATGCAGCTCGATCGCGCGACGTGGCGCGCTGCGGTGCCGGTGCCGTTCGACGCCGAGGTGCAGTACAAATTCCGGCTCGACGGCGCGACCTGGGCCACCGATCCCGACAATCCCGACACCGTGTCGGACGGGCAGGGCGGCGAGAACTCGGTGCTCGCACCGGTCACGTGCGAGGACTTCACGTGCGAGCCGGACGTCATGGGCACGTTCGACTGGCGCGATGCGGTGATCTACTTCGTGTTCGTCGACCGCTTCGAGAACGGCGACCCCGGCAACGACGACGCCATCGCGGTGCCCGAGGCGTCGAACTGGCAGGGCGGCGACTGGGCCGGCGTCACGGCGAAGATCGAAGAGGGCTACTTCACCGACCTCGGCGTGAACGTGCTCTGGCTATCCGTGCCGATGGACAACACGAACGACAGCGGCATCGGCACCGACGGCATGGACTACTCGGCCTACCACGGCTACTGGCCCACGGACCTGTCGGCCACCGAGGAGCACTTCGGCACGCTCGCCGAGCTGCAGCAGCTGGTCGAGGTCGCGCACGCGAACGATCTGAAGGTGTTGTTCGACTACGCGATGAACCATGTGCACTCGACGTCGCCGGTCTACGACGACCATCCCGAGTGGTTCTGGCCCAACGACAACGGCTCCGGCGGCGACTGCGTGTGCGGGTCGGGCTGCGGCTGGGACGGCGAGCAGGGCAAGCGCTGCTGGTTCACCCCGTACCTGCCGGACTTCGACTTCACGAGCCCCGATGCCCGCGACTTCTCCATCGGCAACGCGGTGCAGTGGATCGCGGACACCGGCGTCGACGGCTACCGCCTCGACGCGGTGAAGCACATCGAGGACGAGTGGCTGCTCGAGCTGCGCGAGCGCGTGTCGACCGAGGTCGAGTCGCGCACCGGCGAGCACTTCTACATGGTGGGCGAGACCTTCACCGGCGACAAACCCACCATCGCGCACTACGTGAATCCCGACATGCTCGACGGGCAGTTCGACTTCCCGTTGCGCATGCAGATGGCTTACAGCCTGCTGATGCGGCAGGGTGCGATGTCGGACCTCGCGAATTTCATGGACGACAACGACGGCTACTACGGCCCCGCCGTGATGAGCACGTTCATCGGCAACCATGACATCCCGCGCGCCATCCACCTCGCCCAGGACACGCCGCTCTGGGACAACCAGTGGGCCGACGGCAAGGATCGCGCGTGGAACAACCAGCCGGGTCTGCCGGCGGGCAGTGCCGCGTTCGAGCGGCTCGGCAACGCGTTCGCGATCCTCATGACCACCGCCGGCGCACCGCTCGTGTACTACGGCGACGAGGTCGGCATGCCGGGCGCGGGCGATCCCGACAACCGGCGGTTCATGCAGTGGACGGGCTACAGCGCGGGCCAGCAGGCGCTCTACGATCGGATCAAGCAGCTCATCGCGATCCGCAAGGCGCACCCGGCCACGCGCCGCGGCACCCGGACCACGCTCGCGGCCGACGCAGACACGATGGTCTACAGCGTCGAGTACGGCGGCGATGCGCTGTGGGTCGCCGTGAATCGCAGCGACGTCGCGCGTGACGTCGACGGTCTTCCTGCCGAGTCGCTCGTCGACGAGCTCACCGGCGATGCGCTCGAAGGCCCGAGCCTCACCATTCCCGCGCGTTCTACCCTCGTGCTCGCTCGCCCTTGAAAAGAGGAGCTCAGCTCATGTCCCTGCTCTCGGAGTTCAAGACGTTCGCCATGCGTGGCAACGTCGTCGACATGGCCGTCGGCGTCGTCATCGGTGCCGCGTTCGGCAAGATCGTCTCCGCCGTCGTCGAAGACCTCATCACGCCGCCCATCGGTCTCATCGTCGGAGGCGTCGACTTCTCGAGCCTCGTCATCACGCTGAAGGCGGCGAGCGGCGACAAGCCCGCGGTGGTCCTCAAGTACGGCCACTTCCTGCAGACGATCTTCGACTTCATCATCGTCGCCTGGGCCATCTTCATGCTCGTGAAGCTCATCAACCGGCTGAGCAGGAAGCCGGCCGAGAAGGCCCCCGAGCCGCCGCCGCTCACGCTCGATCAGACGCTGCTCTCGGAGATCCGCGACCTCATGAAGAAGAACGAGGCCGCGGCTGCGGCGAAGCCGGTCCCGCCGGCCTGATCCTCTATACAGCCTTCGCCTTCTTCTTCTTGTTCTTGCCCTTCGGGTCGTCCTTCGCGCGCCAGGCCGCGAGCATCTGCGCCTCCTTCTCGGGCGGCCAGCCGGCTCGCATCTTCGCGCGGCGTTCGTCGGGCAGCGAGCTCCAGTACGCGAGCGTGTCGGCGATCGTCTGCTCGGCCGGTCGGTACACGAGCCCGGTCGCGACCGCCTTCTTGTTCGAGATCCGCGCGAATCCGACGCCCTCGGGATCGTCGCTGGGCACCCAGATCGGCAGATCCGGCCCGGGCCCCGAGCCGTTGTCCACGAGGAACTTCGTGTCGACCCAGACGAGCTTCGCGTCGGACTTCGCCGTCGCGATGCACGCCTGCAGGAACTCGCCCATCGGCATCGGCGCTGCGGGACCGACGAGGTTGTACACGCCGACGTGACGCTTCTCGATCGCGCCGAGCATCCACTCCGCGAGATCGCGCGCGTCGATGAACTGGATCACGTCGTCGGGCTTGCCGGGCGCGATCATCTCGCCGCCCTTCGCGACGCGCACCGGCCAGTACGTGAAGCGATCGGTCGGGTCGAGCGGGCCGACGATGTACCCGGGCCGCACGTTGGTCGTGCGGCCGGGCAGTGCCTTCTCGGCCGCTTGCTCGCACAATGCCTTCAGCGCGCCGTAGTTCTGCATCACCTCTTCGTTGGTGGGATCTTCCATCGTCGCGACCGGATGATCCTCTTGGATGTCGGGCTTGCCGAAGTCGCCGAACGCCGAGACCGACGAGACGAACACGTACTGCTGGACGTTGTCGGCGAGCAGCTCGGCCGACGCCTTCACGATGCGCGGCACGTAGCCCGAGGTGTCGATCACCGCGTCCCACTTCTTGCCCTCGAGCGCCTTCAGGTCGCCGTCGCGATCACCTCGCAGCTTCTCCACGTC
>Ga0105106_10004213_pt1 | contig 10268 bp, 10 predicted proteins | sample PPLLaktember2015_5_FD_79109 | JGI IMG/M metagenome (GOLD analysis project Ga0105106, IMG submission 79109) | Freshwater sediment microbial communities from Prairie Pothole Lake near Jamestown, North Dakota, USA - PPLs Lake P8 Core (1) Depth... | ecosystem: Environmental > Aquatic > Freshwater >... | reverse complement strand
TCGTGTCCCCCTCTCATCAGGCATGCTCACAGGTAAGTTCACGCAGAATACTAAATTTGAAAACGACGATCACCGCGCCTTCAACCGTGAAGGCGCTGCATTCGACAAGGGGGAGACTTTTTCTGGACTAGATTATGAAATGGGACTGGAGGCTGTTGAAGCTTTAAGAGCTTTAGTGCCGCAAGGATTTACAATGTCTCAATTGGCTTTGAAATGGATTCTAATGTTTCCTGCGGTAAGCTGCTCAATTCCGGGTGCAAAAAGACCGGAACAAACAGAGGAAAATATAAAGGCTTCGGATTTGCCTCCGCTGCCGGATTCGACTATGGAAAAAATCAGGAAAATTTATAACCAGTATGCAAAGCCTTATGTTCATCATTACTGGTGAGAAAATATTAATTATTACTTATAAACGTATCAAATAATAAATAATAGAGAATTCTTTATGAACAAACCTGATTCAGCAGTAGAATGTTTTAATTGCGGATTTAATTGCGCACAGGCAGTCCTTTCAACTTATGCTCAGAATTTAGGCATTGACCGGACAACTGCACTCAGAATTTCCGGGCCGTTCGGAGGGGGAATGGGAAGAATGGGTGAAATCTGCGGTGCGGTAACCGGAGCATTTATGACCATCGGCCTTAAATACAGCATGACCAAAGAAGGAGAAGAGGAATTGAGAAACAAAGGCTATGAGCTTGTCAGGAATTTTGCGGAGAAATTTAAAATTAAAAATGGTTCGATTAAATGCAAGGACCTGCTGCAAATGGATATCAGCACTCCCGAAGGCTACAAGCTTGCTGCAGAAAAAAAATTATTTAGGACTGTCTGTCCAGCATTAGTTAAAGATTCCGCATTGATTTTAGAAGAGATCATGGAGCTTTAAACTGGATATTTTTTTACAAAATTTATTGAAAGAATTCAGAATGAATAAAACTGTTTTGCTTTTTCTCTTATTCCTAATTATCCAAATCCTTTCAATGGAGGTACTGTAATTTCATTTTACTGCTCAAACACAACTGAAGGATCACTTAAGATTTTATGATATTGTCGGAAGAGAAATCGCTGTCCTGGCAAATGGAAAGTTTGATAAAGGAAACCACCAATTTTATTGGACTCCGGGAAATATTGCAAGCGGCGTATATTTTGCCAGACTAGAAATACCGGAAGCCTTACAGATTCAAAAAATTGTTTATCTCAGATAATTATCACATTTATAAGAATGGAATTAATAATAAGTTATTAAATTAATAATGATTATTTAGTAGGGTGTTCAGTCGTGAGTGTTTTTAAAATGATTTAACACTCTTTATATTTATTTAACTCTACCTTGTTTCCCTCTCCTAACTAAGGAAAGGGGAAAACAGGTGAGGTTATTTCTTATTTTAGCAAAAACTACTTTGATTATCAGATACTCCTTTCATCTTTGAAGGTTATATTCAATGTTTTATGTTATATATAATCCAACTTTTTAATTAGCTGTGAAAATTTTTGATTCAAGTTTTGAAGTGATTTTTCTATTATTTTGATCCATTGAGGTTTCAAAATAAATTCGTCAAATAAAGGACCAAGCAACGGAATAGGTAATGTGTATTTAAGCACATAAGTGAACTTAGTATCCTCACCATTTGTTTCAAAAACCCATTGGGTTTTGAATGGTAATCCTTTAGTAGACTTGCCTATCCAACCTTTATTTGTAACAAAATTGTTGATTTCTGTATCAACCTGCACATTTAATCCCATCATATTTGCTTTATAAGTATAATGCGCTCCGTTACCCTTTTTTATTTCTGTCATTGGTTTGAAATCAGATACACCTTCGAACCAATCGGACCATTTTTCCCAGTCTGAAGCGTAGCTGAATACTTCATCAATATTCTTTTTGATGATAACACTATTTTCAATCCGGGTCGTTTTCATAATTTTCATTTCTAATTATTTCCATAATTTATATATACATATAATGTTCAGGCAACCACCCCTTCACTCTTACTGACTAAAGTTTGCTTGATTAACTTCATCAAACCAGTTTGACGCATTAACTCAGGAAATTCCTTCTCTTGAAAACGAAATTAACCTTATTGGCAGTTATCACTTACCTGCCATCGGCGCACTGAAATTCCAAATATCTACTTGTACCTTCCATGTATCGTCGGCTTGACGTTTCCAAATAACGAGATATTTAGTGGAGTCTGTCATAGCTGCCTGACCTTCTGGCTGAATTGAAACTTTGGTTTTACCGATCTCGTAAGCTATATCACCACTCCCTCCCACTTCGAAAGTTGTAAATACGATATCTTTCATTCCCATCCGTAAGAGTTTCTTATACATTTCCTCAATCGCCTGTTTTCCCTTAACCATTTCTCCGCCAGGCGGAATCATTGTAGCGTCAACAGTATATGCATCAACAATACCAGTGAGATTTCCCTCTCGGATTGCTGTACTGTACTTCGCACTAGCTTCTTCAATGGACTTTTGCACCTGTGCCACATCGAAAGTGCTTTGCTTAGAGCAAGAGATTTGTATAAGTGAAAAAAACAGCACAGACATTACTGCAATTAATTGTTTCATAATTTGCTCCTTAAAAGATTGTGAGACATATTTTATTTTAAACTTCTTTTATAATAATGTAATAATTTAATTCTTTTGCGCAGCATAAGAATTCAAGGTGAAATCTTATTTAAGCCATATCATTTTTTAAGTTTTAACAAAAGAACCTACTTTGAGGTTTTTTAATATTCCTCTAAGTGCTTCTAACCACCGGTGGTTTAACTAAGAAGTAGCCAAAGCCCAATGTAAAGAATAGGTATACAAAAACAATCAACCAACCCAAAGGATTAAGAATACCTGAAATAACTGTAAACAAAGTCATAATAAATGCGATAAGGTCGTAAACAAATAATTCAAGTATAATTGCTCTCCTTGCGCCAGATTCTGCTGCATCTTTAGCAAACCAGCAAATAAGCATATTACCGAAAAGAGAAGAAGCATATTCTCTTGCTGTAAACATTCCTCCCGCATTTAATGTCGCTCCAAATATTAAAAGCAATTTATCCGGTACGGCAAGCAATAGAATACCAAAAGCCAGACAAACTATTGCTTTAATAACCATAAGATTAAGGGAGAGGTTGTTTTTTACTTGACCAGTATCATTTTCTTGGTGCTAACAAAATCTTTTGCAACAAGTTTATAGAAATACACTCCGCTTGGTAATTTTGAACCATCAAACTCAACCTTGTGATAACCTTTATCTTGCTCTTCATTCACTAAGATTACAACCTCTTCTCCTATTACATTAAGTATAGTGAGTTTTGCATAGCTCTTTTCTTGTAGTACATATCCAATTGTTGTACTTGGATTAAATGGATTGGGAAAATTTTGTTCTAACTGGAATGCTGATGGCAATGAGGCTTCTTCTTCTAAGCCCGTTATTACATTAATTCTAATTGAATCGAACCAGTAAGTCCATCCGTCTACACTTATTTCAGCTTTTAGATTAAAATAACCGGGGAAGATTGAATCATAATAACTCACTGCTATCCAAGAGGAAGCACCCAAACTTACTCCTGGAGCAATTGACGGAATTGATATAGCACCAGCTATTCCGGATACCCAAGGATCATCACATTTCAATTGTATCTTTGCATTTGTAATAGTAAATCCAGTTCCTTCATTTCTAACAAATGGTTTTAAGTTGTAGTAATTAGTGATGCCTTTTACTAGCCGAACGCTATCTAATTTTATTGAACCGGCAGTTGTGAATCTACAAAGATCAGGTGTGTTGAAATATTTGTTTGTTTGGTTATCAATTGTGCTTATACTTAAAGAGTAAAAATTTTCAGTCTGTTGTGGTGAAATGTAATTGCCATAGATTCCATCGCCTGAAAGCGAATCTCGGTGAAGACCATCATCGAAAAGACTTAATGAATCTATCTGTGTGCTGTCTGTACTTATGTAAATAAGATACGGTGTAAACTGATGATTGTAAATGTTTGCAAACACTGTTTGAAATAAAATGGAATCTATATTTTTTCTTGCGTACGATTTATCAATACAAGGTCTGATTGCATAAATATTGCCATATAGAGGTCCTAAATATTTGTATACTGTGGGAGTGCTTTTACTAATTGCCCATCCGCAAGAATCGGAAGTAAATTTAGGAAAACATAGATCAAGTGTAATTTCAATTAGATTCCAACTGTTCCCTCCATCAAGAGTAAATGCAGAACCCTTTTTACCTAATGGTGAAGTAATCAAATATCCTTGTGAGGTGCCAGGTATGTTGCAGATAAAAGCGGGATACATTGATAAAGGAAAATTTAGTCCTGTCCAAGTATTCCCACCATCAGATGTTTTAAACATTTTATAGTCCGTCGTATTATCAAAGAAATGCGATAAGATCAAAATACCGTCTATTTGATTTTTAAAAACTATTGATGTAGGCAATAATTGTAATATCTGGGATGAGAATTGATTCGAAGCTGTCCAGCTATAGCCTCTATCTGTACTCTTGAAAATTCTTATCTGATTATCATTTGCAATGAAAACTGGCATCCATATGGTATTATCAACGACACAAAAAGCATTTTCAATAGGATACTCATTATAAATACTTTGTGGTATGCTTGAATTAGGTACTCTTATCCAATTTTCTCCTCCATTTGTTGTTATATATATTTCCAAATACCCCTCAATAGGCTCTCCTATTGAAAAACCATTATTGTCATCAAAAAAGTATATGTAATCTATAAAATTAGTATTCCCAAAAGCGGTAATCTGAGTAACCCAAGTCAGTCCCCCATCGGTTGTTTTGACTATTCTCGAAGGATTTAATCCATTATACATTCCATAATAAGCAATATTAGCATTTCGTGGGTGTGTACAAGTTATACGTAAATTATTTGATATGGTATCGTATTGCCAGCTATTACCGCCGTCAGTGGTTCTAAAGTATCCATAAATAGATGCGGATGAGCTATAACATAAGGAACCCCAAAGTACATTTTCATCAACTGCTACTGGCCACCACAGACTTTCTGCACCTGTAAATGTGTGCTTTAACGTCCATTGTGCATTGGCCGTTATGCACAGAAGTAAAATAAAAAACAATAAACGAAGTAAAGTTTTCATAACGACCTCCTAATAAATTAATGATGATTAATTAATAGGGTGTTCAGTCGCGAGTGTTTTCAGAATGATTGAACATTCTTAAATATTTTTTTTAAATGAATACGATGCAACAATCCATATATTTTTTTACTTAAGTAATAGCGCCTTATTCATATTAATAAAATTTTACCACGCTGCTCCTACAGACTTATGAAAATGAACAATCTTCCATTCATTATCTTGTTTCTCTAGAATCCAACTGCAGCGAACAGGCAATTGCATTACTTGTGTTTCCATCGTAGCTTTAAAGTTCCATAGGGATGTTGCCCATGCAAACTTCCCATCCGCTAATACATTTATGGTGACATCGCTCTGCATAATCTTGGTTTCTGTTAAGGCAGCATTTTGTTCTATAATTGCCTTTTCCAGAGTATCCCACCCGACAATGCGTTCGTTAGCACCAGTACCAAAATTCACCATATCCGGATCGTGAACGAAGATTTTACCATACAGTTCAATGTCTTCGTCCTCAATACTTGTTATGTAATTATCAAGTACGGCCTGGATTGCTGACTTCTCGGCAGTAATGTCCACTGTCTTTTCGCAGCCCATGATCAGCATCAGAATTATGATAATGAAGATAATAGATAAATGTTTCATGATTATTCTCCTTTTATTTTTTATATAAGATTGACTCCAGCAAAGATGAAAGCTATTTCTTCTTTTCTTTCTCTTCCTTCATTTTTTCCATAAGTTCTGCAGATGACTGACCGACACTTGCAAATGCAAGCATGCCTTGTATGAAACGCCATTCGCCATTTTCTTTAACCAAAACATTAGATCCTCGCATAAGGGCGTGCGACTGCTTTCCCTCAATTGTCATATCAAGTCCTGCTTCATAAAGAGCAGAAGCTAATTCCCCATAATCATCTATTAGTATCGAAAGATTCCGCAGTTCTCCAAAACTAACTTTTTCAAATAACTGCCAATCATTCTTCATTTGAGTTTCCCATTGGTCAATGGTCTTAATGACTTCGGCTGAATCTGTTCCAAACCACAACAGCTCAGGTGTAGTCGAAAATAATTTTAACATAGCAGATGCATCCTTTTGTTCATAAGTTTTCCAGAGGTTTATTATTGAAGCTTTGATTGCTTCTTTCTCCTTCAAAATATCTTCCGTTGTTGGTTTCTTAGGACTACATCCAAACATTATAATAGCAACCAGAATAGCTGTGAGTCTAATACTATTTTTCATAATGAATCTCCTTTTAGTTAGAATTATTCTTATTAAAATTAAAACCCCCACCAACTATTGTTGATAAGGGTAAATTAGGTTAACTACTTCGATGTTTTTCCTCCATGATCACCAACCATTATCCATTTACCATCCTTCTTCATCAAAATATCTGTCCATCGTCCTTTTTCCCACTCTCTTTTCCCATCTTTACCTTCACCTAGAATAGTATAATAGTAATGAACGTAAGCAAAATTTCCATTAACCCAGATTGTTGCAGGTATAAGAGTGGAATAAAGGATTTTAAAGTTTGGATCTCGATTAGCGAGGATTTTCTTTACATTTTCTTTACTATCGGGTGCATCATAATTGTACTCCCAACCACGATAGGAATCATCGAAGTAATTTATGAATGCTGCATCTCTGTTGGCAGATAGCTCATTGTATGTCTCTACAGATTTCCACACTTCCTTTTGCTCAGCAGACCATTGCTGGGCTTTTAGTTTTGTTAGTATTAGAAATGGTAATAACAGTACGAGAAGAACCAGTAACTTTTTCATAACACACCTCTTTAGTCTAATTGATATTTATTTATTAGCTGATAGTTTTTTACCAGCATTATGTATTCTTCACATAATAATTTCCCGTGTATCGTTTAAACTTTTTTACTTCTTTCCCAACTCATACTTAACTCTGTTCCAAACAACAGCAAGCTGAATTGTATTATCGTTAGAATTTATTATCTCATTAAAAAGTTTATTTGCAGCCTCTTTATTACCGGATTTTAAATAAGCCTGAGCAAGGTAATATTTATCTTGTGCATCTGGTTTGGAAAGCATTTTGAATTTTTCAATCGTCGATTTATAGTCTCCTTTTTTAAAGGCCATAAAACCGATTATCCCAAAATCTGCCATTTCTTTTAGTGAGGCGTCATCGGTTTTCTCAACAGATTTCCGGAAGATGTCCGCTTCATGCTTTGCCTTGCTTAAATCATTGTTCATAGTATAAGCATAAGCCATAAGATTATTCGAAAGAACTTTAAAGTAGTCTCTATCCTTTTCATTAAGTCCTATCTTATCAATCAGCTTTATGCTTTCCTGGAATTTCTTTAATCCTTCAGCAGTTTTCCCAAACTCTGACAGAGCAAACCCCTGATAAAAATTTGTCCACATGTTTTCTACGGCTTTGTTTTCCTTTTCAGCAAATGCTTTTACATTATCAAAACTTTTTAACGCTTCATCAAGTTTGTTTTGGTATAAATACGAATAGGCTATTCGGTCGAGAGCATTTAATTTGGCTGTTGCAGTTTGTGAATTATCGAAATATTTCTGAAAGTATTCTCTGGCTTTTGCATAGTCACCTTTAAAAGTATAATTGTCGCCAGCTGCCAAAAATGCAGTAGTAAATGATGGATCGATCTTATTTGACTTTAGGTAATTTTCAATTGATTCATCATATCTTCCAACCTTCAGAAGAAATTCACCATAAGAGTCATACGGGTTTGGCCGCTCCGGAGCTAAACGGATATACTCCTTGAATTCTTTCTCCGCTTGGTCATTATCTCCCTTGCTCATGTAAGCATAACCAAGAATATTATGTGCCGGAGCGAATCCTGCATCCAGTTCAATTAATTTTCTCAGATGAATGATTGCTGAATCATTTTCCCCCTGGTTAAAGAAAGACACAGCATAAGAAAAATGTGCAAGCTTATCCTCGGGATACATCGTAACTAGCTGGTTCAAATATTCTCTGCCAAGTTTCTGATCATTATCTAGATTAGATGCTTTGTTAGCTTTGATGAGAAGCTGTTCACCTTCAGTCACTTTATCGGAGAATGAGACAGCTTTTTCAAGATTACTCTTAAGAACTTCCGATCCACCTCCACTAAAAGCCCGGAGGAGATAGGCCAATGCAAATGTGCTGTCTTTATTTATTGCATCCTCGAATAACTTAGCTGCTTTTTCAATTTCTGCATTAAATAAATCTTCTCTGCCTTGAATGAAAAGCTGCTTTGCTTCATCCGACGAAGTTGTAATTGGCATTTCTTTTTCCTTTGAAGCACACGAGGTGAAAAAGAAACTGAACATAACAACACAAAATAAACCGTACAACAAAATGATTTGTCGTTTCATAACGAACCTCCTTATAAGTTAATGATTATTTAGTAGGGTGTTCAGCCGCTAGTGTTTTAAGAATGATTGAACACTCTTACTTTTTTTTACTATTATCCGAACCCTTCCTTAATATAGAGCCTGCCCCGTCCGCCTCTGGCGGATTATTTCGGGGTGGGGTTATTTTTATTTCAGCAACAACATTTTACGTGTTGAAATAAAACTTCCTGCCTGTATTCTGTAGAAGTACACTCCGCTTGGAAGATTAGCTGCTTGCCAGGTTGCCTCATAAGTACCTGCTGGTTTTTCTTCGTTAACGAGTGTTGCTATTTCACTTCCGAGTATGTTATAAACTTTTAATGTAACTTGACTGCGGACTGGCAACTGCCAATTGATGCTAGTGCTTGGGTTAAACGGATTTGGATAATTCTGTGCAAGCAAAAACTCCGTTGGAATTTCATCAGATTCTTCACTAACTCCCGTTATAACTTTCATGGAATCTACCCAGTAAGTCCGGTCATCACTCATTACCTCAACTTTAAAATTGAAGTAACCAGGAAAGAGAGAGGCCACATATTTTACTGTAAACGCAGCTGAGGGACTGATTATAGCACCTGGTGGAATGTTTGGTAAAATTCTTGAGGGCGGTGTAATAGATGTTATCCAAGGGTCACTGCAAATGAGCTGTACAGATGCATCAGTTATTGTAGTAACGGTTGATTGATTCTTTAAAATGGTTTTACAGAATAATAAGTGGAGGATTTTTTAACCGCTAAACTATCAAGCACAATCGGTCCCGCAGTTGTAAATCTTGTGACATTCGGAACAGTAAATTGATCCGATTCAGTCTCATCAAATACTGTTACTGATACTTTAAAGAATTCTTCCTCTGCGAGAGGACTTAAATTTGCTCTCCACTGACTGGTTTGTTGATTCAATCCAACTTGAATAAAATCTATAGAATCAATCAATACATTACCAACAGTATGTATATGTGCTTTGGCAGATATTTGGTGTGAATTCGGGTTTTCAATAGTTGTAAACAGATGAACAGAATCTTCTCCGGGTAAATAATATAAATTATCTGAGATAGTATTATGAGGATATACTTTATTATTTATCCAATACATAGCTTTTTTTACGACATCATCTTCACCTTTTGCTACCCCATCCCGGGTAAGCCATACTTCTTCGTCAACCGGAAAACTTTTGTGAATCATGTGCCCTTCATTATTGACATTGGAGTAGACACATCCCCCAAGGACTTGCCCAATGTATGGAGGCATGATTATATCGAAACAAGGGCCATAGACGTATGCGCCGTTTGTAGGTTTACCAAAAGATCGCGCCATTGGGTGAAAACGAAGCCTGAATGCATTGTAATCACCGGCACTCAGACAATTCGGTCCCAAGAGAACCGCGATTGGGTGATCGAACACCTCGGGATTCGGAGTAAAGGAACCCCAGGCAGGAGCTGGATCAATGGTAAAGGCGTAATGATCATTTCCGTTTACTCTATACGCTTGAGAATAGTTAACTGTGGGATCAATATTGAAAAGATGTTTGAATCCTTCGTTTGCATTTCCAGGATCGCCACCGCGATTTGTTCTAAAATCCAGAATCAAACCACTTACGTGGTTGATATGCATCAATTCATCTACCGCCTGTCCGAACAGAACATTTGTTGGTCCATCAGTCGTTCCTTGCCAATCCCATGCGTAGATATATCCAATATTTGTCCCTTCAACAATCCCCCAGGAAACCAGTTTGCCTCCCTGGATATCGGGAAATTGTACACCTTTCACAGGTAGTTG
>Ga0105106_10004209_pt1 | contig 10269 bp, 10 predicted proteins | sample PPLLaktember2015_5_FD_79109 | JGI IMG/M metagenome (GOLD analysis project Ga0105106, IMG submission 79109) | Freshwater sediment microbial communities from Prairie Pothole Lake near Jamestown, North Dakota, USA - PPLs Lake P8 Core (1) Depth... | ecosystem: Environmental > Aquatic > Freshwater >... | reverse complement strand
CCAGAGGGTTTTACGACAGCGGGCCTTTTACGTCGGGAAGCAGACAGCGGTGAAGAATCGGCTGCGGGCGCTATTAGCCCAGCAGGGGGAAGAGATCCGTTCGGAGGTGGAGCGGGTGGAGAATCTTTTCACGGACAAGGGGATGAAGGTCCTCAAGGGGCTTGCCTTGCCGGAGAGAGAGGCCAAGCTGGTGGGGGCGCTGCTTCGGACTTATCATCACATCGAGGAGCGCATCAACGAGACAAACGCTTTGGTCAAGGAGTTGTATGAGAAGATGCCCTCGGCGCAGCTTATCCAGACCGTTCCCGGATTTGGGATATTTTTGGCGTTCGGGGTATCGATGCTCCTATTTCCGGCTAAAGTTGACTCCGTTATCCCATTTTATGCCTGCGACCTTGCCGGATCCGTCGAAAAGGAGCTGCCCTTTGACTGAACCGGAGCCAAGCGCACCTGTCCAGGTCGCGCTTACCGTTGTTCCTGTGATCTTCCCAATGCCGGACTCCAAACCCTTGAGCACTTTCCAGACAAACTGGTCTCCGTCTTGCTTGATCTCATAGACGATTCCCAGGTCATTCTTCCATTTTCCGGAAATATCGGGAATCCCCTTTTGTTGAGTAGGGGCCTGGGGGGATGCCGGCGGACCAGGTGCAGGCTGCGCCCCCACCATCTCCGGCGTCCGGAACAAAGTCACGCCGTTCTCGGCCACGATCTCGGTGGCATTCCCAGAAGCGTCCGATTTCGTTATCGTCCCCTTGACCGTCCACCCGGGCCCATTTATGGCGATGGCGTTCTCCAAGATCGTGCCGGTGCCAGATTGACTCAGGCCAGGCGCAGACCAGGTGAATTGATCCCCATTCTGCTGGATTTCGTAGGCCGCCCCGATGTTGCTGTTCCATTGACCGGAGATGCTGATGGGCCCGCCCGGAGACACTGGAGGCTGAGGAGGAATCGGCTGCTGAGGAGGAGTGGGCTGGGGAACAGGACTCTGAGCCCCCGCCGCCCGGAAAAGGACGACCCCGTTCTCCCCCGTGATTTCGGTGGCGTTCCCCGAGGTGTCCGTCTTGGTGATCGTTCCCTTGACCGTCCAGCCCGGTCCGATTATGGTTATGGCATTCCCTGAGATGGTGCCGGTGCCCGACTGGCTCAGGCTCGGAGCCGACCAGGTGAATTGATCGCCGCTCTGCTGGATCTCGTAGACCGCCCCGATGTTGCTGTTCCACTGGCCCGCAATATTGACTTGGGCAGCGGTGGGACCGAGATCAGGACTGGCGGAAGCCTCGGCGCGAACAAACCCGATCGATGATAGGAGCGCAAGGACTGAAAAGGCGAAAATGAGGCGTCTTAACATTTTTTTCCCCCTCACATCTTTTTCATCAATGCCCTCGCAGGGCCTGTGAAGAAAAGGAATAGGAATAGGAAGAACGATACTTATTTTTTCCCCATATGTCAACCCGGCTTGGGCCTTTCCGTCCCCCCCTGAAAACGAGAGCCTAGGGACGTTATGGGTCGCCTCCCCTCCCCTGTCGCGCTGAGAGAAGGGGAGCTTGCCTTGACATCCATTTTTGGCCTGATTTATGCTGACGACGTCATTGGGGATAAGATAGGCAAGAAGCGGCCGCAGCCAGAGGAGTTGGCATCATGAGAAAACGCATCCTTGTCATTTTGACGGTTTCCTGTATTTGCCTGATGACGGATTTCGCGGCTCCGGCTGGTAGCCAGGACCGTACGCCGGGGCAGGCGATACAGGGAGCGACAGATCCGTACGAAGTAACGCTCTATGCCGGGAAGGACTATACCTATCCCATAGGCACATGGAAACTTGCGCCGGGTATGCGCATGCTGAAGGTCCCTACTCTCGACAAGGTGCCCCGGTCCATATTGGTCGGCTCTTCGGTCAGCGTAATTCTGTTTACCGGCTGGAATTTCAGTTCCAAGTTTTATATCTTGCTCCATGCGGATTCATATGAGAATGGAATTCTGCATAACCCGGCATATCAATTCTTCCCTTTGCAGAAATTCCCGAACTCATCACCTTTCATAATGTTTTGGGAGCCAAAGCCCCTGTATAATAACGTTCCCCCAAGCTATTCCCTTATCATCCATCGCAAAGACATACGGGATTGGCTGGGAGTGGCGCTGGTCCGTGGAGACCTTGTCGATCATCTTCAAGATGATTCCTATAAATTCTATCCACTGCCGGAAAGGGCCAATGAGAGGGCGATCCTCTATCCGAAAATACCCTATGCGCCCGGTCCCTATCGTCTGACATTATGGCCTGGTGCAACCTATGGATACTCCTCTGGTGGAGGTCATCCCACTTTGGACGACATAGAAGTGACAGTCAATGGCGCGTCCGGAAACACGTTTAAGTTTCCAGATCCGAACGATAAAGATCATAAAGATACGTATGAGCTCGACAAATACGGGATCACCCAGCCCTCATCAATGAAAATCGAATACAAAGGACCCTTTACCGAAGCAGCCTATGTGTATGCCGCTCATGCGGTTGCGCCGACGGCGCCCAATGTGGCCAAGGTTGATAAGCAGATCCCGCAGGGGTATCCGCCAGGCACTGAGAAAAAAGTCGTCATACCGGGAAAAGTTGCACCCGCGACCACGATGAACATCTCGGGTCAGTGGAAGAACAATTTCGGATGGATATACAACATCACTCAGCAGCAGGACGTTTTCCAGTGGACGATCGTGAACAGCACGGAAAAAGGAACCGGCACCATAAAGGGGTACGACCTCAGCGTATCGTGGCAGGGGCCGCAAGGGAGCGGCTCGGCCCAGGGAAAGATCACCGAGGTTGATGCCACCGGGAAGGCGACCAAGATCCTTTGGAGCAACGGGATCCAGTTTACCCGCTGATAGGCGCCAAAAGACTATCCGCTAGGCATAGACTCGCCGCCCTCGACTCCCCCTCAGAGCCGCGTCACTGTCGCGCCGGTATAAATGGCCCACGAATATTGGGTCACCAATAGCCTCAAATTGACCGAGGCGCGCGGCTGGCTGCCGATCAGCCCTGTAAATCCCGGGTTGTTCGGGCTTTCGGAAAAGAGGCCCACGAGCGCAGTGTTGGCTGAATTCTTGACGAGCGATATTTTGTCCAAGCTTCCAGAGCCTGGATAATACTCTACGTAGGCATCGACGATAGGCAAGCCTGATCCCGCAGCGACGGCCATTCCATCCTGGTCAACCGCATGAATGGCGACCATGTATTGTCCGCCTCCCGGGGGGAGGTCGATGCCGATGAGGACCAGGCCGTCGTACACAACCACAAAGTAATCCTTTTGGTCCATCGTTTGCAGCGAGTTGGAGGGACGCACATAAACGCCGGAAGCTTCGGTCACGCCGACGACACGAGTCGAGCCTCCGGCCAGATAAGAGGGCCCCGGCACATTGGGAGAGAAGTGCACCGGCGCTTTCCAAAGGTCGAGAAAGGCCGGGGCCGGCGGGGAGTCCGGAGAAACGGGAGTATCCACGGCTGGGGCGCCGCTCAGCGTCTGGTCCTTCAAGCTGTTGACCGTCCTCCCGGCGGAGGCGGCTACCTTCTCGAGCGCGCCCTTCGTTGTCGGAGATGAAGAGAGGGCATCGATCATCGCCCGTCTCGTCATCGGCGCGGCGACCTGGGTCAGGACCTGCGGTGAAAGCGGCGGTATATTCCTGAGCTGGGACATGTCGCCGGCCGCTCCGGTCGGATAAGAACCAGGCGGCAGGGGCTGAGCCGGAGGCGGAATTAAACCCGGCTGGCCGTCCACCCACCGGAAAAGCACGACGCCGTTCTCGCCGACTATCTTGGTTGCATTGCCCGAGTTGTCCGATTCCGTGATCGTCCCTTTCACCGTCCATCCGGGTCCGCTCAGGGTGATATTGTTTCCCGAGATGGTGCCGGTGCCCGACTGGCTGAGGGTCGGCGCGGACCAGGTGAACTGGCTGCCGCTTTGTTTAATCTCATAGGTGGCCCCGATGCTGCTATTCCACTGGCCGGAGAGGCTGACGGCTCCGCCGGCAGGCGCCTTGGGAGCCGGAGTGACCGGCGGCTTGGCCGGAAGTTTGGCAGAAACCGACTGGCCTCCGGTTGTCCGGAAAAGGACGACGCCGTTCTCGCCGACTATCTTGGTCGGTTTCCCCGATGAGTCCGTTTCGGTGATCGTCCCCTTCACCGTCCACCCGGGTCCGCTTATGGAGATATTGTTGCCCGAGACCGTCCCGGTGCCCGACTGGTTGAGGCTCGGCGCAGTCCAGGTGAACTGGCTGCCGTTTTGCTGTATCTCATAGACGGCTCCAATATTGCTGTTCCACTGGCCGGAGAGGTCCGTCGTCGACTGAGGGCTGCCGGTGGGGCCGGCCAGAATGAGAGCACAGAAGGCCAGGGCAAGCCTAGACACTGAAGGTAATACGCCTGGTCTTTTCATCGGTTCTCTCCTTTTCGGGTCTTGTCGCCGATTCCTCTGGGGTGGGTTTTGACTCTAAAGCGAAATGAGCCGTCGGGCGTCATTTCTGTCTCACCCCCAGCGTCGGGGATAATAAATCGGCGCGTCTCCTGATGTCAAGCCGACCTCGGCCCTACCCTGGAAAATCTGATTTCCCCGAGAGTGTGTCCTCAGCGTTGCGCGATTTTCTAAGGTTTTTCCGTTCTATTCCATTAAAAATCACGTCAATTTCTTTTCACAAGTTTTCGGTTCCCTTTCGATCTCAAGTACATCCCTGACGGGATATCGATGAAAATAAAGAAGGGCGGAGTGTCCGGCGGGCACGCGTCTGGTATAATACAGTCGCATTTTTCAAAAGGAGAACTCCATGAGTGAGCATGTCTACAAGATGATCGAACTGACCGGTTCCTCCAAGGACAGCGTGGAAGACGCCATCAAGAACGCCATCGTCAAGGCGGCCAAGACCGTCCACAACATGCGGTGGTTCCAGGTGATTGATTCTCGCGGCAAAATCGAGGAAGGCGCTGTATCTAGCTGGCAGGTGACGATCAAGGTCGGCTTCACCGTCGATTGACGCGGGATCCGGAAAAAAGCCGGTCTTCGCCTTGCATGGGAGCTATTCTTCCGAAATGGCGATGAAGTCATGGCCGACCGCTTGAACTCAAGAAGGTGGATAGGCGCTAGAGTGTGCCGAGTAGCACTCGTTTTTCTAGATCCCATAAATTGATCACGCCGCTTTCATCGCCCGCGACCAGGAATTTCCCATCCGAAGAAATTGCCAACGTGCATATATCTGCCCTGTGGCCTTCTAGAACACCGATTTTGTTGCCTTCCGGTAGTGTCCAGAGCCTGATTGCCTTGTCTTTTGAGCCGGAGGCCAACACTTTGCCATCAGGCGTTATAGCGAGAGCGTTAACTCCGTCAGTATGGCCCTCCAATTTTCCAAGTAGATTCCCTTTCGGCAAGGACCAGATCCTGATCAGCGGTTCACTTTCAGACGCAGATACTAATCCATGACCATCGCGCGTAACTATTAAAGCATTAACAGGGAATTGCGGGCCTGCGAACTTAGTCAACGCCTTACCTGTTGGCAACGACCATAACTCAATGGGACCAAATGAACCGCCAATGAGTATTTTAGCATCAGGGGTAATGGCCAAAGCATTGATGCCGGCATCAGCATTGAACGTGCACAAAAGCTGACCTTCGGGTAATGACCATAGCTTGATCTTAGCCGTAAAATAACCGGCAGCCAAGATCCTTGCCGTCCTTACGCTGACCAAAGTCAATCCCGTGTTCATCATCCTCGGTTCGGCCGCCCTCGGGTTCTTTGTTTATCGCTGACCGGAAGCATCCGGCGTCACGATAATCCCAATCTGGGACCTTTCTCCGTACACCCCGTCCGCGCTTTTAAAAAGGGCTTGCCATCCAGCAACGGATTGAATTATGCTCTTCCCAACAGGAGGGATTCGTGGAGCGGCGCAAGGACCGGGTTGTGTTTCTCGTGTTCGTCAACTTCCTCGGCATATTGCCCGTAATGATCCGCGACCAGCGGGACCAACAGCCGCTCTATTTCTTGAGCGATTTCCAGGTCGATCCCCATGGAATCAACGAACATGAATAGATCCAAATCTAATTTTGAAAATTGGCCAGGTATGGATCGAAAAAGGATATTTGAAGGAGCGAACATCGACACAGGGAGGTGTTTTATGCCAAAAGGACGAATGATCAGGAGTCCTCGTTATTTAAGGATGGTCATGATCTTAGCGGTGGGCGTCTTTCTCTGCGTCGCTGTTCTGCCTGGGACTGGACTCAAAGACTGTCTAGGGAGGATTGTTGGCCAATATTCTCCGTTAGGTCCTGACGAAGTTATCGTCTACGAGCATGCCAATTTTGTTGGCAACTATTATGTTTTCAGCATAGAGCCGGGCATGCGGCAAAAGCTCGTTCCGGACCTGAAGAATTTCAACGACGTCATTTCCTCGATACAAGTGGGATCGCAGGTCGGGGTGATTGTGTTTGAGCACGGTGGTTTTCGCGACTCGCGCGGCGGCTATCTTCTCACCTTAGCATATCCTTCGTATCAGATATACAATGAATCCAAGAAGGTACTTACCGACCTTAATAACGACAGCATCTCTTCCCTTATCGTCTTTCGAAAAGGCCAGGAAGCCATGGGTGTTTTGCTTTATGACCAGCATTGGAACACCGGATACTCACAATTCTTCCCCTTGCCTGAGTTGGAAAAAGACGCGGAGGCCAAGTATTCCGCACTTGGTCCTATGGACGATGACGCAAATAAGTTAGTGCTTTACCCTAGGCACCCACAATCGCCCGGTTATGGTAAGGTGCGGGTAACCATGCACGAACACCCTGATCATAAGGGCAGGTGGATAACCTTGCCAGGCGCAGACGGATCCATACCACCCGATGGCATTTTCAAGATGAACAGTTATCAGTTCGATGACACAGCTTCGTCGCTCATCGTGCGCTGGACAGGTCCTCCGCCGCCCCTGCAAGTTCAAGTCGCACTTCCGCCTCCCCCTCCGCCCCCATCGACATCGACCCGCGTTGTGGCGCCGCCGGCTCCGGACACGAAGCAAGCTGAGTCGGACAGGACGCCGCCGGCCCCCGGCACGGAGGCCGCCAAAGCTCCATCGGAAAAGACACCGCCATTGCCGCCTGCCGCAATAGCGCCTTTCGCCGGCATTTCAGGCCAATGGAACAGCAACATCGGCGCCGCCTATGAGATCCAGCAGAGCGGGGAACAGTTTACCTGGTCCGCGCCGAGTCTCAACCAGTCGGGCGCCGGGACAATCTCCGGGATTGATGTCACCATGAGCGGCGCCGGGTGGACGGTGAAGGGGACGGTCACGGAAACGGACGCCTCGGGGCAGCCAACCAAGATTGTCGGCGAGAACGGCGTCATCCTTTTCCGGACAGCGGCGGGTCCTGCAGTTCCGGCACCGCCTCCGGCTCAGCAGCCCGTGCCTCCAGCTCCACCAACGCCTCCCATCGCAGTCAACCCCCTCTCCGGCCAATGGAACAGCAATATCGGCGCCATCTATGAGATCCAGCAGAGCGGAAAAAACTTCACCTGGTCCGCGCCGAGTCTCAACCAATCGGGCACCGGGACAATCTCCGGGATTGATGTCACCATGAGCGGACCCGGGTGGACGGTGAAGGGGACGATCACAGAAACTGACGCATCGGGAAGGCCGACCAAGATTGTCGGAGAGAACGGCGTCATCCTTTTCCGGTCCGCAACCGGGAAGGATTAGAGAGAGCGAATTTTTCGGCCGACTGACGAAGTATCTCAAGTAGGTCACCCTCCAAAACCAGAGCCCGATTTGCCTAAGCGGGATAGAGGAAGGAGAAAAGATATGCCCAACCCCCGAAAAAAGACATTTGAAAAGTCAGTGGGAAGGGCTCCAATGTTGGAGTGGCTGTATTCGAGGACGCCAGTTATGGCGGCGCATATGCCTTTTTCGAAATTTCCGCGTCAGCCAACAAGGTGCCAACAGATTATTACTTTGAAGCTTTAGATAATAGGATCTCATCGCTCATCATTTTTCCCAAGCAGACGAAGGGACCTCTGGGTGTCTCTCTTGGTGGCCCAGCTATCTTAATTTTGACCGGTGGCGTCGACCTTAGGTTTTTCCCCCTTCCAGAGATGATGAACCAGACATCGGTAAAATACCCGGTGCTCGGCCCTGAATGGGACAACTCATTCGATTTTGGCCAGATCAGCCCTGAGCCGAAATCATCTGACTTAGGCGGATACGTTGAATTATCGCTGTATGAGGAGGCCAATTTCGGGGGGAAAAGCATTGCCCTGCCGTGGAAGGCCGCAGCGGATTTATACCCGCTATTTCCCCAGGAAACCCGAATCAAGGCCGGAAAGCGTCAACCCGAATTGACGCTTGAGGAAGAGAATGGAAATGCTCCCACCGTGCCCTTTTAGATAATAATCAGCGCCCAAATTCTTCGAGTGCCCTGGCTGCATCGGGGAAGTCAGAGAGGATTTGCCTATCCGTTGTCACCAGGGGAACATTGAGTTCCCGGGCCAAGGCCACGAACTCACAGTCGTAAGCGGAACAGCGGCTCTGGGCAGCCAATCTCAACACATCCAGAGAGCTGACCGTCTGGCGACCGGCTCTATTTGACGACCAGCCGAGTGAAAGGAAAGACGTAGGCCTGCAGGGTTACCATCAGTCCGACCAGCGCGGCCAAGGCCAGGCTGTGGAAAAAAACGTAGCGGAGGATCTCGCCTTCGTGCCCGTACCACCGCGTAGCGGTGCTGGCCACGACGATGCTCTGGGCGTCGATCATCTTACCCATCACCCCGCCGCAGCTGTTGGCCGAGGCCATGAGCGTGGGGCTGAGGCCGATCTGCTCGGCCGAGATCCGCTGCAGGCTGCCGAAGAGGACGTTGGAGGAGGTGTCCGAGCCCGTAAGCGCGACCCCCAGCCAGCCCAGGAGGGTGCCGAAAAACGGATAGAGCACCCCCGTCCGGGCGAACATCAGTCCCATGGCCGCATCGAGTCCGGAATAGCGGGTGATGAATCCCAGAGAAAGCATCGCGGATACGGTGAGGAGCGAAAACCGGACGCGCCGCAACGTCGCCCACCAAGCTCGCGCGATCTCGCCAAGCCGGCATCCCATGACGAAAGCCGAGAGGAGGGCGGCGACCAGGATCCCCGTTCCGGTAAAGGACAGCCAGTTGAAGCTGAAAACGGCGGCTTCCGCCGTCGGGGTGGCCACGACCGGAGGCATCCGCTCGATGAGCTGATGGACGAGAGGCACGGATACCCTGAACGAGGAAAGCCCGTCCAGGAATACCTTGACCTGAGGTATGCCCCAAATAAAGACGACGACACTGAGTATGGCCCACGGCGTCCAGGCCCGGATGACCTCGGCCCGGCTGAAGCGGTGAGCGGACCGGGCGGGAGCGCCGGCCTCATGTCCGTTCAGTCCCCATATCCGCTTAGGATGCCAGATGAGCAAGAAAACGACGAGCCCGAGGATCGAGGTGACGGCGGCGATGATGTCCACAAGCCAGGGACCGTGAAGGTTGGAGACAAGGAATTGGGGGACGGCGAAGCAGATTCCCGCGACAAGAAGCGCGGGCCAGATCTCGAGCATCCCGCCGAACCCCGCGTATGCCCAAACGAGCCAGAACGGGACGATGACTGAGAAGAAGGGCAGGATGCGCCCGGCCTGAGCGCTCAGGTCGTAAAGTGAGAGGCCGGTCACCCCTTGAAGGGCGATGATGGGCGTCCCCAGCGCTCCAAAGGCCACGGGGGCGGTGTTGGCGATGAGCGAAAGGCCCGAGGCGGCAAGAGGAGTGAATCCAAGGCCGATAAGGATGGCCGCGGTCACCGCGACCGGCGTGCCGAACCCGGCCGCGCCTTCGAAGAAGGCCCCAAAACAGAAGGCGATGAGCAGAAGCTGCAGCCGGCTGTCGCGGGTGATCCCCGTCAGGCTTTCCTGAAGGACTTTGAAATGACCTCTGTCGTTGGCCAGGGTGTAAAGGAAGATGACGTTGAGGATGATCCAGCCGATAGGGAACAGTCCGTAGGCCGCGCCGAAGATGGTGACCGCGCCCGCCTTGTCCGCCGGCATTCTAAAAACACCGACGGCGATGACCAGTGCGGCCGCCAGGCCGAAGAGAGCGGCCCGATGAGCTTTAAGTTTTAGAAAGGCGAGCGTCCCGAGGAGGACGATGATCGGTATACCTGCGACGAGGGCCGAGAGGAGCCAGCTGCCCAGGGGATCATAAGCCTGCTGCCAGGACATTTCCCCCGCTTATACCACACCGAATAAGGACGGT
>Ga0105106_10004208_pt1 | contig 10269 bp, 5 predicted proteins | sample PPLLaktember2015_5_FD_79109 | JGI IMG/M metagenome (GOLD analysis project Ga0105106, IMG submission 79109) | Freshwater sediment microbial communities from Prairie Pothole Lake near Jamestown, North Dakota, USA - PPLs Lake P8 Core (1) Depth... | ecosystem: Environmental > Aquatic > Freshwater >... | reverse complement strand
TTCTTCTGCGGGTACCATCATGCCTTCGTGGTCTTAACACGGACCTTTTCGTCCCCGCCGAAAGAGCTTTACAACCCGAAGGCCTTCTTCACTCACGCGCCATGGATGGATCAGGCTTGCGCCCATTGTCCAAAATTCCCCACTGCTGCCTCCCGTAGGAGTCTGGACCGTGTCTCAGTTCCAGTGTGGCTGGCCGTCCTCTCAGACCAGCTACGGATCGTCGCCTTGGTGGGCTTTTACCCCGCCAACTAGCTAATCCGACATCGGCCGCTCCAATAGTGAGAGGTCTTGCGATCCCCCTCTTTCACCCGTAGGTCGTATGCGGTATTAGCCTCTCTTTCGAGAGGTTATCCCCCGCTACTGGACACGTTCCGATGTATTACTCACCCGTTCGCCACTCTACTCGCAGGGGTTGCCCCCTACTTTCGCGTTCGACTTGCATGTGTAAGGCATGCCGCCAGCGTTCAATCTGAGCCAGGATCAAACTCTTCAGTTTAATCACTGCAAAGTATCACTCGCTTGACGTATTACTGTCAGTGCGAGCACTTCATGTTGCTTGAGAACTCCATTAACGCGTGCGGACGAATCCGCCTGCGCAAATGGCACCCTCAAGACCAAGTGCCCACACCTATCGGCTGTATATTGTTAAAGAGCGACCCAGGTCATGCGATCTGGGGGGAGCCCGGAGGCTCAAGAACTTCGTGCTTGCTGCTGCGTGCTCGGTTGGTAGCGGGGATAGGATTTGAACCTATGACCTTCGGGTTATGAGCCCGACGAGCTGCCAGACTGCTCCACCCCGCGCCCGATCGACCAAGACCGAAATTATAGCGATTTTTTCGCTGCGGCGTCAAGCACTTCCGGGAAGTTTTTGATGCCGCTCCTGACCCGCACGGACCGGTCCCTAGGGGCCTGCCAGGTGCTTGGAGAGGGCGAATCGATCAGCTATCTAAAAAAGAGCGCTCTTGCCTGCTGCCTCCGCGTTTCCAAGGCAGCGCGCGATGTTATACGACTAACCGCCCCGCGCAAAGTTCCTTTTTTGCGTGCGCGTTGGACTGCGCATCGGCGCGACTCGAACCGCGGAGCGCGGATTGTATACGAGTCGCGATCAATGCCCAACCACCGGAGCAACTTTCGGCTTTCTCTGAATGAGCCGGGCCATGCGCTCCATGCTCACGTAGAAAGTCGGGGTGACGTAGAGCGTGAGCAGTTGCGAAAAAACGAGACCGCCAACGACGGCAATACCGAGCGGCTGGCGCATCTCCGACCCCGTGCCGCTGCCCAACGCGAGCGGCAGCGTCGCAAAAATCGCAGCCATCGTGGTCATCATGATCGGGCGGAAACGAATGACCGATGCCTGCACGATTGCCTCGGCCGGCGTCAGGTTCTGTTCGCGCTGCAACTGCAAAGCGAAGTCGACCATCATGATGCCGTTCTTCTTAACCAACCCGACGAGCAGGATGATGCCCACGAAGCTGAACACGTTCAGCTCCATGCCGAAAAGCCACAACATGAGCAAGGCACCGAAGCCGGCGAAAGGGAGCGCCGTAAGAATCGTGACCGGGTGACCATAGTGCTCGTAAAGGATCGCAAGCACCATGTAGATCACCAATATCGTGATCACCAGCAGCACGGGCAGCGTGCGAAATGCATCCTCGAACGCCTTGGCGCTTCCGGCCATGGTCGCGGATACCCCGCTCGGCAATTCCGTGGCCGCCAATTGCCCCAGACGCGAAACCGCGTCGCCGATCGAAACGCCCGGCGCGAGGTTGAATGACAAGACCACCGAAGTCAGTTGGCCGTAATGGCTCACCGATACCGGTCCGACGCCCATTTTGATGTCCGCCACCGCATAGATCGGAACCATGCGTCCCGTGTTGGACTGAACATAGAGTGACCGCAGCGCGTTGATGTCGCGCTGGAATCGCGGCTCGAGCTCGAGCAGGACGAGATACTGGTCCGTCGCACCATAAAGCGTGCTGATCTGACGCCCGCCATACGCGTTGTAAAGAGTCGATTCGATCTGCTGTGGCGACACGCCCAGGGCCGCCGCTCTATCGCGCAATATCGTGATCTGTATCTCGGGATTTCTGAGCTCGAGATTGGTGCTCACGTCGCGCAGAAAATCCGATCCGCGCAGAGTCGATTCGAACTCCTGCGCTTCGCTGTACAGCGTTTTCAGATCCGAGCCTTGAAGGACCATCTGGTAATCGGCGTTGCCGGCCAATCCACCGATGTTGATAGACGGTGGATTGTTCATGAAAAGACGCAGGCCTTGCTGGCCCCCCGCGAACGGCCGCCTCACCTCCTGAATCACCTGATCGGCGTTCAACGTGCGCTCGTCGCGCGGTCTGAGGCGCACGATCAGGCGGCCGATGTTGTCTCCGATCTGGCCACCGAATCCCTGTCCGGCGGTGGACATGACAGCTTCGACGTCAGGGTGCTTGCGTACGATCTCCGCAGCTCTCAGTTGCCGCCGTTCCAGCTCCGAGAACGTCACGCCTTCCGGAGCGCGCGTATTGCCGAAGATGACGCCCGTGTCCTGGCGCGGAATGAAGCCCTGTGGAACGTGCTTGTATATGACGCCTGTCAGGATCAGGAAGACGAGTGAGCCGACGAGCATCACGCCGCTGTGCCTCACGCTCCAGCGCAGCGTCTTCTCGTAGACATCTCGTGTCGAATCGAACATCCATTCGAAGAACTGATAAGTGCGCCCGTGCTCGTGCGTCGGTTTGAGCATGAGGCTGCACATCATGGGCGTCATCGAAAGCGCGATCGTCCCCGATATCAGAACCGCCACCCCCAGCGTGACCGCGAACTCGCGGAACAACCGCCCGAGCAGGCCTTCCATGAAAAGGATGGGAATGAAGACCGCGGAAAGCGATATCGTCATGGAGAGCACGGTGAACGCGATCTCCCTGGATCCGTCGAGGGCGGCCTGCACCCGGTCCTTGCCCATCTCCATGTGCCGCGTAATGTTCTCGAGCACCACGATGGCGTCGTCGACCACGAAACCGACCGCCAGGATGATCGCCATCAGGGACAGATTGTTGAGGCTGAATCCGAGCAGGTACATCGCGGCAAACGTGCCAATCACGGAGGTCGGCAGGATCAGCGCCGTTATCAGGGTCGAGGTGGCGTTGCGCAGGAACACCAGTATGACCAGGATCACCAGCGCCATCGAAAGCAGCAGATGGAATTCCACCTCATGGATTGACGACTTTATGAACTCGGAGCGATCGTTGACGACGTTGATCTTCACGCCGGGGGGCGCCTCGCGCTCGATCTCAGGCAGTAGCGCTCTCACCCTCGCAACAACGTCGACGGTGTTGGCTCCCGGTTGCCGGTAGACGCCGAGTCCTATGTTGCGCTCGCCGTCGAGCCAGCTCTTGACGCGCGCGTTCTCGATCCCGTCTTCGGCGCGGCCGATATCCGAAAGCCGAACCGGCATGCCGTTTTCGTAGGCGACGACCAGATTGTTGAAGCTGCTGGCGCGGTCGAGATTGCCCGAAGACTTAACGGTGAAGTTGCGCGCCGTGCCGTGGAGCACGCCCGAAGGCAGATTGCTGTTCGCGTTCTGGATCGCGCTCACGACCTTGTCCAGGCCGAGCCCGCGCTTGGAAAGCGCCTCGGGATTGAGATAGACGCGCACTGCGTATTTCTGTGCGCCGAATACGAGCACCTGCGCCACGCCGTTCAGCGTCGACAGGCGCTGCGCGATGCGCGTGTCAGCGTATTCGTGCAGCTGTTGTAGCGGCAGATGTTTCGCGCTGACCGCGAGGAAGATGATCGTGAAGTCGGCCGGGTTCACCTTGCGCAGCGTCGGCGGCTCTACCCCTTCCGGCAGACGCCGCATGGCCTGCGAGATCGCCGTCTGGACGTCCTGCGCGGCGGAATCGATGTCGCGCTCGAGGCTGAATTGCAGGGTGATGCGCGTTCTTCCGGCGGTGTTCACCGAGTTCATGGTGTCCACGCCCGGAATCTGGCTGAACTGGCGCTCGAGCGGCGTCGCGACGGTGGAGGCCATCACTTCGGGGTTCGCGCCGCGCAACTCGGCTTCCACCCGCACGGTCGGGAAATCGACGTTCGGGAGCTCGTTCACCGGCAAGGTGCGGAAAGCGATCACCCCGAAAATGAAGATGGCCGCGACCAGTACCGATGTCGCGACCGGCCGCTCGATGAAGATTTTCGATAGGTTCATGTGGCCCCGCTCTCAGCCTTGACTATCAGCCCGCGTCCCCGGACGGCTTGCCCTTCGCGCCACCCTTGCCCTTGCCCTTCCGTGGCTCTCCGCCGGGCCCGTCCTCAGCGCCGCGGACCCGAACAGTCCCACCGGGCTGCAGGGCCTGCGGAATCTCCGTGATCACGCGGTCGCCGGCCTTCAGTCCGGAGGCGATCACCACCTCTTCTCCGATCTGCCGCGATATCTTGATAGGCCGCACCTGCACTTTGCTTTCGGCGTCGACCAGGTAGACGAAACTGCCCTGCTGGCCCGGCTGCACTGCCACCTCGGGCACCACGATCGCCTCCGGCTCTATCGTAAGCATGATGCGCACGTTGACGAACTGCCCGGGCCAGATGATCTCCTTCGGATTGGAAACGCGCGTCTTCAGCACCACGGTTCCAGTCTGTGGCGTCACCGTGTTGTCGATGAAGACGAGCTTGCCCTCGGCGGCGGCCGGCCCTCCCCGGTCGGGCATGATCTCGACGCGCACACTACCTTCGGTTCGGTAGCGCCTGATCTCCTCCAGCTGACGCTCGGGGATGCTGAAAGTCACCAGAATGGGATCCATGCTGTTGATCGTGACGAGCGGCGCCCCGCCGCCCGCGGCCTGGACGAGATTGCCCGATTTCACGGCGAGAGCGCCGGTGCGGCCGGAAATCGGCGCTCGTATGCGTGTGTATTCGAGCTGGATTCGCGTCTGTTCCGCTGCAGCCTGGTCCGCCTGCAGCGTGGCTTCCAGCGACTTCGCGGATGTCACCGCGACATCGTATTCCTGACGCGTGATGAACTCGCGCTTGAGCAGCGGCTCGAGACGCTCCTGTTGCGCGCGGGCGTTTTCGAGCTGCGCCGTGTCGCGCGCAAGCTGCGCGAGCGCCTGGTCGTACTGCGCCTTGAAAGTCCGCGGGTCGATCTGAAAGAGCAACTGGCCGGCCTTCACCATGTCGCCTTCCTTGAACTGCACCGACTGGAGCACGCCGCTCACCTGCGCGCGCACCTGCACGCTGTGCTCGGGCTCGACGGTGCCGACCGCCTCGACGAGGACCGGCATCGGCTTTGCGACCACTTGCGTGGCCTTGACGAAGAGCGGCCCACCGGCGCCTTTGCCTTTTCCCTTGCCTTTGCCTTTTCCCGTCGCTTGCTCACCGGCGGGAGCACCGGCCGGCTTGCTCCAGTACCAGTATCCGCCCGCGCCTACGGCTCCGATTACGAGAAACACCAGCGCCATCGTCAAACGTTTCATTTGTTAGTGCCCGAAGCGATGGCGTCCTGGAAACCCGTCGAAAACGTGAGCCGCGCGAGCGCGGTATACCAGTCGAGGTACGACTGGATGCGTTGCACTCGCGCATTCGACTCGTCCTGTTGCGCCGTGATGAGGTCGAGTAAGCTGCCGAAGCCGGCCCGATAGCGGGCAAGCGTCGCCTGGGCAGTTTGCTCGGCGGATTTTACCTGCGACTCGGTCGTCCCCACGCCCGTCGCCGCGGTCTGCACATCATAGTACGCCTGCCAAACATCGAGCTCGGTCTGACGGAACAGCGAGTCGCGCGCTGCGACGGCCTGTTCGGCCTGCGCGTGCGCGAGTTGCGCGCCATAGCGATCGCGAAAGCCGTTGAAAATCGGTATGCGCAAGTTGAGGCCGATGCTGAAGTTATTCGCCGCGGCCCTATCGTCGGTAAAAAACGTGCGCCCGCCGGCTCCGACGAGCTCGAGCGTGGGCAGTCCTGCTTTGCCCGCGGCGTCGGCGCTCGCTCGCGCGGCGCGCGCCTGCGCTTCCGCTGCCACGAGATCGGGGCGCGTGGAGCGCGCGCGCTGCAGCAGATCGGCGACCGAAGCTTTCATCGCCTGCACCTGCGGCAAGTCGGTGAACGTCTGCACGTGCAGCGACTTGTCGACCGGCAGGCCGACAGCGCCGGCGAGTTGCCCGCGCGCCTTCTCGAGCTCCCCGCGGCTGCGCGTGAGATTGAGCTCGGCCTGCGCGACCTGGGTCTCTGCACGATAGACATCGGCGACCGTCGCCAGCCCCGACTCGCGCCGGCGCTGAACGGCGTCGAGCGACGTGCGCAGGTTCTTGAGGCTGAGTTCGTTCACCCGCACCAGAAGATCGAGGCCCATCAAGCGGTAGTAAGCCTGCTCGACCTGGAACACGATGTCCTGCAGGACCCGATTCTGATTGAGATTCGCGGCAAGGAGACGGAACTCGGCGGCTTCGATCTGATCGCCGCGGGCGAAGTCGAGCAGCACGTAGCTCAGCGAGACCGAAGGCCCGTATCGATTCTGCGAGGGAGACGCGGTACCCGTGGTCGCGGACACCGGGCGCACACGCGATGCGGCGACGAGCCCCGTCACCTGCGGCAGCATGTCGGCCTGCTCCACGCCCACGCCAGCGGCAGCAGCACGCGCGGCGAACCACGCCTGGCGTGCTCGGGGATTGTTGCGCAGCGCGTATTCGGTGAGCCCCGCCAAAGTGAGCGGCGCGCTGCGCGCGGGCTCCGGTGTCACTGCGGGAGCCGGCACCGGCGGCAGCGGCCCCCGCGGCTCCCACTTGATTTCAGGCGCGGGCGACACGTTATCCTGTGTCTTGAACGGGTCGCTCCCCCAAAACTGCTGGCACCACACGCTCGGTACGCATGCAAACAGGCCCAGCGCGACGCATCCGGGCCGCAACCACCCGAGTCTCTGCATAGTTATTCAGTGCTGTGGACGAACCGGATTAGGCTGTTGATAAGCCAAAAGAATTCATCATAGCATCAAATTTTCCGCGAAATGGACCACGAACCCATGATCAACCGACCCCCCGCATCAGGCCACGCCCAGGTATTTCTGCCGGACGCTGCCCGCCCCGTATCCGACGAGCCTTATTACGAAGCCGTGGGCGAGGAGATCGCCCTTTTCCAGGCGGCCTACGAGGACCGGATTCCGGTGCTCCTCAAAGGGCCTACCGGGTGCGGCAAGACTCGCTTCGTCGAATACATGGCGTGGCGTCTGCGGCGGCCGCTCGTGACGGTCTCGTGTCACGACGACCTCACCGCGTCCGACCTCGTGGGCCGCTACCTCATCACCAACGCGCAGACGGTCTGGGTCGACGGCCCGCTCGCCCGCGCGGTCCGCGCCGGGGCCATCTGCTATCTGGACGAGATCGTCGAGGCCCGCAGGGACACCACTGTCGTGATCCACCCGCTGGCGGACGACCGGCGCATGCTGCCCATAGAAAAACGCGGCGAGCTTCTGGAAGCGCCGCCGGAGTTCATGCTGGTCCTCTCCTACAACCCCGGCTATCAGAGCGTGCTGAAGGAGCTCAAGGAAAGCACCCGGCAGCGCTTCGTCGCCATCGAGTTCCGTTATCCCGACGTCGAGGTCGAGCGCAGGATCGTGGTCGCCGAGAGCGGCCTCGACGAGGAGAATACAGAGAAGCTGGTGCGGCTCGCGCACTTGACTCGCAACCTGAAAGGCAGCGGACTCGACGAAGGCGCATCGACGCGGCTGCTCGTTCACGCCGCCAAGCTCATGCGCCGGGGTATTGCGCCCCGCACCGCGTGCGCAGGCGCGATCGCGCAGGCGTTGACCGACGATCCCGACATGCTGCGTGCAGTGAACGAGCTTGCCTCTTCCCTCTTCTGAGCGTCCGGCGCCCGCCGCGGGCGAGCGCTACGCCGCGCATCAACTCGAATCGCAGCTCGGTCGACTGCTCGAAGCGGTGCTCTCGCTGCGCCGTACAGTCACCGATATCGCCGAATCCGCGGCGATGCTCGACCGCGACGGACAAGCCTTCGTTCTGCATTGGACCGGGGTCATCGCACGCACCAACGTGGAGCTCGCTTTCCAGTTCGCGACCGCAGCGCCCGGCACACTGGCGCGCATCGATAGGTCGCAGACGGAGGCGTGGGTCATCCATGCGATCGACGCCTATGACCGTGATGGCCTGCAAAGCGGTACCGAAGCGCTGCGGGAGACGGCGCCGTTCGAGCATGCGGCGGCTGCCGTGGAGTTCGATGCGGTCGCCAGGGTGCTGCAGCTTTTCGTGCAGGGTCTTTCCGGAAGACCGCTCCCCCTGGAGACTGCACGTGAGGCGTACACCGATACCGACACGATTTTTCTGCCGAACCGCATTTCACGCGGCGCGACGTGCGAGGAAAACTTCTTGCACTACAAGGCGACTGTGGCGCTGCTCTGGGCCCAGACGCGCCACGGCACCTACAGCGCCGACCTCGAGAAGGCGTGCAACGCGTACCCCGACCCACGCCACGCACTGCACACGCTGAATGCGCTGGAGGCGATACGTCTCGAGGCGCATATCGAGCGCGAGCTTCCCGGACTCGCGCGTGCAACCGCCGCGCTGCGCGGGGAAGAACCGATCGACGAGCGTTGCGTGCCGCTGCTCGCTCCTTCGGCGACGGTCGAGGACAGCATCAGGCTCATCGGTGAGTTCTATGCGTGCGCCTCACCACCCCACGATGCGTATGCGAGCGTGCTTCAGCCCGGGCGCGCCGCCGCGGTGCGCGAGCGGCGAATCGCACGCGAAAAGAAGGCGATTCGCGACGCGCTCGCACGCCTGCGTGAAGAAATGGGCGGCGACGAAGCGGGCGCGTTCACTATCGAGGAAGCCGGCGCGCGAGAGCTTTCCGCAGCCGGCGAGTATGTGCTCGAGCTCGGAGGCGTACCGGTCAGCCCGCCGGCCGAGCTTGCGCGTTTGATCGATTCGGTCGTGCAGGATCTGGGCCAAATACCGGAGGATTACCTCGCGATCGCGGGCGATGCTCAGCCGTGGTACGCATCCCGCGCGAACCGCGATGCGCTCGAGTCGGGGAACGAAGACCAAGGGGGGACGCAGGCATACCGCTACGACGAATGGGACCACGCGCGCGGCCACTATCGAAGGGGCTGGTGCATGCTGCGCGAAACCGACGTTCAGCCCGGAGACGACGAATTCGTCAAGCGTGTCTACGCGAAGCACGCCTCGAACATCGCCCGGCTCAAGCGCACTTTCGAGCTCGTGCGCGGCGAGGAGCGCCTGCTCAAGCGCCAGCCCGAAGGCGACGGCATCGATCTCGACGCGCTGGTCGAAGGCTATTGCGACATGAATGCCGGCACCGAGCTCCCGCCGCTCCTCTTCACGCGCCGCAGGAAGATCGAGCGCGATCTCGCGGTCATGTTCATGGTCGACATGAGCGGCTCGACCAAAGGCTGGATCAACGAAGCCGAGCGCGAGGCGCTGGTCATGCTGTGCGAAGCGCTGGAAGCGCTCGGCGACCGCTACGCGATTTACGGTTTCTCCGGGATCACGCGCCGCCGCTGCGAGGTTTTCAGGGTCAAGCGCTTCGACGAGCCCTACGGTGCGCTAGTACGCTCACGCATCGCCGGCATCGAGCCGCAGGACTACACGCGCATGGGCGCGGCGATCCGGCACCTCACCATGCGGCTCGACGAGGTGGAGGCGCGCACGAAGCTCCTCGTTACGCTCTCCGACGGCAAGCCCGAGGACTACAGTGACAACTATCGCGGAGAGTACGGGATCGAGGATACGCGCCAGGCGCTGCTGGAAGCGCACAAGCTCGGAATCCGGCCTTTCTGCATCACGATCGACCACGAAGCACGCGATTACCTGCCGCACATGTACGGGGCGGTGAACTGGACGCTGGTGAACGATGCCGATCAGCTGCCGGAGAAAGTCGCCGAAATCTACCGGCGGTTGAGCGCTTGAGCCGCCGTCAATAATCCGCGCGTACTGCCGTTATTTCCTTGGAGCGAGCCCGGTTAGTGCCATGCAGGGTGTGACTTCCGTCATGGCACGCGGCAAAAAAGCCTGGAGCGCTGCGCCTGACCCTTAGAATTTACCGTAGGTTTCGACCGTAAGGGGCGCGCCTGCCGTGCTTCCCCGGCGGCCTGCCCCGGTATGGTTCGCTTGGACCGAGGAATTCGACCATGAAGTTGAACGAGCTGGCACCTGAAGGCTGCGCGATCGCGGCCGAGCTTGGCGAGCGGCGCCCATTGGCTGCCCGGCGTCCGCGATTGGGCGAAATCCTGCTCGCTGCCGGCGAGATCTCGGAAAGCCA
>Ga0105106_10004207_pt1 | contig 10271 bp, 7 predicted proteins | sample PPLLaktember2015_5_FD_79109 | JGI IMG/M metagenome (GOLD analysis project Ga0105106, IMG submission 79109) | Freshwater sediment microbial communities from Prairie Pothole Lake near Jamestown, North Dakota, USA - PPLs Lake P8 Core (1) Depth... | ecosystem: Environmental > Aquatic > Freshwater >... | reverse complement strand
TCAACGGGGAAGGCCTCGCCGGTCGCGCCCTCGATCCAGCGCGCGACGGCGTAGCCGTGCATGGGGCCGCGCGTCAGCGTCTTCAGGATCAACGTCTCCAGGGTGCCGTGCAGGTAGTCCACCGGGCTGCGGCTCATCCGTAATACCTCGATTGTCTATGTATAGATAAACATAGCTCGAGGCGCAAGAGCCGCGGGACAGATGATGGGGACGAGTGCCCGGGGACAGCGGGCGAGCAGTGCGCGGACTACTTCCCTGGATTCTCGAGCGTCAGCTGTCGCACCCACACGCCGCGCGCCGTCTCCCGCGCATCGGGCAGCGGCACGGCGAACTCGTTGCTCAGCCGTTCGCCCGCCGGGCGAGCGGGCGCCTTGGCCAGCCCGCCCACGCCGCGCAGTGCCGACGCGAGCTCGTCCGGCACCCGCTGAGCCGTTGGCGCGCCGGCCGTCGGCCGCGGAAGACCCGCGAACATGCGCTCGAACGCGGGTGACACCGGTTGGGGGCTGACGAAGACCAGGAAGTGTTCGCGACCGCCCGCGCTCGAGACCACCCAGGTGATGCGCTCGCCGTTCACGACGCCGGGGATCTCGTGGCGCTCGCCGGGCGGGACGGGGTTGGTCAGGTGCTGGCCCGGCAACGGGAACAACAGGTACGACTCGCCCTGGTCGTCCTCGTTCACTACATAGACGTACGAGGGTACGGAGGTTTGAATCTGCAGCGAGAGCTGATCGCCGGGCGCGACCCGCGTACCCGGCTGCAGCCGCACGGCGTTGCCACTCTGCTGGCGATAGAAGGCGGCTTCCACGTCGTAGCTGCCCGCCGGGACCGGCGCAGGCGGCGTCACGACGCCAGCGTTACCGGCGCCGGGCGAGGTGACGGTGGTGTCGGGCCGCGAGCGCCAGGTCTGGTATCCCACCCCCATCAGCGCGATGGCGACGACGGCGGCCAGCGGGAGCGGCCAGCGCGGCGTGGGTGTCGGCACCGGAACTGGATCGTCCTCCCGGCTCGCGCGGTTCAGCGCGGCCTCGAGCTCGCCCACGGTCTGGTAGCGATCCTCGGGCCTCTCGGCCGTCGCCCGTTCCACCACGTGGATGAACGATTCGGGCAGGTCGGGCCGCAGGTCGCGGAGGAGTCGCCTCGCCCGGGCTTCGTGCTTCCCCTCGATCTCGTCGGGGGTGTGGCCGTCCACCGGATAGGTGCCGGTGGCGAGGTAGAAGAGCAGGACGCCAAGGCTGTAGATGTCCGACGCCTTCGAGCGGGGCTCGCCGTCCAGCACCTCAGGCGCGAGGTAGATGGGCGTGCCCGCAGTGCGGCGGCGCAACCGCCTGGCCCCGGACTTCTGGTCATACCCGGCGCCGAAGTCCATCAGCACCGCGCGCCCCCCCGTGGCCCGCATCACGTTGTTGGCCTTGATGTCGCCGTGCAGCAGCCGCGCCCCGTGCACCGCCGCGACGGCCCGGCACAGATCCACGCCGATCAGCATCGTCTCACTGGCGCTGAACGGGCCGTTGGTGCGCACCAGCCAGTGGAGCGTCCGGCCGCGAACCAGCTCCATCGAGATGCCGACCTCCTGGCCGATCTGCTCGGCCCAGTAGACGCGGACGACGTTCGGATGGTTGATCTGGGCCAGCAGGCGCGCCTCGTTGAGCGCGCGCGCGGCGTCCACCTCCTCGCCGGTCGCGCCTGCGCGAATCACTTTCAGCGCGACCTCGACACCCAGGTTGTGGTCGAGCGCGCTGTAGACGGTGCCGTAGGACCCGTGGCCGATTTCGCCGGTAATGCGGAAGGGGCCCCAGGCATCGGGGATGGGACTGCTGGCCTGGCACACGCCCTCGAGCGCGCGCAGCTCGTCGAGAATGGTCGTGGTCTCGGGGTCGGTGTCGGCCGGCAGGGCGTCCCAGTCCACGCGCTCGCCCTTCGCGATGGTGGAGGCCACCGACAGCAGGCGCGGATCGTCAGCGTGTGGATGTGCGGTCATGAGCCATCTCCTCAGCCAGCCGCATCAGGGCGCGGCTCACGGCCATGTGTGCGGCGGCGGCGCTGGGCTTGCCGAGCGCCGTGGCCACCTCCGCGTGTGACAACCCCATCTCGACGCGGGCGATGATGGCCTCGCGGTCCTCGGGGCGCAGCCGCTCCATGGCGGACTCATAACGGGCGAACGTCTCGTGGCCCATGGCCTCTTCAAGGGGCGAGGGCGCGTCGGCGGCCACTTCGGTGTCGAGCGAATCGGTGGGGCCGCGTCGCTTGTACTTCCGCGCGAGGTCGCGGACCGAATTCCAGAGGGTGGTCCAGACGTAGTCGCGGAAGGCCCCGGGGTGGCGGGGCTCGAAGCTCTGCAGGTGCTGGAACACCTTGACGAGGGTTTCCTGCGCCAGGTCCTGGGTATCGAGGGCGCCGCGGGCGGCGACGGGCAGGCGTCCGTGCGCCCACCGGCGCAGACGGGTCTCGTAGCGGGCGAACAGCTCGTCGACGGCGTCCTGGTCACCGGTCCTGGCCTTGATGACCAGATCCAGCGTGGGGGTGGCGTCGACCGGGTCGACCGGGGGGCGAAGGCGAGCGGGGTCGGCTGGGTCCGTCAAGGGAAAGCCGAGCGCGAGGGTCGCGGTGCTCATCATACGCCTACTAGTGAGAAACGCTTGAGGTGTGGCCGTCGAACAGGGAGAGTGTTCGAAATGGGGGGCGGCGGCGTTGATTACTGATGAGACGGCATGAACATGCCGTTTGAGGCCGGCGGCCGGCTGGGCTAGACTACGCACCCTTCGCTCTCGCGTCGATCTCGTCGTCGCTTCGCCGTCATCGTCCGCATTCGTCGTTCGTTTCCGGGCCGGCCATTGTCGTTCGACCGGTTCGAGCAGGTCACTTGCGAGCAACGCCCGTCATGGGCCTCGGGGGTGAGATCGTGGCGAATGGAAGCAGCACGTCCCCGGCGACCAGCACGTCAGGAGCCACGACCAAACCCATGTGGACCGTCATGGTCTACATGGGCGCCGATGGCGTCGAAGGGAACAAGGAGCTGGCCGAAGAGGCCAGGGCCGACATCAAGGAGATGCAGGGCGTCACGCCCAGTGACAATCTCAACATCCTGGTGGAGTTGCACGGGGCGGGTGTGCCGAAGCGACACTACATCGTAGGCAAGGGCACGTGGCAGGAGGAACATGTCGGCGCCTCGAATCCCAGCGATTTCGCGAACGGTATCGCCCTGCTCGACTTCATCGGCTGGGCGTTGAAGAAGGCGAACCACAAGCCAAACGACCCCCACCACTACTCCATGCTCGTGCTCTGGGGGCATGCCTACAGGTTTGCGATCGGCCACACCGAGACGCTGGCAGGGATCGACGCGCTGGACTTCGCCGAGCTGGCGGCCGTGCTTGCGGTGTTCCAGGAGCGGGTGCGGCATCAGTACAGCCTGAAGGAACCGCCGAAGCTGGACATCGTCGCGTTCGATGCCTGCGACCTCGCCACCATCGAGATGGCATGTCAGCTCGCCCCTTACGCCGGGTATCTTCTCTCGTCTCAGATCGGAATCCCGCTTCCGGGGTGGCCTTACGGTCGCGTCCTCGAACGCCTTGCGGAACCCAAAGACAGGCTGATGGGTCCGGCCGAGTTCGGCAGCTGGACCGTGCGGCGCTACTGTGAGTTCTATCGACCCTTCGAGCAGGTGGTGTCGCTGTCTCATCTCGACCTGAGCTACGCGCGGGCACTCTCGCAGTTGACCGACCGCCTGGCGCGGGCGTTGGCCATCGCAATGGACGACGACCCCGACGAGTTGGCGCTGGTGTCGCGCGTCTTCGAGTCCTCGCAGACGGCAGAAGGAGCGCCATTCGTCGATGTCGTCACGCTGTGCCGACTCCTGATGCGCTTCAGCGGCAGCGATCCGGTGAGGGCGGCGGCCAAGGCGCTCGGAGACGCCCTCTTCGGGCCACGCTCGGTGCCGGGTGGCCAGAATGCGGTGGGCGTGCCCAAGAGCCAGACTGGTGAGTGCAAGCCCTTCGTCGTGGAGCACGGGAGCAACTCGAGTGAGGGGGCTGGACTGCACGGCGTCAGCCTGTATGCGCCTCACGTCGCGCCTGGGCACGACTTCGGGGCCGCAAGTCACTTCTACGAGAAGTTCGTCTTCGTGAGAGACACGCTGTGGCGCGATCTGGTGCGTGCGCTTGCCCTTCCGGACCATGTCTGCTGTTGATGCCGGTGTGAATAGGAGACTCCGATGCACCTTGGGGAACCACACAAGAGCCCAGGCAAGGGCGACGAGCCACACAAGTCGGAAAGGAAGGGCGGCGGAGCCGGCGGGGACGGCGCCACCAGTGGCTGCGGCAACGAGGCCGCGCTGAACATCCTGCGAAGCGCCGCAGACCTGTGCGGGCTGCTGGTCGTTGCCGTCGTGTCGCCCATGGGTGGCGGCCGCACCTCCACCTGCACCAATGCTGGCAGCCCGCAACGCCTGGCGCTGTCAGAGGTCCGCCGCAAGGCCGAACTTCGCGATCGGGAAGCGCAGAACGGGCCGGGACCCTCGGCCCCACCGCACGAACACTGAAGTAGCCGGTGAGGTCGTGGCTGCGCAGCGCGCTCGCAGGGGGTCTCATGTGACTCTTCGGCGTGTCCTCTTGTCGCTGTGGGTCGCATGGGCGGCGACATCCTGCGCACCTGCGTCCTGCAGGAGCCAGACCGTCGCCGCCACGGCCGAGGCTATTGGTGCGCTCATCGAGCGGGGCGATTACGTTGCCGCGGAAGCCGATGCACGAGCGCATGTCGAGGCCGTGCGCGAGGCCAGGGGCGAGGATTCGCTCGAAGTCGCGACCGCATCGGACCTGCTCGTACGTGCGCTGGTCGCTAACGGGAAGAGCTCGTCGGCGGAGACCCTCGCCATGGCGACGGACGCTGTCGAGACTAAGGAAGCACGCCTCGGCTCGCAGCATCCCGATCTGGTACCGTCCCTCCAGAACCTGGGCGAGGTTCTCGCTGAGGCGCAGGACACCGATCGCGCGATACAAGTGTTGGAGCGCGCCCTGGCGATTCAGGAGCGTGCCGGCGAGTCCAGCGGGCTGGAACTGGCCAGGATCCTTGACCATCTCGGCCATGCCCTTACGCTGGCGGGCCGTCACGACGACGCCGTGAAGGCGATCGAGCGTGGCCTTCGCCTCAAAGAGGGAACAGGTCAGCAACGGGAGATGGCGAGGAGTCTTGAAGTGCGCGTGCGGGCCCTTCAGGACAAGGGCGACTATCGCGCTGCAAGCGAGCCGCTGTCCCGGGCGCTCGAACTGCGGCGTGGCTCAGACGGTGCTCATCCAGAGTACATCGAGACACTCTCTCTCCTCTCCTATCAGCAATGGTCAGGTGATCGCCTGGAGGAGGCGCGGGACACCGCAGCCGAGGCGGTCGCGTTGGCCGAGCGCGTGCTCAGGCCGGACCACCCGCGACTGGCAGAGGCGCTCAGGCTGCTTGCGAGCGCAAAGTTGGACGTCTGGGAAGTCGAGGATGCTCGCGATCTGATGCGCCGGGCCGTGGCGGTGGCCGAACGCGCCCTTGGTCCAGATCATCCGGATCTGGCCTCGCACCTGACCGACCTGGCCAACGCGACCGACCACCTTGGCCAGCATCAGGAGGCGCGGGGTCTGTACGAACGCGGCCTGGCAATCCTGGAGACCAGATTTGGCGGGGATCATTTCGAGATCGCGACCGTCGTCTACAACCTGGCCCTCCTCGACGCCAGTCTCGGTGAGTACCAACGGGCTCGCCGCGAATATCAACGCGCGATCTCGATCTGGGAGCGTGCGCTCGGGCCGGACCACTCGTTCGTCGCGCAGGCACTGGCTGCCCAGGCGGTTGTCATCCGGGAGCAGGGGAACCTGGAAGAAGCGCTCGCACTCCAGGACCGGGCGCTGGCCATCCGCGAGCGCAACCTCGGACCCCTGCACCGAACGGTGGCCAGGACATTGAGCGCGACCGCCCTCACGTACAGGCGCCTGGGTCGACTGGCCGAGGCCAGGCGCTACTCCGACCGAGCCCTTCGCATCTGGGTGCATGCCGGTTCACCCGACGCAAACGAGCATGCGACGGCGCTCGCGCTATCGGGCGACATCAGTCTCGACCGCGGCGACGTCTCGGCGGCGCGTCGTGCGTACGAGCGGGCGGTAGCAATCGAGGAACGGGTGTTTGGGCGCGCCCACCCCGAATTCGCCCAGGCTAGGATGGGCCTTGCCCGCACGCAGGCACGGGCGGGCGACGGCGTTCAGGCCCTCGAGGGGGCGCGCGATGCAGAGGCAATCGGACGTGAGCACCTGCGGTTGATGCTCCGCTCGCTGCCAGAGCGCGAGGCCCTCAACTACGCGGCCGTCCGACCGCGAGGCCTGGACTTGCTCCTCTCGCTCGTGGGGCTGGAGCCGGACGCTGCGGCGTCGGGCCTTGACGCCCTTATCCGAAGCCGTGCCCTGGTCCTGGACGAGGTGGCGGCTCGTCGAAGGGATGCCGCGACCGCGACCGGCGCGGGCAATGCCGCTCTCGTGAGTAGCCTGACTGCGGCTCAGCAACGGCTGGCGAACCTCGTGGTCCGAGGAGCAGGTTCGATGTCGCCCGCCCGATATGCCCAGATGCTGGAAGCGGCTCGGAACGAGAGCGAGCTGGCGGAGCGACGGCTCGCCGAGGCAAGCGCCGTATTCCGGAGCGAGCGGAGCCAAGCGAAGTGGGGGCTCGAGTCGGTGACGACGTCCCTGTCGCCAGAAACGGCCCTGGTGTCGTTCGTTCGATATCAGCAGCTGCGCATCCGCGGGCGGCCACAGTCGCATCCTTCGAGCAGGAGTGGGCCTCCCGCAGACGAGACGCCGTCCTACCTCGCGTTCGTGCTGCGGGCCGGACGGAAGCCGGAGGCCGTGAAGCTGGGCGCGGCACAGGCCATCGACGGGCTTGTAGCGAAATGGCGAGGCGACATCGCGGTTGAGGCGCTTGGGGCGCGGACGGCCTCAGGGGTCCCCCGCGCTTCGTCTCGTGGATCCGGGGCGGCGCTGCGAGCGAAGGTGTGGGACCCGCTGGCGCCACACCTGGACGGTGCTCACCTGGTGTTAATCGTCCCGGACGGCATGCTCGGGCTCGTGCCCTTCGCCGCCCTGCCGGTCGGTCGCGACTCGTTCATCCTCGAGCAGGCGCCCCCCCTGCACTATCTGTCCGCCGAGCGCGACGTCGCGTCGATGGGCGGCGGCAGCTCGTCTGCCGTCGGGATGCTCGCTGTCGGCGGACCCGCGTTCGACGATGCACCCGGTTCGCCTGCATCATCGAGTCACACGTCTGCTGGAGCCGCCACGCCGCTGTCGGAGCTGCGAAACGCGAGAACGGCGTGCGCGAGCCTCGAGTCCCTTCGATTCCAGCCTCTGGACGGCACTTTACAGGAAGCCCAGGAGGTATCGCGCCTCTGGCCGTCGCCGCTCGGCGCCGCGCGTACGCTTGTCGGGCGCGAGGCGAGCGAACGCGCCTTCAAGCAGGACGCCGGTAGCTACCGCGTGCTGCACCTGGCTACCCACGGCTTCTTCCTCGACGGCTCCTGCCTGCCTGAATCCGCCGGTGCGAGCACACGCGGCGTAGGCGGGCTGTCCAGCACGAAGACCGTCGAGAACCCCTTGCGCCTTTCCGGTCTCGCCCTCGCCGGCGCCAACCGTCGCGCGCTCGCGGGTCCCGACGAAGACGACGGCATCCTCACCGCCGAGGAGGTCGCGTCGCTCGATCTCCATGGCGTAGAGTGGGCCGTGCTCTCCGCCTGCGACACCGGCGTCGGCGAGATCAAGGCCGGCGAAGGCGTGTTCGGCCTCCGCCGCGCTTTTCAGGTGGCCGGGGCGCGCACCGTTGTCATGAGCCTGTGGTCCGTGGACGATCAGGCCACGCGCGCGTGGATGCGCGCGCTCTACGAAGGACGCTTTCAGAAGAAGCTCTCTACCGCCGATGCCGTGCACCAGGCCAGCCTCAGCGTGCTGCGCGACCGACGCGCGCGCGGGCTGAGCACGCATCCGTTCTACTGGGCGGCGTTCGTGGCGGCAGGGGACTGGAGGTAGGCGTGAAAGGGAGAAGTAAAAAGTGAGAAGTGAGAAGTGAAAGGTTCGGAGAACGCCTTGCTGTCGTTCGGCTTCTCACTTCTCACTTCTCACTTCTCACTTCTCACCTTCTTCTTTCAGGCTGCGTACTTTCAGCAGCTTGCTGGCTAGTAGACGAACGCATGTCCCGTGTCCTCCCCGATCGGATACCACGCGGTGATGGGTGGCGGATCCCCGCGGCGATGCTCGCCGAAGGTGACGGCGAGCTCGGGCCGAAGCCCGGCGGGCCGGCTGGCCCGCATCGTCGAGCCCAGGTAGAGCACCTTCGTGCGGCCGCCGTCGCGGACCACTACGACATCCGGGTTGGTCGAGACCGCCCGCTCGAAGATGTAGGTGCCCGCCGACAGCGTCACCCCGGGCAGCGCCACCGGGCCGCTGAAGGTGAGCATGTTGGTGCGAAGGGTGTTCTCCGCGCCGTGCATCGGCACGACGAGGACCCAGCCCAGGACGACAGCGGCGAACGCGGCCAGAAGCAAAGTGCGCTTGACCATTGACGTGACCTCCTGTGTAGGAAGTCAACGCCGCGCAGCCGCGAAGCGAACCGCCTGCCCCGCCGTAGACCATCTGGCGCGCGAACCGGCTCGCCTCGCCGTGGACCAGCTGGCGCTTGAACGGGCTTGCCTCGCCGTAGCTCGCGCAAGCGACTTAAGGCGAGCGAAGGCGGGTCAGCGAACAGACGAGGTGGCGCGGCCGCCCAGCACGGCCACCACGCGATCGATGTCCTCGTGCGTGTTGAACACCGACACCGCCAGGCGCAGCCGGCTCTCGTTGCCGATGATGGTCCCCACCACCTTGCCGGCTTGAAGGGCCTTGTTCGTCGTCGCAGCATCCTTCAGGGCGAATGCGAGGATGGGCGTCTCCGTGCCGCGCGGCGTGAGCGGGAGGTAGCCCAGGGGCGGGAGCTCGGCCTGCAGGCGATCCGTGAGCGCGCGCGCGTGCGTGCGGATCTTGTCGATGCCGAGCGCCTGCACGTAATCGATGCCCGCGGACACGGCCGCGGCCAGGATGATGGCGATGCCCCCCGTCTCGTACCGCGCCGCGCCGGGCAGCGGCTCCCACGTCAGCTCCGCGCGGTTGAAGTTCGACACCTGCCGATGGCCATAGCGCGTGGTGGGCAGCACCGTGCCCTGCAGGTCTTCCTTCACATAGAGGAAGCCGAGACCGCGCTCGCCCATGAGCCACTTGTAGGTGCCGCACGAGGCGAAGTCGATGCCGAGCGCCTTCACGTCGAGTGGCACGGCGCCTGCGGCCTGGATGATGTCCGCGAACACGTGCGCGCCGCGCGCGTGCGCGATGTCGCTCACCGCCTTGCAGTCGTGCATGTAGCCGTTGACGTTCGACACCAGCGCCAGCGACACGAGGCGCGTGTTGCGGTCGATGGCCTTATCCATGTCCGCGGGGTCGATGGCCCAGTTCCGGTGCTTGACGATCCGCAGCTCGACGCCCTGCTTCTCGAGCTCCTTGTACATGTAGAGCGAGGTGGTGAAGTGCAGCTCGTCGATGACGACGTTGCCCTTCTTCCGTGGCAGGTCGAGGCCCATGACGACGATGTTCTCGCCGTCCGAGGTGCTGGCGGTGTAGGCAATCTCGTTGGCGGTGGCGCCAATCAGCTTCCCGTAGCGCGCCTTGAGATCGGCCTGCCGGGCGGCGCTGAAGTCCGCGCGCCCCTCGCCGGGGCCGTGCAGGCGGAAGTCGATCACCTGCTGCATGGCGCGCGCGGCAAAGGCGCCTACCGGGTGCAGCGCGGCCGAGTTCAGGTAGGTCTGTGTGAGCACCGAGGGGAAGTCGGCGCGTACCGAGGCGGGGAAGATGCCCGCGGGCCGGGCAGCGGCCGCCTGGCCGCCGGCGAAGAGGGAGCGAGGCGTGACGGCAAGGGCGCCGGCGCCTGCCAGGAATTCGCGACGACCGAGTCTCATGGGGCCTCCTGAGTGGTGACGGGGCATTGTACGCAGAAACGGCGTCAAAAACCGGCTGATCGTGCCAGGCCCCATCGGGGCGGAAACGCCGCAGCGGCTACACTCTGCCGTATGGCTCGACGTTCACTCCTGGCCCTGGTTCTCCTGGTCGGCCTCGCTGGCGCCTCGCCACGCGGCGCGGATCCGCTCGTCCACACCTTCTCCATCGTCGCGCGCGACCCGCAGACGGGCGATATGGGTGTGGCCGTGCAGTCCCACTGGTTCTCCGTCGGCTCCATCG
>Ga0105106_10004204_pt1 | contig 10272 bp, 9 predicted proteins | sample PPLLaktember2015_5_FD_79109 | JGI IMG/M metagenome (GOLD analysis project Ga0105106, IMG submission 79109) | Freshwater sediment microbial communities from Prairie Pothole Lake near Jamestown, North Dakota, USA - PPLs Lake P8 Core (1) Depth... | ecosystem: Environmental > Aquatic > Freshwater >... | reverse complement strand
CGCCCGCTCCTTTTCCGGCTGGAACCCGAGCAGGCGCATCACCTTTCTTTAAATATGATCCGGCTGGCAGGCCATCTGCCGCCAGTAGCAGCGTTCTTGCGCGCCCGCTACCGCGCCCCAGAACAAGCGGTGGAGGCTTTCGGGCTGCGCTTCTCCAATCCGGTGGGGCTGGCAGCCGGCTATGATAAGGATGGCCTGGGCTGGCACGGGCTGGCTGCGCTGGGCTTTGGGCATATCGAGATCGGCACCGTGACACCATTACCCCAGCCCGGCAACCCACAGCCGCGCGTTTTTCGTATACCCTCCGCCCAGGGATTGATCAACCGCATGGGTTTTCCAGGCCTGGGAGCAGAATTTGTCGCCCGCCAGATGCAGGGAAAACGCCCCCAAGGGTTGGTCCTGGGCGTGAACCTGGGCAAGAATAAAACCACACCCAACGCCGAGGCCGCCAGCGACTATATCAGGCTGATCCAGGTCTTTGCGCCGCTGGCAGATTACCTGGCGATCAACATCAGCTCGCCAAACACGGTCGGCCTGCGCGAGCTGCAGGGCAAAGCCGCCCTGACAGCTCTGCTGGCAGAAGTGGCTGCCGAACGCAAAATTCAGGCCAACCTGCATAAAAAAGCCGTGCCGGTGCTGGTAAAGCTGGCGCCTGACCTGAGCGACGGCGAGCTGGACGACGCCCTTGATGCTATCCTCAACGCCGGCATGGATGGCGTGATCGCCACCAACACCACCGTCAGCCGCGCGCCGCTGGGAGCCTATGCGGGCTTGAATCCGCAGACAGCCGCTGAAAGCGGCGGGTTGAGCGGCACACCGCTGGAAGCCATGAGCACAGCGATGGTGGCTAAAATCCTACAACGGACTGCGGGCAGGCTGCCGGTGATTGGGGTCGGCGGGATCACCGATGCCGCCAGCGCACGGCGCAAGCTGGACGCCGGGGCGGCCCTGGTGCAGGTGTATACCGGTCTGGTGTACGCCGGACCCGGATTGGTCCAGCAGATTATGAGAGGCCTGACCCAGTCGCCCGAGCCTGCGCGTTTGAATTGACTGGTGAACCCGTATTCACTTGTCCAACCACAAATATCGAATTAGAGGATGGATTACCGATTACTGATGTGTTAATAAAAATATTTTAGGGTCTTGGTAACGATTTACGGTATGGCGAACTCAAACTGCCAGGATTTTGAACTGGGGTCCTGGCTGATCTGAGAAGTCTCCCCCAACACTTCAAACCACACATTGCCTGGCTTCAACAAATAGGGCTGCCCATCCGGGTAAACAAGGCTGAGTAGATCGGTCGCTGCAGCGCGTTGCCAGCGCACTTTGTAAACCCGCCCATCGCGCAGCGCGTAGGCGTCCCCCTCCCCAAACAAATTCATGCTGACTATTTCGGTGGTGGGGGTATTGGCGAAATATTCATGCTTGACCAGCAGGATTACCAGGTTATCGGCGGCAATCTGCTCGCCCGTAAGGCTGTCCGTCAGCGGGGCGTAATCCGGCTCTACTCCAACGGCGTCCAGCGTATCCTGATAGCGCAGGTAACGCCGGCTGCCCGGGTCATAATCCCAGCGGTGGTAGGAGAAATCTGAAAAACGGACATATACCTGTACCCCGCCCAGCGGTGAGAAGGGCGGCACCACACCAAAATTAAGACTGTTCAGCTCCTGGCGATCATTACTGGTACGGCGGGCTGCGATATACTCTTCCAGCGCAAAAGTATCTACAAACAGGGTGTTGTAATCATAGGCCGGTCCAAAGCGGCACATCGGCGGGCAGTTATCGCCGCGCTCGACAACTAAGAAATTGCGCAAATCGGACTCGGTCCAGGGGTCCACCACACGGTCATCCGCCCAGGCAAAGACAAAAAAGGATTTGTACATGCGCACGACATGCTCGTCAAAAAAGCGCCCGGAGCGCACCGGGCCTACACGCTCGGCGTTGTTGCCATAAAAGACAGCAATAAAGCGCGTGATCAGGTCTTCCAGATAATATTCGTAGACATGGTCAGCCAGGGTCAGCCCCCACTGCGGGCGCACATGGCGGGGAAAATTGGTTACTTTGATGGCGATGGGGCGGCGTTCCAGGATGGCCGGGTCGGGAACCGGCAGCCCGGTAAGCGGGTTGACTCCCTCAGGGAGGTTACCCGCCCCCAGCACCTGTTGGGCTTCCAGGGTAGGGAAGGGGGTCGCGCTGGGCAGCGGGGTGCTGCTCGCTTTCAACTCAAAAACCACCGCGGTAGAGGTTGGGCGTGGGGTAGGGAGCGCTGTCGGCGTGGCTGTGGGGATAATTTCTGCGGTGGGTGCCGCTGGCGTGCAGCCTGCGGCAGCCAGCAAAAGGCTGGCTGCCAGCAGGATCGATACAATGTGGGCGCCGCGAAAACTCATGTAAAGCTGAAGGATTACGGGATCGAAAACTGGATGTGCAGGCCATTTTCGGCGCTCACCGTCGATGACTGCCCGACGACCTCGTACCAGCTATTGCCCGGTTTGTACGCGTATTGCGTGCCATCCTCAAATGTCAGGGTAAACAGATCATAGTAGGCATCACCGGTGGACCGGTTCCAGGTCAGCTCATACATTTGCCCATCCCGGAAAGCCAGCGCTTTGCCTGTACCTTCCAGCGGGATGCGGATGACCTCATTATTTCCCGGGCGAGAATTGAACTCATAGGTGTGCTCGGCAAACAGGATAATCACATTGTCGGCAGTGATCGGCTGCTCGGTGGCCCCATCCACCAGCGGGGCGTACACTTCATCCGCCGGGGTGCTGGCTTCAGTGGTGTCTTGCAGGCGGGTGTATTTACCGGCTTCCGCGTCATATTCCCAGCGGGTATAGGCGCTGATCGAATACCGCACGGACACAGCCTCGCCAGCTTCTCCGCCCTCCGGGGCTACAGGGTGAAACAAGGTGCCGGTCAGATCCTGGGCAGTGTTATCGACACTGCGTTTTTCAGCATATTTTTCCAGCTCGGCGGTATTGGTCCATAGAAAATTGAAACCACCGGGGTCCTCGCGGCACATGGGCGGGCAGGAAGCTGCTCCACCCTCCAGGATCAGGCGGTCGCCGAAGTCGGTATTGACCAGACGCTGATAGATGCGCGAATCAGCCCCGCCAAAGGCGAAGATCGATTTATACATCCAGATCAACTGGGCGTCAAACAGGCGCGCTGAGCGGATAGGCATGACCTTCTCAGCGTCGTTGCCATAGAATATGGCATGCAGGCGGGTTATGCCGGCATTTTGATAATAATGATAAACCGCGTCGGCCAGCGAAACCCCATAAGGTGGGCGACCAGAGCGCGGGAAGAGCTGTATTTTCACCGCCAGCGGACGCCGCTCAAGTAAAGCCGGGTTGCTCACCGGCAGCCCGGTCAGGGGATTGATCCCGGCGGCAAAACTGTTCGGGCCGACTGGCTGCGGGATCAGGGTTGGGGTAGCGGTAGGAACAGCCGTGGCTGTAGGCGCGTCGGTAGGCGTGGGCTCCTGGGTAGGTGTAGCGCTGGCCGGGGGTTGGGTAGCTACCGTATCCACCGTTGGTGATGGCGCCTGAGGGATGGTCGTTGTCTGGCAGGCGCTGACCAGCAGCACCAGCAGAATCGCGAGCATGATCAATTTACGCATTCGAGTTCTCCTGACTATAGTTCCCTTTCCAGTAACAAAGGTCAATGATACCCCAATCTACGCCCTTTGCCAACCAGCGCGCCAGTCGATGTCAGCCAGCCGCCCGGTAGCTTGCGTTTTAATGGAAAAACCCTATAATTCAGGAATGAAGTCTAACCACATCCTTTCTCACAAAACCGGTTTGACCCTGCGGGGGTTGCTTATCCTTAGCGTTGGTTTTCTTCTGTTGGGCTGGTTGATCAATACCCCACCTGGATTGTTAGGCAAAGCTGACGCGGTAGGTTATGCTGTCTGTCATCGCATTGACGTGCGCAGCTTTCACCTGGGAGAGCGCCAGATCCCGCTGTGTGCGCGCTGTTCGGGCATGTACCTGGGAGCGGTGTTGGGCCTGGGATTGCAGGCCTGGCTGCGCCCGCGCCACGCCGGGTCCCCCCCCTGGCGCGTGTTGATCGCCCTGGGTTTGCTGGCCGCCACTTTCGCGGTGGACGGGCTCAACTCCTACTTGCACCTGATTCCCGGAGCACCCCGCTTGTATGAGCCACAGAACTGGCTGCGCCTGTTTACCGGGAGTGGTATGGGGCTGGCCCTGGCAGGCATGTTGTATCCGGCCTTCAACCAGACTGTCTGGGCGCGCTCTGACCCACGCCCCGCATTGGACAGCCTGAGTACATTGGGCGGGTTGGTCCTATTGGCTGGTTTGCTAAACCTGCTGGTGCTGATCGAAAATCCATTGCTGCTCTACCCCCTAGCATTGATCAGTGCGGCCGGTGTGCTGTTGGTCTTGACGATGGTCTACAGCCTGGTGTGGTTGATGCTGGCGCGCGCCGAACAAAGCCTGGAAAACATCTCCCAGGCCTGGCTGCCCCTGCTGGGCGGCTTTGGACTGGCCTTGCTGCAAATCGCGGCGCTGGATTGGGTGCGTTATTTGCTCACCGGCACCTGGAACGGGTTTAGCTTCGGTTAAATCTCGCGATCCGGCGCGACCAATCCACCAACTACACGTATAATTAGATAGAGGCGCGCTGGCACGCGCCTGCTGATGGAGGAAACTTGGAAATATTGACCGGTATTTTTACCGCTTTTGGGCTTTCAGCCAGCGCCGGCTTGAATGCTTATATCCCTTTGCTGGTGGTGGCTGTGATGGCGCGCTTCAGCAATATGATCCAGCTAAACCCACCCTGGGATACTCTGAGCGATCCCTGGATCATTGGTCTGCTGATGCTGCTCTCCCTGATCGAGTTTTTCGCCGATAAGATCCCGGCGATCAATCATATCAACGACGCCATCCAGACATTTGTGCGTCCTGCGGCTGGGGCGATTGCCTTCGCCGCCAGCGCGGACGTGATCACCGATATTCATCCTGTATTGTCCCTGGCTACAGGTCTGCTGGTAGCCGGCGCCGTTCACACGGTTAAATCCGCAGCAGTCCGCCCGGCTGTGACCGCCACCACCGGCGGGGCGGGCAATATCCCTGTGAGTATCGCGGAGGACATTATTTCAACCGCCCTGTCGATCCTGGCAGTTGTCATCCCGCTCATTCTGGCAGTAGTCGTTATCCTCGTGACCAGCTGGATTGTGTTTCGTATGTGGCAGCGCGCCAACCGCACCCGGCCAGCGTGAAATCAGCTCAACTCGAACGCCGATCCTGTTAGCTGGCTGTGAAATTATAGGAGAAAAGAGATGGACACTTTTGAAGCCCCCCCTGTACCACCCCCATTGCAAGAGCCTAAGAAGACCAACACCGCCCTGATCATCGTGATCGTGGTCCTGGTGGTGCTGTGCTTATGCTGCCTGGCGGCCGCCGCAGCAGGTTACTGGCTATGGGTGAACGGCGATGCCCTGATTGGGATCTCGAGCCTGTTCAGCAGCAGTGTGACCTAGGCCAGGAATGTCTGGCCGCCCGCCAGGCGATCTCTAAAGCTGGTCTGCAATTCTGCCAGCGCCTGGCGGGCGGCGGCCTGTTCACTGGGGGATAGATTCAGCGCGGCGAATTCATCCTCGTCCAAAACAAGCTGGCGTCCATCCGGAAAGACCAGCAAGTCTAAAGCCAGGTCCACATAGCTGACCATGCCATCCTGGAAACGCGCCGGGCGGGTGATATTACAATACCAACCACGTAAGCTGCCATCGTCCCGGCTGTAGATGGCGAAAACGTTATACCAGCGGTCGGTGTAATACGTTTCTACAAAACGGTCGCCGCGCAATAAAGGCATGCCATGAAACTGGCGATCATCCCGGTCAAAAAATGCCTCCAGCACCAGGCGCGCACCGTCTCGCTCCACCAGGCGACCCGAATAAGTCCACAAGATGTCCCCGGCCGGGTTTTGCTTCAATACAGTTAGCTCATCAGAATCCATATTCAGTCCCCGGCTGCTTCATCATAAAATTGTAAAGCTTCCCCCGCAGAAAACCGCAGGCAGATCTGCTCGCCCACGCCAGGAAGCTCGGCACGCGAAGGAAAATCGAAGTGCAGCAGCACTCCATTGGCAGCCAGCTCCAGGCGCGTGCTGCGCCCTTTGAAGACCACCTCCTGGACTGTCCCTGACAGGGTACAGTCACCAGAGCTGCCCAGGTGAACTGCATCGGGGCGCAGTAGAACCGTGATTGCACCTGTTCTTCCAGGTGGAGCAGGCCAGCGCCCCAGGGGTGTCTCCACCCTGCATCCAGCTTCGTCACAAACTCGCTGACCGGACAGCAGGTTATCCAGACCCAGGAAGCGCGCCACAAACTCCGTTTCAGGATGGTTGTAGAGTTCCATAGGCGCGCCGATTTGCTCCACCCGTCCGGCATTCATTAAGACGACGCGGTCCGCCAGCGCGAAAGCCTCTTCCTGATCATGGGTGACATACAAGGCGGTCTGGTGCATGCGGCGCAGGATCAGGCGCAGGTCTTCAACCAGGCGCTCGCGCAATGCCCTATCCAATGCGCCGAGGGGCTCATCCAGCATCAGCAAGCGCGGCCGGGGAGCTATCGAACGCGCCAGAGCTACGCGCTGCTGCTCGCCACCCGATAGCGTATTGACATCTCGCTCGCCAAAGCCAGGCAGGCCGACCAGCTCGAGCGCTTCAGCCACCCGCTGCTGGATCTGCCCCGTATCCATGCCAGCCATCTGCAATCCAAAAGCGACATTGTCGAACACGTTGCGATGCGGAAAAAGGACAAAATCCTGGAACATCAAGCCAAAGCCGCGCCGGTGGGTTGGCAGATGGCGCAGGGATTGCCCATCCCAGCGCACATCACCGCTATCTGGGGCCAGCAAACCTGCCACGATGGAAAGCAGGGTGGACTTACCACAGCCGCTGGGTCCCACCACTGCCACAATTTCCCCGGGCGCTACCTGGAAGCTGACATCCTGTACAGCGATGGTGCTGCCGAAGCGACGGGTGACATTTTGGATTTCAAGACCAGGCATACAGACTCCTAAAACTCGCCCACATCGGCGATGCGCAGGCGCTCAATAAGCAGCATCCCTGCAGCGCTGACGACCATCAGGATCGTGCTTAACGCCAGGGCCTGCCCATAGTTCAGCGCCCCTGGCTGAGAGATCAAACGATAAATGGCAGCCGGGATGGTGGGATATTCCGGGCGTGAGACCAGGGCTGTCGCCCCAAACTCGCCCAGTGAAATGGTGAAGGCGAAGGTCGCGGCTACTAGCAGCGCTCTCCCCACGAGAGGCAGGTCAATGTGGCGCAGCACCTGGCGTGGGCTGGCTCCTAATACAGTGGCGGCCTGGCGCAGGCGCGGGCTGATGCTGCCCAGGGAGGGCGCCAGACTGCGCACCACAAAAGGAAATGCCACCAGCGCATGCGCCAGGGGGATGAGCAAAGGCGAGGCGCGCAAATCTAAAGGCGGCTGATCCAGGGCGACGATAAAACCCAGGCCCAGGGTAACCGCGGAGGTGCCGAGGGGCAACATAAAAAGCGGGTCCAGCAGGCGGCTCAAGCGGCTTTCGCGCTGGCTGGAGAGCGCCAGCGCCGCCGGCAGCCCTAAGCCAACCGCCAGGATCACCGTGGCAGCGGCGTAGCCCAACGAAATAGCAATCGAACTTGCCGGAGGCGCGTAAAACAGAGCTGAACGACGCGATTCGTTCAAGGCCCGGTAATAGGCCAGGGTGGGGCCGGTCTGCACCTCCCCGCTGCGCTCGCGCCCGCTATCGAGCCCATAAAAAGAACGCCCCGCTAACCCCAGCAAGGGCAGGGTCATAAAAGCCAGCAGAAAGATCAAGAATCCCCCTGCCATCAGGCGGGCGCGCCAGCCAACCAGGCGGCGCTGGGTGATCTGGCGCGGTTTCAAAGCCAGCGGTCGCGATAACCGTGCGCTGAGGCGGGTATAAATTACCGTTAGCCCCAGGGTACAGGCGAGCTGCAGCAGTGAAAGCACGGCTGCCAGCGGCAGGTTAAACAGGCTGACAGTCTGGTAGTAGATCTCAACTTCCAGGGTGGCGTAGCGTGGCCCGCCCAGGATCAACACCACCCCAAAGGAGGTGAAATCAAAGATGAATACCAGGAGCGCTGCCGCAGCAATCGCCGGCAATAATAACGGCAGGGTGATGTGGCGCAGGGTTTGCCAGCGGTTGGCGCCCAGGGATTGCGCGGCCTGCTCCAGGCGTGGGTCAAGGTGTGACCAGAAATCGCCCACCATGCGCAGCACGATGGTAGTGTTGTAAAACACATGCGCCACCAAGATGGCGGTGAGGGTATTGGTGAATTGCAGTGGCGGCTGGGAGAGGTCAAATATTCCCATCAGCGCTGCATTCACCCAGCCGCGCGCCCCCAATAAAGCATTGAACGCGGCTGCCACCACCAGGGTGGGCATCACAAAAGGCAGACCGGTGAGGGCCTGGATTATGGCTTTGCCAGGGAAGTGATAGCGCGCCATTAAATATGCGCCTGGCAACCCCAGCAACAAGGTCAGCAGCGTAGAGAGGAGCGCCTGCCACAAGGTAAAGCCCAGTATATGCAGCACGCTTGGGGAAGCCAACGCCTGTGCAAAGGCTACCGTCCAGCCTCCCTCCTGGCGCGCAAAGCTCAGGCCCAGGATATTGCCCAGCGGGTAAAAATAAAACAGGGCCAGGAAGATCAGTGGGGGCAGCCACAGCAGCCAGCCCAAACGGCCGCGATTGGAAGCCACTGATCTGGTAGCAGGCTGGCTCAACGCAGCACGGCCTCCGTCCAGGTCTGGATCCACTGCTCGCGCTGGCTGGCGATCAAGGCAGGGTCAATCGTGGCGGGCTGCTCGGGGTTTTGCAGGAACTTTGCGAAAGCCTCATCCAGCTTTGCCTGCTGGTTGACCGGGAAGACTGCCATTTGCAGGGGCATATCCTCCTGGAAGACTGGCGAAAGCATGAAATCCACCCAGGCTTCCGCCAGCTGGCGCTTTTCAGTGCCTTTCAAAATACCAACAAATTCGATCTGGCGAAAACAACTTTGAGGGCCAACGACTGAAGCTGTTGGCGGCTCATCCAGCGGCTGCTCGGCGAAGATCAGCTCGAAGGACGGGCTGGAGCTGTAGGAAACCACCAGCGGGCGTGTCCCACCCCAGTATGAAAATTCGGTGTTATAGGCGGTTTCCCAGTCGTTCACTACCAGCACATCATTGGCAACCAAGCTGCGCCAGTAATCCAGATAGCCATCTTCCCCGTAGCGCCCAATCGTCGCCAGCAGAAAAGCCAGGCCGGGTGAAGACGTGGCCGGGTTTTCCACCACCAGCAGGCCGCGGTACTGGGGATCCAGAAAATCATCCAGGTTTTGTGGGGGCTCCAGATTACGCTCACTGAAGTATGCCTTATCATAGTTCACGCACACATCACCGTAATCCACCGGCAGAGCACCCTGGGCAGGATCGAGCTGAAATTCCGCGGGGATCTCTGCCAGCAGGGGCGAGGCATACGGTTCAAAGATGCCTTCATCCAGGGCGCGGCTCAGGTAAGTATTATCTACCCCGTAAAAAACATCCGCCAGGGGATGATCTTTGGAGAGGATCAGTTTATTGAGCGCCACACCGGTATCGCCGCCTTTGATAAATTGAACCTGGGCGTTGTACTCGCTTTCAAAGGCTGCTACAACCTCTTCTGAAACGGCAAATGAATCATGGGTCATCACACGCAGCTCTTGCGGGCTGGCTGAAACCGGCGCAGTGGGAGCGCCTGGCGCCGGTTCAGTGCTCTGAGCAGGCTGGCAGCCCGCCAGCAGGACAACCGCAAACCAGGCAAAAATTGAAATGTAAATATTTTTTGGCTGATACATCTTAGAACTCCTTGGTTGGTACAGCACCGTCAAAAAACAGTTCTCTGTACCTGGAAACCGGATCACGAGGAGATTTACGCATCAGCGCCTGTGTCAGATGACGGGACAGAACCCTCATGCTGGATTACGCAGAGCAAAAGCCCTTGACGCAAGCCGATTGTGGCTAGCGCTTCGAGCAGCACATTGCTAACTCCCCGCGTGGACCCTATTTGTAAACCTTCATTCGTCAGAGGGTATTCCAACCCGTGGGTGGTAATCCCAAGCGCGGCTGCGCTCAAGGGAATGAGCGAGACCGTATCACCCGGCCTGCCTTGCAGTTCCAGGCGCTCGCCGCCGTGCAGTAAACGCAGCTCCTGGTAGCCATCGACCAGGCGCACATCCAGACCGCGCAGATCGTCTGCGGCT
>Ga0105106_10004203_pt1 | contig 10274 bp, 9 predicted proteins | sample PPLLaktember2015_5_FD_79109 | JGI IMG/M metagenome (GOLD analysis project Ga0105106, IMG submission 79109) | Freshwater sediment microbial communities from Prairie Pothole Lake near Jamestown, North Dakota, USA - PPLs Lake P8 Core (1) Depth... | ecosystem: Environmental > Aquatic > Freshwater >... | reverse complement strand
TACGGCTACATCGGCTATCCGATCTATTTTGCCGTTCTCGGCGGAGGCCTGTGCGGCATGGGGGTCGGGGTCCTCGCCCTCTTCCGGAAGGTCCCCAGCCTCGCCGCGGTCATCCCCTCGGTCCAGCGGAAGCTCGCCCGGATCGCGCTCATCGCCCTCGCGGTCTTCACCGCGATCACGGTCCACAGGTTGATCGTCTCGAACCTCGTGTTGCGTTAGATGCGCTCCGGGATTGCCCCTAAGCTCACGGGAACCTCTGCGGTTCCCCCACGAAGCGTGGGCCCCCCTCCCAATGTTCGCTTAGGGGCAATCCCTCCGCTCGGAGAGTTTTTCAGAATTGCCGTTAGCTCATTTGGATCGAGCAAGCTCCTTCTTGAGCCCGAAATCCCATCTCCAGATTTGATAGATCGCGGGGTAGACGAGAAGCTCCAGGAGGAAGGAGGTGAAGACCCCGCCAACGATCGGAGCGGCGATCCGCTTCATCACATCCGAGCCCGTCCCCGTCGCCCAGAGGATGGGCGTCAGGCCGATAAATTCCGTGGCCATGGTCATGAATTTCGGCCGGAGCCGGTGGACCGCCCCTTCCATGATCGCCGCCCTGAGATCCTCGAGGCTGCGCAGGCGGCCTTCTTTCGCCGCCCGCTCATAGGCCAGGTCAAGATAGAGGAGCATGAAGACGCCCGTCTCGGCGTCGATCCCCAGCAAGGCCAGGAGCCCGACCCAGACGCCGATGCTCATGTTATAGCCCAGGAGATAGAGCAGCCAGATCGCGCCCACGGCCGAAAAAGGAACAGCCAGGAGGACGATGAGCGTCTTGGTGACGGAGCGCGTGTTCAGATAGAGAAGGATCAGGATCAGGAAGAGCGTCAGAGGCAGGACAACGGCGAGCCGTCCTCGGGCTCTCTCCATCGCTTCGAATTGCCCGCTCCACAGGATGGCATATCCGGCCGGAAGCTTCATCTTTTCCCGGAGCAAACGTTTCGCTTCCTCGATATACCCGCTCACGTCGCGGCCGGCCATATCGACGTAGACATACCCGGTCAGCAGGCCGTCTTCGTCCCGGATCATCGAGGGGCCGTTTACGGGCCGGATCGTGGCGAGCCGGGAGAGAGGGATTTGCGTTCGTCCTTCCTCGGCGGGGATGAGGATCCGCCCGATGGCGGGGAGGTCGCTCCGGAAATCCCGCATGTAACGGACATTCACGGGGTAGCGCTCCCGGCCTTCCACCGTCGTCGTCACGTTCTCGCCGCCGATCGCCTGGGCGATGACCTCCTGGGCCGTCGCGATGCTCAGCCCATAACGGGCCAGGGCTTCCCGGTTCCAGTCGATATCGAGGAAGTAGCCGCCGCTCGTCCGCTCGGCGAAGACGCTCCGGGTCCCTTCGATCGTGGACAGCCATGTTTCGGCCTGGATGCCGATCTCCTCGATCACGCCGAGGTCCGCGCCCGTGACCTTCAGACCGACGGGAGTGCGGATGCCCGTCGTCAGCATGTCGATCCGGCCCTTGATCGGCTGGGTCCATGCGTTCGCCACGCCGGGCACGTTCAGGGCCTCGTTCATCTCCCGGATGAGGTCCTCTTGGGAGATATGGTCCTGGGTAAAGTGGCGCAGGACGGATTTCGCCCATTCCGGGGCCCAGGAGCTATACCAGGTCTTTTTTCGGCGCCACTCCGATGCCGGGCGGAGCGTGATCACCGACTCGAGCATCGAAAGAGGGGCGGGATCGGTCGACGTCTCGGCCCTCCCGGCCTTGCCGAGGACGCGTTCCACCTCGGGAAACCGCATGATGATCCGATCGGTCACCTCGACGAGCTTGCCGGCTTCGGCGATGGATAGGCCCGGATTGGTCGTGGGCATGTAGAGCAGGGATCCCTCGTCGAGCGGCGGCATGAATTCCGAGCCGAGCTCGAGCGCGACGGGGACCGTGACGGCGACCAGGACGAGCGCCCCCCCGATGACCAGCCATTTCCGGCGGAGAGACCACCGCGCCACCGGCCCGTAGATGCGGATCAGGAAGCGGCTGACCGGGTGATGTTCCTCAGCCCGAATCTTCCCGGAAAAGAGAGTGTTGGCCGCGGTCCGCAGAAACCGCGGCCGGAAGCTGAAAGCCCTGAAGTGCGTGAAGCTGACCCGCAGGGCGGGGTCGAGGGTGAGAACCAGGAGGGCGGCCACGAACATGGACAGGGTTTTCGTATAGGCGAGGGGTTTGAAAAGGCGCCCCTCCTCCGCTTCGAGGGTCAGAACGGGAAGGAACGAGACGGCGATCACGAGAAGAGCGAAGAAGCTCGGGCCCGCGACCTGCTTGATCGCCCGGACGATGACCGTCCGCTCATCCTCTTTCCGGCCCGTCCTTTCCCATTCCTCGAGATGCTTGTGGGTCTGTTCGACGACGACGATCGCCGCGTCGACGAGCGTTCCGATGGCGATGGCGATGCCCCCCAGGGACATGATGTTTGCCGAGAGGCCGAGCAGCCGGAAGGGGATGAAGGAGATGAGGACGGCGACGGGGATGGTGATCACGGGGATCATGGCGCTCGGGACGTGCCAGAGGAAGAGCAGGATGATGAAAACGACGGTCAGGATGACCTCGAATAAGGTCGATTTGAGGGTCCCGATGGACCTGAGGATGAGCTCCGACCGGTCATAGACCGGGATGATCTTGACCCCGGGGGGCAATCCGGGCCCGATCTCCTCGAGCTTGGCCTTGACTCGGCGGATGACCTCGAGGGCGTTTTGGCCGTTCCGCATGATCACGATCCCGGAAACCGCCTCCCCTTCCCCGTCCAGGTCCGTGACGCCCCGCCGGATGTCCGGGCCGATGACGACGCGCCCGACATCCTTGATGCGGATCGGAGTGCCGCTCTCGCTCGTTGCCAGGACGATGTTCTCGAAATCGCCCGTTGACCGCGCATAGCCTCTCCCGCGGACCATATATTCGGTCCCGCCGAACTCGATCATGCGGGCCCCGGTCTCGACGTTTCCCTCTTGGACCGCCTCGACGACGCGCTGGATCGAGATTCCGTAAGCCTGGAGCCGGTTGGGATCGAGATTCACCTGATATTGCTTCTGGAATCCCCCGACGGGGGCCACCTCGGCGACCCCGGGGACGGACTTCAGGTGATAGCGCAGGGTCCAATCCTGGAACGCCCGCAAGTCGGCCAGGCTCAGCTTTCCGGTCGGATCGACGAGGGCGTATTGATAGATCCAGCCGAGGCCGGTGGCGTCAGGCCCGAGCTCGGTCTTGACCCCTTCCGGCAGGCGGGAGAGAGCGCTGGATAAGTATTCGAGCGTTCTCGACCGGGCCCAATAGATGTCCGTCCCGTCCTCGAAAATGACGTAAACGAATGAGTATCCGAAGTCCGAGAATCCCCTCACGCTTCTGACCGCGGGGGCCCCGAGCATGGCCGTCACGATCGGATAGGTGACCTGGTCCTCGATGAGATCGGGGCTGCGGTCCCAGCGCGAGTAGATGATGACCTGGGTGTCGCTGAGATCGGGAAGGGCGTCCAGGGGGACCCTCTGCATCGACCACCAGCCGGCGATCGCGGCAAAGGAGACCAGGGCGAAGACAACGAGCCGGTTCCTGACGGAATAATCGATGATGCGTTCGATCATGCCCGGCTCGCCCGACGCCTCATGGCGTGAAGTTTTCCCGCTTTTCGACGGAGCCCGAGGCGCCTTGAACGGGATTTTGGAGCCGGCTTTCCGAATCGACGAAGAAATTCCCGGCGACGACGATCCGTTCGCCCGGCTCGAGGCCGCTCTTGATCTCGACGCGATCGCCCAGCCGCCAGCCCAGCTCGACGGTCCGCGGGACGAAGACTCCTTCGCCGGCGTCGACATATACCATCGAGCGAAGCCCGGCAAAGAGGATCGCGTCGGATGGGATGGTGAGGGCCGAGGGCAGGTTGACGGGGAGGTCAACGTCCACATACATGTCCGGCCGGAGGGCCAGGCCGCGATTGTCCGCCTCCAGGCGGACTTTCAAGGTCCGGGTCGAGGGATCAAATCCTGGAAGGAGCTTGCTGACAGTCGCGCGGAGCGGGCCGGTCTGATCGGGAAGAGGGATGGAGGCGGCCAGTCCCGGCTTGACGTAGCGAGCCTCGTTTTCGTAGACGTCCGCCACGATCCAAACCCGGCTCAAGTCGGCGATCCTGAAGAGCTCGGTCCCCTGGGCGAAGCGAAGCCCTTCGGTGATGTTTCTGGCAAGAATGTAACCGTCTACGGGCGAGACGAGTTCCACGTTTTCGGTCCAGCGGCGCTCCTTGGACATCCGCTCGATCTGGGCATCGGACACGCCGAGCTTCCGCAGGTCCAGCTGGAACTTTTTGACGTCGAGGTTGAACTGGGCGATTTGCTCCTTCCGCGCGGCCGTGACATCCGAGGTCGTTTGGAACTGGTCCATGGCGTTCAGGACGAAGAAAAGGGATTGGGCGGCGGCCTGGAAATCCGGGCTGTAATACGAAGCAAGGGCTTCATCCTTGCGGACATAGCTCCCCGTCGGGGTGGGGGCCGCGCTCGTGATCCAGCCGTCGACTGCGGCGTTGAGGATGTAGGTCCGGGTTTCGATAGCGGCGACCCGGCCGGGGAAACGAAAAACATGGGAGGCGGACTCGCTCCCTACGGGCGCCGATTCGATTCCGATCGTGTCCCGCCGCGCCCGGCTGATGAAAACCGACCCGGGAGGCGATGACGAAAGGTCGGGCTCCTGTTCGGAATCCGCGGGGGCCCCGCCCAGCGCTAAATCTTTACCTTGGGTCGGCGACATGCCGGCATCAGATCGGTTGAGGATGGCGCCGGCGATAAACGCGCCGATGACAAGGACCCCGATAAGGATCACACGATGAATTTTCTTCAACTTGGCCATGCTCCGACTTCCTTAGGAAAAGGCCTCAACGACACTCGTTACTCCCTTAGTCAGTATTTATATCAAGAAACATGCCAGCAAGGAATCATAAATCAAGCCTTTTTTTGATGATGTTGTCCCCCTTTGGAAAAAGGGGATTAAGGGGGATTTGTAATTATGCTGTACAAATCTCCCCAACACCTCTTTTCAAAGAGGGGTATTCATTGGAAAGCCCGAAGAGCCAAATATTCTAATGCGACAGGACTTTTCTTGCCCGGCTGGAAAAAACAAAAAGGGGTCCTTCAGGCTTTTTTGTGGGGCGCAAAGATGTTGTCCCCGTTTGAAAAGGGCAAGAGAGAGGATGTTGTCCCCATTTGAAAAGGCCAAAAGAGACGCTGTCCCCCTTTGGAAAAGGGGGATTAAGGGGGATTTTATCGTAAGGAAGGGCGGAATTTAAACTTTGGTCTCCGGTCCCTTTTCGGTAAATACAGAAAGAACGGTGAATTCGCCGCTGTTCCTTTTCCCCGTCAGGATTACGTCCCCGCTCCGCAGCCAGGCGTGGGCGCTCAAATCTTTGCCGGGATCCTTGGCCACACCGAGATAGACCGTGCTAGGAATTCCGCGCCGTCGGAGCATGATTTTCGCGGCGACGGCTTGGACGAGGCAATTGCTCTTCCATGGGGTTCGCCGGGCGACGGCTCGGACGGCCCAGCCGACCTGCCGTGTGCGCGTTTCCTGATCGGATTGGATGTTACCCGGCGATTCGATCATTGGTCTGCCCAGGATGGGGGCGATCCGGCGGAATGGAACAACCAACACGGCGAGTCGGGACAAAAACAGGAATCCTGATGCTTCAACAAGAAGGAGGCGCTCTGCCCCAGAGAGCGTTCGGAACTTGGCCAGGACCCCCCTAGACAATACGGATCATTCCTTCTTCGAGCGCCTGGCGCAAGAACTTCATGACGTCTTCGTGACATCTTTCGGGAAGCACATCATAGATTTCCATGAGGCGATCACAGAGGGCTCGGACGGAGATCGGGGTCGCCATCAGCTTCCAGATCTCGGCGCCGATTTCGTCGGAATCGTAATACGCCCCGCTCGCCAAGCGCATCCAGACGATATCGTTTCCCACTCCGGCGCTGTAGACATCTTCGGACTGGCCGACGACCGTGTCGAGAGTGATTTTGGTTTCGTTTTCTGGCATCGGATTTGTCCTTCGCTTGATTATACGCTAAAAAACCGGCTTCCCTTCCGGTGTCAGGTAGCCAAAGCGGAGCATTACCTCGCGGTGGGCCTCGATGAGTGTAGCCGCTTGCTCCCCGGTCAACATATCGCGCCAATCCCCAACCTTTCCTTTTCGAAAAAAGGCTTTGGCGTGGGGGCTTCGCTCACGAAACGAGGTTTCGCGCTCCTTCGCCTGGAGCCGATCGAAACGGGAAAATTCGATAGCCTTGGCCAGCCGGTCCGGATCATAATCAAATCCAGCGAATCGAACGATCTCATTAAAAGCTGATATCGGATCAATAACCATATCCTCGTAGCGAGTCACCAGAATTCTCAGGCCGGGTTCGTCCACCCAGCTGCGCACATGCCCGCTCCATGAAAGAAGTTTCTGGCGCAATTGATCGTGCAGACGATCGGTTCGGCCGTCGAAACAATAATCTACCCAACAAAGTCGGGAAACGATTTCGTCCATCGAGACGCCAGAATGATGAGCGAACGAGACGGCTACGTCAAGTGGATTACGAATTATGTATATCACCCTGCACGTCGCCGCTTTGGGGAAGAGCGGCTCTCCGCTCTCGTTGCAGGTATAAGCATCGTGGACTTTAAGAAATAGCGGGCTGTCGCTCTGCAAAGCCATTTGCTTATATACCGCTGGACGGTAACAGTCGATTTCGTCGGGAGTTAAATCAGAAGCTTCTACGCCGACGGCTTCATCAAAAGCGAGACGGGCGCTAGCGATTGGTCCGCCATCCAGCTCGTTGATATCGGCGGGCTCGGCGCCGTCCCTTATATAATTTGTTAAGAAAACGCGCAGCCAGGTATTTCCCGATTTGGGATAGGAGGCAAGCCATACGATTCCCGCTCCCAATCAGGTCCAGTCCTTTTCGATTTTGTCGGCGATTTCTTCCACCATGAACGGATGCCGCGGCCGGGAGACACGGGCGAATCGCTCGGTGCCGGCGACCGCAGCGGCCATCCGAAAATGGGCCGGTCGCACACCCAATCCATCCAAAAAACGCTCCCGATAGGTGTTTTGTCGAATGGCAGCGAATCGAGCCGTGCCTACGAGCGGTTCAATTCTAATATCAGCTTCATTATATGTTTGGAGGGTATAGATCGCATACAACGGTACGGGAATGGCGGCCAAACCGGATTCGGGGCTCATCGCATATTTCTCGAATCGAGGGCGAATCCGCTGCAGGTTCTCGCGGGAGACGCCCAATCGTTCTGCGGCGTCGGCCCAGATCTTTATTTGAGGATATCCCGGTAAAACCGTCATGCGGCCCGATTCATCGATGACAATCCCGGCAATGTCGTCTGCAAGCATTTCATAACCACGCCGGACGAAGGAAGTCAAAAGCGTCGATTTTCCGTTACCAGACGCACCAATGAAAAGGACGGCACCCCTGCGGGTCCGGATTGCGCTGGCATGCAGGGCGAGAATGCCGCGCTGGTGGAGTAGCGCGCCGAGACAAACGCTGAGTAAAAAAAGGCGGACTTCGTCGTCGTTTGACTCCGGCGCTCGATCGATGATGATTTCCCGGCCGCCTTGTACTAAATATCGGGCAATGCCGTCCAATAATAAAAGGAACTGATCTTCTCTAGCTTGATATAGCACACCTTTAACGAAGGGGGGAGGTAATTCTTCAGGAACATCTCCAAAGCGGATAGTAACATCAGATTTAATGCTCCGTTCGGCCACGGATCCCGAAAGAGGCACCTCTGAAACGAAATTCAGCCCGTATGCCTTGAGGAAGATCATCTTACTTTCCCACGGACATAATTCCCGATTCTCAACGTTACGAATTTTCCATAACTTGATTTTAGGATAATCCAGTAAAGCGAGGGTTTATTCCAGAAACGGATTGCAAATGTCAAAGACGATTTCGGCGTCACGGCCGATGGAGCATCAAACCCCCTAAGAGCCGGAATTCGTAAAATCGCCAGGATCTGCTGGGGTTCCGTTGTGTGTCATCTTCTGAATCAAGCTCTTTTTCATTTCTGGGGTATGCCACTCTCGTTTTGCGGAATTTCTGGCAACTTCAGGCGATTCACTCATGTCATCAACACTTTTTCTTTTTACTTCCATGAACTTCCTCCTTCAATATTTTTTGTGTTCAACTATACACTAACATTTGTTGATCGAGGAATAGGCCGACGCCCAAACTGCGAAGCAAGATCATGCTAGCTTTCTGAGTTGTGTCCTTGTTGCTGCGAGTTTCAATCGAACGAAGGGTATTCTCTAAACGCTTTATATCCAAGACCTGCCCAATAAACGGAGAAGCCGCAAGACGGCTCATAATATAATGCATTTCGGGAGCTTCATGTCGTATTCGCTCTTCGATATCCGCAGCCTGCATTCCGCGGCATCGGTTCAGTCTCACTGGATCGGGCAGGTAACCGATCATAGCGCGCCGGATAAGCCCGCGTCCATTCGTGCCCACATTTTGAAAAATCTTCTCTGGTAAGCCCAGAGAGTACTCCATTACCCGTTTATCCAACGTCGGATCTCGTACTTCGAATCCGAAGCCGGCACCATTTTCTGCCCATTTGACACCACTGATATTCCGACCCGGCTTGAGGATTGCCAAACGCGCGTGCCTCCCGTCCCGCCATTCTGAGAGGAAATAAGGATCGTGGCCGGATTCCGCCATACGTGAGTAGAGCGCGACTCTTCGGGCAAAGTCCGGCCTAATGGCTGAATAGGCTAGCCAAGGCTGTTCGTCCAGTTTCCAGGATCCCGTCTTTTGCCGAATCTTGAGCCGTCGCGCTAGCGGGGTAGGAAGAAGCGGCCGAACGATCTTTTGTTTGAGAATATTCCCCAAATTCCGCGCTAGCACGAGATCTCCCAAGCGAGGACGGTAATTCATGCCTGTCCAGGAAATGGTCGCGTTTCCCCCCTGCCCGGTTAACAAAGTCCCGATACCTCTGCTTCGGGCGGCTTCCAGAAGATCGATGATCCAGTAATGATTAACGGAAGCGTGACTCGGCTCGCTATGAATATCCAGCATCCGCCGGATTCCGGTTGAGGGGCTCACATTTTCAGCTCGGAGAAGAAAATGATCGATGTTTTGGGCGAAATCGGCCGTGGCTTTAGCCAAGGGCGCCTCGTCGCCAAATCGATTTTTCCCCACGGTTTTTTCAACATTATAGAGCGGAACGGACGTAAAGGCCGATAAGCGTCTTCCTTGAGCTCCGAGCTCCCTAGCTGCTACTGCGGTAACCGAACCTGAATCGAGCCCACCGCTCAGAGCCGAGCCTATGGGGCGATAGCTTCGAAGCCGAGCGCGCACGGCGGCATTATAAACGTCAAGAAAACCTTCGATAATAGACGCGTCGGATCTCGGCGGGAGCATCGGCGTCTCTTCAAGAATCCAAAAACGATGCAGCCTGAAGGCTTCTGGCGTCACAGTAAGGGTGTAGGAAGGAGGAAGACATCGGATCGCTTCATAAACAGTCTGAATCCCATCCCCGTGCCATGAAACCAATATTTGCGCAATTTTCAACTCGTTGAGCGTCCTGGGAACTTGCGGCAGGGCTAGTAGAGCTTGTTTACCCGAGGCAAAAGCGAAAGTCTTTCCATCATAGAAGTAATAAAGGGAAGTATTTCCCTGATGGTCGCGAGCGAGAAAGAGACGTCGTTCGTCGGGATACCAGACTGCAAAAGCCCAGTCCCCCAACAAGTGGTCGGGGCATTCCTCGCCCCATTTTAAATAAGCTTTAATTATCAGATCGCCGTCGGACGTCTGATGCCGATCAATACGAGCGATATCGAATATGTCGCAGAGCTCGTCCCGGTTATCAATCCGGGCTTCAGCGGTAAACGCAAGCTTCTGCTCGGGCAGCCAACGAGGCAAGCGCTCATAAAGTGCTTCAGGAGTATTGTATAGCAACATCTGGCCAAGGCCGATAGGCCCATCCTGCCACAAGCCGCGGCCGTCCGGCCCCCAGCAAGACATGGCCTCTTCCATCGCCCTCAGAGCACCCGGTTCAACCGGCGCTCCCTGGCGATGGAAGAGGCCGAAAATTCCACTCATAGATCCGGCTATTTCACTCCCGGTCTACCTCTTGTTCAAAGCGTTCGGCCGTTTCGGGATAACTGTCACCCGGACCGGCGTCTTCGTTCTAGACGTTTCATCAACGAAGACGAAGTCATAGTCATTAATAAATCCAGGTCCGAGCTGCCAGTAGAACGTTCCGC
>Ga0105106_10004202_pt1 | contig 10275 bp, 9 predicted proteins | sample PPLLaktember2015_5_FD_79109 | JGI IMG/M metagenome (GOLD analysis project Ga0105106, IMG submission 79109) | Freshwater sediment microbial communities from Prairie Pothole Lake near Jamestown, North Dakota, USA - PPLs Lake P8 Core (1) Depth... | ecosystem: Environmental > Aquatic > Freshwater >... | reverse complement strand
TTCGCGTGCGTACCGGATGGTCCGCCCGCGGCGGTGGCTTCGACGACGACGATCGCCTCTTGGGTACCGGGCGACGCCCCGCAGCAGGTCGACACGTCGCTCGCCACCGCCCTGTCTGCGACGTTCCGCGGAGCCGCGCAGCGCGCGCTTCGGGCCGTCGTCTACGTGGCGGTCGAACGGGAAGAGCCACCTCGGCTGCCGGAGCTGCGCCCGCCGGAGGACTTCTGGTGGTTCTTCGAGCCGGATGAGCCGCTCGAGCTCCCGCCCCAGGTCATGACGGGAACGGGCTTCATCTACGACGGCTCCGGCCTGGTGCTCACGAGCGGACACGTCGTGGAGGGCGCGAGCACCGTCAGGGTCACGCTGCGCGACGGAAGGGAGCTCGATGCCGACGTGAAGGGCGTCGACCCGTCCACCGATGTCGCGGTGATCGCTCTGCGTGGCCAGCCGGGATCCTTCGAGACGATCGAGCTGGGCAGCTCCGACGCCCTCCAAGTCGGTGACTGGGTGCTCGCTCTCGGAAATCCTCTGGGGCTCGACTTCACGGTCACCGCCGGCATCGTCAGCGCGAAGGGCCGGCAGCTCACCGGAGGGGACGGTACGCAGCTCGAGGCCTTCATCCAGACCGACGCCGCGATCAACCCGGGTAACTCGGGCGGCCCGTTGATCGACCTCTCCGGTCGAGCGGTCGGCATCAACGCGGCGATATACGGCGGCGAGCGCTACGTGGGCTACGGCTTCGCCGTGCCGATCGATCTCGCGCGGCGCGTAGCCAGCGATCTCATCGAGTTCGGCCGCGTCCGGCGCCCCAGGCTGGGCATCCGGGTCAGCGACGTGACGGCCGTCGACGCGGAGGCCTACGGCCTCGACCGCATCTCGGGCGCGGAAGTGAACACCGTGGAGAGCGGCTCTCCGGGGGCGCGCGCCGGGCTACGTCCGGGTGACGTCATCGTCCAGATTGACGACGATCCGATCCCGGACGCGACGGCGCTCACGACCCATCTCGCGCAGATGCGTCCAGGAGACACCGTGCGACTGACCGTCCTCCGGACCGCCCGGCGCCTCGACCTCGTGGCCACGCTGGGCGAGTTCGAGACGACCGAAGAGGAAGCCGTCGCGCCCGAGCAGCCGGAGACGACGAGCGCCGAGCAGACGCTGGGCTTCCGCGTCGAGCCGTTCACGCCGCAGCTGGCTCGTCGTTTCGAGCTGACCGAGATGGAGGTCGGCGCCGTGATCATCACAGAGGTGGAGCCCTACTCCGCGGCCGCACGAGCGGGCATCCGCGTCGGGCAGCGGCTGCTGCTCCTCGAGGGCGAGACGGTGCGGCGCATCGAGGACGTCGAGCGGATCGCGGCACGGTTGGCGGCGGGTGAAGCCGTGTCCGTGCGCGTTCTCGACCCGGACGTGGGCGAGACCGTCATCAACTTCCGTGCGCCACGGTAGCGGCGAGCCATGACGGGGAACGACCGCGCACGGCCCCTCCGCCCCACCGCCTTCCTCATGTTCTACGTCATGCTCGGGCTCGTGCTGGTCTGGATCGTCACCCGGTCAGGCCTGCGGACGACGCCGGACGTCCCTCACGTGACCTATACCGAGCTGCTGCGGCAAGTCGAGATCGGCTCCGTGGAGCGGGTCACGCTCCAGGGGACGAGCATCCACGGCGTGCTGCGCTCCCCCACCCAGCTGCCCACGGCCGCCGGCGAGCTGGTCGAAACCTCGGAGCTCGAGGCGGAGCTCCCGGCCATGGGCGACCCGGAGCTGCTCGCGCTCCTGCGCCGCCAGTCGGTCGAGGTGAACGTGATCGAGCCTGTTCCACCCTCCACATGGTGGACCACCCTGCTCGGCATGCTTCCCCTGCTCGCGCTGATCGCGGTCTGGATGTACGTGATCCGCAGGATGCGCTCAGGCGGTGAAGGATTGCTGTCCATTGGGCGCAGTGGCGCCCGCGTGTACGACCGCAGCCGGGAGAGGGTCACCTTCGACGACGTCGCGGGCGCCCATAGCGCCAAGCAGGAGCTCGCCGAGATCATCGAGTTCCTGCGGAGTCCCGAACGCTTCCGGCGCCTCGGCGCCGAGATCCCCAAAGGCGTCCTCCTGGTGGGACCTCCGGGAACAGGCAAGACGCTGCTGGCGCGCGCCGTCGCTGGTGAGGCGGAGGTTGCGTTCTTCAGCATCACCGGCTCCGACTTCATGGAGATGTTCGTGGGTGTGGGACCCAAGCGCGTGCGCGACCTGTTCGAGGGCGCGAAGCAGTCGGCGCCGAGCATCATCTTCATCGACGAGCTCGACGCGATCGGCGGGCGCCGCGGCGCGGGAGTCTGGGTGGGCGGCGCCGACGAGCGAGAGCGCACGCTGAACCAGCTGCTCTCGGAGATGAGCGGCTTCGAGCCGTCGGCGAACGTCATCGTGATGGCGGCGACGAACCGACCGGACATCCTAGATCCGGCCCTGCTGCGCCCAGGCCGGTTCGATCGGCGGATCGAAGTCGATCTCCCCACGCAGACGGATCGGCTGCAGATCCTGCAGCTGCATGCGCGCAAGATGCGATTGGCGAAGGATGTCGATCTGGAAGACGTCGCGCGCGGAACGCCAGGCTTCTCCGGAGCGGACCTGAAGAATCTGCTCAACGAGGCGGCTCTGCTCGCGGCCCGCAAGGATCGGGGCGAGATCACCACGGAGGACGTCGAAGCCGCAACGGATAAGGTGCTGATGGGGCTCGAGCGCGAAGGGCTGGCACTCACAGAGCGCGAGATCCGCTTCCTCTCGTTCCACGAAGCGGGGCACGCAGTGTTGGCCGCCGTGCTCCCCCATACCGATCCGCTCCACAAGGTCACGATCGTGCCCCGCGGGCGGGCCATGGGCCTGACGAAGCAGCTGCCCGAGAGAGAGCGCTACGTGTACGAGCGTGAGTACATGCTGGATCGGATCACCGTCATGATGGGTGGCCGGGCCGCCGAGGAGCTCGTCTTCGGCACGTATACCAGCGGCGCTCAGGACGACCTCTTCCAGGCGGTCTCGCTGGTTCGGCGCATGGTGCTCGAGTGGGGCATGAGCGACGCGTTGGGACCGGTCGTAGCCGAGCGCCCGCGCACGAACGTCTACCTCGGCGAAGGCCCTTGGCTGGGGCGGGAGTACTCGGAGCACACCGCCCGCCGCGTGGACGATGCGGTCGAGCACATCATAACGACCTGCTACGGGCGCGCGCTGTCCACACTCCAGCTCCACCGCGACGGGCTCGAGCGGGTCGCCGCACGACTGCGCGAGGCCGAGGAGCTCGGCGGAGAGGAGATCCTCGCGCTGATCCGCTCGACGAAAACGGTAACCACCGCTGAGCGGCCTAGCCGCATGGCAGAGGTCTCGCCCTGAGCAGATGGATATCACTCACGAAGACGCAACGACAAAGGTGAACATATGAAGATCCTCCTCCCCACCGATGGCTCCAGGTACGCGCTCGCCGCCGCGCGCGCCATCAGCGGTTGGTTCGACTGGCCGGGCGGCGAAGTCGCCGTCCTCGCCGTGATTCCGGACGAGCCCAAGAGCGAACGGCACTCCTACCGGGCGGACACCGAGAGCGCCAAGGAGTGGCGGGCGACGGTCCACCGCTGGCTGGCGGACACCATTGACCATTTGCGCGGAAGCGGCTTGACGACCCACGAGCTCGTTCGGAGCGGAGACGCCGCGGAGGTGGTTCTCCGGGCCGCGTCCGACGGATACGACCTGGTCGCGGTGGGTGTGAAGGGCCGCTCCGAGTCGCCGCATCTCACGGAGGACAGCGTGGCGCTCGCGCTCCTCGCGCACGCCCCCCAGTCGGTGCTGCTCGTCAGGGAACGCGAGCCCTCGGGCCGCGCGCGGCGACTGCCCACGCCGCAGAAGCCGATGCGGGTGGTGCTCGCCGTGGACGGGCGCGCGCCGAGCGAGAAGGCGGTCGCGATGCTCTCGCGGCTGCTCGCCGCGGACCGCGCGGAGGTCACCGTCACAGCTGTCGCGGACGCGACGACCGGCGGCCTCCTCGAGGAAATCGATGCGCGCAGGGTAGCGCGCAACGTCGCCGACCGGCTCGCCGGACGAAGTCTCACCGTGGACCTGCGCGTCGCCGAGGGTGACGTCGTGGACGCGATCCTCGAGGATGCGGCGGACGCCGACTTGATCGTCATGGGCTCTCGAGCGACGAAGGAGCCGGGCGAGCCCTATCTGGCGAGCGTCGGCATGGCGGTCGCGACGTCGAGCCCTTGCTCCGTGCTGGTCGTGCGTGGGGCCGCTCCGGAGGACGCAACCGTGGAAGCCGAGGCGCTGGAGACGACCGGCATTCCGTTCGAGATCGCGTACGAGAACATGGAGCCGTCGCCCGTTGCCGAGCGGCACGTCCTGCGCGGGCTGAGGCAGCTCGAGCGCATCGGTCCGGCGGTGCTCCGCGCTCGGGTCACCTTGGCCAGGCGGAATCCGCGGCACCGGACGGGCAACCTCTACGACGTGCGCATCACGCTCACGCATCCGGGTCCGGACATCTCGGTGTCGAGGACCGCGCCGTCGCATCAGGAGAGCGAAGACCTGGTGACGGCCATCGGAGAAGCCTTCGATCGCGCTCGGCGATCGCTGCTACGAGACCATGCGGTCGAGCGCGGCGACGTGAAGAGCCATGAGCCCGTTGCCACGGGCCGTGTCACCGACGTGTTCCCCGACTACGGGTTCATCCAGGCCCAGGACGGCCGCATCGTCTACTTCCACCAGAACAGCGTGCTCGACGCCGACTGGAAGGACGTCGAGGTGGGGAACGAGGTCACCTTCGTCGACGAGCCGGGCGAGCAGGGTCCCCAGGCCACGACGGTGCGGGTGAGGAGCCGGCGCCCGGCACCGAGGTAGTCATCATCTTGGACCATCCCACGTCGAGATTGACTATTACACGATGATTCGTATAATCGTATGAATGATATATCGAACACCAGAGCCCTCGACGTTTCATAGCGAGCTCGCCACGCTCGATCGACTGAGGGCGGAGCTGGGCCAGCGCGTCGGCGTCCCCAGCCCGTGGCTCGGAGCCCTGCGCCGAAGCGCGCGAGCCTCTGCGGCCGAGAGCTCTGTCGCGATCGAAGGCTATCGGGTTGCGCCCGGCGAGAGCCTGGCGATCGTCTCCGGGCCCTCCCTCGAGCCTACCGTCGGCGACGAGAACCACATGGCGATCGCCAGCTACGCGCACGCGATGGACCACGTCGGGGTCATGGCCCTCGATCCGGTTTTCGAGTGGTGCGACCGGGTGATCCTCGATCTCCACTTCGACGCCTGCTCCTTTCAGCGAGACGAGAGCCCAGGGCTGTGGAGGACAGGCCCAGTCTCGGTTACGGGCGATGCCGGACGGATCGCTTACCACGGACCGGCCCCGGATCGGGTCGTCGAGCTCATGGCAGAGGTGGTCGATTGGCTGCGGTCCGGCGACCTGGACGCCCACGTGATCGTGCGCGCGGCAATGGCGCACCTGCACGTCGTCTCCGTGCACCCTTTTCGAGACGGCAACGGACGCATCTCACGCATCGTGCAGTCGCTCGTGTTGGCCCGAGAAGGCCTGCTCTCGCCGGAGCTAGCCTCGATCGAGGACCACCTGGCGAGCCACACCCGAGAGTACTACGCCACCCTCGAACGCGTGCAGGGCGGGACGTATTCGCCGGATCGCGACCCCTCCGAGTGGGTCGCGTTCTGCATCGACGCGCACATCGCGCAGGCACGCCGTCGCCTGGAACAGATCGCGGCGGCGGCACGGAGATGGCAGCGTCTCGAGATGCTGGTCACGGAACGCGGCTGGCCGGATCGCCTCGTCATCGCGCTCGAGCAGAGCTTGGTGGGTGGAACCGATCGCACGAAATACGAGCGCGAAGCGGATATCTCCCCAGCGACCGCGAGCAACGACTTCCGCCGGCTGCTCGATGCACGGCTGGTCGTTCAGCGAGGGCGCGCCCGCAGCACGCGGTACGTTGCGAGTGATGAACTACGGCGGCTGGCGGAAGCGGAAGACGTGACCTGAAGGTCTACCCCTTCACCACGCCCATCGCCGAGAGCCGCGCGACCTTGCGAGCGAGGCCCGCACGGTGCACGACGTCCACGACCCGGTCCAGGTCCTTGTAGGCGAAGGGCGCCTCCTCGGCCAGCTCCTTCAGCGACGGACACCGCACCACGATGCCGCGCGCGACGAGCTCGCGCTTCACGTCGGCTCCGTCCCGCGTCCGCCTCGCTTCCCCACGGCTCATGCGCCGCCCCGCGCCGTGACAGGCGCTTCCAAAGGACAGCTCCCCCGCTTCGTCGCGGCCCACGAGGACGGCGGATCCCGTGCCCATGCTTCCCGGGATGAACACCGGCTGGCCGACGCCTCGGTAGGCCGCCGGCGTCTCCGGGTGCGAGGGACCGAACGCCCGCGTCGCCCCCTTGCGGTGCACACACAGCTGCCGACCCGCGTACTCTTCGACCTTCGCGACGTTGTGCGCGACGTCGTAGACGAGCCGCAGCTCGACGTCCGGTCCGAGCACGCTCGCGAACGCGCGCCGTGACAGGTGCGTGATCATCTGACGATTGCACCACGCGAAGTTCGCCGCCGCGCACATCGCGCCGAAGTAGGCTCGGCCGGGGGGCGATACGAACGGCGCGCAGGCTAGCTGCCGATCCGGAATAACGATGCCGTACTCCGCCATCGCCTGGTCCATCCGCGAGACGTAGTCGGTGCACACCTGATGCCCGAGTCCCCTGGAGCCCGTGTGGATGAGGAGCGCCAGCTGGTCCTCCTGGAGCCCGAGCGCGGACGCGGCCGGCTCGTCGAAGACCTGGTCCACTCGCTCGACCTCGACGAAGTGGTTCCCGCCCCCCATGGTGCCGAGCTGTCTCCTCCCCCGCTCGCGAGCCCGCTTCGACACCGCGCTCGGATCGGCTCCGGGCAAGCAGCCACCCGATTCGGTGTGCAGCAGATCGGCGGCGGTCGCGAACCCCCTCTCCTCCAGATAGCGGCATCCCTCGACGAACACGCGATCGAGCTCCGCGTCGCTCATCTCGAGCTTGCCGCCCCGACCCGTGCCGGAGGGGATGCTGCGGGAGAGCTGGTGCACCAGCGGCTCGAGCTGATCGCCGACCTCGGCGGCCGAGCGGTTGCAGACGAGCAGCCGTACGCCGCAGTTGATGTCGTAGCCGACGCCGCCGGGGGAGATGATCCCGTCCGTCGTGCGAAAGGCCGCGACGCCGCCCACCGGGAAGCCATATCCCTCGTGAGCGTCCGGCATCGCGTACACGGCGTCGACCACGCCGGGCAGCGTGGCGACGTTCATGAGCTGCTCGAGGGTGCGATCCCGCGAGATCTGCTCCCACAGTGCCTCGTCCGCGTAGACTCGCGCGGGAACGCGCATGTCGTGACGCGCATCCACGCCGATCTCGACGAGTGTGTCGCTCACCCGGCGGATCGCTTCTAGACCGGGGGGCCTGGTCATCACCGTCATACGTCGAGCGTCACCTCCCCTTCGACGCCGCGGCCGCCTTCGCGGACGGTCGCGTTGTGGAGCGTCGCAGCCTTCACGAGGACGAACGGCATCTCCAGCCGCACGCCGCGTGCCCGAACTCGTAGCCGTCCGCTGTCGCTCTCCGTGACGTCGGCATCCACGGGGAGCCACTGCTCCACCTCACAGAGATAGATGATCTCGTTGAGCCATCCCACGAGCCCGGCCGCGCGGTCTCGCGCTTCCACGCTCAGCTCGCGCCACGCAGGCTCTTCGTCCGCGCTTCTCCTGTCGGAAGGCACGAGATCGGCGAACGCCCTCGTGGCTTCCGCCACGAGCGCCGGAAACGTGGGCGCCCACAGGCGAAGAGTGACCTCCGAGGTGTGGTCGACCAGCTCGTGACCGGCCTGCTCGCCGTCCAGGGACGGTGAGCTCACGACGAGCTCCGCCGCGTCAATCGTTCAGCACGAATGTCAACCGCATGTGGACGCGGTAGGTCTTCACCTTCCCGTCCTCGATCAAGACTTCCTGGTTGGCGATCCAAGCGGCACGGATGCCTTCCAGGGTCTCGCCCGCCTTGCTGATGCCCTTGCGTATCGCATCCTCGAATCCCTTCTCGGAATCCGCCGTGAGCTCGATGACCTTTGCCACTGACATGATCGATCTCCTCCTGTTGTCGATAACCGGGCCGCTGCTACCGCTCGCCCTCGAAGATCTGCTCGAACACGAGCTCGAAATCGAGTGCCCGCGTGCCACCTTCTTCCAATGTGATCTCCACATCGGGAACGATGAGCCTCATGTCCCTCACCGCGCCACCTAGCTCCGGGAAAATCACGACGTACGTCAGCCTCGCGCCCGGATACACGAACTCGAGCTTGTCGCGAACCGGCGGCTCGACCCGCGGAGGGGTGCGGCGCGTCCAGACCTCAGTCACCCAGACGGGGCCGAACCCGAACGTCCAGAAAGGATCATGGGCCCAGTAGCGGATCCGCCCGTAGCGCGGGTGAGCGCCCCAGCCCGGATACGGGTAGATCGGGTAGTACGGCCATCCGAAGTGCAAGCCGACGTACGTCCGGATCTCCGGATCCACGAGCGCATAGCCGACCTCGCGGCCGCCACGATCCACCGACATCGGCACAGGTCCGAGCTGATTGCCGAACGTGTCGACCAAGCGAGCGTCCGTGGGGCGTACGGAGATCCGCTCCTCACGGTTGTTCTGAACGGTGATCCAGAACGTAGGATGGAGGGTGCTCCCTCTCGGTGCCGGGAGCAACGCTCCCTGTGCGGTGACCAAGACCCCTTCCCGCTCGACCGTCACCGACCCCGACTCGAAGTCGACGTCCGCGTCGCCGGGCTGTACGCCCGGCTCCAACGCGATCCGGTTTTGACCGGTCGCGCAAGCGCCCAGAGCAAGTGACCCCAAGAACACGAGAGCCGTCCTTCGAGGGACGGCTCGGTGCGATGCGTATTTCATGTATTCACCTCCTGAGCCCGCCCGTCGGGCTCCCGCGGAGGAACTCGCGCATCGCATGTGCCACCGCGCCACGAGCCCTGGACCGCGCCCGTCGCGCGGCTCGGGACACGTTGTCCTGCGTTGACGCTTCTTGTCACCTCAGGCGCGCGAAGAGAACGACCTCGTTCTTCCCGAGCCTCTTCGAGCAATCCGGGCAAGTGGGATAGTAGAAGTAGATCTTCTCCAACTCCTCACCCTGGCCGGCGATGTACCGCTTCATGTCGTCGACCCACTTCCCGGCGTCGCGGTACGGCCCCTCGAAAACCTTGGTGACGAAATTGCCCGAGAGCTCGCCCATCTGCGCACCCGATACGTCCCTGTCCACCGCCAGATAGATGTCGCTACCCCACGGGGACAATTCGTCAGTGAGCCAGAGGGGCTCCTCGGGATACGCGCCGGCGGCTTCGACCTCGGCATGCAGGCGCCTCATCACCGACCCGAAGTTCAACGGCACGTGCATGATGGCGCGGATGTGTCCACGCACGAACGGCTTGTGCTCCCACGTGAACCGCCGCCCTTCCCAGCGATCCCGATCCAGCGGCGCGCAGCACCCTGTCACTGCATTGTCGTACTTGGCTTCGGCGAGTCTCATGATCCACCTCCTGTCCATCGTTCACGGAGCGGAGGAAGCATCAACCGTGCCGATTGCGGGTAGGCTTCAGCCGCCGGGAATCCCCGGGAATCCCCTCGCGCCCCAGTTCCCGTTGACGACGGCGTTGTGGGTGGCGTGGCCCATGCGCATGGTCACGCTCGTCTTCTATTCTGCGATCGCGGCTCTGAACGCGATCAGCAACGGGCTCCTCCGCCTAGTGGGTGTCCGCCGTACCGGGGGCGCGGAGCGCTACCGCTCCGTCGACGAGATCTCGCAGATCGTGGCGGAGAGCGGCCGGGAGGGCGCCTTGGCCTCGGAGCCGAGCGAGGTCACCCAAGAGTTGCTCGCGTTCGGCGACCTCACGGCGGCTGAGGTGATGGTGCCGCGCACGCGCATGGTCACGCTCCCGCTCGGCGCGGACCGACGCCTGGTGGCCTCCGTTCTCGCCGCCGAGCCCCATACCCGCTACCCTGTCGTTGACGGCGGACCCGAGGCCATGATCACACCGCTCGCGGCGCGCTGCACCGAGTGCGGGCCCCCTCGCTCTCGACCACGACGAGGTCGAGCATCGGGGAGTCCGCCTCGGTCCGGGGACGGGGGGTTCCGAAGGTGCGCGTGATGCAGTGAAGCCCTAAGACGGAGGCCTCGGGAGATCGGCTGACCCGTCGCGCCCCGCGCGGCCACGCTGCCAGAGCCTTTCTTCAGTG
>Ga0105106_10004201_pt1 | contig 10276 bp, 6 predicted proteins | sample PPLLaktember2015_5_FD_79109 | JGI IMG/M metagenome (GOLD analysis project Ga0105106, IMG submission 79109) | Freshwater sediment microbial communities from Prairie Pothole Lake near Jamestown, North Dakota, USA - PPLs Lake P8 Core (1) Depth... | ecosystem: Environmental > Aquatic > Freshwater >... | reverse complement strand
GTTGCCTCTCCCAACTCCGGGAATCCAACTCGAGGCGGCGATGGATATCGCTCCAAGGCCCCGTGAGGGAAGGGGGACCCGCCGGAGGCGGGGGAAACCGCATAAGAAGGTTTCCGGGGCGCGAGGGCAAGGAGCGATATCCGGAGCGAAGCCGAAGAGAGGGAATACCCGGAATTGGGAGATGATCCTTTTCTTTGCCCGCCGTAACTTTACGGACGAGCCGAAAAAAGATATCGTTATCGCGATGAGGATCCACGAGTATCAGGCCAAAGAACTTCTGGAGAGCTATGGTATTCCCGTGCCGCGCGGCCTGGTCGTGACGACGCCCGCCGAGGCCCGCGCGGCAGCCGAAGAGATCGGAGGGCCGGTCGTTATCAAGGCCCAGATCCATGCCGGAGGGCGGGGCCAGGCGGGCGGGATCCTCACAGCGGCGGATCCGGGCGGAGCCGCGACGGCCGCGGCTCGCCTTCTCGGCCGGCCGTTGATCACGGCACAGACCGGGCCGGCCGGCCGGGTCGTGCGCCGGGTCCTCGTCGAGGAGGTCCTCGCCGTCGCGCGCGAGCTCTACGCCGGGCTCGCGCTCAGCCGCGAGGACGAATGTCTCGTCCTCCTCGTATCGCCGAGGGGCGGCGTCGATATCGAAACGCTCGCCCGCGGCGAACCGGACCTCGTTCTCAAGCAGGCGATATCGCCGGCGGAGGGGCTTCTCCCCGCCCAAGCCGGCCGCGCGGCCGCCGCGCTGGGGCTTACGGGGTCCGCATCCGGTCAGGCTGCCCGGCTCTTCGCGGACCTGGTTCGGGCCTTCGAAGCGACCGACGCCTCGCTCGTCGAGATCAATCCTCTTGTCCTCACGGAAGGGGGGGCGCTCGCAGCCGCCGACGCCAAGATGAAATTCGACGACAACGGCCTCGCCCGCCACGCCGACATCCAGGCCCTCCTCGACCCCGGCGAGATCTCGCCCGAAGAGCTCGAGGCGGCCCGGGCCGGATTGAGCTTCATCCGTCTCGATGGCGACGTCGGTTGCATGGTCAATGGCGCCGGCCTGGCCATGGCCACCATGGACCTCGTCGCCCTCGCCGGCGGCCGCCCGGCGAACTTCCTCGACGTCGGCGGCGGGGTCTCCGAAGACGCCGTGGCCAAGGCCTTCATGCTCCTCACGGCCGAACCGGGCGTCCGCGCGGCTCTGGTCAACATCTTCGGCGGCATCGTCCGCTGCGACCTGGTCGCCCAAGGCATCGTCCGGGCGGCCCGCGAGCGCGGCGTCCATATTCCCGTCGTCATCCGCATGGAGGGCACGAACGTCGAGCTCGGCCGCCGGATCCTGGCCGGTTCGGGACTCCCTTTCTCGACGGCCCCGGACATGGAGATGGCGGCCCGCGAGGCCGTCCGCCTGGCCCGGGAGAGTGGAGCCTCCCGATGAGCATCCTCGTCGACGCCTCGACGCGCGTCCTCATCCAAGGGCTTACCGGCCGCGAAGGGACCTTCCACGCCCGCCAGATGCTCGAGTACGGAACGGCCGTTCTGGCCGGAGTGACGCCCGGCAAAGGTGGCACCCGCCACCTCGGTCTGCCCGTCTTCGATACGGTGGCCGAGGCCGTCCGCGCCGTGGGCGTCGACGCTTCGGTCGTCTTCGTCCCGGCCCTGGCCGCCGCCGCCGCGGTCATGGAGGCCGCGGCCGCGGGCATCCGCCTCATCGTCTGCATTACCGAGGGCATACCGGCGCTCGACATCGTCCGGATCAAGACCTTCCTCCACGGAACGCCGGCCAAGCTCATCGGTCCGAACACGCCCGGCATCATCTCCCCCGGCCTGACCAAGCTCGGCATCATGCCCGGCGCCATCCACAAACCCGGCCCCGTCGGCGTCATCTCCCGTTCGGGGACGTTGACCTACGAAGCCGTCAACCAGCTCACGTCCCTCGGACTCGGCCAATCGACCGCCGCCGGCATCGGCGGCGACCCCATCGTCGGTCTGTCCTTTGTCGACCTCCTGGAGATGTTCGAGAAGGACCCCGCGACGGAAGCGGTCGTCCTCATCGGCGAGATCGGCGGCTCGGCCGAGGAGCAGGCCGCGCGGACGATCCGGAGCGGCTTCCCGAAGCCCGTCGTCGGCTACGTCGCCGGCCTGACCGCGCCGCCCGGACGGCGCATGGGCCACGCCGGGGCCATTATATCGGGCGGTCACGGCACGGCCGCCCAGAAGATCGCGCTCCTCGAGGAAGCCGGGGTCCATGTCGTCCGGAACCCCGCCCGGATCGGCGAAGCGGCCGCCGCCGTCCTGGCCCGGCGGCCTTGACGTCCCCAGCGTGATCCGAACATCTCCCCGGTTTTTGATTGCCCATCGGCGCCGGCTCCCTTATAATGAACGAAGGGAGGATGGACGAAGGGTCATGACGCCGGATAGCGTACCCGGCCCGGCCGCGAGCGGCCCCGGTCAACTGGACGAGCTCGGAGAGGTCGACATCCTCGTCGGCATCCCGAGCTTCAACAACGCGAAGACGATCGGCCACGTCGTCCGGGCCGTCGAGGTGGGCCTGAACAAGTACTTCCCCGGGCGCCGGTCCGTGCTCGTCAATTCCGACGGCGGCTCGACCGACGGGACGGCCGACGTCGTCCGGGAGGCCAGCGCCGATTTCGACTCCATCCTGCTCGAACACCGGATCGGAGGCTTTCGCAAGCTCGTCACCCCGTATCACGGCGTACCGGGCAAGGGCAGCGCGTTCCGGACTGTTTTCCAGATCGCCCGCCAGCTCGGGGCCAAGGCCTGCGCCGTCGTGGACTCCGACCTGCGGAGCATCACCCCGGAATGGATCGAGCTGCTCGTCAAGCCCGTCCTCGAGGAGGGCTTCGACTACGTCTCGCCCTACTACATGAGGCACAAGTATGACGGGACGATCACGAACTCGATCGTCTATCCGCTGACCCGGGCGCTCTATGGCAAGCGCATCCGCCAGCCGATCGGGGGCGACTTCGGTTTCTCCGGCAGGCTGGCCTCCTTCTACCTCGAGAAGAACGTCTGGGAGAGCGACGTCGCCCGCTTCGGCATCGACATCTGGATGACCACGACGGCCCTGGCCAACGACTTCAGAATCTGCCAGGCCTTTCTCGGCGCCAAGATCCACGACGCCAAGGACCCCGGGGCCGACCTCAGCGCCATGCTGCACCAGGTCGTCGGCTCCGTCTTTGACCTCATGGAGGAATATGCGGGCGCGTGGAGCGCCGTCAAGGGATCGGAGCCGGTCGCGACCTTCGGTTTCGTCTATTCCGTCGGCCTCGAGCCGATCCACGTCAACGTGGACCGGATGATCGAGATGTTCCGCCTGGGCGTCAAGGACCTCGGCCCGTTCTACAAAGCGTTCCTGCCCGCGGACGTCCTGTCTTTCCTCGACGACTTGGCCGCCCGGCCGGACCGCCGGAGCTTCACCTATGCGGACGGCGCCTGGGTGAAGACCATCATGAGCTTCGCCCTGGCCTGTCACCGGAAGGACGTGAGCCGGGAGCACATCATCAAGTCCCTCACGCCGCTCTATCTCGGCAAGGTCGCCTCCTTCGTCAACGAGACATGGGACTGCACCGCCGAGGAGGTCGAAGCGAGGCTCGAGGAGCTCTGCCTCGCCTTCGAGAAGGAAAAGAGCTATCTCGTCGAGAGGTGGAACGGCAAGGCCTGAGCCCTGTCCCAAGGAGAGCGCCATGAACAGTCCCATCGACAAGGTCTTCATCGAGCCGCTGCGGGAGGTCGCCCGGAAGCTCGTGGCCTTCCTGCCCAGCCTCCTCACCGGGATCGTCGTCTTCGCGGCGGGCCTCTTGCTGGCCTGGCTGGTCAAGGTCATCGTCGTCAGGGTCCTCCGGCTCTTCAAGCTGGACGCGGCCTTCACCCGCTCCGGGGTCAGCGACGCCCTGCAGAAGATGGCCGTCAAGGAGACGCCGGTGAAGCTCATCGGCCGGACGTTCTTCTGGCTTGTCACCTTCATCTTCTTCATCCTCGCCCTCAAGGTGATGAAGGTCCCGGTGATCGACCAGCTCCTCGAGAATCTCCTGCTCTTCCTGCCCAACATCTTCGTCGCCCTCATCATCGTCGTCATGGGCTGGCTCCTCGGCAATTTCCTCGGCCGGGCCGCCCTCATCGCCTCCGTGAACGCCGGGATCAAGCTCTCTAGCCAGATCAGCAGGGGGGTCAAGGGAGTCATCCTGGTCTTCGCCATCGTCATGGCCTTCGAACAGGTCGGCATCGGGCGGACCACCCTGGTCGTCGCGTTCGCGATCGCTTTCGGAGGGGCCGTCCTGGCCCTTGCCCTGGCTTTCGGGCTGGGGGGGAAAGACCTGGCCCGGACCTATCTCGAGAAAAGGTTCAAGAAGGACCGGGAGGGCGACGGCCGCGACGACCTCAGACACCTCTGACGGCCGCTTGATTTTTCTGGTTCCGGGGGTATAATACCTCCCATCCGCGAGCCCTCCCCCAGAAACCCGAGAACGGCATAGCTCCACCCGTCAGGCCATGACATGAACCAGGACAACGGAACGGTGGGACGCAAGATCAAGCGGACCCTCATCGGCAAGCCTCGCGATATCAAGGATCCGTCGCTCTTCCACAAGATCGCCCTGATCCCCATCCTGGCCTGGATCGGGCTCGGCGCCGACGGCTTGTCCTCCGCCTCTTATGGCCCGGAAGAAGCCTTCAAGGTCCTCGGGCAGCACACCTACCTCGCCCTGGCCCTGGCCGTGGCCACGGCCCTGACGGTCTTCATTATCTCCTACGCCTACTCGCGCATCATCGAATATTTCCCGTCCGGGGGCGGCGGTTACGTCGTCGCGACGCACACGCTTGGAGAGAAGGCCGGCGTCCTGTCGGGAAGCGCCCTGCTCGTGGACTACATGCTGACGATCACAGTGTCCATCGTCGCCTGCGGCGATGCCATCTTCAGCTTCTTTCCGGCGGGAGCCCAGCCGTACAAGACCCCCTTCGAGGTCCTGGCCATCATCTTCCTCGTCGTCATCAACCTGCGCGGCGTCAAGGAGTCGGTGACGATGCTCGCCCCCATCTTCGTCGTGTTCGTGCTGACCCACGCCCTCCTCATCGGCTACGGCATCTTCAAACACGTGCCGGAGATCGGAGCGGTCGCGTCCGGGCTCCGCACCGGGTTCCAGGGCGGCCTGACGACGCTCGGGCTGGGCGGCATGGCGCTCTTGTTTCTCCGGGCCTTTTCCATGGGCGGCGGCACCTATACCGGCATCGAGGCCGTCTCGAACGGCCTCCAGATCCTGCGCGAGCCCCGCGTCCGGAACGGCAAGAGGACCATGGTCTACATGTCCGTATCCCTGGCCCTGACGGCCGGCGGCATTCTCGTCTGCTATCTCCTCCTCGGCGTCAGCCCGGTCGCCGGGAAGACGCTCAACGCCGTGCTGGCTGCAGAGGTTTTCGGCGGCTGGAGCTTCGGCGGCGTCCTGGCGCTCGTCACCATCTTCACGGAAGGCGCCATCCTCCTCGTCGCCGCCCAAGCCGGATTCGTCGACGGGCCCCGGGTCATGGCCAACATGGCCGTCGATTACTGGTTCCCCCATCGCTTCGCCTCGCTCTCAGACCGGCTGACCATGCAGAACGGGGTCCTGCTCATGGGCGGCTCGGCCATCCTGCTGCTCCTCTACTCCCGCGGCCGCATCTCGACGCTGATCGTCATGTACTCCATCAACGTCTTCCTGACGTTCACGATGTCGCAGCTGGGCATGTCGCGGTTCTTCATCAAGAACCGAAAAAGCGACCCGCTCTGGAAAAAGCACCTGCCCGTGCACCTCATCGGGCTGGCCGTCTGCCTGGCCATCCTCGTGGTCACGATCCTCGAGAAGTTCTCCCAGGGGGGCTGGCTGACCCTCGTCATCACCTCGGTCGTCGTCGTTCTCTGCTACCTCATCAAGGGCCACTATAACCGGGTCCGCAGGGGCGTCCGGGAGCTCGACGACATGCTCACGGCGGTCATCGCCCACAGGGGCGAATACAACTCCGATCCGACCGATCCGCGCGAGATGACGGCCGTCCAGCTCGTCAGCGGCTACTCCGGATTCGGCGTGCACACGTTCCTGTCCATCATCCGCGGCTTCCCCGGCCTCTACAGGAACTTCGTCTTCGTCTCGGTCGCCGAGGTGGACGCCGGCGCGTTCAAGGAGTCCGAGTCCGTGGCCCGCCTGACCCAGGCGACCAAGGACTCCCTCAAGAAGTACGTGGACCTGGCCCGGCGCCTGGGCTTCCCGGCCGAATCGCGCTTCGATACCGGGATCGACGTCGTCGCGACGGCTTCGGGCCTCTGCGAGCGGGTCGCCCGGGAGTTCCCCAAGTCGACCGTCTTCGCCGGACAGACCGTCTTCCGGCAGACCGGCCTCGTCCACCGCCTCCTCCACAACGAGACGGCCTTCGCCATCCAGCAGGAGCTCCGCTGGAAGGGCATCACGACGGTCATCCTCCCGATCCGTATCAACATCTGAAAATCGGGGACATGACCGAAAAATCCGGGACATAACCCATTTCTCCTGAAATGGGATTGTGTCCCGATGATTTTTCGTCTGTCATGTCCCCGATTTTCGAGTTTGACAAAACAAACGCGGGCGGGTAATTAGGAATGGCCGACCGAACCCGACAAGGAGGGCTCTCGCATGAAAAGTCGCACGCTGACCGCTCTCGCCATCCTGATAGCCGCCACGCCGGCGCTTCTCGCGGCCGGGCAGAACCCGCCGGCGAAACCGGCCCCCGCTCCGGCCCCGCTCGCCGTCCAGCCGATCACGAAGAGCCTCTCCCTCGTCAAGGGCGGCTCGGGCGCGAACACGGCCTTCTACGTCACCGAAAAAGAGGTCTTCGTCATCGACGCCAAGATGAGCGCCGGCTCCGCGGCGGAGATGCTGGCCGAGATCAAGAAGGCGACCTCCCTCCCCGTGACGACGCTCGTCATCACCCACAGCGACGGCGACCACATCAACGGCCTGCCGGGATTCCCCAAGGGCCTGACGATCGTCGCCCACGAGAAGTGCCGGGACGACATCGCCGCCGCCGCCGAAACGCAGCCCGAGCTCAAAGAGTACCTGCCGACCAGGACATACACCGACCGCCTGGAGCTCGCCCCGGGCCCGAACGCGGTCATCCTGGCCTACTTCGGGCCGGCCCACACGAGCGGCGACACCGTCGTCTTCTTTCCCGCCGACAAGGCCGTCTTCGTGGGCGATCTGCTCTTCGTCGGCCGCGATCCACTCATCCACCGCCACAAGGGCGGCAAGGCGTCCGGCGCCGTCAGGACCCTCGAGGGGATCCTGGCCCTCGAGCCGCGGGTCGAGACGTTCCTGTCCGGCCACGCCGACCCGGTCGGCCGGGCCGAGGTCGAGGCCCTCAAGGTCTCGATGGCCGACCAGCTGGCCAAGGTCAAGGCGATGGTCGCCGCCGGCCAAAGCCTCGAAGAGATCAAGAAGGCCTTTGGGATCGACGATCCGCCGGACGCGCCGGGTGGCCGGCGCCGCTGGCTGAGCTTCGTCGAAACCGTCTACCTCGAGCTTACGGGAAAATAGCCGGCCAGCGGCACGAACAGGAGCCGTCCATGAAGAGATCCCCGCACGCCCGTCCCGCGTTCGTCCTGGGCCTGTCGCTCGTCCTCCTCGCCGCGGCCGCCTGCCGACCCTCCCCCTCCGGCGCTACTGTCGCCGAAAGCAAGGAAACCGTCCGGACCTATCCCTTTTCCGACCCCGACCCCGTCCCGATCTTGGCCCGCTCGTCGATGTGGGGGGCGGGCGCCCGGCTCTATCCCTATTTCATGTTCGACCGCTTCAGGGCCGAGCCCGTCGACAGGCCTTGGACAGTCGTTCGCCTCAGTAATCCGCACATCGAGGTCGCGGTCCTGCCCGAGGTCGGCGGCAAGGTCTGGGGCGCGGTCGAGAAGGCGACCGGCCGGGAGTTCCTCTATTGGAACCACGTGCTCAAGTTCCGCCAGATCGCCCTCCGCGGGCCGTGGACCTCGGGCGGCATCGAGTGGAACTTCGGTGTCGTCGGCCACGCCCCCTCGACCGCAACGCCGGTCGATTACCTCGTCCGGGAGAACCGGGACGGCAGCGCGAGCTGCGTCGTCGGAACGATGGACCTGGCCTCGCGGACCCGTTGGAGCGTCACCGTCACACTGCCCAAGGACAGCGCGGCCTTCGAGACGAGCGCTCTCTGGGTCAATCCCACCCCGTTCAGCCAATCCTACTATGCCTGGTCCTGCGCCGCGGTGAAGACCGCCGACGATCTGAAGTACGTCTTCCCAGGGCGATGGTCGATCGGCCACGACTATTCCGTCCCGCTCGAGCCCTGGCCCGTCGACCGGTCCGGCCGGGACCTCTCCTGGTACAAGAACAACTCCACGGCCGGCTCCAAGAGCTACTTCACCGTCGGCGAGCACGCCGACTTCTACGGCGGCTGGTACGAGAAGGCCGATACCGGCTTCGGCCACTGGTCGCCCTATGAGGATATGCCAGGCCGGAAGGTCTGGATCTGGGACCTCTCGCGCTCGGGCGAGATCTGGGTCGATCTCCTCACGGACCGGGACGGGCAATACACCGAGCCGCAGGCCGGGCGCCTCCTCAACCAGTCCGACCACGGCGATTTCGCCCCGGGCTCGGCCGACCGCTGGACGGAACAGTGGTTCCCCTACCGCGGCATCGGGCCGATGACCGCAGCTTCGCCGCGCGCGGTCCTCAGCGCCGCACGCTCCGGCGACACGGTCGCCCTCGGGATCTTCCCTCTCCGTCCCATCGCCGACGACCTCGCCGTGAGCGCCGCCGGTAAAGAGATCTTCCGGGAACGCCTGGTCCTCGGGCCCGAACAGGTCTGGAGGAAGGACATCCCCCTGCAGGGCGCGCCGGCTGAGGCACCGTTCGAGATCCGCTTGGGCGGCAAGCTCATCTACGAGAGCGCGCCGCAGGCAGACGACCTCGAGCGGCCCCTTCATTTCAGCGCGCCGTCGGGCCGCTCGGCCGAGGCCTTGTTCCTGCAGGCCCGCGGTCTCGAACGCGAGCGGCGCCTCGCGGAGGCGCTCGACAAGTACCTGGCCGCGATCGCCGCGGAGCCGCTCCACGTCCGGGCCCTCGCGCGGGCCGCCGAGCTCTACACCCGCCGGGGGGAGCCGGCCCGAGCCACCGACCTGGCCGGCCGGGCCCTGGCCGTGTCGATGTACGATCCCGAGGCCAACTACGTCTACGGCGTCGCCGCCCGGCGCCTGGGCCGTCTCGTCGACGCCAAGGAGACCTTCGGCTGGGCGGCCCGGTCGCCGCAGTTCGAGGGCGTCGCCCGTGTCCAATCGGCCGAGATCGCCCTGGTCGAAAAGGACCTCGACAAGGCCGCCGAATACGCGTTCGAAGCCCTCGTCGCCGACGACCTCAATGTCAATGCCCTCGAGGTCCTGGCCGTGGCCCACCGGCTGGCCGGCCGCAAGGCCGACGCCGACCGCGTCCTGGGCTGGCTTCTCGAGGTCGATCCGCTCGATCATGTGGCGCGCTTCGAGCGCTATCTCAGGACACGGGAAGCGAAGGACCTCGAGGCCTGCCGCGCGCTCATCCGCAACGAGATGCCGCACGAGACCTGGATCGAGATGGCCGCCTTCTACAACCGTCTCGGGCTCGGAGGCGACGCCGTGGAAGCGCTCAAGGCCGCACCGGGCCACGCCACCGTCTTTTATTGGCTGGCCCATCTGCTCCGGGATTCCGCGCCGGCGGACAGCGCGGCCTTTCTCGAAAAAGCCTCGGCCGCGTCGCCCCTCCTCGTCTTTCCCTTCCGCGAGGAGGAGGTCGCCGTCTTCTCCTGGGCTCTGGCGGCCCGGCCGTCCGACTGGAAGCCCAAGTACTACCTGGCCCTCATCCTCTGGGGCAAAGGCCGCCTCGAGGAGGCGCGCGACCTCTTTGAGATGATCGAGGGCGCCGATTTCGCGCCCTTCCACATCGCCCGGAGCGCGTTCTTCGAGAGGACCGATCCCGTCCGGGCTGCCGGCGACCTCGCCAAGGCGATCGAGCTCGACGCTTCGAGCTGGCGGGCCCGCCACGCGCTCACCGCCTTCCATCTCCGCCAAGGCCGGACCGGGGAGGCCCTGGCCACGGCCCGGATGGCGGCCGCCGATTTCCCGGGCGAGGTCCCGCTCCAGGTCGATCTGGCCGAAGCCCTTCTCGCGACGGGAGAACCCCATGAGGCCGCGACCGTCATCGACACCGTGGCCGCCCTCCCCTACGAGGGCGCGAGCGACATCCATGGCCTCTACGTCCGGGCCCACGTCGGGATC
>Ga0105106_10004200_pt1 | contig 10277 bp, 4 predicted proteins | sample PPLLaktember2015_5_FD_79109 | JGI IMG/M metagenome (GOLD analysis project Ga0105106, IMG submission 79109) | Freshwater sediment microbial communities from Prairie Pothole Lake near Jamestown, North Dakota, USA - PPLs Lake P8 Core (1) Depth... | ecosystem: Environmental > Aquatic > Freshwater >... | reverse complement strand
CTCAGTTTATCGCTCTCAAGACCAATTACAGGCTCGGGCGAAGGACGAGTGCTTGCACCGGTTACTCTTTTCCCCATTCGTACTATGGTCCAGTTTCCTTCAGGAGCCTCCCAAACCAAATGCCCGTTTGCTTTTAGGTATTCTGTTACATTAACTATTTCAGAAGGCTCAAGAATTTTACTTTTTTCCGGCTCATCATAATTGGCAAGTGATGGCAAATAAGGTTTTACATCTGGTTTGGATGAATAGGGATCTCTTTCATAAAGAGCCTTTTCATTAATATCTGCAATTACAGGAACTGCCGAATTTGGAATGGCATAAACAACTACATCTTCGTAATACGGATCTTTCATTTTGTGCCAGGTCGTACTTCGTTGCTCCGGTATTTGAAGCTCAATATTTACTTCCTTATTCCCTTCAATTTCGGTTTCACTAAAAACCAGATGTTTCATCGATTCTTCAGGTTTTACCCACGGACCGCCACTGCCGCACCAACCCGGGCCGGCACCAAGCAATATTTTTATTCCCAACCGTTCTGCTTCTCTCACAGCGTGTACATATAAATCCTGCCATTCTTCGCTCATAAAATCAACCGGGCCACGGGGAACTCCAATCCCTACTTCCAGAAAGATAAGGCTGCTGATACCCACTTCCTTCATTGATTCCAGATCTTTCGTCATCTCCTCACGCGACAAATTCCCATCAATAAAATACCAGTATACTCCCGGTTTTGAGGACTCAGGAGGAGATTTAAACTCTTCGCTTAATGTATCACCAGTTTGTGTAGAGTATCCTATTATTGCAATTGACAAAACAAAAACTAAGATGATAGAGAAAGCCTTAATAAATGTTTTATTCATATCGTTATTTAACATTTTGGTTCAGTGTTTTCCGGCGAAAGGTGTTCATTTTGTTCCGGTTCACTAGGGCCATGAAATTAATATAAAAACCCACATAAACATACCGGTGCTTTGTTTCCCTATTCTGTTTCAATATCATCCTAAGCAATAATATAATTATGCAGACGCTTCACCTGGTTTCTGTTTTTGCCTTTTCCACCATCTTCAATCGTCAATCCATCTGTAATAAAGTCGCCTCCAGTTTAATAATTCCATCAATATCTCTTATTAAATCGAAGTTAGAAATTTCATCACTCTCCGCTACAAAGAAAAAGCCCTGTCGCGAAAACGACGGGGTTTTTTATTGGAGATCCGTTAAAAGCTTGCTTTTGTAAGGATCGAACAATAAAAAAACCCGAGCCATGCGTCAGCATGGCCAGGGCTTTTTCTTTGTTAAGCTCCCCTCTGAGGATCACGCGACTGAAAGGAGCGTAATCCTCTGGATCTCGCACCGAAGGCGGATGCAGGGCTTTTTCTTTGTGAAGCACCACTACAGAGGATCAAGCCGAACGAAGTGAGGCTTAATCCTTAAACACGGCCCCTCCCCCGGTGTGGGAGGGATCAGTTAATTCGGGCGTTTTCTTTCGACACTTCGGTCCTGATCTCCGCTTTGCTTAGATTTGTTAAGTTACCCACAGAGGATAAAACCTCATCCCCTAAATCCCCTTCTCCTGAAAGAGAAGGGGACTTTTTTAAAGTCTTCGGTAATGCGAAGTTTTTCGCGGCAATCTCCCTCAAATAAAAAGCCCCCGGAGCTAATTCCGGTGGGCTTAAGCTGGTACTTATTATAATTACTTCTTAGTTTCAGTTACAAACAGATCTGGCACTCTCTACTCTTCCATCCCAATAAAGAGTTGCAAATACTAAATAATGAGTCCCGTTAATCCCTTTGGCATTAAAATGGATATTCGTAACCCACTCCCAAGTTCCGTCGGGTTGAATGTTATTGTCTTGTTTACCAATATCCTTGATTGTAAATAATTCACCATTTTTTTCACTTACCGCAGTTCCGGCAGCCGCACCATAACAATGGAGCCATTCCCCTTTTACAAACTTTGCTACATGATGAAAGGTCACATCGCAATCCAACCAATCAATAAGTATACCATCGCAAAATACAGGTTCCGACCAAGTTCTGGAAACCCACTCAGAATATGTTTTAGGAGCATCCTTCTGTCCATTTTGAGCAGAAAGCTGGGTCAATCCAATGCCTAAAAAAAGGCATATTAGCAGGAATGTCTTTGTTCTCATAGTTAAAAGATTTTAGGTTTAAAATTTCTAAGCGATTTGATTAATCAATAAAGTTCGGTTAAAACACTCATTGAGACATATCAATTTCCCTGTCAGAAATATTAATTTTCTGGCAAAACATATAAATTTTCTGAAGTCATAATAGATTACTCCGAGGGATACAGGAGAATACAGAAGTGGAGATTTCTCCCCTTCCCCTATTTTCCCCTTCTCCTCTTCTCCTTATTTCAGTTTGGCAACAGCTTCTCTGGCCTTCAGGAGATCAGAATAGATAAACCAGACCTTATAAGGTGTGGAATTGTATGTATATTCAAGTACTTCAAGAGCTTCCCTGTCCCTGCCCTGCTTTAACATGCACCGGCCTTTCAGATCCAAACATTCATAATAGCTGTAAGGGGAAGCTGCCAGTCCGATGGCTCTGTCAATAAGTGAGTAAGCTTCATCAAGTTTTCTCCCGTTATCAATAAAAAAACCTGCCAGAACTTTTATTCTGTCAATATTCGAAGGTTCAAAGGACAGTGCCTGATTGTAATATTTTTCCGCTTCATCAGGCATCCCGGCCTCTGTGTAAATGTCACCAAGCCTTTTTGAAAGGTGCGCTTCGGAAAATCCTCTTTTTCTTATTACTGTCTTAAATTTTTCTATGTGCCTGGTTGCTTCTACAGTATCTTTTTCGGTAAATGAAAGCAACGCCTGTCTTACAATTACATTCGGATCATCAGGGAGATATCTCTTCGATTTCCTGTAAAGGCTCCTCTCTTTTTTGTACTGTCCGGTCTTGTGATAGGCAAGACCCAATCCTTCCCATACAAAATTGTTCTTCATATAATCCTTTCCCCATCTTTTGTAAAGCGTAAATAGTTTTTCAAATTCAGTTATTGCATTATAATACTGCCCCATCCAATTATAGATTATTCCGAGCAGATAAGTAGGTCGGGGCCACTGGTCATCCAACTGCTGAAGTTGCCGGAGATATTTAACACTTGATTCCGGAGCCTCAAAGCTTAAAACATATGCATAGCTTGCATATATCTTATTGTACGTGCTCAAGCTGTCCCTTTTGTTATAATTTCGGATCAGTAATTTTTTACTGGCATCAAAGTTTCCTGAATGCGCATAGGCATTTTCCAGTCCAAAAGCAGCATCAATAAAATCCGAGTCGGCAGATAATGACATGGAATACCAGGATATTGCATTTTGAAAATCTCCCTTTTCCCTGGCTTTAAGCCCCTTAATTGAGTACTTGAGAGCCTCCGGAGAATTTGTGGAAAGCGGGAATCGCCCCCATACTGGATTTTCCTTTATCAATTTAGAAATTATAAGAAAACTCGTCAGGTCTTGTGAAATCGTATCAATAACCTGGAAAAAATTCTTTTCTCCGGCTGGCTTTTTCACATTAAATGATTTAAACACCTCTTTTGTTTTTGTGTCTATTAATTGTGCATCGATACGTACCTCATTGTCATCTTTTTCAATGCTCCCATAGATAAAAAGCGATGCCACAAGCTTCCTGGATATTTTCCCCGCAATTCCAGTTGAAATTGATGAATAATCAGTATGTCTGCCTGACTGAAGCAGGGTATTTACTGATTCTTTATGCCTTATTTCTAAATCCTTGTAGTCTGAAAGTGATGAGATAAGAATCTGTTGAATGCCTTCCTCCCATTCATTCAGGGTGGTATCATTTGTCATATTCCTGAATGGCATTACTGCAAGTGATATTCTTCCGTTTGAAGTGACAAGGTCATCAGGCCATTCCGTTTTTTGCATTTTTTTATAAATCAGAAATCCCGCAATAACCGGAATACAAATTAAAAACAGGATTCCAACCAAAGAATAAAATGAATTCCACTTTATACTTTTTACTGGTCTATAATCATCGCCCTCTATCTGATCGATGATATCCAACACTTTAGTTTTTACATCCAAATTTTTTATATCTCCCGGGGTGCAGCCAAAAAACTCACGGAAACATTTATTAAAGTAGGCCGGACTACCGAATCCGACTTTATAAGAAACCTCTGATGCGGTAAATGTCCCGTTCTTGAGCAATTCCATAGCCTTTCTCAAGCGTACCTCACGGATAAACTGACTGACCCTTTTATTATTTATGGAATAAAGTTTTCTGCCAATCGCGTATAGGCTCATACCAGATTCACGGGCAAGATCAGTTACTCCGAAATTTTCATTTTGCAGGTTTACCTTAATAATTTCAGTCAGCTTCCTGATAAATATCTGATCTTTGGTAAGAGTCTCTGTCATGAACGAGATTTCTAATTATCAGCTTCCCATTTATAGATGTCTTTTACCGAAATTCCTAAATTTTAATCATTCCTGCAAATTAATTTGATAATTCAGCTCTATTAGATGACGAAATACGTATTTAAGTATTCAATATTTGAAGCATTGAATAAATACTCCTGCTTAATTAAATCAGCAATGTCTCTGATCAAATCAAGGTTAGATATTTCAAACCTCTTGTCTATAAATAAAAAGACCCGCCAGACGCCAAAGGCTGATGCAGGGCTTTTTCGTTGTAGGTACTTGGATTAATTATGCTTTTGAACGGTAAGGGTTTTTGAATTAGTCCTTGTAAAGAATTCTTCCGTTCCATCCTGATAGATAATCTTTAATCCATCTATTGTATTATTCTTTTTTATTATTCGAATGCATCTATCATAATAGCTTGGAATCATAAATTGGTCTTCCGATAAGGGAAGTATTTTATATATTAAACCTCTAAAGATTTCGTAATAAAAATTGTTATTCTTTTTGAAAATTATCATATTACCATATCTGCCGGTATATGTTTCCAAAACTGGTCTGATTCTTTCATATTCCTGACTTTGAATAAACTCAAGGTGCCCGATGAAGTTGGCCAGGTAATAATGTTCCGGATTATTAGAATAGGCCTCCCGGAATGCTGTTAATGCTTCAGCTTTTTTATTTCTGTTTAGCAAGTTTTTTGCATTAAGAATCAAGGAATCCTCTTTCCACAATATATGAGAGCCGAATCGATTTTTATAAATTATTTTTATGCCTTCAGCCTCATTGTTCCTTAAAAATGTAAATGATTGAAGGCCATTTTCAAAGATTGCCAGTGTATCAGAAATAGGAAAAACAAAAATAGATCCCTGATTTTGCCCCTTAACTACAAGATGATTATTGTGCATAAATAAAGTGGCATATAACTCGGCATCTTCAAACTGATAATTGCCGGCAAATGGTTGTAAAATATTATCCTTTACCGGTTTGTTGCGTAAATAAGCTATATGATCAAACATCCTTGACCAGTATTTTTCATTTTCCGGTTGGATTAATATAGCTTTTTGATAAGTCTTAATGGCGGCTTCCAGGTTATTTTTATTTAGATATATTTGCCCCATAAGCAACAAAGCATTAACATTTTCCGGATTGTCTTTAAGAAGTTTCTCCAATACTTCCAGGCCTTTATTTAATTCCCCAGTAAGGAGATAGCCTGAGGCAAGGTTGATTTGGTAATCAGGCATATTGGGGACAAGTTTGGTCAATTCCCGGGCGGCCTTCTCATATTTATAAATCTTAAAATTCCGATTGTAAGTATCCAGAAGCCTTCCCAATAATAAAACATTATTCGGCTGCAATTCATATTGCATCTCTGATAATGAAATGGCCTTATCATTTTCTCCAAGAATTAAATAGTACAAAACGCGTGTTGAAATATCATTATATTCTGTAAGTCTTTTGCGGTGACGCATTGCCCGACTAATATCCATTTGATCACTTTCATAACTATCTTGAAAAGTATAATTCTGAGATGCACGTTTATATGAGGCTAAGGCAAAAGTAGAATCAAGTTCAATGGATCTTTGCAAATTAAGATACAGGGAGTCTATGTAGAGCCCTTTAATGTAAAATCGAAAAGCGTTAAAATTGTTGGTTGAATGCTCCTTAATTGGCAGATCAGGAGAACTATTCAGTACATTTTCTGAAATGCCGAGGTCAATTCTTGTTTGCAGACTGATGGAATCGATTATGCCAAAGAAATCATAGCCCCGAAAAATTCTTTCAGCTATGATCGTCCCATTTGCAGTTTGATACAGTTTGCTGGCTACCTCATATTTCCCGTCAGTTATACGGTATGCCCCAGTAAGAAAGTAAGGGTAATTGTTGGCTTCTGCATCTTTTATCTGCTCCTGTAAATGTTTGACCTTCATGTTCAACCTTAATGAGACATAATTGAATTGAAGAAGATCTCCTGCTATTGCTTCGGGGAAGCCAATTTGCAGCCAGCTTTTTGAGGAATCATTGGTTCCATTTATAAAAGGGTATATCGCTAAGTTGCTTATATAACCGTCTTTGAAAACTCTGCGGACTTCCTTCTCACCTTTCTCATTTATGACAGTCACGGGCAGAGTCATTGCGTCCAAATTGCTCTTTTGCTTGAATAACTTCGGATAAATAAATAGTGCAGCAGTAACCAACAGTGTAGTGATAACAATTAAGCTGATCAGCAGTTTCTTTCCGGCAAATTTTGCCAGCATTCCCCTTTCTTCTTTTTTCATCTCATTTCTGACTTGTTCCGGGGGTTCTGGTATCCGGTTGTTTTCCTTCAGAGGTGCAGTTTGAAAACTCTTCAGGCCATTGATAATTTCATCAATGGCATTTGCAACCTTGTTGATCTGATTCCGGTAAAAAGTTTTATTCAGGTTGGTATCGGGATGATCTTCATTACTCCTGAGTGGACGATTAACTCCTGGTTCTCTATAGATAAATTCAATTGGTCTGAGTACCCCTCCCAATGCCTCTTCAATATGTACTTTATCATCTGAAGCAATTTCATGAATCTGAATTGGCAATACCCTGTTGGCCACATTACCATTAGGAAGCTTTATCTTCAATCCAAACTGATCCTGTGAGGCTTGATTAACAAATGTTTTAAATTCATGCTCCCAGGAAAAAGATTTGGGGTCGCAATAAGTGCGTGAGATTATAGGAATAAAGATAAGGCACTTCAATTTATCCTTCAGGGAAGCATCCACGTCATATGACTCCAGAAGATAATCACTTGGGTTAATATCAAAATATACACTTATCTCATCCTTGAATGTCGACTCGAGCTCAGTTTTGAGAGCCTCGACAAACTCACTTACCCACCTTTCGCCTTTATTGTCTTTCTGACGATAGCTGATGAATATGTCGTAATTGTAACCTTCAACAATGCTTGACATTCAAGGGTAATATATTTTATTATCAAAGTTAAACTATTCTCAGTCTAAATTCAAAATATTAATACTTCTTCTTACCGTTGGCTGCCTGCCAGCCGGTAGGCAGGAAGCCAACAATAATTGATTGATCAATAGATGATTACTACACATGTGATGGAAAAAACCCGATAGATGCCGAAGGCGGATGGCAGGGCTTTTTCTCCCAACGCCCCTGACGCTCCGGTCAGGATTTATATTTCGGTTGGGATCTCCGCTTTGCTTCGATTTGTTAAGCACCACTACAGAGGATCAAGCCGAACTAAGCCCGCCTATGCCGAAGGCTCCGGCGGGCGAAGTGAGGCTTAATCCTTTTTGCAACATGTACTCACCCCGCCCCTCTCTGCTAAAGTAAAGAGGGGAGCTGATTTGCTTTAAGGAGTATTTTTGTCACTTCAGGTTCTTCTTCTCAACCTTCCAGTTTGGATCTTTTGACAGGCCACAGGATTTACCTCTGAAGAGCTTGCCTGCCGTTTTGTCCCCTTTAAGCTGCCAAAGTAACCAGGATGTTGCAACTTTTGCAAATTCACCGCCGTGAGGTTTACTGTAAGTGCCTCCGTGTCCCACATCCATGTTTGCAGCAAGTACCGGTACGTGGTTTATACGTTTAAAATCGTCCATGCCATTTGCATAGGCAATATCCGATTCACCTCCAAGTATGTACAGAACAGGAGTATGAAGCTTTAACAGATGATCCTTGGTAAGGCCCGGCATTCCAGCCATACCGCTACCCGGCTTAGGCAGGATACCGCTGTTACAGATAACGGTGGTCGACACCCTCGGATCGGTTGCAGTCTCAAGAGCCTGTAACCCTCCGCATGACATTCCGCTTACCGCTATTTTTGTCACATCGATCTTATTATAATACGGACCGGACTTATCACTGTTCTGAACAATCGCCCATTCAATTGCATCAATCATTTGCGAGGATTCAGACCGGCCATTGCCTTTTTCTCCCACCAGGGGCATCGGCCCAATAGCTATCACCAGAAATCCATGGGACGAAACTTCTGATAAAAAATTTACATGCTCCCAGGGTGAATTGGCACAGGCTCCGTTACCCCATGCAATCAAAGGGAGCTTGTTTTTAACTCCAAAAGGAGTCAGGTCTTCCGGCCTGAAAACTGTATGGGTCTGTAATGTGGTTTCTGTAAGCATTATGGCAGAATATGGACCTGTTCCGCCATCCTCAACTATCCTCGATACAGACTTTTCCTGTGAAACCTGTCCCTGAACCTGACAAGGATTGGTTAAACTCAATCCGGTAATAAACAAAACAGAGAGAAGCAATATTTTTTTCATTTTTCTAAGAATATTAATCAGTGGCTGATTCAAAACTGTTCAATACAACCTGTTTATTTTACTAAATTCTTAAAAGCTGATCCAAAAATTAAATAACTGGTATTTCCACCAATCGTGCCCTCGTTTTGTCCCCACAGAAATGGCCAGTCGTCGTAGTTTTCAAAGTGGTCGGGTTGTCTGAATAATATACCCGGAGCAACATTGCCAGGAATAAATGAGAAATCAGCCCTGTTATTCCCATAAAAGACTGCTTTGGGACGAGCGGCGCCCAGCGTTGCCACTAACGAATAATTGTGATATGGATGGCAGCCAAATAGCCAATTGGTGGTCTTGAAAGCATGGCTGGCATCGATAATATCAGGGAAATGTGTGCTGGCAAAGCAAATGGTGGTACCAAAGCTTACCACGTTTCCACTTCCTGCCCAATTACCAAGGCCGATAGGTACTCCGTAGGGATTATTTTTTTCAAGTCCGTCGATATATTCTTTGTACTTTACAACATATGGACGGAGTTTTTCTTTGTATGAGGCATCCAAGTTCGGAATGGCAGTTAATGCCGTCAATATGCTGCTACTAACATTACGGTCAAGTGCAGGCCACAAAAGTTCCTGAAATTTATCGATATATTGTTTCTCCCCGGTTGAGATGTACAGTTGAAGATTGGTGCCCATATCTGCTGATCCGCCACCCATTCCGCCGCGACTCTGCGGCTGTTTGGCAAGTAATTCCGTCGCTTCTTTTAAAAGCCTTTTTGACTGTTCCAGGGCTCTTGCCGAAAGATTGTCGTTATATCCCTTCAACGCCCGGCTTGCTGCGGCAAACATCGTTGCTGCCCTGAGATCGAGGCTGGCATTGCGGCTTGTAAATGCCCACATATCATCCTTAACTCCGCTCGAACGGCAGTCAGCGGCTACTTCGTAAGGGCCAAGGTTCGGATTATAAGGAAGGCCATCAGTTATTGCGGCGGCGTCACCAAGGTGATGGTAATTATCGAGAACAGAGTTAGAGAGAGTTTGTGCCATGTGGCCGATAATCTCTGCCTGAGCTACCAGGTTCATTGTTCCATGCTCAATAAATTGTAACACGTCGGGCGTCCCATCCGGACGGTGAAGATCAACGTAACGTTGCTTCTGATCAACAAAAGTCTGATCGCGTAATGGTTTGAAAGATTCCCATGTCAGAACAAAGTTCTGCACCACGCCAATGTTTGCTCCAGTCTCGATATCAAAATCTCCTGCGTCGAAAAAACCGCCAATGTTTAATCCGGGGATCAATTCCAGAGCTTTATATTTGGTATCGGTCGTTGGTCCTTGCCTATGCATATCGAAATGATCGGTGGGTGCGGGAGCCTGGAGATAACCTTCCTTAAAAGGCTCGCCGTGCCACACCCTGTAACCCTCGTTTACGAACATATGATTCATATGTATTGGGATCCATATATCGCTGGTGGCATCGGTAATCTTATTGTATACGTCTTTCTCGATTAAAAAGTTATTAGTTTTATAGTTGCCATACTGAATATAGTATATACCGGGGGTGTTAACTGAAGAAAAATCGAATTTTACATAGTGATATTTATAAT
>Ga0105106_10004199_pt1 | contig 10280 bp, 7 predicted proteins | sample PPLLaktember2015_5_FD_79109 | JGI IMG/M metagenome (GOLD analysis project Ga0105106, IMG submission 79109) | Freshwater sediment microbial communities from Prairie Pothole Lake near Jamestown, North Dakota, USA - PPLs Lake P8 Core (1) Depth... | ecosystem: Environmental > Aquatic > Freshwater >... | reverse complement strand
TCCCGAGGGTCACCCGATAACCGATCGGAATGCTGCGGTTCCACGAACCATGTTCTGCAACAAAAATCTGATGACGATATTCTGGAGGAAACAATGTCCCTGTATAGAAGCGCATCCCCAGTGAAGCCACATGGGCTCCGAGTTCCATGGCGGCTGGAGTGAATGCGTTGCAGTCACGCTTTCCCCCAAATTGCGGATCCGAAATATTCTTGCCATAGCAATAGGGAAATCCGAAGTGAAGCCCTTTCCGGGGGGCATGATTCAATTCGTCCGGTGGTCGGTCATCTCCAAGCCAGTCCCGACCATTATCGGTAAACCAGAGTTCTTTCGTCTCCGGATGCCAATCAAATCCCACCGTATTACGGACACCCCGGGCAAAGACCTCCAAGCCTGATCCGCCAGGCTTTATTCGCAGGATGCTGGCGTACCGCTCATCATCGCGCTCACAGACATTACAGGGAGCTCCTACTGGAACATAGAGCCAACCCTCCGGACCAAAACGAATGAACTTCCACCCGTGATGGCGATCTTTGGGAAAAGCATCATTAACCACTGCAGGGGAAGGTGGATGGCTCAGACGGGATTCGATTTGATCGTAACGAAGCACCCGATGGACTTCAGCCACGTAGAGAGAGCCCTCATGGAATGCGACCCCGTTGGGCATATTCAGACCCCTGGCAAGGGTAATCACTTGATCGGCTTTCTGGTCTCCATCACGATCCACAATGGCATAAACATTTCCTGCCTCTCGTGTTCCTACGAAGAGCGTCCCCCCGGGGCTCAGGGCCATGGAGCGGGCATTGGGAACATTCTCTACAAAGATGCTGATCTCAAATCCCGGAGGAAGTTTGATCTGATGGATGGGCAAGGATTGAGTCTCTGCCTCGGTAGCGCCAAAGACTCCGATAAGAGCCAGCGTCCAGAAAGCTTTTTGGATCATTTAAAGGTCTCCGCGAAAAAGTGCTTCATCGCCTCCCAAGAACGTTTGTCAGCCTTTTCATTATAGGCCGCTCCTTTGGAAGGGTCGTTTCCTGAATCAGGATTGGTAAAACTATGGACGGCCCCGCCATAACTGACAAAATGCCAATCCACTCCTGCTTTTCGCATTTCATCCTGAAACGCCATGACCTGGTCAGGAGGCACCGCAGGGTCATCAGCCCCATGGAGAACCAGTACCTTCCCTTTAATATTCTTGGCATCCCCAGGGTTCGGCGTCCCCAGGCCTCCGTGAAAACTCACCACACCCACTAACTGAGCGCCGCTACGAGCCATCTCGAGGACGGTCGTGCCACCAAAGCAATAGCCGATGGCTGCCATCCGGTTCACATCTGTCAGGGAGTGGTTTTTGAGAACCTCGAAGCCTGCATTTGCCCGGGATCGCATTAAAGCACGGTCTGATCTGTAGGAGCTGGATAATGATCCCGCCTCTTTAGCATCTTTCGCTCTGACACCCTTGCCGTACATATCGATCGCAAAGGCAATATAGCCCAGTTTGGCCAGTTGTTCTGTTCGCATTCTCACATAGTTGTTGATCCCCCACCACTCATGAACAACGATCACGCCGGGTCTTTTTCCTTGGATAGCATCGTCATAGGCAAGGTAACCTTCCAAAATAGTGTCGCCATGTTTATAATCGATTACATCGGTGCGTATTGTCGCCTGAGCATTTACAGCCCAGAATACTGTAACTATTAGCAAAATCAACCACTTTTTCATAAGAACCCCTCCTTTCTTAGAAAAAAATAAACCTTCAATGAAAATTAGTTGATCGGATTTCTTTTTGTCAAGTAAGAGGGTTTTATATTTTCAGAAGTGAATCACTGGTGCGGTTCGATGATGACTTTGATGGACTCCTTGGCCTCGACAACAAGCTTGAATCCAAGACCTGTCTCAGCCAGAGGGAGTCGATGGGTGATCATCTCGCGGAGGGTGAGGCGTTGAGTTCTTACCAATTCAATGGTTCTTTCAATATCAGAAGGGCTGCCCCCGTAGGTGGGTAATAACGTAATCCCGTCATTCCAAAGGTCGAAGAGAGGCAGAGAGAAGTTCACACCCGGTTCAATGGGTGCAAAGCATAAGACAGTCCCCCCTCGATCTACAGACCGTAATGCTTGATTATAAGCAGAAACGGCCCCTGCACAGACAACCACAAGGTTAAAAAGATGATCTCTGTTGGACTGCCGAAGTCGAGATGGATCAACTTCTTTTGCATCAAGAACTTCGTCTGCTCCGAACTTTATTGCTGCCTTTAGCCGATACTCATTGATATCTGAGGCCACGATACGTCCGGCCCCTGAAGCGCGAGCCAGCGCAATGTGGAGAAGACCGGATATTCCACTACCAATGACAAAAACCGTCTGGCCGGGGCTCAAATTGGCTAATCTTTGGCCTCGAAGGACACAGGCGAGGGGTTCGATAAAGACACCATCTTCAAAGGATACTTCTTCTGGTAATATGAAAACCCCCCGATCTACATTGATTTTGGGGATCCGGATATATTCGGCAAATCCTCCTGGATCAAAGTTGGTGCTCCGCAGGGTATCACAGACCGTGTGGTGACCGTTCAGGCAGTAGTGACAGGTATTACAGGGAACATGATGAGAGACGAAGACACGATCCCCAACCCGATAATTCTTTACTCCCTCTCCAGCCTCGGCGATCTGACCTGCGATCTCGTGGCCGAGCACTCGAGGTGCCTTCTTGATCCGATACCACTCCATCACATCGCTGCCACAGATGCCGCACGCTAAGACTTTGACCAGCAGTTCACCGGGGCCAATCTTTGGAGCCGGAACCTCCTCCAAACGCACATCTCGGTTATTGTAATACGTGGCTACGCGCATGGCTTATCCGGACAAAAAAGTAATGAGTTCGGAGTTCGGTGTTCGGAGTAGAAACCTAACCTTCTCTTTTTGTTCTAATCCTTCTTAGCTCCGAACTCCGAACTAATGACTCCGAACTTTCTTTGATTTCTTCTCTTCCTCGAAGATCTTATTCGCTTCCTTTACCGAGGCCTTCTCATGGATAATGGCGCGCAGGGCTTTAATCACGGCGACAGGATTGTCATTCTGCCATACGTTTCTTCCAAGGTTGACTCCAATGGCACCTTTCTCCATCCCATCGTGAACAAACTCGAGCACCTCCAACTCTGTGTCGACTTTGGGTCCCCCTGCCATCACGACCGGAACAGGACAACCATTGACCACCTTATCGAAATTCTCACACCAATAGGTCTTTACAATTCGGGCGCCCAATTCGGCCGCGATCCGGGAACTGAGGGCAAGATAGCGAGCGTCTCTCTTCTCTAACTCCTTCCCCACGGCTGTGACTGCCATGACAGGAATCCCATACTTTTCCCCCTCGTCAACAAGTTTTGAGAGGTTTAATAGGGAATCTTTTTCATGCTCGCTTCCCACAAAGACGGAGATACCCACGGCCGCTACATTCAGCCGGATGGCCTCCTCCATCGACGTCGTAACCCCCTCATCGGAGAGATCCTTTCCTACCATACTGGTCCCACCGGAGACTCTCAGGATGATCGGTTTAGTATTTTCAGGATCAATGGATGCTCGTAATACCCCTCTTGTCACAAAGAGGGCGTCGCAATATGGAAGCAATGGTCGGATGGTTTCGCCGGGCTTTTCCAATTTCCGGGTGGGCCCCTGAAAATAGCCATGATCAATGGGTAAAAAGAGACAATGGCCATCGGGTTTAATCAACTGCGCCAAACGATTTTTCATTCCCCACTCCATGGTAACCTACCTCCCGTGATAGTTCGGAGTAATTAGTTCGGCGTTCGGAGTGTTGAATTTAAATCTCCGAACTCTGAACTCCGAACTCCTAACTTTCAATTATATACTTTACCACCAAATCTCCTACTTCCGAGGTGCTATGTCCCATCTTCCCGGCGCTGAGGCTTTTCACATCCTGTTTCACCACTTTCATGATTGCCTCTTCGATGTGTTGAGCCGGTTTCGCTTCTCCAAGATTCTCTAGCATCATCTGGCATGCAGAGATGGCCGCCAGTGGACTCACCACCCCTTTTCCTGTGTACTTTGGGGCAGACCCTCCCATGGGCTCAAACATGGAGACTCCCTTTGGATTGATATTTCCTCCTGCAGCGATTCCAAGCCCTCCCTGGATCATCGCGCCCAGATCGGTGATGATATCTCCAAACATATTGTCGGTGACGATCACATCGAACCATTCTGGATTCTTCACCATCCACATACAGACGGCATCCACATGGGCATAATCGGTTTCAATATCATCAAACTCCTTTGCCACTTCACGAAAGGTCCTCTCCCAGAGATCAAAGGCATAGGTGAGGACATTCGTCTTTCCGCATAGGGTAACTTTGTGCCTCCGGTTCCTCTTACGGCAGTACTCAAAGGCATAGCGGATACAGCGCTCCACCCCTTTCCGGGTATGGATCGCCTCCTGGATCGCAATCTCATCAGGTGTTCCTCTTTTGTGAAAACCGCCCGCACCCAAATAAGCGCCTTCTGTGTTCTCCCGAACCACAACGAAGTCAATATCCTCGGGTTTCTTGTCTTTAAGAGGGGTCTCCACTCCGGGATAGAGCTTGACAGGCCTGAGATTGATATATTGATCCAATTGGAACCGGATCTTTAACAGAATTCCTTGCTCCAGAACACCCGGCTTGACTTCTGGGTGGCCTATCGCTCCAAGATAGATGGCGTCCATTTCCTTCAACTTTTTCAAGGCAGACTCTGGGAGTATTTCTCCAGTCTTCAGGTATCGCTCTCCTCCCAGATCGAAATGCTCAAGCTGGTATTTGAATTTGAATTTCTCAGAGACGGCCTTCAAAACCTTCAATCCTTCAGCGACGACTTCGGGTCCAGTTCCATCTCCAGGAATCACAGCAATGTTATACATTCCTTGTGGTCCTCCAACTTGGTTTTTTCTCTGCCCCAACCCTTTTAGGGGCCTGAATAAGCGCACAGAAAAATCCGAAATCCGAATAACGAAATCCGAAACAAATCCAAATTTTCAAATTTCTAATGACCTAAACTTTGTTATTCCCCTATTTCGAATTTTTGTCATTCGATATTGTTTCGAAATTCGGATTTCGTGCTTCGAATTTAGAGCTCCCAAATGGGCGGCTGCAAGAACCGCCCCTACGAATAAATGAACGCTTTGCGCTATGCCCTTTACGCTTTGCGAATTTTCCTATTAGCGGCACAATGCCTTCTGACCAATATCTTTTCGGTAGTGGACTCCCTCCCAGGAGATCTTCTGAACGGCCTGATAAGTTCGCTCAATAGCTCTGGGGATATCTTTTCCGAGACCCGTTACTCCAAGAACCCTACCCCCATTGGTGCTCATCTGCCCATCTTTCAAGGCTGTCCCTGCATGAAAGACAAAAATATCCTCCATCTGAGAAACTTCCTTCAGCCCTGAGATTGGTTTTTCCTTCTCATAATCCCCCGGGTATCCTTTCGAAGCCATGACGACACAGACCGCAGCCCGGCTGTCCCATTCAATCTTGTACCTGGAGAGGTTTCCTTCGATGCATGCCCCCAGAATGGGAATGATATCGCCTTTCATTCGCATCAGAACTGGCTGGGTTTCCGGGTCCCCGAATCGAGCATTGAATTCCAAAACCTTCGGATGACCTTCATGAATCATCAATCCAGCATAGAGAACACCTTTATAGGGCCTTCCCTCTTCACCCATACCCTGAATGATAGGTCTCAAGATCTTCTCAATAATCTTCTCATGAACCTCATCCGTCACCACGGGTGCAGGCGAGTAAGCTCCCATCCCTCCGGTGTTAGGCCCCTGATCCCCATCGAAGACCTGTTTATGATCCTGAGACGATGCCATGGCGAGGATTGCCTTCCCGTCAGTAAAAGCAATATAGGAAGCCTCTTCGCCCACAAGATATTCTTCGACCACAACTCGATTGCCCGCCTCACCAAAGATCTTCTCCACCATAATCTGATCAACGGATTTCAGGGCCTCCTCAACGGTCTTACAGAGAATGACTCCCTTGCCTGCGGCTAGACCATCAGCCTTAACCACGATAGGGGCACCCTGTTTACGAATATAATCTTTCGCCTTCTTCGGATCATCGAAGATCTCATAGGAGGAGGTGGGAATTCGGTACTTCTTCATCATCTCCTTGGCAAAGGCTTTACTCCCTTCTAATTCTGCTGCCCTCTGGCTTGCCCCAAAAATAGTGAGACCTTTCGATTCAAAGAGATCGACAATGCCCTTGGTCAGCGGCTCTTCAGGACCCACGATGGTGAGATCGATGTTCTCTCGGGAGGCAAAATTCAGAAGGCCGTTTAGATCGTTTGCCTTGATGGGCACGAGGGTGGCCTGCTCGGAAATTCCCGCATTTCCTGGAGCACAGTAGATGTTCGATACCTTTGGACTCTGAGCGATCTTCCAGATCAGCGCATGCTCTCTGCCACCACCACCCACCACCAACACCTTCATATCCTCTCCTATAGAGATCCAAGACGTAGTCTGAAAAATCCGAAATCCGAATATCGAAATCCGAAACAAATTCCAATTTTCAAATGACCAAAACTTTCTAATACAAACGAAATATTGATTTTGACAATCGGCTCGGCCACCCCTCACCTTTCCCCTCTCCCCGCTGGGGAGAGGGATGGGATGAAAGGGTTTTGAATTTTGGTCATTCGAAATTGTTTCGAAATTCGAATTTCGTGCTTCGGATTTCTTGCGGCACTATTAGTGCCGGAAGTGTCTCATTCCTGTAAACACCATGGCGATGTTATATTCATCCGCCGCGGCAATCACCTCATCGTCTCGAATTGAGCCACCAGGCTGGATGATGGCCGTCGCGCCAGACTCCGCTCCGGTGTCGACTCCATCCCTGAAGGGAAACATCGCATCAGAGGCTAATACCGTCCCCTTGGTCGGGGATTGAGCCTTCATCACGGCCAGGCGTGTCGAGTCAACACGGCTCATCTGGCCTGCTCCAATTCCGATGGTCCGGTCCTCTCTGACAAGGACGATGGCATTCGATTTGACGTGTTTGGCCACCTTCCAGCCAAAGGCCATGGCCCTTTTCTCTTCCTCCGTCGGTTTTCTCTTCGTCACCACCTTCCACTGATCCATCGGCACTTTGCCGAGATCACGGCCCTGGACCAGAAGGCCACCCACCACCTTTCTCAGATCGAACCCTCCTTGCGTGAAGGAAGCCGTTAATGGTGGAGTCTGGAGAAGACGAAGATCTTTCTTGGCCTTCAGTATCTCTAGCGCTTCAGGATCAAAGCCGGGGGCAATGACGACCTCGAGGAAGATCTCCGCCATCTCTTTTGCTGTCTCTCTATCCACTTTCCGGTTAAATCCTACGACTCCACCAAAGGCAGAGACCGGATCACACTCCTTCGCCTTTCGGTAGGCATCTGCCAAGTTCTTGGATGAGATGGCTGCGCCGCAGGGGTTATTATGTTTGATGATGACCGTGGCAGTCTCCTCGAACTCTTTCACCGTCTCAAATGCTGAATCCACATCTAATATATTATTGTATGATAACTCCTTGCCCTGGAGCTGCACGGCATTCGAAACCGAGGGCTCTGATACTAAATACTCTCGGTAAAATGCCGCCTTTTGGTGGGGGTTTTCTCCGTAACGTAACCCCTGAACTTTTTTCACCTGGAAGGTAAAGGTCTCTGGAAATTCATGGACTTTCTTCCCACCTTCGATCTGGCCGAGGTAGTTGGAGATGGCGCCGTCATAACGGGCGGTGTGCTGGAAGACTTTCCTAGCTAATCTGAAATTAGTTTCGGTAGAGACCTCTCCCCGATCCTTCAACTCAGAAAGAACCAGATCATAATCTTTCGGGTCCACCACAACCGTCACGTCCGGGTAGTTTTTCGCTGACGAACGAAGCATGGTGGGTCCACCGATATCAATATTCTCGATCGCCTCTTCGAGGGTGCATCCTTCCTTTGCCACCGTTGCCTCAAAGGGATAGAGATTAACCGCCACGAGATCAATGGGAAGGATCCCGTGCTCGTTCATCTTCTTGACATGTTCCGGTTTCGACCTTTGTCCTAAGAGACCTCCGTGGACTTTGGGGTGAAGGGTTTTCACTCTCCCATCGAGCATCTCCGGAAATCCGGTATATTCTGAGATGTCTTTTACGGAAATTCCATTCTCCCTCAAGGTCTTTGCCGTCCCTCCGGTTGAAAGGATCTCCACCCCCATTTGAGCTAAAGCTTTAGCAAACGTTGCCACCCCAGACTTATCCGTAACGCTAATGATCGCCCTCCTGATTTTCCCCATGTTTCCTCCCTCAAATTTCGAAATTCGAATATCGAAATCCGAAACAAATACAAATTTTCAAATTTCTAACGATCTAAACCTGTTTATTCCATCGCTTCGAATTTTGGTCATTCGATATTGTTTCGAATTTCGGATTTCGTGCTTCGTATTTCAAAAACCTAATTCTTCACCCACCAGTATGACCAGGATATCCGTCAAGGAGGGTCTTCGTTCATGAATCACAACGACCCTGCAGATCCGGTTGGGTGAGTTGCAGTCCACACACTTCCCCAATTTGGCGCATGGGACATCAATATTCAGGCGTTTCGCATTAATGGGCGCAGCGATATCCTTTATCCTTTTGATCGCCTCCTGGACATCCTCCACAATTTTATTATAGCCGGCCACGAGGATCACTTTTCCAGGACCGAAAATAGTGGAGTTCACCCGGTTCCCAACCCCATCAATGTTCACCAGTTCCCCATTCATGGTCACGGCATTGACACTACCGAGGAAAACGTCAGAGGTCATCTGGGACTTACGGATTTCAAGGACGTTCTCTTTCGGAACACCGGGTTTCCAATGGTCATACAGGGTATGACCCCGGGCTTCCAGTTGTCCCAAAATTCCAAGTTCCCTAATGGTCACTGAACCTCCGGCTCCCACCCTGTGTTTCGGGGTGATGTGCTTCCAGATCTCTTCTACTGCCTCCTGCCTGCTTTTGACATAGAGGCCCTTAAAATCATGAGCTACCAGTTTTTCAATAGTCTTCTTTGCCCTTTCTTCAATCCACCACATTTTGTTTGGATCCATCTCATCTCCTTTGCTTTGATCCCTCTCCGTCCCCCTTTTAAGGGAGAATACATTTATACCCCCTTTTTGCTTAAAGCGAGACAGAGAGGAAGATTACAAGATCGAAAAATACTGCTGCAATTCGTAATCGGTTACCTGGGCTTGGTAACGGTCCCATTCAATCTTCTTGTTATCAATAAATTTATGAAACAGATCCTCTCCCAAAGCCTGCTTCACGAGCTGGCTCTCTTCTGTCACTTGAATGGCTTCGTACAGATTCCCGGGAAGGGAATCGATCTTATTCTCTTTTCTCTCTTCCTGGGTCATCTCATAGACATTTCGTTCTATGGGATCTCTCAGAGGATACTTTCTCACAATTCCTTCCAAACCAGCCGCCAACATCACGGCAAAGGCCAAATAGGGATTACAGGCAGGATCAGGAGATCGATATTCGACTCGTGTCTCTTTCTCTTTTCCGGGTTTATACAACGGAATGCGGATAAGATCGGAACGATTCCTTTGTGCCCAAGAGATATAAACCGGTGCTTCGTATCCCGGGACCAGCCGTTTATAAGAATTGACCCATTGATTCGTAACCAACGTGAGCTCTCTCGCATGCTTCAATAACCCGGCAATATAATGTTTAGCAATATCTGAAAGATGATATTTGTCTTTTAGGTCGAAAAAGACATTCTTATTCCCTTTAAAAAGGGATTGGTGGGTATGCATCCCGCTCCCGTTGACGCCATAAACCGGTTTCGGCATAAACGTAGCGTAGACATTATTCTTCAGAGCAACCTCTTTGACCACTAATCGATAAAGCATGGTGCTATCCGCCATGATCAGCGCATCCGTATATTTGAGATCAATCTCATGCTGACTTGGCGCCACTTCGTGATGAGAATACTCTACCGGAATTCCGAGGTCTTCTAAAACCGTCACTGTCTGTTTTCGAAGTTCGCTCGCAACATCCAGGGGAGTGAGATCGAAATAACCCCCGGTATCAAGTGTTTCCGGTTTGCCCGTTGAACGTTGAAAATAGAAGTACTCCAGCTCAGGTCCCACATTGAAGACGTACCCCATGTCAGCAGCCCGTTTCAGATTCTTCTTCAAGACCCATCGAGGATCTCCCTGATAAGGGCTCCCCTCTGGCTCCAAGATATCGCAGAACATAGAAGCGACAACAGCCTCATTCGCCTTCCAAGGAAGAATTCTAAAGG
>Ga0105106_10004198_pt1 | contig 10282 bp, 8 predicted proteins | sample PPLLaktember2015_5_FD_79109 | JGI IMG/M metagenome (GOLD analysis project Ga0105106, IMG submission 79109) | Freshwater sediment microbial communities from Prairie Pothole Lake near Jamestown, North Dakota, USA - PPLs Lake P8 Core (1) Depth... | ecosystem: Environmental > Aquatic > Freshwater >... | reverse complement strand
TGGAACAGGATCACAGGCAGGCCGGTTCACAATGCAATTGTATGGCAGGACCGCCGGACGGCTGATTTTTGTGACAGCCTGAAAGCAGAAGGAACCGACAGGACGATACTGGAAAAGACAGGTTTGATCGTTGACGCATATTTTTCGGCAACCAAGGTCAGATGGATCCTTGATAATGTTAGGGATGCCCGTCAGCTTGCGGAAAAGGGCGAGCTTGCATTCGGAACGGTCGATTCATGGCTCATATGGAACCTTACCCGCAGGAAGTTTCACATAACTGACGTTTCGAACGCGTCGCGAACGATGTTATATAATATACACACGCTTGAATGGGATAAGGAGCTATTGAAGATCTTTGATATACCTGAAAGCATGCTTCCTGAAGTAAGGTCTTCAAGTGACGTTTATGGTCATACCGTCGGGCAGTTTTCATCGGAGATCCCGATAGCGGGCATTGCGGGTGACCAACAGGCGGCCCTTTTCGGGCAGATGTGCATCGAACCGGGAATGGTAAAAAATACTTATGGTACAGGTTGCTTCATGATGATGAATATAGGGACTAAGCCTATTGAATCAAAAAGCAGGCTCCTGACCACCATCGCCTGGAAAATCGGTGAAGAGACCTGTTATGCTTTTGAAGGCAGCATATTTATTGCAGGCGCTGTCGTCCAGTGGCTTCGCGATGGTCTGGGGATCATTTCAAAGTCGGGTGACATCGAAACGCTTGCTGATAAGGTAAAAGATAGTGAAGGAGTCTATTTTGTCCCCGCATTTGCCGGACTGGGAGCTCCCTACTGGAACCAGCATGCCAGAGGCACCCTGGTGGGAATTACACGGGGGTCAACATCGGCGCATATAGCACGTGCTGCATTGGACAGCATCGCCTACCAGACACTGGAGGTACTTCAGGCAATGGAAAAGGATTCCGGTATTGAGATCAGGGAGTTGAGGGTCGACGGCGGAGCCACGGTAAACAATAATCTCATGCAGTTCCAGAGCGATCTTTTGCAGGCAAGTGTCATAAGGCCAAAAATAACCGAGACTACAGCTCTCGGCGCAGCATATCTTGCAGGACTGGCAGTCAGATTCTGGAAGAGTATGGATGAAATCTCAAAGCAATTGCAGATCGACAGGACCTTTGTGCCGGTAATGGCACCAGAAAAGACGGATTCGCTCGTGAAGGGATGGAAGAGGGCGGTGAAGGCAACGGAAGCATGGGCGGAGGGATAAATAAGCTGATTCAGTATTACCAGGCCTGGGATTGCTTCGTCCCGCATTTGCGTGACTCGCAATGACCGTGCGACTAAGATTACTTGTAATTAATGATAAATAGAAACCAATGAATCAATTTTTTGCAGAATTTTTCGGAACTGCCATGATCCTTGTTTTCGGAAATGGCGTTGTGGCAAATGTTCTTCTGAACAAAACCAAGGGTAACAACAGCGGCTGGATAGTAATAACATTCGGATGGGCCGTCGGGGTTTTTACGGGAGTGCTGATTTCAGCCCCTGTCAGCGGTGCCCATTTAAATCCGGCGGTCAGCCTGGCCCTTGCTATAGCTCATAAGTTTGCCTGGGCAAAAGTGCCAGTCTATATTTGTGCCCAGGTCCTCGGGGCAATGTTCGGCGCCGGTCTTACATGGCTGGCATACAAAAAGCACTTTGATGCCACCGAAGATGGTGATTCCAAGCTTTCAATATTTGCCACCATGCCCAATATCCGGAGTTATTGGTATAATGTACTTACTGAGGTCATCGGTACGTATGTTCTGGCGCTTGCGGTCCTTTATATGGCTGAACCGGAAGTGGGGCTCGGGGCGCTTAATGCTTTGCCTGTGGCCCTGGTTGTGCTTGGGCTAGGATTATCGCTCGGAGGACCGACAGGTTATGCAATAAACCCGGCCAGAGATATAGGACCCCGTATAATGCATTTCCTGCTTCCTATCCCGAATAAAAGGGATAGTGACTGGAGCTATTCGTGGGTGCCGATTCTGGGTCCGATGCTTGGTGCAACATGTGCTGCATTAATGTTCCTTCTCTTCAGAGGATCCTGAAAAATTATCAAGGGACATAAAATAGTTTAAAAAAATTTAAACATAATTCATTGAATTTTGTTATCTTTTAAATTATATTTATTGACTAAATAATCTACGACTATGAAAAAACTTTTATTGATGTTCGTTGTGGTAAGTTTCACCTTAACACAGTCATTTGCCCAGGACCCTACTTTTGTAAAGGGGGACAAAGTGCTTAATGTTGGCATCGGACTTGGATCTACATTGTATTCAGGTAGTTATTATAAAAGTGCGATTCCTCCGGTATCCGCTTCTCTTGAATTTGGTGTGGTCGATAACATTCTTGAAAAGGGAGTAATAGGTGTTGGCCCTTACTTTGGATACTCCTCGTATAAATATGATTATCTTACCTCCGGATGGAAATATACCAACATGATTTTGGGTGTAAAAGGTAATTTTCATTACCCTCTGGCTGAAAAGCTTGATACATACACCGGAATTCTGCTTGGATATAACATTGTAACTTCCAAATGGACAGGAACAGGATCGGAGGACCTTACTGCCTCATCAAGCGGTGTCGCATGGTCGTGGTTTGTTGGTGGAAGATATTATTTCTCAGAGACTTTTGCAGTAATGGCTGAGCTTGGGTATGGGATAGCTTACCTGAATCTTGGTATTGCCCTTAAGTTTTAGTGATATTATTCCGTATTATCAGATATTTTTTTCAGCCTTAAATAAGAAACAGTTTCCCCTGAATGGGAAGCTGTTTTTTATTTTATAATATTTTCAGATTATTATAATTTTGACAGGTCTAAAATTATCTGAAATGAAAAAGCTTTTATTATTCAGTGCGTTTGTGTATTTAACAGTTATACAACTTGTTGCACAAGAGCCTGCTTTCGTGAAAGGGAATAAGGTTGTTAACCTGGGATTAGGTATCGGATCAAATTTGTACACGGAAACATATTATCGAACCATGTTCCCTCCTGTTTCGGCTTCATTTGAGGTGGGCGTTACCGATCATATACTCGAAAAAGGCGTTATTGGGGCAGGTGGTTATCTTGCAGGTACTTCATATAAATACCAGTATTCAAATAAAGGATGGAATACAACAAATATTATTATAGGCGCCAGGGGTAATTTCCATTATCCGCTTGTGGATAAGCTTGATACTTATACCGGACTTATGGTTGGTTATGGTATAAAGAGAATTGAGTATTTTGGCGGTTATACCGATGAGAATTATACGGGATCATCAAGCGGGATCCAGTGGGCCTGGTTTATCGGCGGAAGGTATTATTTCAGGGAAAACCTTGCGGTTATGGCTGAACTTGGATATGGGGTAACCTACATAAATATTGGAATTGCTTTGAAGTTATAAGTGGTCTGGACCCGAATGGGATAATAAAGAAAGCCAGCACCCCGTTTTATCAGCATTAATCAATTATGTTAGTCAAATACAATTTCCAGAGCAGGAAAGTGTGAATGGGTGCTGGCCGGCATCAAAATTAAGGATAGAGATTCTAAAGTTTTTAGCAACTAAATAACAATTTAACAAAGTTATTAACAATCGGTTGGCTTAAATCTCGTAAAATGAGATTGGAAATAATATACCTCTCTATCCTGAGGGCTCAGGATCTTTGTAATAAGATAATCAGGGAACAATACGATTTACTGCCAGTCGCAGACAAAGCTTGTTACTTCCTGTTTCTGGACCTCAACCTCCTTATGCTGGCTTTGAACCTTCTGATAGTGTTCCTTCAGTCTTTTGGCATTTTCCTCCAGTTGCCTCGCAAGACTTAATTTGTAGGCGCTTACGTTGATTCCTTTGCTTAAATCGAGTGGTTCCATAGCTGTCGGTTTTACTGCGTTGTTTAAAAATCCTTCCACAGATACATATATTAAACGCAATCAGGGCTGAAATATTCTTGCACTACAGCAATTTATTTCAGTCCTTCCCGTTCATCAATTCTGAAAAGAAAGCCAGCACCCCGTTTGTTTAGTTGTTAATCAGTATTTTATTGTGCTAATTTCCAGAATTGGAAAGGTGAAAGGTGCTGGCCGATATCAAAGATAGACATCTGACAGCAAAATCGCTTTTTTAATAAATAACAATAGGGAGGAAGTTATCAACAACCTGGTAATTTGAAATTTGATGCGGCGAAGTTATATTTAAATACAATTGGCATTTTGCGGTTATATATTAGTTTGCAATAGCGAAAAGATAGGGAATGCTGTAGGTCAGTAATAAAATAATACCAAATTGACAAACAGGTCGCGCCCCGCAAAGCGGGGCAGGCTCTACGGCACTCAGGAAATCCTTTTTTTTTATATGTTCATTAGACTCAGCCAATTTGTAATAAAAGCTGTCTCTGAAATAGTTTCAACTGTCAACACCTGATATGATTTTGGATTCAATAATTTTCTGTGCTTAGGGAGCCGCATAGCGGTGACCTGTTTGTAGAATCGATATACTCTCCCCTGTCCTGAGCCTCGTAGAGGTGACCTGTTTGAAGATAAAGCCGGAAGTTTGATTTTTATTTGTCCGTTATCTCTTCCTTTCTTAACTTTAGCATTATTAATTTCCCGGTTACCGGCAGCCCGGAGCGCCGAATTGAAGAACTTGATCAAATCAAACTGGCAATATATTATACTATAAACCTTAAAATCGGATAAATGAAAACAAAAACACTTCAACGGCGTGATTTCCTGAAGACCACTGCAGTGGCCGGAACCGGACTGATTTTTTTACCTGGCGGTGTCATCTCCGGCAGGAATTCCCAGATCAACAAACTCAATATTGCTCTGATTGGTGCATATGGCAGGGGCCAGCAGCACTGGAAAGCACTTGCCGGAGAAAATATTGCAGCCCTGTGCGATGTTGATGAAAATGCACTTGCCCTGGCAGCAAAGGAATTCCCTGGTGCCAAACTTTACACCGACTGGCGCAAATGTCTCGATCAGAAGGATCTTAATGCAATTATGATCTGTACCACAGATTTCACTCATGCTTTCATAGCCAACTGGGCCATCAACCGGGGACTTCATATCTTCTGTGAAAAACCTCTTGGAATTACTGTTGAGGAGGTCCGTACTGTACGAGCTAACTATCTCAAAAACAAAAACAAGGTAGCAACCCAACATGGAACCCAGCGTCATTCAAACCCCAATTTCAACCGTGTAAGGGAAATGATAATCGACGGAGCAATTGGTACACTCGAAGGAGCGTATGCTTTTGGCAACCGCCAGATCCCGAAACCCGGCTATCTGCCTCTCCTGGGTACCCCGCCCAAATCTTTCAATTATGACCTGTGGCTTGGTCCGACACAGTTTCATCCTTATAATCCCGGATACTTCGATAACCACAAGGCTAAACCAGGTACGAACTGTCTGAACTGGAACATGTACTGGGATTTTGGAGTGGGCCAGATAGGTGATATGGGATCTCACACAATGGATCTTGCCTGGAATGCAATCGATGCCGTATTTCCAACCTCAGTGGAAGCAACAGGTGATCCGTTCAATCCTGATGTGACCCCCGTCAAAATGTCGGCTATATCGGAGTTCCCTGCCAACGGATGGCGCCCGGCCATAAAGGTTGGATGGTACCAGGGACGGGTATTCCCTGAACACAACTTAAACTTCGTTGATCTCAATACCATCGGACATGGTGTTTTGTTCAAAGGCAGTAAAGGAATGCTTATCACCGGTTTTGGAATGAGGGTGCTGGCTCCCTCCGGAAATGAGGCGGACCTGACTTATTATCAGCCCCGGCCAAAAGATAAGCAGATCCCCGATATGGGAGGATTTCAGCAGGAGTGGATCGATGCCTGCAAGGGTAACCTTAAGACCACATGCGATTTTGAGTATGGCGGGAATATGATCGAAAATCTTCTGCTTGGTCTTGTTGCTTTCCGTGTGGGTAAAAAAATTGAATATGATGGAATTGGCGGGCGTATTACCAACAGTGAGGAAGGCAATGCTCTTCTTAGCCGCAAATACCGCGACGGATGGACGCTTAACGGATAAATCTTACGTTTATTGATCCCGGCATTTATGGTGGTCAGATTCTGAGGTTAATCCCGGTCGGGGGTGAAATATTAAAAGGCAGAACAATACCAGGCATTTTATTTCGCCTCTTTGAGCCAGGCAACCCTGCATTTAAAATCAGGACGTTAAAAAATATTAATTCTCACAGCGGGAATAATCCGTTATTTCCCATAATGGAAATTAATTTGCTATTTGCGTAAAATCCGGGAATATTGAAGGTTTTGTCCTTGATAAAAAAGCAAGATCTGATAAACATATATACCAAACATTTTATAATGAACAAGTTATCTAAAGTAATCTTATTATCGTCGATGATTTTTCATCTCACCCTGTCAGGTTTTGGACAACAACTGCAGGAAAAATCAGTAATTTCAAGGACCGGGGCTTTGAAGGTGTTTATGGATTGCCGCTGTGATATAAACTATATAAGACAGGAAATCCCTTTTATAAATTATGTCAGGGATGTTGCCGAAGCTCAGGTTTATATACTTGTGACTAACCAGAATACTGCCAGTGGCGGAAATCAATACACATTCTCTTATCAGGGGCTGGGAGAATTCAAGGGCATTAACGATACCCTGGTTCTTACGACCTATCCTGATGAGACAAGTTCAATGATCAGGGACGCTCAGGTGAATGTCCTTAAAATCGGATTGATGAGATATATTTCACATACTCCCGTGAGAAAGGAAATAGAAATCAGACATAATGAAGAACTTCAATCCGAAGAGGTAATTGACAAATGGAATAACTGGGTCATTGATTTACAGACAAGTCCCCGATTCAATGCGGAAGAGAGTTACAGTACACTGAACCTCTTCAACTCAGTCAATATATCAAAGGTAACACCTGATATTAAGCTTGAAATTGACTTTGACCATTCTTTCAACAGGCAGAAATACAAGGAGGACGATGAGGAAAATACATATTTAAGGCAATCTGAATCTGTTGATATTCTTTTTGTCAGAAGTCTTGGTGATCACTGGTCAGCAGGATTGACATGGGGACTGGGAGGCTCTACTCAGGCTAACTATAATTTTAATCATGAATTGATGCCTGCAATTGAATATGATCTTTATCCCTATTCCAAGGCAACTCATAAACAATTAAGATTTTTATACAGTGCCGGTTATCAGGGCAGTAATTATATTGACACCACGATCTTTAATTTTACGCATGAGCACAGGTTAAGGCATATTCTGAGAATTGGTTACCAGGTACAGGAAAAATGGGGATCGGTTAACATTTCTTTATCAGGTTCAAATTATCTTCACGATTTTTCGAAAAACAGTATTGAAGTTGATGGATTTATTAGGATAAGAGTATTCAAGGGATTGTCAATATCGGTTAATGGCCAGGCAGCTTATATCAACGATCGTCTTAACCAGAGAAAAGGAGAACTTTCTGAAGCTGAAAGATTACTCCGTCTTAAACAACAGGCAACAAGTTTTGAAGTTGGAGCGTCGCTAAGCATTAACTATACCTTTGGTTCAATCTATAGTAATGTTGTGAATCCTCGATTCAACAGATATTGATCGGACAGCCGGATAAGGATAGTTGAGCGGTACCATTGGAATAAAAAGCTATAAAAATGCGGTATTTATATAACCTTTTACTAATGAAAACAATAACCCAAAATCCGAAGTCACTATTTATTTTGTTTATGGCATTGGTTCCACTTTGCCTGTCTCAACCTGTAAAAGCTGAATTGAAGCCAAGGGAGCGGAACATTCTGGCAAATGAAGCCAAAGCAATAGATTTGACAAAAGTCATGATCACTGACAACTCCTGGAACAGGCTTCCGGATTATAGGTCGCGGCAATTCTGGGAAAGCCTGCCTGTCAATATCAGGCAGGAGTATATCAAAAGAGCTGAAGGTTATCTCGATTATAACTGGCCTGTTGTCAAGGCCACCGATTATCTTGAATTCATTCGCTCTGGTGATCGCCGCCAAAGTGTATATTCCGCCTGCAGCAATGCCCTAATTTCTCTAGTAATGGGAGAACTTGTGGAAGGCAGGGGGAGGTTTATCGATCAGATAATTAATGCAGTATGGTATTACAGCGAGCAGACGTGGTGGGGATGGTCGGCACATCTTGGCGCTCAGAAAGCGGATTCCGGACTTCCTGATTCAAATGAACCTTACGTAGATCTGGGTGTCAGTGAGGTAACCAGCAACCTGTCAATGACATATTCCCTCTTTAAAGATGAGTTTGACAAAGTACACCCTCTTATTTCACCAAGACTGAAACGGGAGATAACAAATAAGTCGCTGACCCCATATTTTGAAAGGAATGACTGGGGCTATATGGGCTTCAGCGGCGGCCGTCCGAATAACTGGAATCCATGGATAAATTACAACATGCTCGCCAGTTACCTTTTAATTGAGGCAGATCCGGTCAAAAGAGCGGCAGAAGTTCAAAAGATACTTAACTCCATCGATAAATTCCTGAATGGCTATTCGGACGACGGAGGATGTGATGAAGGCCCGTCATACTGGGGTGCTGCAGGCGCTCTTTTGTACGAGAGTCTGGAGATAATGCAGAATTTAACAAACGGAAAATTTGACGTTTTTGATGACCCTCTTATTCAGAACATCGGAAAGTACTTTTATAAGGTAAATATCCATGCGCCATACTTCATAAATTTTGCTGATGCTGATGCTACGACGGGCGGCAACCCTTCAATTGTTTACAGGTACGGGAAGTCAATAAATGATCCTTCGATGTGGAAATTTGGTGCCTGGCTGGCAAAGCTAGGAAACTGGGGTGAAGGTGCAATGAACGGAAGGATATTTGACCAGATAAGAAATCTCGGACTGATTAATGAAATCCGTACTTCGGAAGCAACAGAAGCCCTGGTTGCTGATTTCTGGTTTCCGGATACGGAAGTTGCAGGAGCACGTGATAAGGAAGGAAGCTTTTCAGGATTTTTCTTTGGTGCAAAAGGTGGCTTTAATGCGGAGAGTCATAACCATAATGATGTAGGTTCATGCCTGATGTATTTCAACGGGAAACCATGCCTGATCGATCTTGGCCGGGAAGAATATGTTGCAAAGACTTTCAGCTCGAGACGCTATGAGATATGGACAATGCAATCGGGATACCACAACCTTCCTGTTATCAACGGAACTGACCAGATGCAGGGCGAAAATTACAAGGCACGAAATTCAACATTTACAGCTGGTTCAAAAACTGCAACCTTCACCACCGAAATTGCCGGTGCATACCCCGAGGGGGCTAAAGTTAAGAGCTGGGTAAGGAGCTATACCCTGAACAGGGGAAAAAGCTTTGTGATCAGTGATAAATATGAACTTAAAAGTGTTACCGGAGCCGTTACCAGCTCAAATCTGATCACATACTGTAAAGTAACACAGGTGACGCCCGGACTTCTCAGGTTTGAAGGTGACGGATTTACCCTGAATATGTCTTATAATTCCAGGGTTGTGACACCTGAGATAGAATTCATTGAAGTAACTGACCGTTCACTGAAACGTTACTGGCCGGATGGTGTCACCCGTATCAGGCTCAACTTTATAAATCCGGGTATAAAAGGTGGTCAGACTGTTACATTCACCAAAGCTGGTTAGATGCTGTAAACCACAATTATTTTGCATTTGCTCCAGGACAGATCCAGTAAGTATAGTTGGTTTTTGACTTAAAGGATGGATCATTAATGCCTTTTATCTCAGCGATATGTTTTTTTGTGTGATCCAGCAGCATATGTGCATTGTGGGCACCCTTGTTTGCCCATGCTTCAGTCAGGCAAAACAGGGTACTGTCGTGGTACGACTGGAATAATGAATAATCGAGACATCCGGGTTCCTTTGCCAGTACTTCTGCCTTACAGGCATCAAAGGATCTTTTAAAAAGCGCAACATTCTCCGGTTTAACCTTCCGCTCGAAGCGCATTACCACAACCATTGAATCCTTGTTGTAGCCACAATCAGCGTTAGAAGCACCATTTTTCAATCCGCTTGAGCAGAAAGCAATGGCCAGAAGGACGATAATACCTAAAAAGAGATTTTTCATGATATCTGGTTTTTGAGAATAAATGATTTTTAACAGGAATAAATATATTCATATAATTCCATTTATCAACCCGCAATAAAAATTCATAAGAGCCGGATTTAAGTTTTACTCATCCCGGGAATAATAGTTCTTCCTGATTGTCTATATTTACAATATATGAGCCTTTTTTACCTAACCTGACCAGGAG
>Ga0105106_10004196_pt1 | contig 10284 bp, 10 predicted proteins | sample PPLLaktember2015_5_FD_79109 | JGI IMG/M metagenome (GOLD analysis project Ga0105106, IMG submission 79109) | Freshwater sediment microbial communities from Prairie Pothole Lake near Jamestown, North Dakota, USA - PPLs Lake P8 Core (1) Depth... | ecosystem: Environmental > Aquatic > Freshwater >... | reverse complement strand
CCTGCTCAACGCGCGGCTGATCGGCGACGGCCTCGTGCCGCTCGACAGCGTACTCGGCCGCCATGGCAAGGCCCTGCAGGCGTTGCATTTCTCGAAGGACCGGCAGTGGGTCGGTTATGGGATGGGGCACCTCGAACTGCTGAATCGTCCCGAGGTCTACTCGCAGCTGCACGCATGGATGCAGGAACCGGCATGACGGCAGGCACCGGCTAGAGGCTCCACTCCGTCGCGCCGGCGTAGCGCGCGGCGAGGAAGTCCACGAACGTGCGGACTTTGGCCGACAGGTGGCGTCGGCTGGGATAGACCGCCGAGATCGGGGATCGCGGCGGCTGGTAATCCGGCAGCACTCGGACGAGGCGGCCAGCCCGCACGTCGGCCGCGACGATGAAGTCGGGCTCGAGCGAGATGCCGACTCCGGCCACGGCCATCGCTGCCAGCATGCTGCCATTGTTCGCGCGATGGCGAAAAGCGATGCGTGGCGTGTGCCGCGTCCCGTCCCTGGCCTCGAACGTCCATGCGCTCGCCGTCGCCGCATACGTGTACGCAAAGCATTCGTGGTGCTGCAGGTCGTCGGGCGTGAGGAGCGGCGGCCGGCTGTCGAGGTACGCGGGCGCGGCGCAGCACACCAGTTGTGTCTCGGCGACGCGGCGTGCGACGAGCGCCTGCTGCCCGACCGGGCCGATCCGGATCGCGAGATCGAAGCCCTCCTCGACGAGATCGACGGCGCGATCGGAAAGATCGATGTCGAACGCGACCTGCGGCTGTCGCCTTGCGAACTCGGCGACGGCCGGCGCAAGGTGGCGTTCGCCGAAGGTCACGCCGCACGTGATGCGCAGCGTGCCCTTCGGCACGACCGCTTCGGAGCGCACAGCAGCTTCGGTCTCCTCGAGATCGGCCAGCAGCTGGACGCACCTTTCGTAGAACGCCTGGCCCGATTCGGTCAGTGAAAGGCGCCGGGTCGTGCGATTGAGCAGGCGAACCTCGAGGTGCGCCTCCAACTCCGCGACCTGGCGGGAGACTGCGGACGTCGATACCGCCAGGCGATCGGCGGCAGCGGCGAAGCTGCCCAGCTCGACCACCCTTGCGAACGCACCAAAGGACTGGAAGCGGTCCATTTGCAGACATTATTGCTATTTACGCAATTATCTATCAACTGGATGGCTATTTATCCCCTGAATCAGGCCATTGATCATCTACTCCAGCCCGAAATGACCCTGCGCGCGACTGCGACCGTCACCGCCTGATTTCCCCGTTCGATCCCCCACCCGGAGATCCCATCCAATGAAACTCTATTACACGCCTGGCGCCTGCTCGCAGGCCCCACACATCGCGCTGCGCGAACTCGGCCTGACGTTCGACACGGTCAAGGTCGACCTGGCGAAGCACACGCTGCCCGACGGCTCGGACTTCCGCGTCATCAACCCGAAGGGCTACGTGCCGCTGCTCGAGCTCGACGACGGCACTCGCCTGAGCGAGGCCAGCGTGATCCTGCAGTACGTCGCCGACCAGAAGCCCGGCACGATTGCGCCCGCGTTCGGTACGCTGGCACGCTGGAAGTTGATGGAGTGGATCGCGTTCATCTCGACCGAGGTGCACAAGGGCTTCGGGCCGCTGTGGAATCCGCAGACACCGGCCGAGGTGCGCGAGCGGACCGTGCAGGCGCTCGGAAATCGCTTCTCGTTGATCGCGAAGACGCTGGACGCACAGCCGTACTTGACGGGCCAGGAGTTCTCGATCGCAGACGCCTACCTGTTCGTGATCCTGAACTGGTCCGGGTTGCACAAGGTGGACCTCTCGCCATGGCCGGCACTCACTGCATTCCAGGCGCGCGTAGCCGCGCGGCCAGCGGTGCAGGCGACGCTCAAGGCAGAGGGGTTGATCAGGTAGACCCTCACCCCAGCCTTCTCCCGCTCGCGCGGGAGAGGGCGCGGGAACACACGATGTCACGACTACCCACCATCTTTCTTTCCCACGGTTCGCCGATGCACGCGCTCGACGCGGGCGGCGCTGGCACGGCCTGGCGGGCGATCGCCGATTCGCTGCCGAAGCCACGCGCCGTACTGGTCGCGTCGGCCCATTGGGAAACCTCGTTGCCGATGCTGGGCGGCGCCGAGCGCCCCGAGACCATCCACGACTTCAGCGGCTTTCCGCCCGCACTCTATCGACTGCAGTACGCCGCCCCGGGGTTCCCGGCGCTGGCGCAGCAGGTCGCAGAGGTGCTCAAGGCAGCCGGCCATGCGCCTTCGGTGAATGGCTGCAGGGGGCTCGATCACGGCGCGTGGGTGCCGCTGCGCTGGATGTACCCGGAGCACGACGTACCCGTCGTTCAGGTCTCCGTCCAACCCTCACTGGGCACGGAGCATCACTTGCGACTCGGCGAGGCGCTCGCGCCACTTGCCGACGATGGCGTGCTGGTGATCGGCTCGGGACACGTCACGCACAACCTGCGGGACTGGGCCCTGCACCGCAACGATGCGGCGCCGCTCGACTACGCCGTGCAATTTGCCGACTGGCTGCACGGGCGCCTCGTCTCGGGCGACCGCGACGCGGCGCTCGACTATCGCGCTCGCGCACCGTCTGCAACCCGCGCACACCCAAGCGAGGAGCACTTCCTGCCACTGTTCATTGCATGGGGTGCCGCCGGTCATGCACCCCGGGTTATGCGAGTGCACAACGCCGTCGAAGGCGCCGCGCTGTCGATGGACGCCTACGTGTTCGACTGACAGCGTTGCGGTGCTCCGCGATGCCGCCCTGCGCGCGATGGCCTAGACTGCGCGGCGGTGATACCAGCGATCGCCGTGGGGGCACCGTGAACGAAACGTCGTCCTTTGCGCGCCTGGCGGCGATCGCCTGCATTGGCGCGCTCGTGCCTCCTGCAGCGCAGGCCGAGCCTTTCCTGACCCGCAACCAGAATCCGTTGCTGGCCCTTTATGGCCTGCCTTCCCCATTGCCGGCGCGCTTGCCCGAAGCAGGCCGTGGCCGGGTCGCCGGAGTTGTGAACTGGGCCAATTCGGCCAACATCGACACGTCCGGCAACTCGGCCTTCACGCTGGATGCGGAAACCGTCGAGATGCGACTGCACCTCGAGCATTCGTTCTGGCCGAAGATCGCAGTGCGCGCCCAGTTGCCGTGGCGGCGCGTGAGCGGCGGGTCGCTGGACGGCTTCATCGAGGACTGGCACGAGTTCTTCGGTCTGCCGAACGGATCGCGTGATCGCCTGCCGCGCGACGAGCTGCTGATCGAGTACCGCGTGGCGGATGCGACGCTGCTGCGCTTCGACGAGAGCACGTCCGGAGTCAGCGACATTCCGCTGTCGGTGGGCTACCAGCTGCAAGCGTCGGACACGCGCTCGATGTCGGCCTGGCTCACCGTGAAGGCGCCGCTCGGTGACGCGAACGACCTGACCGGCAGCGGCGCGGTCGATGTGGCGCTCAGCCTCTCGGCGCAGTCGGCGCTCAACGAGGACTGGGATCTGTTCGGGCAAGTGAACGCAGTCTGGCTCGGCGACGGGGATCTGCTGCCGCAACTGCAGGAGAGCGCTGTCTTTTCAGCGCTTGCCGGCATCACCTGGAATCCGTGGCGCGAGCTCGACCTCACCGTGCAGTTCGAGGGCAACTCGCGGGTATTCGAGGGCGGCGGCACCGATTTTTCAGGCGATGCGATCCTGATGACGTTCGGTGGTAGCTACCGCACGCAGGGCGGCTGGCAGTTCGACCTTGGTATCAGCGAAGACATCGACGTCGGCGCGTCGCCCGACATTGCGTTCAACGTTGCTGCCCGGCGAAAGTTTTAGAAAGGTGCCGGTGTTACGGTTTCGGTTGAGCGCTGCCGGCGAACGCCGGCACTGCTCAACCGAAACCGTAACACCGGCACCGCCTTAATCAGCGGCCGCGGCTGCGGCCGCCGCGGCGGCCATGGCCACCCTGGGCCTGGCCGTGTCCGCGCTGCTGGCCGTAGGCAGGCCGCGCCGAGCGCGGCGCCTGCGCGACGGCAGCTTGGGCCTGCACGGGACGCTCGACCGGAATACGGATCCCGGAACGATCGAGCGGCAGGATGCTGATCTTGCGACCGAGCACGCGCTCGATCGCGCGCAGGCGATCCTTCTCGTCCGTCGCGACCAGCGACAGCGCCTGGCCGGTGCTGCCCGCTCGACCGGTCCGGCCGATGCGGTGCACGTAATCCTCGGGGACGTGCGGCAGCTCGTAGTTCACGACCTGCGGCAGCTCGCTGATGTCGAGCCCCCGGGCGGCGATGTCGGTCGCGACCAGCACCTGCACCTTGTAGTCCTTGAAGTCCGCGAGCGCCTTGGTGCGCGCGTTCTGCGACTTGTTGCCGTGGATCGCCGCGCACTCGATGCCGTCCTTCGAGAGCTGCTCGGCGAGACGGTTCGCGCCGTGCTTGGTGCGAGTGAAGACGAGTGTCTGCGGCGTGGCGCCTTCGCGGAGCAGGTGGCTGAGCACCGCCCGCTTCTCGCCCTGCTCGACCAGGTGCACGCGATGCTCGATCAGCTCGGCCGGGGCGTTGCGCGCCGCGACCTCGACCGTGAGCGGGTTGTGCAGCAGGCCGTTCGCCAGCGTGCGGATTTCGTCCGAGAACGTGGCCGAGAACAGCAGGTTCTGGCGCTGCTTCGGCAGCACGGCCAGCACCCGGCGGATGTCGCGGATGAACCCCATGTCGAGCATGCGGTCGGCTTCGTCGAGCACCAGCCGACGCACCTTCGACAGGTCGACGACCCGCTCGTTGATGTGGTCGAGCAGGCGGCCCGGCGTCGCGACGACGATGTCCACGCCCTGGCGCAGCGCATCGATCTGCGGACGCGCACTGACACCACCGAAGACCAGCAGCGTGCGCTGGTTCAGGTGCCGGCCGAAGTCGTCGAACGACTGGCCCACCTGGGCCGCGAGTTCGCGGGTCGGCACCAGCACCAGCAGCCGGGGTGCACGCGGGCCACGCGGGCTGGGCACCTCTTCGCTCATCCGCTGCAGCAGTGGCAGCGCGAACGCGGCAGTCTTGCCCGTTCCCGTCTGGGCGGCGGCCAGCAGGTCGCGGCCCTCGAAAACGGAAGGAATGGCGCGCTGCTGGATGGGGGTCGGAGTGACGTAGCCCAATTCCTGGACGGCGCGCAGCAGTTCGGCCGATAGGCCGAGTTGATCAAAAGACATTATTCATACCATCGCGCTTCTCCCGCGCAAGCGGGAACCGGACGAAGCGTCATTGATTCAATGACAGGATCGGGGGCGCGGAATGCAGACCACGATGAGTCTGCAGGAGGAGCCGCGAGGGAAGACGGGTGTCTTCGCCGAAGGACCTCGGGCGCAGACCGGACTGCGCGGCGGCAAACTTGAGGTCCATTATGCACGAATCGCGCGCAGCCTGCCGAAAGAGTGAGGCAGGCCCTTGATTTCAGGCCGCGAAATGGCCATAAATCGAGCCATGACGAAGCGCGGCACCCCGACTCCCCGCCAGCCAGGAATCACGGCCCGGCTTGCTGCCGCCCGGCATCCGATTTAGCACGCCTCGACTCCCCGGGCGTCCGAATCGGACCCGGGCTCCCCCTCTCTCACCCTGCTCGCGGATCAAGGTCCGCTGAGATTCCATTGCAGACCCAGGCCCCGCGGGGCACCACAAGGACGAGGACTCGACATGACTAGAACCAACGAAATCCGCCTGACCGATCTCGATGCCGCCCGACTCGAGCGCTCGCTGATCGAGCAACTGCGGCAGTCACCGGAGCCAACGCAGGGCACGGCTGAGCTCGAGGCGCTGCTCGACGCAGCGGCCGTCGTGCCGTCGGCCACCATTGATCCGAACATCGTCACGATGAACTCGACGGTCGTGCTCGAGGAACAGCCGACGGGACGGCGCATGACCGTCACGCTGGTCTACCCGAAGGACTCGGACCCGGAACGCTCGCAAGTCTCGGTGCTCTCGCCCGTCGGTCGCGCACTGATCGGTGCGCGCGTGGGCGACACGATCAAGGTCGTGGTCCCGGGCAACGAACCGCGCGAACTGTGCGTGGCCGAGATGCAATACCAGCCCGAGGCAAACGGTCGCTTCGACCTGTGAAGGTCGCTGCCGACCGCGTCGAGCCCGGCCGCTATCCGCTCAAGGTGCGGATCCTCGCCCGCTACGCGGACGTGGATCCGCTCTGGCACATCAACAACGTCGCCATCGCGCAGTACTACGAGGAGGCCCGGGTCAGCGCGAGCATGACGATGATGGAAGGCCGCCGCATCCCGACGGGCGACGGCGAGCGGATCCTGATCGCGCACCAGTCGATCGATTACCTGCGCGAAGCGAGCTACCCGGGCACGCTCGAGATCGGCATCGGCGTGCTGCGCATCGGCAACTCGTCGTACACCTATGGCATGGCGATGTTCCAGGACGGCGCCTGCGTCAGCGTCTCCGACGCGGTGCTCGTTTACGCGGATGCCAGCGGTCCGGCCCGCTTGCCGGACGCATACCGCCGGCGCCTCGAAGGCTGGGTGATGCCGGCGGCTCAGGCAGGTTAACGCAGCAGCTGCATCAGCCCCTTGTGCCGCGACAGGACGACGCGCTCGAGGCCAAGCCAATCCGCCAGCAGCCGCAGCTCATCGCGCAACGGGCCAGCCACCCGAGCCGGCTTCGTCCACTCCTCGCAGTGAACCCGCAGCACGCGTAGGGCGCTCCGCGCGCGATCTGCCTTGAGGTCCACGCGCGCCACGAGCCGCTCGCCGAGCAGGAATGGCAGCACGTAGTAGCCGTGAGTCCGCTTGTGGGATGGCGTGTAGATCTCCAGCCGGTAATGGAAGTCGAACAGGCGTTCGGTGCGGCTGCGTTCCCAGACCAGAGAATCGAACGGTGACAGCAATGCGCGCGCATCGACCTCGCGCGGCAGACGCACCTCGGGATCGAGGAACGCCGGCAGCCTCCAGCCCTCGACCGCGACTGGACGCAGCCCGCCCGCCTCCACCAGTTCACGCACTCGCGCTTTCGCGTCGGCCGCCGGCAGGCGAAAGTAGTCGCGCAGGTCGCGTTCCGTCGCAACGCCGAGCGCACGGATCGCGATCAGCAGCAGCTGCCGCTGTGCTTCGGCAATCTCCGGGGATGCGGCCTCGACCACCGCAGCCGGCAACACACGCTCCGGCAGGTCATAGACCCGCTCGAACTGGCGGCGGCTGTGCGTAGTCAGCTGGCCGGTCCAGAACAGCCACTCCAGCGCCACCTTGCCCTCGCTCCACCCCCACCAGCCGCCCTTGCGCCGCGCGCCGACTGTGAAGTCGGAGATGCCGAGTGGCCCCCGGTCCCGAACCTGTGCCAGAACCTCGCGGCAGAATCCTTCCCGCTCGCGCCCGAAGCGTGTCACGCCGCCCCACATCCCGTCGCCACGCCGCGCCCGCTCCATTCTCCAGCGGAACAGCGGCTGCCACTCGACTGGGATCAGCGAAGCCTCGTGGCCCCAGTACTCGAACAGGCGGCGAGCGTGCCCTGAGTACGCGGATCGATCCAGCAGATTGCGCGCATAGACCCCGAGGCGCGAGAACGCCGGCAGGTAATGCGACCGCACCAGCACGTTGACCGAGTCGATCTGTAGCAGGCCGACGGACCGCACGGTCCGCACGAGGTCGGCCCCTGTCACGACCCGGGCCGGGCGCGGCCGCGCAAAGCCCTGCGCTCGAAGCGCAATGCGGCGCGCCTGGACCAACGACAGCGACTCGAGGATTTCGCCCATGGGAACCCGCATGATAAGCGGCGTAAGCTGTCGCGGCGTTACGAGAGGAGATCGCCCGTGGCAGCGCTCAAGGAATTCCTGAAGACGACGATCATTGGCGGCTTGATGTTCCTGGTGCCGGTGATCCTGATCGTGGTGATACTGGGCCACGCCATGAGGCTCGCGGCGAAGATCGCCGTGCCCATCGCGGAGAAATTTGCGACGACCCAGATCGCCGGCGTGGCCGTCGTGACGATCGTCGCGGCGCTGGTGCTGCTGATCCTGTCCTTCCTGGCCGGCCTGGTCGCGCGCACCGGACTCGGGCGTCGCGTGTCGCATTGGTTCGAGGACTCGCTGCTCGGCAGCCTGCCGCAGTACCGGATGATCAAGACCATGGCGGACGGACTGACGCAGGTCGAGGGCGCGAACGACCTCAAGCCCGCACTGGTCAGCATCGAGGGCGGCTGGCAATTGGGTTACATACTCGAGCAGGTGCGCGACGGCTGGGTCACGGTGTTCCTGCCGCAGGCGCCGACACCGATGTCCGGCAACGTGATGTACATGCCCGCCGAGCGAGTGCGCCCGCTGCGCATGCCAATCGGCGAAGCGATGCTGCTGATCAAGCGCCTCGGCGTCGGCTCGGCCAAAGCCCTCGGCACCGCCGACCTGACGCCCGTTCCGGAGGGTTGATCGATGACGCGCTACACGGCCGACGTCATCGTGATCGGCGCCGGCATCGCCGGAGTCGCCGCTGCGATCGAGTTGCTCGAGCGCGGACGACGCGTGCTGCTGCTCGACCGAGACGTCGAGGCGAACATGGGTGCGCTCGCCAAGGAGAGCTTCGGCGGCATCTGGTTCGCCGGAACTCCGCTGCAGAAGCGCCACGGCATCCGCGACGGCGCGGAGCAGGGCCTGCGCGACTGGCACGCGTTCGCCGAGTTCGGCCCCGACGATCGCTGGCCGCGGGCCTGGGCCGAGGCCTACGTGCAACGTGCCAACGAGGAAATCTTCGACTGGCTGCGGGGCATCGGCGTGCAGTTCATGCCGATGCCGCTGTGGGTCGAGCGCGGCCTGCACACGCCCGGCAACTCGGTGCCACGCTGGCACATCGTCTGGGGCACGGGCCACGAACTGGCCGTAGTCACGAACCGTCACCTGCTCGCGCATCCACGCCGGAATCTGCTCGAGCTGCGCTTCGGCCATCGCGTCGAGTCGCTGGTAACGACCAACGGCGCCGTCACCGGCTGTCGCGGCGTACTCGAGGATTCAGGCGAGGAATTCGCAGCACACGGCGAGGCCGTCGTGATCGCCGCGGGTGGCATCAACGGCGACATCGCGCGCGTGAAGCAGAACTGGCACGCGGACTGGAGCCGCCCGCCAGAAACGATCCTGAACGGCTCGCACAAGTATGCGGACGGTCGGCTGCACGACGCCGCCGCGACGCTCGGCGCCAACGTCACGCACCTCGACTGGCAGTGGAACTACGCAGCCGGCGTCCATCACTGGAAGCCGCGCAAACCGGCCCATGGACTCTCGCTGGTGCCGCCGAAATCCGCGCTGTGGCTGAACTGGCGCGGCGAGCGGATCGGCCCGATGCCGCTCGTGACCGGCTTCGACACGCACGACCTCGTGGCGCAGATCTGCCGGCAGGAGCGCGGCTATTCCTGGCAGTTGCTCAACCGGCGGATCGCGTTGAAGGAGCTCGCGGTCTCGGGCAGCGAATTCAATCCGGCGTTCCGCGACAAGAGAATGCTGGCCGTGGCGCGCGACATGCTGCACGGCAATCGCTGGCTGTATGCGCAATTGACGCAGAACTGCCCGGACTTCGTGGTCGCGGACTCGCTGCCCGAGCTGGTCGGGAAGATGAACACGCTCGTCGGTGACGGTTCGGTGAGCCTCGATGCGGTCACGGAGGCTGCCGTTCGTTACGACGAGCGCATCGCCGCGGGCCCGCGCTTCCACAACGACGACCAGCTTCGCCGGATCGAGTTCGCGCGCCGCTGGGCCGGCGACCGGCTGCGCACCTGCAAGTTCCAGCCGATCCTCGATCCGAAGGCCGGACCGCTGGTCGCCATTCGCGAGTTCATCATCAGCCGCAAGAGCATGGGCGGCCTGCAGACGGATCTCTCGAGCCGCGTGCTCGACCACGGCGGACAGCCGATCGCGGGGCTCTACGCCGCGGGCGAGTCCGCCGGATTCGGCGGCGGCGGCATGAACGGCAAGCGTGGCCTCGAGGGCACGTTCCTCGGCGGTTGCCTGCTCGGCGGGCGGATCGCGGGCCGCGCCGCCTAGCGGGACGCGGCGATCGTCTCCCGGACCGCGTCCGGAAGCTTGCGGACCTTGAGGCCGAAGGCGACCTTCAGGATGCCGATCATCAGCGACCAGGTCGCGATCACGTAGACGATCGTGCGGCTGCCGGCGATCGGGTTCGCGATGACCAGGATGCCGAACAGGATCGACAGGCCGCCGGTCAGGTACAGCAGCCATTCGCGGCTCGTCGTCTTGCGGACCTTGTAGCCCAGCATGATCAGGAATGCGCCGAGCAGCATCGCTTCGAAGGCGACGATCAGGATGAACGCCATGATGCTGAGCGG
>Ga0105106_10004195_pt1 | contig 10285 bp, 10 predicted proteins | sample PPLLaktember2015_5_FD_79109 | JGI IMG/M metagenome (GOLD analysis project Ga0105106, IMG submission 79109) | Freshwater sediment microbial communities from Prairie Pothole Lake near Jamestown, North Dakota, USA - PPLs Lake P8 Core (1) Depth... | ecosystem: Environmental > Aquatic > Freshwater >... | reverse complement strand
TATCACCGACAGTACAGCCTACATCCCGTCGGATCTGGTTGCGAAATACAAGCTTCAGGTTGCGCCACAGATTGTGATTTGGGACGGGCAGGAGCTGCGGGACGGGGTCGACATCATGCCGGCCGAATTCTATGCCCGCCTCAAGACCTCCAAGACGATGCCGACGACCTCGCAGGCGACCATCGCCAGCTTCCTTGCGCTGTTTGAGCCGCTGGTGGCGCGTGGCGTGCCGATCCTATCGATCTTGCTCTCGCCGCACCTCTCGGGGACGATCGCCTCGGCTGAGCAAGCCAAGAAGGAGTTCCCCGGCGCCAGGATCGAGATCGTCAACTCGGAAGCGGTGTCAATGGCGCTGGGCTACCAGGTGTTGGCTGCGGCGCGCGCCGCCGAAGCCGGGGCGTCGTTCGACGAGGTCCTGGCGGTCGCCCAGCGGGTGAAAGCGCAGACGGGGGTGGTATTCCTGGTCGACACGCTCGAGTTCCTTCATCGCGGCGGTCGCATCGGGGGAGCGGCGAGGTTGATGGGTTCGGCGCTCAACCTCAAGCCCCTGCTGGAAGTGCGCGACGGGCGAGTAGATGCATTGGAGAAGGTGCGCACCCGGGCGAAGGCGCGCGAGCGTTTGCTGGAGGTGGTCGAGCAACGGGTCAAGGGTAAGAAGAACCTGCGGCTGGCGGCGCTGCATGCTTCCGCCGAGGAGGATGCCCAGTCGTTGCTCGCAGAGGCGGGTGAGCGTATGCATCCGATCGAGCAGCATCTGACGACCGTCAGCCCGGCTGTGGGGACGCATACCGGCCCGGGGACGGTTGGCTTGGCCTACTGCACCGAGATCTAGTCCACTGGTTGTCGTTGCCCGCAGGCGCCTCGCTGGACGGGGAGGCACACCGGCGGGTACGGTACGGCACGGCATACTGGGCGGGGCCTGGCGAGCGCCAGGCCCCGCAGCTTCTCCCCACGGCGGACTGCGCGCGCCGGCGTGTGGTCTGCCCCCGCCAGGCATTCTGGCCCCCTCACACCCCGGCATCCGGCAAGCGCAACCTCCAGGGTCACCTGGGTGGACGACCGTTTCCGCCTGCAGGCGATCCGGTTGACAAGTGCGGCCCTTCTGACGTAGAATACGACCGTTCTAGGTCGGAATTGACTAATTTAGTCTGACTAGGGATATGGACCGCGAGCTGCTGCTGTTGGGCCTGCTGCGCCAGGAAGAGATGCACGGCTACCGCATCGTCGAGTGGGTCGAGGCGGAGCTGCGCTACTGCACCGACCTGAAGAAGCCGACGGTCTACTTCCTGCTTGGAAAGATGGAGAAGGCCGGCTGGGTCTCTCGCACGCGGTCCCGCCAGGGCAAACGTCCGCCGCGCTGGGTGTATCGAATCACCGAAACCGGCGAAGCGCAGTTCCAGAGCCTGCTGCGGCAGAACTTGTCGAGCCATGTCCCATCCCGCTTTCCCGGCGATGTCGGGCTGGCATTCCTCTCGGCGGTTACACCGCAGGAGGCGGTCGAATGTCTGCTGCTTCGGCGGGCGCGGGTACAGGCGGAAGTGGATGAGCTGCGTCAAGCGCCGGTCCGTTCGGGCTCGATCGAGTGGGTCGTGTCCCACCAGCGGGCGCATCTGGAATCCGAGCTGCGCTGGCTGAGGGCCCTGATGGATCAGCTTCTGTCTCCATCCAACTCCGGGCAGGCGGCCGCCGGCAGCACGCACCCCAATCAAGAGGTGAGCTTACGGTGAAGGGAAGAACCCTCCTTGTCGTTTCGATCATCTTTGGCGTGGCGCTGGTGTGCGGGTATCTGGTCGCGGCCAACGTAAACCTGCTGCCGGAGGTTGCCTCGACCCGGGGCGAACTGATGCAGCGCCTGTTTAACTCCTTGCTCGGGGCGGCGACGGTGGTGTTTGTCCTCGTCGAGGGCCTGTTGGTGTACTCGGTGATCCGTTTCCGCCGACGTGCGGGCGATGGCGGCGAGGGCGTCGCCGTCCACGGAAACACGGCCCTGGAGGTGTTCTGGACCGCCATCCCGGCATTGTTGGTGGTGGTGATCGCTGTGTACTCTTTCCGCGTGCTCTCGGCCAGCGAGGCCGAAACCGAGAAGCCGATGGTGGTCGAAGTCATCGGACGGCAGTTCTCCTGGGAGTTCCGCTACCCTGAGCAGGGGCTGACCTCGAGCGACCTGCACCTGCCCGTGAGTGAGCCGGTGCGCTTTGAGATCACCTCGGAAGACGTCATTCACTCGTTCTGGGTCCCAAACTTCCTCGCCAAGCGGGATGCCACGCCCGGCCAGGTGTCCGAGTTCGCCGTCACGCCCAGTGAGATCGGCGTCTTCCCGGTCCGCTGTGCCGAGCTGTGCGGCCCCGGGCATGCCGCCATGGTGTCGCAGGTGATCGTCGAGACGCCGGAGGAGTTCGACGCCTGGGTTGAGCGCATGGCAAGCCTGCCCGGCAATTCGACCGAGGCTGGCCGTCTGCTGTTCGGCCGCTACGGCTGCACCGGCTGCCACGTGCTGGCCGATGCCGGGGCCAACGGCCTGATCGGGCCTTCGCTTGAGGGGATCGGCACCCGCGCCGGGGAGACGGTCGCCGGCCTCGACGCCGACGCCTACCTGCGCCAGTCAATCCTCGAGCCGAATGTCCACCTCGTTCCGACGTACCTGGAAAAGATCATGCCCGCCGATTTTGCCACGCGCATCCCGCCCCAAGAGCTGGACCTGCTGGTGACCTACCTGGCGGGGAGATGACGGATGACCTTCTCGCCCGAGCGCAGGAGATGCAATGACCGCCACCCCACTTGAGACCCATTCCACGCCTTCGATCCGGCGTTACTTCGGCTGGAGCACCGACCACAAGGTGATCGGGATCCAGTATCTGGTGACCACTTTCGCCTTCTTTCTGCTGGGCGGAGCGATGGCGATCCTGGTGCGCACCGAGTTGTTCGCCCCCGGAGCCGACCTGGTCAATGGCACCGAGTACAACCGCCTGATGACCAATCACGGTTCGGTGATGCTTTTCTTGTGGATCATCCCGGTGCTGGCTGGCCTAGGCAACTACCTGGTTCCGCTGATGATCGGCGCGCGGGACATGGCCTTCCCGCGGATGAATGCCCTCTCTTACTGGCTTCTATTCGTGGCGGGCATCGTCATGATCGCTTCCTTCTTTGTTGGCGCCGCCGAGTCCGGTTGGACGGCCTACGTGCCGCTGTCGGTTGAAGCGCCTTCCGGACAGACGCTGTGGGCGATCAGCGTGATCCTGCTGGGCACCTCGTCGATGCTGGGCGCCATCAACTTCCTGACAACGATCACCACCATGCGCGCCGAAGGGATGACCTTCATGCGCCTGCCGCTGTTCGTCTGGAGCATGATCGCCACCTCGCTGCTGGCGCTGCTGGCAACGCCGGTGCTGACGGTTGGCCTGGTCTTGATCGCACTCGACCGGGTCGTCGGCACGGTCTTCTTCACCGTCGCCCAGGGTGGCGATCCGATCCTGTGGCAGAACCTGTTCTGGTTCTACTCGCACCCGGCGGTCTACATCATGGTCCTGCCGGCAATGGGCATCGTGTCCGAGGTGCTGCCGGTCTTCTCGCGCAAACCGATCTTCGGCTATGCCATGATCGCCTTCTCCAGCATCGCCATCAGCCTTTTGGGGATCACGGTGTGGGCGCATCACATGTTCACCAGCGGCATGGACCCGCGCCTGCGCGTGCCATTCATGATCTCGTCGATGATCATCGCCGTGCCCACCGGCGTGAAGATCTTCTCCTGGTTGGCGACGGTCTGGGAGGGCAAGCTCCGCTTCAACACGCCGATGCTCTTCGCCCTGGGATTCATCTCGATGTTCCTGATCGGCGGCATCACCGGCATCTTCCTGGCCTCCATCCCGGTCGATCTGCACGTCCATGACAGCTACTTCACCGTGGCCCACCTGCACTTCGTGCTGTTCGGTGGCAGCGTTTTCGCTGTGTATGCCGGGCTGTACTACTGGTACCCCAAGATCACGGGTCGCATGTATGACGAGCGGCTGGGAAAGAGCCATTTCTGGCTGAACTTCGCCGGAACCAATCTGACCTACCTGCCGATGTTCGTGGCCGGATTGCTGGGCATGCCGCGCCGCGTCGCCGACTACGCCCCCGAGTTCACCCTGGTCAACCAGCTGGCTACCGTCGGCTCGCTGCTGTTGGCGGTCTCGACACTGCCCTTCCTGTACAACGTCGTGGTGAGTTGGGTGACCGGGCCGAAGGCGGGGGACAACCCGTGGGGGGCCAAGACGCTCGAATGGCAGACCAGCTCGCCGCCGCCGGAACACAATTTCCTTGAGCTCCCGGTCGTGACCGGCATGCCGTACGACTTCGGTGAGCCGCGCCGCACGCCTGCCGCCTCGCCGGCCGGCGCCGCCGACTGAACGGAAAGGATACCTACCGCGCATGACCACAACCACAATCCCTCACGGCGAATCCTTCCAGGCCGGCGAAGCGTTGGGGCTGGATCACCGTAAGCTCGGCATGTGGCTGTTCCTGGCAACCGAAGTCATGCTCTTCGGCGGTCTGCTGACGGCCTTCCTGCACACCAAGCTCCGCCAACCCGGATTGGAGTTCACCGCCGAATCGCTGCTCCTGGTTGGTTTGAACACCTTCGTCCTGGTGACCTCCAGCTTCATGGTGGCCCAGGCGCTGGACGCCGCTCGCCGGGATCTCAAAGGCAGGTTGCGTCTGTATCTGCTGACCACGGGCGCCCTGGGGGTGGTCTTCCTGGCCGGCCAGGCTTATGAGTTCTGGCTGCTGGCGCACGAAGGGCTCAGCCTGACCGGCAGCCTGTTCGGCTCGGCCTTCTTCACGCTCACCGGCACGCATGGGCTGCATGTTCTGATCGGCGTGGTCTGGGCGCTGGCGATCCTGCTGGCCGCGCTTCGCAACCGCGGGCTCTCATCGAACCGAGTGGAGATCTTTGGGTTGTACTGGCACTTCGTCGACATCGTGTGGCTGGTCCTGTTCACTGTCATCTATCTGGTTTGAGACGAGGAAATCCATGACCCATTCATCGAGCGTTGCCAAGCCCGCCTCGCAGACGCGGCGCAATCTGGTTGTATTCCTGGTGCTTGCCGCGTTGACCACCGTCGAGTTGGGTCTGGCGGCGAGCGGGGCGAGCGGATTGCGAACCGGGCTGTTCCTGGCGCTCTCTCTGGCCAAGGCCACCCTGGTGGCGCTATTCTTCATGCATCTGAAGGACGATTCGAAGGTGTACGGTCTGACCTTCCTGGCGCCCGTGCTGCTGGTGCTGGTGATGTCCCTGCTGGTCGTGGCGGCGTAGCGCCATGGAGCCGGAGGGCGGCGGGCTGGGGCTGCAGAGCCAGGAGCGGGCGATGGCGGGCAGGCCGTGGCGATCGGTGGTGCGGGACTACCTGCAACTGACCAAGCCCGTAATCGTCGCTCTACTGCTGGTGACGACGCTCGCCGGCATGATCGTCGGCACCGGCGGCTGGCCAGGCAGCGCGCGGGTCACTCTCACGCTGCTGGCCGGCGCCCTGACGGCCGGAGGCGCAAGCGCGCTGAACCAATACATCGATCGCGAGCGAGACGGCGCCATGCAGCGCACCCGCAACCGACCGCTGCCGGATGGGCGCCTGAGGCCGATGCAAGTCCTGGTATTCGGGATCGCGCTCAGCCTGATGGGCCTGCTGATCTATGCCCTGGGCGTCAATCTGCTGAGCGCCGGCCTGGCGCTGCTCGGATTGCTGTACTACGTGGTGCTCTACAGCCTGATCCTCAAGAACAGCACCTGGCAGAACATCATCGTTGGGGGTGGGGCCGGCGCCATCCCGCCAATGGTGGGCTGGGCCGCTGCCACGGGCAGCCTGAGCGTCGGGGCGCTGTTCCTGTTTGCCATCGTGTTCTTCTGGACCCCGCCGCACTTCTGGGCGCTGGCGATGCTGCGCTCGCGCGACTATGCCCGGGCGGGTGTGCCGATGCTCCCCGTGGTGCATGGTGAGGGGGAGACGCGCTGGCATATCCTGATGTACACCATCCAGCTGATCGCGTTGACGCTGCTCCTGCCGCTGGCAGGGCTGGGGGGTGGGGGAGTATATCTTGTGGCAGCCGCGGCACTGGGTGCAGGGCTGGGTGCCTATGCCTGGAGACTATGGCGCAGCGGAGGCAACCGCAACGCCTACCGGATGTACCGGTACTCAAGCATGTATCTGGCGCTGATCTTCGCGGCGCTCGTGATCGACACCCTGCTGCTGCCCGCCGCCTAGCCGGGCTGGCGGCTTCGCTGCCGCTGGCGCTGCAGGCCCAGGAACACGACGACCAGCGCCGCCAAGCCGCCGAGGGGCAGTCCGATTACCACGATCGCGCTCAATGAGCTGGGGCGCGAAATCCGCTCCTCGAAATACACCTCGCCCGATCCTGCCTCACCCTCGATCTGCACGCGGATCTCCCACCGCCCCGCCTCGCTGACCGGCAGATGCACGCCATACTCGACAGGATTCGGGGCGATGGCATGGGTTGCCTGGTCTTCGACCGGGGGCGCCTCCCCGTCCAGGTAGTCTGCGCGGGCGAGCACCCTCGCATCCGTCACAAGCTCGCCGCTGGCCGCTTCCTCCACGCGTATCTCCAGGTAGAGCGTTTCAATGCGCGGCGGGGTGGGTGAAGTGACGACCCGGACGACGTAGGGCCCGGCCGGCTCGTCCTCCAGGCGCACCCTGCGACCGCCGGTCCCTGGGCCTCCGGCGTCGGCCGGCGTCACCGAGAGTAGCGTCAGGGCCAGCGTCAGCAAGGCCACTCTTGCCCACGGGCGAGTCATATCAGCCCGCCCAGCGGGCCACCCCGTGGCTGCATCGGCAGGTTGAACACCCACAAGCCGGCCACAGCCAACAACACCAGCGCCACTGCCCAGGGAAGGACCTCGACCAGCGCGCGCATGGGCTCGCGGTTCCCTTGCAGCCCCGCTCGAGCCAGCACGGCCATCGCGGCCAGGAAGCCGGAAACGGTCACCACGACCTGCAGCGGGAAGATCCATTCGATCGGCAGGATCGGCCCCAGTGCCCAGTTCGGAGATCCGGCGAGCCCCCAGCCATGATCGCCGATGAACGCCTGAAGCGCCGGCACCAGGGTAAGAGCGCCGATGGCGAAATGAAACCCGTAGTGGGCGAGCCAGATCCCGGCGCCCATCGGGACGAAGGCGGGCGCGTACCGCGCGGCGTGCTGGCGAGCGTCGTCGCCACCACCGCTCAAGTGAGAGCTGAGCGTGGCCAGCAGCCACACCAGTGCCGCAGGCAGGGCCAGCGTCACCAGCCCAAACAGCAGGAGCAGGCGCAGTCCCTGTCCGGGGACCCCGATGGAGGCCAGCCAGCCGTCGAGGGCGGCTGCCGGCGGCACCATCCCGAAGGCGTTGGCGAACCCCATCAACGCCAGTGAGACAAGCAGCGTGGCTCGGTCCCAGCCAGCGGCCAGCCGGCCTTGTAGCAGCTGACGCGCCCCGCCGCTGACCCGCAGGGCGACGTTGTCATATGGGCAGGCCCGGACGCAATCCAGGCAGAATGTGCAGTCCATGTTGGTGCGGATGGCAGGGACGTAGAGCTCAGTCCCGCAGCCGGCGACGTTGGCGCTGCCCCGCACACATTCCTTGCCCGGGCAGGTGTGACAGATGTGGGCCGATCGCGGCTGGATCATGAGCGGGGACACCGTGGAGTAGGTGAAGTTGAAGGCGCCGAGCGGGCACAGCCACTTGCAGAAGGGGGATTCCCGAAACAACGCCTCCAGGGCGAACGAAAGCCCGAAGTACACCAGGATCAGGCAGGCCGTCAGCCAGGGGGTGGCCCAGAGATCCACCCATTCGTATAGCCAGAAGATGAGAACCAGGGCGCCGATCGACAGCCATTTGGTGCGCAGGGCGCGCGGCCAGCGGCGCCGGTTGACGCTCAGGCGAACGCCGATTGTGCGCAGCAGGGCGAATGGGCAGGCGAAGCAGAACAGGTTACCGACCAGGAGCAGACCGAGCAAGACCAGGCCACGGTACTCCACCCAACTGAGGATCGTACTCAGGTTCGCCGCCGCGATCGGGTCACCCGTGAACCCGTCGTAGACCATGAGCAGGGCGATCAGCAGCAGGACCGTCTGCGCCGCCAGGCGGCTCCAGCGCCAACGGAGTGCAGTGCCGACCCAGCGCCAGCGGAGCACATCCGAGGCATCGGGTGGAAAGTGCAGCTCAGCCCGCACCTGGCTCGCCTGCCGGCTCGACCTGCATTGGCAGCGTTCGGCGCAAACGCCGTCCGTCGCTCAACTCCGCTTCGATCTGCAGGATCCAGTCACCTGCCATGCTCCAAGAGACGGGAAGGGTGAATTGCGATTCCTCCAGCGCCTCGACATCAGCCAACCAGGGGGTCATGCCCGGGTGTGTCATGTCGGCCTTGAGGCTGAGCGACGAGACCCTGACCGGCGCGCCGGATCCGTCGACAAAGGACAGCGTCATCTCGCCCTCGCCGACGGTCGGGGGGGAAGGGCTGTGTACGGCGTAGATCATCACCTCGGGTGCTTGATCGAGAAGTGCACCCTGCCGGGTGCAAGCTGCACCGACGAGCAGCAGGGCGAGCGACAGTGTCCTGGGCACCAACCTGCGCACGATCTCGCCCCGCAATTGTCCGCTCGCCGAGCAGGAGCGAGGTAGGGCAGGCACAGCGCAAGGTGAGGCAGATGGCGTCATCCCGTGCCCTCGACCTCGCCTCGCCGGGTGCAGCCGGCGCCCCCAAGTACTCGATTGAGCGGCAGCGCCCACTGCGGTATCCTTTGCACGATCTCCCGGAGAGGTCGTGTGCTTGGCGTGTGGGGTTGGCCTGGAGTAGCAGGCGTGCAACGCCAGGCGCGAGGCGTCATCCATCGCCTTTGAGAGCGCGCTGCACATCGGCAAGGATCTCCTCGCGCGGCGTGGCGAACGCGTAGTTGGTGATCAACTGGCCAGCCCCGTCAATCAGAAACACCCTGGCAGAATGCGTGAAGGTGAGCGTTGGCTCTGCCGGGTCCGCATGGCTGTGGGTGGACGGCGGATCCTGCTGCGCGTAGGCAGCATACGCCCCCAACAGCGCCTGCAGGCTCGCCGGGTCCTGCGGCCGAGCGCCGACAAATTCCGGGTTGAACTTCCCGAGGTAGCTGGCCAGCCGCTCGTTGGTGTCACGCTCCAGGTCGACCGTGACGAAAAGCACCCGGGCTTCACCTGCCGAGTCGCCGAGCTCGCTGAACACCCAACTCAGGTCAGCCAGAGTCGTGGGGCAGAAATCGGGGCAGGAGGTGTATCCGAAGTACAACAGCAGCGGCCCACCCGAGAAGTCAACCAGTTGGACCTCGCCGCCGTCCATGCCGAGTAGGCTGAAGTCCGGCGCCTCACGCACCGGATCGTACGGGGTGCCATGCCAGGAGGGTGCCGGCGACGCACAGGCGGCGACCAGGCTGAGTGTCAGCAATACGGCAAGCGAACTCCGCAGGACGGACCGGTTAGACACCGCACCCACCTCAACCTTGGACTGAAGCGGTAGTATTGTAGCATCCGCACCCTGCGAAGCTGGAGGAGTTGAGATGGAGTACCGGCGTCTGGGCACAACAGGATTGAAGGTCTCCGAACTGTGCATGGGCACCATGCAGTTTGGCTGGACGGCGGATGAGTCGACCTCGCTGACGATCCTGGATGCCGCCGAGGCGGCGGGGCTGAATTTCATCGACACAGCCGACATCTACTCGCGCTGGGCTCCGGGCAACCCGGGCGGCATCGCCGAGACGATCGTCGGGAACTGGCTGCGGGCATCGGCCGGACGGCGGGACCGGATGGTGATCGCTACAAAGGTCCGGGGACCGATGGGGGAGGCGCCGAACGATCAAGGCCTCTCGCGAGCCTACATCCAGCGGGCGGTCGAGGCGTCGTTGCGCCGGTTGGGCGTCGAGACGATTGACTTGTACCAGGTGCACTGGCCCGACGAGGAAGCCCCCGTCGAGGAGACCCTCGGCGCGTTAGACCGGCTGGTTCGCGAGGGCAAGGTGCTCTACCTGGGATGCTCCAACTACCCGGCATGGCGGGTGATTCAATCCCTCTGGGCGGCCGATCGCGACCGGCTCACACCCTTCGCATGTGTGCAGCCCCACTACAACCTGCTCAACCGTGCCGAATATGAGCGTGAGCTCGAGACGGTCTGCCTGCGCTACGGGCTGGGCGTAATCCCTTACAGCCCCTTGGCCGGAGGCTTCCTGACAGGGAAGTACCGTCAGGGAGAAGCTCCCCCGCCCGGGACGCGGGCCGACTCCAGCAGCAGGATCCAGGGCT
>Ga0105106_10004191_pt1 | contig 10294 bp, 11 predicted proteins | sample PPLLaktember2015_5_FD_79109 | JGI IMG/M metagenome (GOLD analysis project Ga0105106, IMG submission 79109) | Freshwater sediment microbial communities from Prairie Pothole Lake near Jamestown, North Dakota, USA - PPLs Lake P8 Core (1) Depth... | ecosystem: Environmental > Aquatic > Freshwater >... | reverse complement strand
GCTGCCATTCGGCAGCCACCTCGGCCGGTAAACGAACATGCGCGGGGATTCCCGGGATTGCTTCGTCGCCTCGCTTCTCGCAATGACAGCCGGGGGCGTTTTGCAGAGCGTCCCTGACACCTTACGTTGCCAAAGGAGGACGTTTTGGATCGAGGAATCAGCATCGCATGGTACGACCTGCCTGAAAAAGGCCGCGAGCAGTATCTCGAATGGCTGCACGGCACTTACATTCCGAAGCTGCTGAAATACCCACGCGTGCTGTGGGCCGCGCATTACAAGACAGTGGAGAGCATCGGGCCGCTCCCGCGTTTGCGCCATACCCAGGACGCGTCGGTGCCCACCGGCTATCGCTACATCTTCATCCTCGGCGCGCAGGACGCGCACGCCTTCTCGGCGCTCACGCCGTACAACCTCGGGGGCAAGATCGATCCCGCCGACCAGAAGATGCTCGCGATGCGCATCGGCGAGCGCCTGAACGTCTTCACCGAAGAGGCGCGGGTCGAAGGACCGGACGCGAAGCAGCGCGAAGGGCAGTACACGCCGGCGCCGTGCATACAGCTCGGCAGCTTCAACTCGGGCGCGTACGACCAGGAAGACGAGCTCCTGTCGTGGTATGCGGATTATCGCCTGCCGCTGATGGGCGAGATGCCGGCCTCGATCGGGATGCGCAAGCTCTCCTCGGTCTCGGGATGGGCGAAGCACGCGGTGCTGTACGAGTTCACGTCGCTCGAATGCCGCGAGAAGAACTTCCGCTCGCACGAGCACAAGGATCCGAAGCAGGCGGCGTGGACCGAGGAAGTCGTGGCGAAGCTCGTGCACGCCCCCGGCTCGCCCAACGTCGCGGAGCGAATCTGGCCGACTGTGCGCGACGGAAAGGCTTAGGGCGCGCCGATCACCGTGCCCATTGTCATTGCGAGGAACATCGTGACGAAGCAATCCCGGGGATCCCCGCGATCGCCACGTCGCGTTTGCAGGCTCCTCGCGATGACATTCTTCGAATCAGTCCGCGACGTGCGCCTCGACTGGGCGCTGGACGAAGCGATACGCAATCGCATCCTCGCCGACAACCCCGCAAAGCGGTACGGATACCCATGAGCACATCGAATTACGAACGCGCACTCATCGTCGGCGCCGGCTCCGGTTTGAGTGCGTCGCTTGCCCGCCTTTTCGCGCGCGAGGGGATCGAGGTCGCGCTCGCCGCGAGGCGTCCCGAGAAGCTCGCGGCGCTGTGCGCGGAGACGGGCGCGCGGGCGTTCGCGTGCGACGCGGTGAAGGCCGACGAGGTGAAACGCCTTTACGGGGAAGTCGAAGCCGCGATGGGCGAGCCCGACGTCGTGGTGTACAACGCGAGCGGCCGGGTTCGCGGGCCGCTCGTCGACCTCGACCCGGCGGAAGTGGAGCGCGCGATCGCGGCGAGCGCTTTCGGCGCATTCCTGGTGGCGCAGGAAGGCGTCCGCCGCATGCTGCCGAAGAACCGCGGCGCGGTCCTCTTCACCGGCGCCTCGGCGAGCGTGAAAGGCTATGCGCAGTCGGCGTCTTTCGCGATGGGCAAGTTCGCGCTGCGCGGGCTCGCGCAGAGCATGGCGCGCGAGCTTCAGCCCCAGGGCATACACGTCGCGCATTTCGTGATCGACGGCGGCATCGCGCAACCCGGGCGCACCGCATCCGGCCCCGACGCGCTCCTCGATCCCGATGCGATCGCGATCAACTACCTGCACGTGCTGCGCCAGCCGCGCAGCGCCTGGACCTGGGAAATAGCGCTCCGTCCATGGACGGAGCGGTTCTGACGACTGCCCTGCTCCATGCCAAAGCGGTCCGTGCGTCATCTCTCGCACGCGGATACCCAGGCGCTTTTGAAATGGCCCGACCCCGACAGCGAGTTTTGCGTCGGCCGTAATCCGGTGTAATGGATTCCGGGTCGACGCCCGGAATGACGCCATGGGTGGCGCACGCCCGTGTCTGTTGCCGTCATTCCGGCGAGCGGGCGCGGGTGCGGTCGTCAACACGATCGGCGCCGAGCTCGCGCAGACGATCGACAAGCTGCACACGCAGTTGACGGGACTGCCACCGACCTCGAGCTCGTCAGGAAGTAGCCGCCCCTGCGGACCCGATGACCGGTGCGCGCTGGCGCGAGCGCAGGTCGCGCTTTCGCATGTGCGCGAGCAGCACGCTCAACGCGACCCCGATCACGCACAGCGCGGCGATGCCGAGGAAACCCCACTTGAAGCTTCCGCTCGTGTCCTTCACGACGCCGAGCACGTATGCGGACGCGAGCGCGCCGAGGTTCGCGAAGAGATTGCCCACGCCGGTGACGAGACCCGCGGTGCGCGATCCGAGCACTTCGACCGGAACCAGGAAGAGCGGCCCGAAGTAGAACTGGATGAATATCGAATTGACCGCGATCACGAGCAGGACCACGGGCAGCGACTCGACCGTGACGAGGAGCGTCGAAGTGCAGGCGAGTATCGCGAGCGAGCCTCCGATCACGAGCGGCGGGTTCTTCAGCCGATCGGAGACATAGCCGCCGAGCGAGTTGCCCGGCGCCGACAAGGCAGCGGCCATCGCGACCACGAGGCCCGCCTCCGGCAGCGTCAGACCGCGGTCCGCAATCAGCAGGGAAGGCAGCCAGAAGTTGAAAGCGGTGCCGACGCTGAAGCGCACGACCTGCAGCGCGTTGCACACCCACACGATGCCATGCCTCAAGACCCCCAGCGCTTCGCGCAGGGCGACGCGTTCCACCGGCCCGCTGCGCGGACGGTCCCGCGCCGCTTTCCAGAAACCCGCGGCTGCGGCGATGCCGAGCGCCGCGAACAGGGCGAAAGTCGGCCTCCAGCCGAAATAGGCGCTCAGCGCGGGTCCCGCGAGCGAGAGAATCAGCGTGCCCGCGAAAGCGCCGACGATGAAAAGGCTCATCGCGGTCGCCCTGCGCTCGCGCGGGAACCACGAAGCGAGGAGCGACAGACCGGGCGCGAAAAGGAGCGCGCGGAAAGCGCCGGCGACGAAGAGCGTGAGGATGGCGGCCCAGTAGGCGTGCAACGCCGACAGCGCGAGCGAGAGCACCGACCAGCCCAGGAGCCCCGCGAAGAAAAGGCGCTTCGGCCCGTAACGGTCGGAGAGGTAGCCCGCGGGTATCTGCGCGAGCGCGTAGGAGAGCGTCGCGGCCGCCGACAGCAGTCCGGCTTCGGCGAAGCTGATCGCGAGGTCTTCGCGGATGAGCGGCAGCAGGAGCGCGATGCCGCCGTACGTCAGGAAGTGCGCGGTCTGGCACAGCACCACCAGCGACACCGTGCGGGTCGCGTCGCGCGTCATCGGGAGTCCACTCGTTGAGGCATACTCGGGTTTGCAGGCGGCTCGAAAGATCAGTTGAGGATAAAGCACCCGGTATGCCGGGGCGCCCGCTATCTGACACCCCTTTGACCTGCGTCAAACCTTCCTGGCGGCGGTAGCCGCTTAAGGGGTGCTGTTAATGCCCTGCGTAGCAGGAAGCAACGTAGAACTTTGTTCAGGAAGCAACGTGGAACTTTGTGGAGCTACTTATGCGGCCCTTTGAAGGCGTGAAAATCCTCGATTGCACTCACGTGCTCGCCGGCCCGTTCGCGGCGTATCAGCTCGGCGTGCTCGGCGCGGACGTGATCAAGGTCGAAGACCCGAACGAGCCCGACCAGAGCCGCGAGTCCGGCGCCGACATGGCGCTCAACAAGGCGCGCATGGGCACGGGCTTTCTCACGCAAGGCTCGAACAAGCGCTCGATCGCGCTCGATCTCAAGACCGAAGACGGGCGCGCGGCGTTGAAGCGCCTGGTGAAAGACTGGGCCGACGTCTTCGTCGAGAACTACCGCCCCGGCGCGCTGAAAGCGCTCGGCCTGGGCTACGAGGATTTCTCGCGCCTCAATCCGAAGCTCGTCTACGCGTCGATGACCGCTTTCGGCCAGGACGGCCCGCGCGGCAATCAGACCGCCTACGACCACGCGATACAGGCCACCTCGGGGATCACCGCCACCACCGGGACGCCCGAGAGCGGGCCGATCAAGGTTGGTGCGCCGGTGATCGACTACGCGGTGGGAACGACCGGCGCGTTCGCGCTTTCGGCCGCGCTCTACCAGACGCTGCGCACCGGCAAGGGCCAGTACATCGACATGGCGATGCTCGACGTCGCGCTGATCCTCCAGGCGAGCCACATCACCGATTACTTCCACAGCGGCCATAAACCGAAGCGCGCGGGCAACCGCATGCGCTTTCCGGAATCCTCGATGCAGGAGGCGAGCGACGGGCTGGTGCAGCTCGCGGCATCGAACGGGCGCCAGCACCAGCGCTTCTACACCGCGATCGGCGAGCCGGAGGAAGCGCAGCGGCGCAGCCTCGACGAGCGCTATTCGCGCTACGAAGAGAAGCAGTCGCTGATCGCGAAGAAGATGAAGGAGAAGACCGCGCAGGAGTGGGAAGACTACCTGCAGTCGAAGCACGTGCCGGCGACGCGGGTGCGGCCGCTGAACGAGACGCTGGAGGACCCGCACCTCGCGCATCGCGGCGTGCTGCACCGGCACGAGAACGTGCCCGGCGTGGGCAAGCTCACGGTGCCGCTGCAGGCGTTCAAGTTCGCACACGACGGGGCTTCGATCGAGCGGCCGCCGCCGACGCTCGGGCAGCACACCGACGAGATCCTCGCGTCGGTCGGATACAGCCCGGCCGACATCGCGGCGATGCGCAAGGCCGGTGCGGTGTCCTAGCGCTAGATTGTCATCGCAAGGAGCCGCAAGGGCGACGTGACGGTCTCGGGGATCCCCGGGATTGCTTCGTCACACCGCTCCTCGCAATGACACGTCGGAGGAGCCTGCGGGGAAGGGAGGTAACGGAGGGAAACCTCGGTTTCCCTCTGTTCGTTCTCCGGCGAGCCGCGCGCAGCGCGATCCCGGGGATCCCCGGGATTGCTTCGTCACGGTGTTCCTCGCAATCACGATAGTCGACGATGCGTGTGAGCCTGAGGCATCAGCGCGCAGACGCACCCACTCTGCCACCCACCGCGCCGCCCGCGGGCGCCGCGCTCGTCGCGCCGACCGGTGCCGCGCGCCCGGCGCCCGGCGCGTACCCCAGATACGGGTGGTACTTGTCGCGGTTCTTCTCGTAACACTGCGGGTCGGAGCTACGCAGGCACGGATCCTGGACGGCGTGGGTCTGCACGCCTCGCGTGGCCGCGCGCGGAGCTGAATCCGGCCGTGCCGCGACAGGTTGTGCCACCGAGGCAGCCGGCGTCGTCGCTACTGCGGGCGGCAGCGCCGGTGTCCGAGGCGTCGGCGTTGCGACCGCGTTGTCGCTGCTGCGTTTTTCGCCTTCCGCGGCCTGCGGCCCGGCCTTGACCTCGGACGGCACGCTCGCAATGTCCTCGATCTTGATGAAGTCCTTGACCGTGCTGCGATCGGTGGGTAACTGGTTCGAGTACGTGACGGTGCCGTCTTCCGCCGTCCACTTGTACATGTCGGCGTGGGCAGCCACCGGCGCGCAGAGCATCACCGCGACGCAGGCGGCATCGAGCGAAAAGACGTAGTCCCGCATGGTGATTCAGATGTTGCAATAATGGGTCCCGCCGTCTTTCGCGCCTCCCGGGTCTGGCATCATTCCCGCATCCTCCAAGGAGCACGCATTTGTCCGACATCGATAAAGACGATCTCAGCCCCGATGCGATACTTGCGCGCGCCACGAAAGCGCGCGGCGACATCTTTCCCGAGTGGAAGCCGCTCGCCCATGCTGCGCCCAGGACGTATCACCTGATCAACGAAACGGGGAGTTACCTGCACCAGTATCACGGGCAGGCGGAAACCATCGAGCGCCTTTCGGCGCAGATGCGCGAGCTGATCGCGATCCCCGCGCTGTGCGCCAAAGGCGATCTGCGCCACGCGCCCAATCACGTGCGGCGCGCCTACCGCCTCGGTCTCACCAACAAGGCGCTCTTCGAAGGCGCGAGCGCGTATGCCCCGGTCGTCGGCTGGGCGAGCCTCACGTTCGTTTCGCTCGCCATCATGGAAGCAAACAACCCGCTGTATCCCTATGGCGAGCTGCCTGCGGGCGGCGAGCCGAAGACGCTCACGCCTTTTCCGGAGATGGGCATGGGACGCAGCCGCCCGAAATCGCGTCACGAGAGCTTCGGCGACACGCCCGAATGGCATTACGCGGCGAAAATCGATCCCGAGCTCGCGCGCCGCACGGCGGCCTTCGTCGACCATTGCCTGCTCTCGGGCGACGCCACCGACGAGATACTCGGGCCGGGGCCGCGCGAGCTCATCTGCAGCGCGGCGCTGTGCGCGCGCGGTGAAGTGGAGATCGCCGCCGAGCACATGATTCGCGCCTACCAGTACGGCATGACGCGGCGTCACGTGCTCGACGCGATCTGCTGCGTGATTCCGATGACGGGGATGGTGACGGCCCAGCTCGGCGTGCGCGCGATGCAGCTCGCCGATGCCGCGACCGGCAAGGACCGAGATTGCTGCTCGTGAGATCGCTGATCGCGATCGTTTCGGTCGTCCTGTGGCTGACCGGCTGCAAGGCGCTGGAGCCGGATGTCGGTTTGCGCAACGTAGTGTCGCCCCATGCGCCCGTCGACCTCGTGAAGGAGGGTTTCGTACTCGCCGAAGGCCCGCTCCCCCTGCCCGACGGCGGGCTCCTCTTCAGCGACGTGCGCGCGAGCCGCATCTATCGTCTCGATCTGAACGGCGACATCACGGTGTTCCGGGACACGACCGGCATGGCGAACGGCCTCGCATACTCGCCGCGCGGCGAGCTCCTTGCCGCGGAGGCGGGCGCGAAGCGCATCAGCGTCACCGGGCGCGACGGCGCCGTTCGCGACCTCACGCGGGGCGACGGACAAACGCCGCTCGCGGCGGTCAACGACCTCATCGCCGATACGCGAGGCGGGGTCTACTTCACCGATCCCGGCCCGCGGCCGGTCGCGCCCGGGCGCAAGGCTTACGTGTACTACCTCCCGCCGGGCTCGAAGATAGCGCGCATCGTCGACGATACGCTGGTGCGGCCGAACGGACTCACCCTCACGCTCGACGGCAGGACGCTGCTCGTGGACGACACGGTGGGGCACGTCGTGTTCGCCTTCGACGTGCGCGCCGACGGCCGTCTCGCCAACAAGCGCCCGTTCGCCCGGCTGCGCGACCTGAAGGAGGGCCAGGACAGCGGCGCCGACGGCATGGCGATCGACCGCGAAGGGCGGATTTTCGTGACCACCGTCACCGGGGTGCAGATGTTCGATCCCGCCGGTGTCTATCTCGGCACGATCCCGGTCCCGCGCAAGCCGACCAACGTCGCTTTCTCGGGGCCGGGCAAAGGCACGCTCTACATCACCGCGCGCGAAGGGCTTTATCGCGTGCGGATGCTGACGCGCGGTCCCGTGCGGGCAGGGAAGTAGTTTTGAAAATGGATTCCCGATCGCATCGCATTGCGACAGGTCCGGAATAACGAACGCAGGCGCGACAAGGGATAAGCATGAAACGTAAAGAGATCGGACTCGCAATCGTCGGCTCGGGCCGTATCGGCACGCTGCGCGCGCGCCTCGCCGCGAAGCACCCCGCGGTGAGCTTTCTCGCGGTCTCCGACCGCGATCCCGCGCGCGCGGAAGCGCTCGCCGGGGAGACCGGCGCCGACTTTCATTCCGGAAGCAACGAGGAGATCATCGCGCGTCCCGAAGTGACGGCGGTCATCGTGTCGACGCCCGAAGGCGAGCACTCGGCGCCGGTGCGAAAAGCGCTCGAGCTCGGCAAACCCGTGCTCGTCGAGAAGCCGCTCGCGCTGACGCTGCGCGACGCCGACGACATGCTCGAAACGGTGAAGCGGACAAAAGGCGATCTCCGCATCGCCTACAGCCGCCGCTACAAGGAGTGTTTCCTGCGAGCGAAGGAGCAGATGGTGCAGGGACGGCTCGGCAAGGTGATCGGCGGCACCGCGCGCGTCTACAACTCGCGAGCCGTTGCGCTCGAGATCCTGAAACGCGATCCGCACGCGACGCCGGTGCTGGACGTGCTCACCTACTACGTCGATCTCATCTGCTGGTTTCTCGAAGGCAACGCGCCGGTCGAAGTCGTCGCCCGTGGCCAGCGCGGGATCTTCAGGGAAGCGGGGCACGAAGTGGACGACATCACGTGGGCGATCGTCACTTTCGCCGATGGCGCGGTGTTCAGCCTGGGCGTGAGCTACGTGCTGCCGAAGGACTGGCCCGCGATGGGGCAGTCTGACCGCGTCGAGCTGCTCGGCGTCGACGGCACGATGATCATCGACGACGATCACCGCGATCACCTGCTCTACACCGAGAAAGGTTTTCCGGCCGGTTACCTGCCCGGCCACAAGGTCAATATGGCGTTCCTCGGGGCCAACAGCGGGGGCGATTGGGCGCTCGGTGATTTCTGGGGATCGATCGCGAACGAAACGCGCGCGTGGCTCGACGGGCTGGCGATGGGTAACCCCACGGTCCACACCACGCCCGGTGAGGCGCGCGTCAACCTCGAGACGACGATCGCGATCGTGCGCGCGGTGGAGACGGGGAAGCCGGTGCGGCTGCCGCTGGAGCTTTAGGGCTACCGCAAGGAGTGACGCGGCTACCGCAGAGAGTGACGGGGCTACTGCAAAGAGTGATGGGGCTACTGCAAAGAGTGATGGGGCTACCGCAAAGAGTGACGAAAAGGGGTTGCCAAAACTCGCCTTCCCCTTCATGGGGAAGGATGGGATGGGGGTGGTTTGCAACAACTCCTTCTCGTCACTCCTTCGGTAGCCGTCACTTCTTGCGGTAGCCTCGTCACTTCTTCGGTAGCCGTCACTTCTTACCGCAGCTACTTCATTTCAATGAACTCGAGCTGCACCCCGTCCGGCCCTTCGAAGAAGCACACGCGCCGTCCGCCCGAGACGACGGTCTCCTCGAGGATGTGTATGCCCTGGCCTTTGAGCTTTTCCACCAGCGTGTCGAGCTCGTCGGTGTCGATCGCGATGTGCTCCATCCCGTATTTCTGCTCGCGCTTTTGCTCGAGAAACCTGGAGATGTTGAGCGAGAGGCCGTGCAGGTCCACGCGGTATCCGCCGTTCGCCGACTGGCTGACGATCTTCGCACCGAGCGTATCGACGTAGAATTTGGCGGTCTTCTCCGGATCGTCGGTCTTCAGGTGCAGGTGGTTCAGCTTGAGCGTCATGGGACACCTCCTCCAGTGAAAAGCGAATGATTTCCGCGGAGCATTGTGGCGCATTTCGGGATGCAGCGAAATTCGCCTGAATTCATCTTCAAGGGAGGGCGGGACATGGCGGCGCGGCTGGGCGGCAAGGTGGCGATAGTGATCGGGGCGGGGCAAAGCCCCGGCACGGGTATGGGCAACGGGCGCGCGACGGCGATCCTGTTCGCGCGCGAAGGCGCGAAGGTGCTCGCGGTCGATCGCGACGAGGCTTCGGCCGCGGAGACGGTCGGCCTCATCCGCAAGGAGGGCGGCACCGCCGAATCGTTCCAGGCGGACGTCACCCGCGAGGCGCAGCTGAGGGAGTGCATGGCCGATTGCGTCAAGCGCTGGGGCCGCATCGACGTCCTCCACAACAACGTCGGCATCAGCGTCGCCGGCGGCGATGCCTCTCCCACCGAGATCACCGAGGCCGCGTTCGACCTCATCATGACGGTCAACCTGCGCGGGGTCGTGATGGCCTGCAAGCACGCGCTGCCGATCATGCGCGAGCAGAAGAGCGGCGCGATCGTGAACATCTCGTCGCTGGCGGCGATCGACAACTACCCGTGGGTCACTTACAAGGCGAGCAAGGCGGCGATGATCGCCTACACGCGCCAGCTCGCGATCCACAACGCGCCTTACGGCATACGCGCGAACGTCATCCTGCCGGGTCTCATGGATACGCCGATGGCGGTCGACACGCGGGCGCGCGCGTGGGGCCGCACCCGCGACGACGTCGCCGCCGAGCGCGATGCGAAAGTGCCGCTGCGGCAGAAGCAGGGCACCGCGTGGGACATCGCGCACGCCGCGCTGTACTTCGCCTCCGACGAAGCGGGTTTCGTCACCGGCGCGGTGCTGCCGGTCGACGGCGGTGCGAGCTGCAAAGTGGGATAAAGCCTGCGGCTCGATCCACTTTGCAGTGAACGAACAGGGGAGGCCAAAGAGTTTCCCCCGTTACCCCCTTCCTATGGTTTAAGGCAACTCTGAACAAGTGTCATCGCGAGGAGCGCAGCGACGTGGCGATCTCGGGGATCCCCGGGATTGCTTCGTCACCCTGTTCCTCGCAATGACACTTGATCAGAGGTCCCTTAACTGCGTCG
>Ga0105106_10004190_pt1 | contig 10295 bp, 8 predicted proteins | sample PPLLaktember2015_5_FD_79109 | JGI IMG/M metagenome (GOLD analysis project Ga0105106, IMG submission 79109) | Freshwater sediment microbial communities from Prairie Pothole Lake near Jamestown, North Dakota, USA - PPLs Lake P8 Core (1) Depth... | ecosystem: Environmental > Aquatic > Freshwater >... | reverse complement strand
ATTGGTGAAGGTGCCGTCCTTTTCCGCAGAGGTACAAGCCGGCAGCACGGCGTGCGCCATCTGCGCCGTGTCGGTCAGAAACGGGTCCTGGACGACGAGGAGTTCCAGTCGATCCAGCGCAGCACGGACTTCCATCGAGGCGGGGAACGTGGCAAGCGGATTTTCTCCGATCACATACAGAGCGCGGATCTGGCCGCTCCTGCAACGCTTGATAATCTCGACGAGATTCGCCCCGGAGCCGGCCGCCGGAAGTGTGACGTCCCATGCCTTGGCAAAGCGTTCGCGAGCTGTCGGGTCGTTGAATGAGGCTTGACCAGGGAGGAATTCCGGCGCGACACCCATGTCCACGGCGCCCTGTTCGTTCGGCTCTTCTGTTACCGTGTTCACTCCGCAGCCTGGTTGACCCAGCTTGCCGGTGATCCAGGCGAGGTCGATCAGCTTCAAGACGTTCTGATATCCATCGGGTCGGCGGACAATGCCTTCAGCGCAGAGGATGATGGAACGGGGCGCCTCTGCGAAGATTGCCGCAGTCTCTTTCAGCGATTCAACCGACATGCCGGTCTGGGCCGCCACCTGTTCTAAGGAGACATGGGCCACGGCCGCCTTTAGAGATTCGAAAGCCAGAGGGTGTTTATTGACGCTGGTCTCGTCGATCAAATCCAATTCCAGGGTGGCCTTCACAAGTCCGTCGATCACGAGTCCTTCCGTTCCCGGTGCGATGAGGACTGGATGGGATGCGAGCTTGGCTATGTTGGTGACGGCAGAATCGATGACCACCACTTGTGCTTTATAGACGCGAATCGCTTCTTTGATGCGCACAGCCGTGAGCGGATTTGTTTCCGTGATGTTGGATCCAATCAGTATCACGGCTTTCGCTTTTGTAAGGTCTTCCCAGTCGTTCGGACTTCGCCCAATCCCCAACGCATGCCGCGAGGCATGGATGAAGTTGAGATGGCCGTAGCGCGCGCTGCTGTCGAGATTGTTGGTCTGGAACCCTGCGCGCATGAGCTTTTGGAAGAGATAGAGCTCTTCGTTAGTGCAGCGGGCGGTGATCAGGCCGGCGATCGCATCAGGCCCGTGCTTGCGTCGGATTTCAGAGAACCGATCCACGACATGGTGCATGGTTTCGAGCCAGGGAGTCTCGACGAGTTTATTGCCTTTGCGAAGGAGCGGTTGCTTGAGACGTGCGGGGCTATCGATGTACTCGAACCCAAACCGCCCTCGCACACAGAGCCCGCCGTGCCCCTTGGCCGTCTCGGCCCGGTCGCCCCATTTGTTCTTCCAAGACAGAGGCGAGGTCACTCGGACGACTTCAGCGTCCTTGGTCTCAAGGTACATCTGGCAGCCGTCCCCGCAGTAGTTGCACGTCGTCGTGGTTTTCTTCATCTGCCACGGCTTATACAAATATTTCGAGAACTTGTTCGTGATGGCGCCGACAGGGCAGACTGCGAGGCAGTCTCCGCAGAACTCGCAGGACAGTGCAAGGTCTCCCTTCGGCACCACTTGATTGAATCCGCCCTTCTTCATGAACTGGAGGGCGTCGATCATCAACACGTCTTTACAGACGTTGATACATTCCGCGCAGGCGATACAGCGGTTCATGTTAAAATCGAGTACCGGGCTGCGCGTATCTTCCGGAATAAATTTCTGTTTCGCGTTAGCCAGGTTCGTGACCCCGTGCCGGAAGGCCATATCTTGTAGCTCGCAATGGCCATCGGCGTCGCAGACCGGGCAGTCGAGCGGATGGACAGAGAGGTGCTTTTCCACTGCTTTCTTTCGGGCTTGGAAGAGTTCGTCTCCCTCGGTTTTGATGATCATGCCGGCCGCCGCTTTGGCGGTACAAGAACGGACGGGCGCCTTCTTGCCTTCCTGCATAACCAAACACATGCCGCAGGAACCGAAGGGGTCGAAGGTGTAGTGGTAGCACATAGCCGGGATGATCTTGCCGGTACTCGATATCACATCATAGAGCGAGACACCGTTCTTTGCCGTCACAGACTTCCCATCGATCGAGAGTTCGATCGTGACGGTTTCCGCGTCAGGATTGGTTGCCGGCTTTAGTCCCATAATCTTCCTTCAGCGCTGAGTCTTGAGTGCTGAGTTCTCAGTGGGTGCACCGCATGTACATGCTCAGCACTCATTTCCCAGTACTCAGCACTTCTCATCGGTCGCACTCTCCCATCACAATGTCGTAGGTCCCGAAGATCGTGACCGCATCGGAAATCATGTAGCCTCTGGACATATGATCGAATGCACCCATGTGAATAAACGAAGGGGCGCGAATTTTCAAGCGATAGGGTTTCCCGCCGCCCGCACTGACGATGTAAAAGCCCAGCTCCCCCTTGTGCGCTTCGGTCCCGCAATAGATCTCTCCCGGAGGGGCGTCGAAGCCCTGCGAGAAGAGCTTGAATTGTTGTATCATAGATTCCAGATTCGTAAAGACCCGTTGTTTCGGCGGCAACGTGACGCTGGGCACATCGGCCATAATGGGGCCATCCTGCATCTGCTCCAGGCATTGCCGGATGATTTTCACACTCTCGTAGAGTTCTTGGACGCGGATCCAATACCGATCGTAGGTGTCGCCGTTCTTGCCGAGCGGCACACTGAATTCGCATTTCGGATAGGCCGAATAAGGCTGGGCCTTACGAAGGTCGTAGTCGACACCAGAGCCGCGGAGGGTCGGCCCGCTCAGGCCAAAACTCACGGCGTCTTCTGCCGAGATGATGGCTACTCCCTTGGTTCGCCCGACCCAAATCCGGTTTGTCTCCAGGAAGACCTTGTATTCGTCGATTTTTGGCGGAAAGTAGTCCAGGAACTGCTTCAGTTTCTCAAGCAACGAGGATGTGAAGTCCCGCTCGACTCCGCCGATGCGATACCAACTGGTCGTGAGACGCGCACCGCAGAGTTCGTCGAACCAGTCCATGAGAATTTCCCGATCACGGAAACAATAGAAAAAGACGGTCATGGCTCCGATGTCGAGCGCCTGGGTGCCGAGCCAAAACTGATGGCCGATGATTCGTTGGACTTCCGCCACAATCGTGCGCAAGTACTCCGCACGGTCTGGTACGGTAATATTCATCAGTTTTTCGACCGCGCGGCAGTAGGCAAAATTGTTGTACATCGCGCAAACATAATCGAGTCGGTCGGTATGGGGAATAAATTGGTGATAGGTGCCGTCTTCAGCAAGCTTTTCCACACCACGGTGCAGATATCCCAATACGGGAGTCGACTTGACGAGGCGTTCCCCTTCCAACTCAAGGATCACTTTGAGCACCCCATGGGTGGCAGGATGCTGGGGTCCCATATTGAGTAGGAGTTCCTCCGTGCGCAGAGTCGGAAGAGTTTCGCTTTCCGGATGGGCCGGATCGATCTTGTAGACGGTTGTTCGTTGATCTTCAAAGGCCATCGTTCGCCCTACCGTGCTGTTTCGTCCAAGAATTCGAATGTGTCGCGCCAGCCCTTGCCACGGAGCGGAAAATCTTTTCGCAATGGATAGCCTTCGGTAAAATCGTCGGGCAGAAGGATCCTGCGGAGATCTGGATGATTTCGGAAGCGGATTCCCATCATGTCGTAGACTTCGCGCTCCATGAAATCTGCGCCTTTCCAGAGATCCGTGAGGGAGTCCACAATACAATCCGACTCGGGCACCCTGGTCTTGAGCCTGATATGATGGCGTTTCCTGATCGAGTAGAACTCGTACACGACTTCAAATCGCTCTTCGTCGTCGGGCCAGTCGACCGAACTCACATGCACAATATAGTCGAAGTCCATGGCCGGGTCGTCGTGAAGGAATTGTGCGATGTCATGGAGCCGATCCCGCACCACGGTTATCGTGAGCTCCCCGCGCCACTCGAAGGTTTTGACGAGGGCAGCGGAAAAACTCTCTTGGAGTCGGCCGGCCAATTCCTGTAACAACATCGATCGTGACCTATATTTTCAGGCCGGGCTTCACCTGGTCCGGTTGTTTTTGAAACACGGGTTTCAGCATGATTCGTTCTTGTAACTTGAGGATGCCGTCAAAGAGTGCCTCCGGTGTCGGAGGGCAACCCGGTACATAGATATCCACCGGCACGAAGCGATCGACACCTTGGACGACGCTATAACTGTCGTAGATATTTCCAGATGTGGCGCAGGATCCCATGGCAATAACATATTTCGGCTCAGGCATCTGATCGTAGAGTTTTCGGATGACGGGGGCCATCCGTCGACAGACGGTTCCGGCTACGATCATCAGATCGGACTGGCGTGGTGAGGCCCGGAAAACGCCGGCACCATAACGGTCCATATCGTACCGTGATGAGACGGCGGCGATCATTTCGATTGCGCAGCAGGCCAGACCAAACGTCATGGGCCACAGCGACCCCTTGCGAGCCCAGTTGACGGCTTTTTCCACGGTCGTGGTGACGATGTCGGATGTGCCGTCCTTGTCATGACGACCAAGCTGGATTAATCCCATTCCAGGGCTCCCTTCCGCCACGCATAGACATAGGCCACTAAAAACAATCCGATGAAGACCAGCATCTCAATCAACCCGATCAACTCGATCTTGGAGAAGACGACTGCCCAGGGATAGAGAAAGATAACCTCGATATCGAAAATCACGAACAGCATCGCAAAAATGTAATACCGAACCGGGAAGGGCATCCGAGCGTCCGAAAACGGTTCCGATCCGCACTCGTAGGTCGTGAGCTTCTCCGATTCCGGATATTTCGGGTGGACCAGATAACTGATAATCAACGACCACAGGCCAAACGTCAGCGCGATGATGACAAAAAACAGAATCGGAAAGTATCGGGTCAAATACTCGAGAAGTAACTCGGAACCACTCATGGGACTAACCTTTCAACACCTTGATATATGAAAGGAAGGCTGGATTTTAGACTCTGGATTGCAGGGATAGCAAGCGTCCAAAAGACCTGTGGGGTCGACCCGAAAGTCCTAGGGCCTGTCCGACACGGCCTTGGTGACTAAGCGAAGGCGGTACGACCAGACGAGAGAATTCAGGTTAGGAAAAATCTCGGGCGGTTTCACGCTCCATGTACCTGAGGCGTGAATGCTAGTCCGGTGTGCCTAGATTTCCAGGGGGTAGCGAAGTTGCGACAGGTTCTTGGCTAAGGCGTTCGACTAATTAGGAGTAGGGGTTCGCGTAGCGGGGTTGGGCAGAGACCGGAGTTTTTTGGTCAACTCCAACTTCTTGCCCACATCTTCGTAGAAAGAGGGCTTGACCTATTGAGAATTGGTCTGCGACAAGTGAAACGGTATAAATTGTGGGGTGACAATGGAACGAGAACGACACCTTAACCAACGGATGGCTGCATTGGCCCATTCAGAAATTCGAGCGATGACCCAGGCCTGTGCCCAGGCGAAGGGCCTCAACATGGCACAAGGGGTTTGCGATACGCCGGTTCCACCGGTAGTGCTTCGAGCGGCGTCAGACGCGATGGAGCGTGGAAAGAATGTCTATTCGCGATTCGATGGGTTGCCAGAACTGAGGCAGGCGATTGCCAAGAAGCTCGTACAGTACAACGGCATCGTGGCTGATCCTGAAACGGACGTGACGGTCAGTGCAGGAGCCACCGGGGCCTTTCATTGTGCTTGTCTGGCGCTGCTCAACCCTGGCGACGAGGTCATCCTCTTTGAGCCATACTATCAGTATCACATCAGTGCGCTGTTGGCGGTCGAGGCGGTTCCGGTGAGGGTGAAGATGCGGGCTCCCGACTGGACCTTTTCCTCGGAGGAGATCGAGCGGGCGATCACGCCTCGAACCAAGGCCATCATTGTGAATTCACCTGGCAATCCATCCGGGAAAGTGTTCAGCAGGCAAGAACTGGAAAGTATTGCCGAGATTGCCCAACAATACGATGTGTTGGTGTTCACCGACGAAATCTACGAGTATTTCCTCTATGATGGTCACGCCCATGTGAGCATTGCAACCTTGCCGGGTATGGCCGACCGTACGATTACCATCGGCGGGTACTCCAAAACGTTTAGTATCACCGGCTGGCGTATCGGCTACAGTGTCGCATCGGCTCGGTGGGCACAGGCGATCGGCGCTATGAATGACCTCCTCTATGTCTGTGCCCCGACACCGTTGCAGGCGGGGGTGGCAGTGGGCATCCAGGAACTTCCGGACTCCTTCTATCGCGACGTGGCGCGCGATTATCAACAAAAACGTGATCGGTTCTGCCAGGCCTTGGCAAAGGCCGGTCTGACGCCTTCAATTCCACAGGGGGCATACTATGTGCTGGCCGATGCGTCACGTCTGCCCGGCATGACGGGAAAAGAGCGGGCGATGTTTCTCCTTGAGACGATCGGCTTGGCCGGCGTGCCGGGGGATGCCTTCTTTTCGGGGACTGACGGAGGACAATTCATTCGATTCAGCTATGCGAAAGTTGATGCCGATATTGACGACGCGTGCCGACGGCTTGAGCGGCTCGGCTAACAGGCTGTTGAAAAGTCCTCCAGATTTCCGGATGATTCAGGCCCAGGCTGAGAAAATAAGACACGAATCGCTACTCAACCGTGACCTCTAGAATTGAGTCAGCTCCTCTGCCGTGCGCTCATTCGCTCGTCTGCTTGTGTGCCTGTTCACCACATGGTAAGTAGGACAAAGCGAGATGAATTGAAAGGTCGATCTGATGATGGATTACGGCAGAGAGCCTCATGGCAGGACGTAAGCATACTCGTTTCGCAGTGCAACTTCCTGTCTCGTTCAGTGGAGACCGGTTTTCTGAGAGGGGCACGATCTTAAATCTGTCCGCGGAGGGTTGCGCCATCACGTCGGACGCCGTCGCCAGCGCCGGAGTCTATCTGCAATTGGCGATGCAGCTCCGTGAGCGAGAGGAGCCGATCGAGGTCGATCTGGCTGCGGTTCGATGGGTTTCCGCGTCGAAGTTCGGCGTTGAGTTTATTAGAATCCGTCCTGATGCGGGGGAACGGTTGAAGAACTTCGTCAAGGCGTTGGAATCGACGACCTGAGCGCAGGAGACCGCGTCGAGATTCGAGCGACTATTTCATGGCGACACTCCGGACTTGTTCATAGGTGGTTAGGCCTGCGAGTATTTTCAGAATTCCATCCTGCACGAGCGTCACCATCCCTTCCTTCGTGGCCTGACACTGCATCTCTGTCGTTTTGGCGCGGTTCTGGATCAGGTTTCGCAGTTCATCCGACCCGCATAAGAATTCGTGCAAGGCGACTCGACCCTTGAGGCCTGTCCGGTTACAAGCTTCACATCCACGCCCTCGATAGAGCTGAAAACATTCGTGATAGCCCCCTCCAAGCGCTTCCCAGGCTTGTTTCCCGTACCCGTGCGCCAGTCTATCGTACTCTTGCGCCGTTGGATGGTACGGCTCCTTACAATTGGTGCAGATCCGCTTGCAGAGGCGTTTGGCGAGCACGCCTTGCATGGCATCGGCGAAGTTGAAGGAATCGCATCCCAGGTCGAGAAGACGGACCACAGTTTCGACTGCCCCATTCGTGTGTAATGTGCTCAAGACCAGGTGCCCGGTCAGCGAGGCCTCAATGGCCACATCGGCAGTGTCCTTGTCCCGCATCTCGCCGATCATGATGACATCCGGGTCGGCTCGTAAGAACGACCGCATGGCGGCGGCAAAGGTAAATCCGATTTTCGGATGGATTTGCACCTGCCTGAGGCCTTCCTGGGTGATCTCAATAGGATCTTCCGCCGTCCAGATTTTCCGTTCGTCTGTGTTGAGATGGCGGAGCAGGGCGTGCAGAGTCGTGGTCTTTCCGGATCCGGTGGGGCCTACGCACAAGATGATCCCGTGCGGTTTCTCCACGATTTCCAGGAGCTTTGTGAGCGTGGCTGGGGCAAACTCCATGGCATCGAGAGGGAGAGGTTCCTTCGCCGTGAGCAACCGCATGACAACGTCTTCATTGTTGCCGGCGGTCGGCACGGTCGCCACGCGCAGCTCGATTTCTCTATCCTGGTTCAGCCTGAACCGGATCTTTCCGTCTTGTGGTTTCCGGCGTTCGGAAATATCCAAATTGGACATGATCTTGATACGAGACACCAGGGCTCGGCGGTAGATCGCGGGAATCCTCATATAGGTGGAACAGGTGCCATCCACGCGAAAACGAATGGCGGTTTCCTTGCGATCAGAGTACGGTTCGATATGGATGTCGGACGCCTCGTGCCGGTACGCCTCGACAATGATCTGACTCGCGAGCCGCACGATCGCGGAGTCATTCTCGTCAATGCCGTCGGAGTCGATGTCGCAACTCTGCTCCTGGTACGCGTCATTGACCAGCTCACCCAACGTGTCCGCGATGGACCCGTTGTCGGTATCTCCGATCGTGGCGTTGAGGAACCGCTCGATGTCACGCCGCAGGCCCAAGGCATACCGAATCGTCAGGCCGGGGAAGGCACGTTGGATGTCATGACCCCTATCGAGATCATGAGGGTTGTCGATGAGGACATCCAGAATGTCGCCCTGCTGCTTCAGCGGGAGCCAGTGGTGTTTGCGAAGGTAATCATGACTGAGATTATTGAGAAGTTGGGGATCAGCCAGGGTCCGTTCGTCGTAGGGAATATAGGGGCAGTCGAAAAACGCGCTCAGTGTCTTGCCGAGTTCCGACTTCGGGACTCGGTACTTTTCGATCAGCAGACCTTCTAAGTCAGTCGCACCCCCCTGAGATTCTTGGACAGCTTTGACAAGATCCGCTTGGCGGATGAAGCCCTCGTGGATTAAGCGGTCGTAGGCACGCGGTTCGATGGTTCTGTGGGCCAGCTTCTGCATGGATCCTGCTATTACGCAATCTGAGAAGGGAAAGAATGCCCGTTGACCCCCGCCGCCGGTTGCCACCACTGTCAGTATAGAAGCATTTTGGTCGTTCTCAACGAATATCAAAAAAAAGGCGAGAACCTCTCGAATGTGGGATCCGGCAATGAGTGTGCAGCGAAATTGGCGCAGCTAAGGGGCGGCCCGCTTCCGATCCGGTTTCGAGCCGGCTCGTTCGGCGTGAGCCTGGAGGTTCGCGTGCAGGTTCTTGTCGGCTGTGGCGGCTACAGCGATGACACCACGAAACCTTGGTGTCGGTTGATTGAAGGCAAAGGGTTTCCCGTCCGCATCGCTGATGGCGCCGCCGCTTTCTTCGATGAGCAGGACTCCAGCCGCGAGATCCCATTCGTTTTCCGGCTCGATGGTGAAGGTGGCTTGGACGCGACCGACGGCAACCAGGGCAAGTGCGTTGGCGATGGAATACATGGGGCGGCACCGAGCGGTCTCTGCGAGCGTCGACCATCGGTCGGTCCGGAACTCCCACGCGTTGACCATAATGACAGGATTGAAGTCATGAGCGGAGGAGGGGGTGACGCGTGTGCCGTTCAAGAACAGTCCGCCGCCGCGAACCGCAGTGAAAAGTTCGTCAGTCGAGGGGTTCAAGATCGCGGCGACGACTGGTGCGCCTCGTTCGACCAATGCGGCTGAGATGCAGAACTCCGGTATCCGATTTACCAAGGCCTTTGTGCCGTCGATGGGGTCCACGATCCAGACACGGCGGTTAGTAAGTCGAGATGGATCGTCGGGAGACTCTTCAGAGAGCCATCCATCTTCTGGAAACTCTCGGCGCTGCATCTCATGCAGGATGCGGTTGACCTCATGATCCACGGTCGTGACCGGCGAACGGTCCGATTTCGTCTGCACGTCGAAGCCACCCCTGATCAGTTCACGCACTGTTGCGCCTGCCTGCAGGATCGATTTGACTAACGTGGCCAATTCTCGTTCCATATTGAATGCCTCGCAACGTTGATTCAGAAGAGTAGCAGGTCTTGCTGGATCGGCAAAGCGGAAAGGCGACATCTGGCGGTCAGTGCTGCCGACCCTCTTGACCATCGCAGGGAACCTGCGTACAAGCAGGGGATCCTACGAGGTTATCCATCGATGAAGCTCGTCCAGAAACGATCCAGAAAGACAGGGCTCCCTCCTGGCACGCTTGTCCATATCGGCGAGAAAAAACCGGCCAAGGTGACGATCACCGCCTTCAATTATGCCGGCGCTCGGTGCGACGAACGCAAGGATCTGTTGCTCGATGGTCTCATGCTACCGACCGACGAGTCCGTGACCTGGGTGGACGTCGGAGGCGTCCACCAGATGGATGTTCTGGATTCTTTAGGGAAGCAGTTCCAGCTCCATCCGCTTCTTCTCGAAGATATTGCGAACACCGATCAGCGGCCGAAACTCGACGACTATGAAACCCGCTTGTTCCTGGTAATGAAGATGCTCTCGGTTAGCGACCGACAGGAGATCGTCGTCGAACAGGTGAGTCTGGTGCT
>Ga0105106_10004189_pt1 | contig 10296 bp, 10 predicted proteins | sample PPLLaktember2015_5_FD_79109 | JGI IMG/M metagenome (GOLD analysis project Ga0105106, IMG submission 79109) | Freshwater sediment microbial communities from Prairie Pothole Lake near Jamestown, North Dakota, USA - PPLs Lake P8 Core (1) Depth... | ecosystem: Environmental > Aquatic > Freshwater >... | reverse complement strand
TTCAAACCGTTCGGTTGCCATTATTTTTAATGCATTGAGCTGCCACCCTATTTCTTTCTTTTGCGCCGCAGGTACCTGTTTAAAGGCTTCATACTAGGCAGAGATCTTTCCCTTTTTACTAAGGTAAAGCATATTGAATTCTTCAAGCTGTTCGGAAGAAGCAGGCTGGGATGAGAGGATCTCTGCCCGGAGCGTATTAATGGTGTCAAGCATGAAAATGGTTATTTGAGTAAATAGGCCTTAATTATCGTAATGTTTTCAACCGGCCTGTCGCGCCCATCCGTTTCAACGGCTGCAATTTTGTCAACAATGTCCAGTCCATCAACCACCTCGCCAAAAACAGTATAGGCATAGTCAAGATGAGGTGCACCGCCTAGCGTAGTATAGGCTTTTATTTGTTCAGGCGTGAAACGAATATGAGTATTGCTGTTTTCCATTGATTTCAGCTGTTCAGCCGTAAACTTCTGTCCCTGGATTATATAAAACTGGGAACCGGAGGATTCGCGCGCCGGATTTACATTGTCACCGGTTCGTGCAGCAGCCAGTGCTCCTTTTTTGTGATAGAACTGGGGAAATATCTCTGCCGGTATGGTATATCCAGGCCCGCCCGTGCCCAAGGCAACGCCGGGCTTGGCATTTTTGGAAAGGGGATCGCCGGTTTGGATCATAAAATCCTTTATGACCCGGTGAAACAGCATTCCGTTAAAATAGCCTTCCGATACCAGCTTGGTGAAATTATCCCTGTGCATGGACGTTTCTTCATATAACCTGACTTTTAAAGTCCCTTTTGTGGTCTGGAAAACCAAAAAGGCATCATTTTTTGGCTGGGCCAATAAAACTACGGGTAGTAAAATGATCAGGAATGACAAACCAATTCCCTTTATTTCTTTCATTCGTAAAGTATTTAAATAATTTTGCAAATATAATAAAGACGCCATAAAGATAGAATAAAGACCTCAAATTAATGGGATTAAAAATAGCAATATGCGGCGGAACCGGTTTTATCGGCGCTGCATTGCAGGATTATTACAGAAAGAAAGGTTTGGATGTAAGGCTTATTACCCGGAAAACATTGCAAAAGAGGGAAGAACTGGATGCCTTGACGGGAGGTTCATCCATATTGATTAACGTGGCGGGTGAACCGGTAATTGGATGGTGGACGAAAAAGAAAAGAGAGAGAATCTGGAATAGCCGTATCGGTGTCACCCGTTTGCTGGTTGATTCATTAAACCGGGTTGCACAACACCCGGAATTGTTTTTTCAGGCCTCCGCCATTGGCATTTACCAGGAAAACAGTAACGAAATATTCGATGAGGAAAGCCGGAATTATTCAACTTCGTTTTTGGGAGAGGTAGTGGATGAATGGGAAAATGCCCTGACGGATCTGCAGGAAAGGCATATCCGGGTAGTAATCATGAGAATAGGACTTGTGCTGGGCAGCAAAGAAGGATTTCTGCATAAACTGATGCCTTTGTTCAGGGTTGGACTGGGAACGAAATTTAATAAGGGGGAAAAATATTTGTCCTATATATACCTTAAAGAGTTGCTACGGATCGTTGATTATATAGGCATCAAAAAGGAAATTACAGGCATTGTGAATATTACCCAGAACGAATTTGTTACATTTGATGGTTTTTTTAACCAGCTTGCAGAGACACTTAAGAAACCAGTGATTTTTACAACCCCTGATTTTTTAATCCGTCTTGTTTTTGGAAAAGCTTCTGTTGCACTGTTATCAGGTCACAGAGTGCTTCCAAAAAAACTGCTGGATCATGGTTATGTCTTTCAATATGGTTCATTGGAAAATATACTGAAAGAGATTTGTCATAAAAGTTTGTAAATGAGCGTATACAGTAAACTTGGCGGTCAAACATTAATATACGGTCTTGGCAATATTGTTCCGCGAATGCTGAACTATGCCATTCTTACTTTTTACTACACGCGCAGGTTCAGTGTTGAGCAATATGGGATGATCACGGAACTGTATGCCTATGTAGCCATATTGCTGGTAGTACTGACCTATGGTATGGAAACAGGTTTATTCAGGTTTTCATCTGTCAGGAAAAATACCGATGCAGTATTCAATGTTTCCTTCCTTTCAGTCACCGGAACTTCATTGATTTTTATTCTTTTAATTCTTTTTGCTTACCGAAAGCTTGCCATTTGGATAGAATATGACAATCATCCTGAATATATAGCATTATTGGGAGTTACCGTAGCGCTGGATGCCATAACTTCCATCATATTTGCCAAGATACGGATGGAGGAAAAGGTCAGAAGATTTGCCTTTTTTAAGATCCTGAATGTAGTTCTCACCATTGTGCTGGTGATGACATTCCTGGAAATATTACCAGGGATTGAACTCATTAATAACCTGCCTTTCTATATAAAATACATGAAGGACATTGGGGTTGGTTATGTTTTTATAGCCAATCTGATGGCAAGTCTGATTCTTATAATTGCATTGCTGCCGGATTACAGGAGAATCAGTTTCAACATGGACCTTGCCTTGCTGAAGCCTTTGCTGAAGTATTCAATACCCTTGTTGATCGTTGGATTGGCGGGGCAGTTTAATGAAACCATTGAAAGAATATTATTGCGGTTCTTTCTTCCGGAGGGAACCAACGTTTTATTTGAGATAGGTATTTATGGCGCAAATTACCGCATTGCACTGTTGATGACCCTTTTTATTCAGATGTTCCGGTATGCAGCGGAGCCTTTCTTTTTCATTAATTTCAGCCGCAAGGATTCCGGGGAGATCTATGCCAACGTGTTGAAGTACTTTATTATCTTCTGCATGATCATTTTCCTCTGCGTTGTTTTCTATCTCGACCTGATAAAATATTTCATAGACCGGAAATATTATTCTGGCCTTCATATCGTTACTATAGTATTGATGGCCAATGTAATATTGGGTATATTGTTCAACGTAAACATGTGGTACAAGCTTACCGGAAAAACATATATTGGAATTTATATAACAGGCATAGGAGCACTATTAACGGTTGTACTGAATATTATTTTCATTCCCAAATACAGTTATGTGGCCTGTGCATGGATCCATCTGGTTAGCAATACAGTGATGATGATCATAACCCTGTTACTGGGCCATAAATATTATAGAATTCATTATGAATATAAGCGTATTGCCGAGATAATGCTGGTTACAGCAGCGGCATATATAATTTTCAGCCAGGCAAAATCGGACATTGTTATAAATAATATTATTATTGGAACAGCTTTATTAATATTGTTCATATTTTATTGCATAAAAAGGGAAAATCTGTTTAAGGTTTTTTTCAGCAAAGGATTATGAAAGTAAGGATCATAAATAAATCAAAGCACCATTTGCCGGAATATAAAACGGTTCTTTCAGCCGGTATGGATTTAATGGCAAACCTGGAAAATCCGGTTGTATTGAAACCGTTACAACGGATATTGATACCAACAGGACTTTTTGTAGAATTGCCGGAAGGTTATGAGGCGCAGATAAGACCGAGAAGCGGACTATGCATAAAGAACGGAATAACAGTATTAAATTCACCGGGTACTATAGATGCAGATTACAGGGGTGAGATTGGAATCATCGTTATTAATATTTCGGATATGGAATATACCATTCATGATGGCGAAAGGATATGCCAGATGGTGATTGCAAAACATGAAAGGATTACATGGGAAACCACTGACGAGTTAAGCGATACAGAAAGGGGAGAAGGAGGATTTGGTCACACAGGGAATAAAAAACAGGACAGAATATGAGGCGAGTCAAATATAGCCTATTGGCCGGATTGATATTCGTTTTTGAATGGAATCTGAAAAGTCAGGAAATTGTAAACCCGGGAGAAAAGAACGGGGCTTATGAATCGGAATATTATTACGCTTTTACCGAAGCGACAAAGCACATGATATATCAGAATTATGCGCAGGCGGTCAGTTTATATCAGCGATGTCTTGAGTATAATCCAAACAGTCCTGCCATTCGTTACCAGTTATCCGTAATCAACTTTAAACTGGGCGATATCAATAAGGCTAAGAAGCTCGGAAAAGAAGCCTGTGCGCTGGATAATAAGAACCGGTGGTATCTGTTGAATCTGATTAATTTATATCAAACGACCAATCAATTGGACAGTGCTGTAACATTTACCCGGGATTTGATCAGGCTGGAACCGGAAAACCTGGAAAATCAATTCAATCTGGCCATACTATATCAGATTATGGGAGAATACAAAAAAGCACTTGATGTTTATAATAAACTGGAATACGAATATGGAAGGAATAATGAGATCTATATTAACAAATATAAGATTTACAGGAATTCCGGGAATATAAAGAAGGCACAGCAGCAGCTGGATTATGCCCATTACCTTGCTCCTGATGACATGAATATAATGGGACTGATGGCTGAGCATTACAGGGATATTGGAAAGGAAAGCGAGGCTGAAAATTACTACAATATTTTATTGAAAGAAGGCAATAGTAACGGAGTAGCAGTATTCTCTTATATCAATTATCTGGTAAAATTCGGACAATATGATAAAGCCTTGAATTATTTTGTATCATCGATTAGAAAAGAAGATATTCAAAAGGATCAGATTTTCGGGTATTTCATTAATGAATTGCAAAATAATGATGTTAATGACAAACATTATGCTTTTTTGGATACCGCAATGGGATATTTCTATAAAGAGAACAGGGATGATTTCAGAATTAGCGGATTGTATGTGGATTACCAGATGAAAAGGGAAAATTTCAGGAGGGCATCCCTTATACTGAAGGAAATGTTAACGGGAAATGAAAGAAATTTTAAGATATGGGAGCAGATACTATATGCTGAAAATGCCATGAATCATCCCGACAGTGTGGTAAAGTATGGTGAAGCGCTTATAAAAATATTTGATTATGAAGCACTTCCTTATTTATATACTGGCATTGCCTGGCAGCAATTGAAAAACGCTGATAAGGCCATAAGACTTTTTGAAAAAGGAATGAGGTTAACGGAAAACAATAATATACTGGTACAGTTTTATATATACCTTGCAGAGGCCTGCAATGAAGCTAATGAAGTGGATAAGTCATTTGAGTATTATGAAAAGGCGTTGGCCATTGATAATGATAACAGGCTCGTTTTAAATAATTATGCTTATTTTCTGGCACTGGCAGAAAGGGATCTGGAAAAGGCGGAAAAAATGTCGAAATATACGGTATCCGAAGAAAAGAAAAATTATGTATATCTTGATACGTATGGCTGGATTCTATATAAAATGAATCGGGAAAGCAAAGCAAAACGATATATTAGAAGGGCCAGGAGATATGGCGGCAGCAAAAGCAGCGAAGTAATGGATCATTATAAAACACTGATGGGTCAGTAATATGAATCAGCGGATAATTAGCCTGTTGTTTATTTTGTTAATGATGGAATGCACAGCATTTTCGCAGGTGCAAAAGAAAAGCGCACTGGAAAATGACAGAATAAAAACAATGGAGGAAATAGAACTTGCCTCAAAGCTGATACAGGAAACGCAGGTTAAGAGCAAAGAATCGCTGAACGAACTTAATTTGGTAAATCATAAAATTAAGGTACAGAAAAGGCTTATTCAGACATTGGACGAAGAGATTGCTTTAATGGACCAGCAAATGATAGAAAACAATGCAACCATAAAGCAGCTGATAGAAAAGCAGGATAAAATACGGACGAATTATGCAAAATCCATTTATCTCACCTACAAAAAAAGAAGAAGGGAAAACTTTTTTTTATATGTATTGGCAAGTGAAAATATGAACCAGGCATATAAGCGTTTCCGATATATGCAAATTATAAATAATTATAGGAAAAGACAGGTGGAAATGCTGAATGACCTGGAAGATCAGATAAGTGATGAAAACGGAAGGCTGGAGAATGTAAAAAATGATAAGCAACAGCTTCAAAAACAGAATGTTAAGCAAACAGATCTGTTGGCAAATGAAAAGAATAAACAAAAAGTATTATTGCAAAAGCTGAAGCAACAAGAAAAGGAGCTTAGAGCAGAAGTGGAAAAAAAGAAAAAAATTGCAAGGGAACTGGAGAAGGAAATTGAGAAGATCATTAACGAAGAAAGAAAGAAGAGTGCAAAAGGCGATATTTATGCAACGTTAACAAAGGAAGAGAAGCTGATCAGTGATGAATTCGGAAAAAATTACGGTAAATTACCATGGCCTACAAAACAGGGAGTTGTTGTTGGAAGGTTCGGTGAGCAGGAACATGCTTCGATGAAGGGAATAAAAGTTCGCAACGACGGTATTTATATTGCAACCGTTAAGAATGCTGAAGTTAGGTGCATTTTTAAAGGGGTGGTCACCAAGGTATTTGCAATACCGGGATCCAATTATACGGTAATTATCAGGCATGGAAATTACTACACCTTGTATCATAACCTTAGAAACGTTATAGTCACAAAGGGGACCGAAGTATCAACCAAGGAGATCATCGGCAATGTATCGACAGATACGGAAAAAAACGAGACAATACTTCATTTTCAGGTTTGGAAGGAAACGGAAAGGAATGATCCGGAAGTATGGTTATCGCACTAGAATTTAGAAAGAGAAGCTTTTTTTTTCTAAATTTGATGAATTATTAAAAAAAGAGTAACTAAAAAATGTTATTTAAGTATATTAGAAGGAATCGAAACAGAAAGTAAATGAAAAAATCACTGAAAATAGCATCGAAGATTGAGAATCTACGGAAAGTTGAGAAGATGGTAGATGAGATTTCAGCGGAATACAAGATTAGTTCCGATATCTATGGTAATATTCTTATTGCTGCGCTGGAAGGAACGAATAATGCCATAGTTCATGGAAATAAACTGGATGAGAATAAGATGGTTAATATTGAGATTTCAAAGGATGAGAAGAAGTTAAAGATACAGATAGACGACGAAGGAAACGGATTTGACTATAAAAATATTCCGGACCCGACAGCACCGGAAAATATAGAGAATGTTAATGGAAGAGGCATTTTTTTAATGGAAAAGCTCTCGGACAAAATTGAATTTTCGAGAAACGGTGCTAGAGTGGAATTGGAATTCAATTTGCCATAAGTTGAAAATACATCTGGTAAATAAAGAGCTTATACAGGAAGGTTTAGCGTTAAAAAAAGTTGAAGAGGTAGTTAAGGAAATAGTCAGCAGCGAAGGAAAACAGTTAGGCGAAATAGGGATCATTTTCGAGCGTGATGAAGATTTATTGAAAATCAACAAAAATTTTTTACAACACAATTATTTTACTGATGTTATAACATTTGATTATAACAGGAAGAATAAAATAATGGGTGATATTTTGATTAGCGTTGACACGGTAAGAAGAAATGCAGTTAAGTACAATCAGGATTTTATGACCGAGATAATAAGGGTTATAATACATGGAGTGTTGCATCTTTCTGGTTATGAGGATAAAAGTGATAAGGATAAGCAAACTGTAAGGGCAATGGAAGAATTATATCTTTGCAGATATAAGGAATTAAGTGATGAATGAGGGTTATGACGTCATAGTGGTGGGTGCAGGACATGCTGGTTGTGAAGCTGCATGTTCTGCTGCGGGTATGGGATCAAAGGTTCTGCTGATCACCATGGATATGACAAAAATGGCACAGATGTCATGTAATCCTGCAATGGGTGGCATTGCAAAAGGTCAAATCATCCGCGAAATTGACGCATTAGGTGGCTTTTCAGGCATTGTAACGGACTTAAGCATGATACAGTTCAGGATGCTGAACCGTTCAAAAGGACCTGCTGTATGGAGTCCAAGGGCTCAGTGTGACAGAGCGCTATTCAGCATGGAATGGAGAAAAATCGAATAAAGCAATACCAATATAGATCTGTGGCAGGACAATGTGAATAGGCTGATCATTAAAGGAAAAACAGTAACGGGAGTTAAAACACAGTTAGGAAAGGAATTCAAATCAAAATCTGTTATTCTTACCAACGGGACTTTTGAAAATGGAATTATTTATGTGGGAAAGAAGAAAGTTGAAGGAGGTAGGATCTCGGAGCCCATTTCAACGGGAATAGCGGAGCAGTTGAGAAAAATTGGATTTGAAGTTGGAAGGCTTAAAACAGGAACGCCGGCAAGAATAGACGGAAGGACTATTAATTTCGAAAAACTCGAGGAACAAAAAGGAGACAGGGAAATCAGGCGGTTTTCTTTCATTAATACACCATTGCCTGAAAGTCAGCGAAGTTGTTATATTACATATACAAACAATCATACCCATGATGTGTTAAAAAGGGGTTTTAAGGATTCTCCGCTGTATGACGGCACAATTAAGGGTATTGGTCCCCGATATTGTCCCAGTATTGAAGGAAAGATCGTGACATTTGCAGAGCGGAGCAAGCATCAACTGTTTTTGGAACCGGAAGGCTGGAAGACTATTGAATATTATGTGAACGGATTCTCTTCTTCGCTGCCCATGGATATTCAATACGAGGCGCTAAGAACCATTAAGGGAATGGAAAATGTAAAGATATTCAGACCCGGATATGCTATAGAATACGATTATTATCCCCCGACACAATTGCATTATACACTGGAAACAAGAAGCATAGAAAACCTATATTTTGCGGGACAGATCAATGGAACGACAGGTTATGAAGAAGCGGCTGCACAAGGTATTATAGCGGGTATTAACGCTCATTTAAAAGTCAACGGGAAGAAAGAATTCATTTTAAAAAGGGATGAATCCTATATAGGAGTGCTGATAGATGATCTGATAACAAAGGGTATTGATGAGCCTTACCGGATGTTCACATCCAGGGCAGAATACCGAATTCTGTTAAGGCAGGATAATGCCGATGAAAGATTAACGGAGAAGTCCGCCAGCATTGGATTAGCCACAAAGGAAAGGCTGGAAATATTCAACAGGAAGTCAAGGGTAAAAAGAAGGCTTATTAATGCAGTAAAGAAAACCAGCATTGAACCCGGAAAAATAAATGAATTTCTGAAGGATAAATTCACTGCGCCAATCAATCAAAAAGTAAAAATATTTGATTTAGTTCTCAGGCCTGAAGTGGAGTTAAAATGTTTGATTGAATTTTTGAAGGGAAAAATTGGAAATGAAATTTTCGATGTTGAGGAAGAAAAGGAAATAATAGAGGCGGCTGAGGTAGAGATAAAGTATAATGGATACATAAGAAGAGAAGCAGTAATGGCTGAGAAAATTCAAAGATTAGAAGGAATTGCTATAGATAAAAAAATTGAATATGATAAGATAAATGCAATTTCAACAGAGGCAAAGCAAAAATTAAAACGAATTAAACCTGATACAATAGGCCAAGCAAGCCGCATTTCAGGTGTTTCGCCGAGTGATATAAATATCATACTGTTGTATATGGGAAGATAATGTTCCACGTGGAACAACCATTTATATTTTCATTGATTTTCAACCTTGAACGAAGCCTCGATTAAAACGATAATTGCAGGGTTGCCTGAAAAACCCGGTATTTACCAGTTCTTTAGCCGGGATAGGGAATTGCTTTATGTAGGCAAAGCCAAAAATCTCAAAAAGCGTGTTTCCTCATACTTCAATCGTTTATCCTCATCCAGCCGGAAATTGCAAATTCTGGTAAATCGAATAGATGATATTGGATACATGATTGTGGATACTGAATCGGATGCTTTACTGCTGGAAAATAATCTGATAAAAAAGCATCAGCCTCGTTACAATGTATTACTGAAAGACGATAAAACATTTCCTTGGATATGCATTAAAAATGAAGCTTTCCCAAGGGTTTTCACAACAAGACATATTGAAAAAGATGATTCGGAGTATTTTGGTCCATATACTTCAGTAGTGATGGTAAGAACTCTTATGGAACTTATAAGAAAGCTATTTCCGCTGAGAAACTGTTACTATAATCTAACACCTGAAAATATAAAAAGCGGAAAGTTTAAAGTTTGCCTGGAGTATCACCTGAAAAACTGCAATGGACCTTGTGAAAACCTGCAATCACGAGAGGAATACAATGCCGGAATAGATCAGATAAGAAATATATTGGGGGGAAATCTTACTACCGTTATCGGACATTTAAATTCGCTGATGAAAACATATGCATCTGAATATCGCTTTGAAGAAGCTGAATTAATCAGACAAAAGCTGGCATTGTTAACCAGATTCCAAAGCAAATCAACCATTGTTAACACTAAAATTTCAAACGTAGATGTTTTCTCTATTGCGGTTAGTGAAAATTTTGCCGCGGTTAATTTTTTTAAGGTAATTAATGGAGCCATTATTCAATCGCATAATCTGGAACTGATCCATAAACT
>Ga0105106_10004188_pt1 | contig 10298 bp, 8 predicted proteins | sample PPLLaktember2015_5_FD_79109 | JGI IMG/M metagenome (GOLD analysis project Ga0105106, IMG submission 79109) | Freshwater sediment microbial communities from Prairie Pothole Lake near Jamestown, North Dakota, USA - PPLs Lake P8 Core (1) Depth... | ecosystem: Environmental > Aquatic > Freshwater >... | reverse complement strand
CGCCGCCCGCGCAATCCGTCACGCGAGTTTCGTCAAACATGATCCAGAGCATGACCGGCTTCGCCAGCGCGTCGGCGGACACCCCGCGGGGCCGCCTCGCCATCGAGCTGCGCTCGGTGAATTCCCGCTTCCTCGACCTGCAGCTCCGCGTGGCCGAGGAGCTGCGCGCGGTGGAGCCGGACCTGCGCGAGCTCATCGCCGCCCGCATGTCGCGCGGCAAGGTCGAGTGTCGCCTGTACCTCAACGAAGGCGGCGCGCTCCAGTCGCCCCGGCGGCTGGACGCGGATGCGCTCGCGCGTCTCGCCCGCCTCGCGGAGGAGGCGCGGCAGGCATTTCCCGACGCCGGGCCGCTTCGCATCGGGGACGTCCTGCGCTGGCCCGGCATCGTCGCGGAGGGAGACGCGGCGGGCGAAGCGCTGCGCGAGACGGTGCGCGAGCTGTGCACACGCGCCCTGGCCGAGCTCAGGGCCGTGCGCGCGCGCGAAGGAGAGAAGCTCGGGGCGCTGGTGCTGGAGCGCATAGCCACCATGCGCAAGCATGCCGCCGAGGTGGCGCCGCTCGTGCCGCAGGCCACGGCCGCCTACCAGTCGAAGCTTGCCGAGCGGCTGCGGGAAGCGATGGGCACGCTTGGCGCTCCGGGCGCAGACGAGCGCATCCGCGCCGAAGTGTCGCTCTTCGCCTCCAAGGTCGACGTCGCCGAGGAGCTGGAGCGGCTGCAGGCGCATTGCACCGAAGTCGAGCGCGTCATCCGGGGTGGTGGCGCCATAGGCAAGCGCCTCGATTTTCTTGCCCAGGAGCTCAATCGCGAGGCCAACACGCTCGCCTCCAAGGCGGCCACCGGCCAGATCGCCGACCGCGCGATGGAGCTGAAGCTCCTCGTCGAGCAGATCCGCGAGCAGGCGCAGAACATCGAATGAGCGCGACGGCGCGCGGCGGGCGGCTGTTCGTCGTCACGGCTCCCTCGGGCGCGGGCAAGAGCTCGCTCATCCAGGCGATCCTGAAGGACGACCCGACGCTAAAGCTGTCGGTGTCCTACACGACCCGCGCCCCCAGGCCGGGCGAGCAGGACGGGCGCGAGTACCACTTCGTGGACGAGCCGACGTTCCTCGCGATGCGCGACCGGGGCGAATTCCTCGAGCACGCGCAAGTCCACGGCCACCGCTATGGCACCTCCAAGAAGGTGATCCTCGACGCGCTGGCACGCGGGGAAGATCTGCTCCTCGAGATCGACTGGCAGGGTGCGCGGCAGGTGCGCGCGCTCTATCCGGCCTGCGTGGGCATCTTCATTCTCCCGCCCTCGCTCGGGGAGCTGGAAAAGCGCCTGCGTGGCCGGGCGCAGGACGCGGAGGAGGTGATCCGCCGTCGCCTGCAGAACGCGCGGGCCGAGCTGGAGCACCAGCACGAGTTCAAATACGCTATAATTAACAAAGACTTCGATGCTGCCCGGGAAGCCCTGGCGGCCATCATTCGCAGGGAAAGAACCCTTTAAGGACGCGCGCATGGCCCGCATTACCGTTGATGACTGCCTGAAACGAATCCCGAACCGCTTCCAGCTCACGCTCGCGGCGACTTACCGCGCGCGCCAACTCGGCTCGGGAGCCTCCCCGCTCGTGGAGCCCAACCGGGACAAGAGCACGGTGATCGCCCTGCGCGAGATCGCCACCGGAAAAGTCGGCACCGAGGTGCTCAAGAAGAACCCGACGCCGCCGCCGGCGCCCACGCTCTAGGGCGCCATGTCCTGAGGGGTTTGGAGTTAACCTCTCAGCATGGCCGCCGTCTCGCCTCTCCTCGCGCAAGACCGCTTCGGCTACCTGAAGCCGAGCGACGTCGATCGCCTGGCGCAGGCCTACCGGTTCTCGGAAGCGGCCCACGCGGGCCAGAAGCGCCAGTCCGGAGACCCGTATATCTCCCACCCCATGGCGGTGGCGGAGATCCTCGCCGACTGGCATCTCGATGGCCAGACGCTGATGGCGGCGCTGCTGCACGACGTGACCGAGGACACTTCGGTCACCAAGGACGAGATCTCCGACACGTTCGGCCGCCCGGTTGCGGAGCTCGTCGACGGCGTCTCCAAGCTCGACAAGATCGAGTTCCAGTCGGCCGCGGACGCGCAGGCGGAGAACTTCCGCAAGATGCTGCTCGCGATGGCGCGCGACGTGCGCGTCATCCTGATCAAGCTCGCCGACCGCCTGCACAACATGCGCACCCTCGGTGCCGTGGCGCCGGCCAAGCGCCGGCGAGTGGCGCGCGAGACGATGGAGATCTACGCACCCATCGCGAACCGCCTGGGCTTGAACGCGCTCTACCACGAGCTCCAGGAGCTCGCGTTCTCGCACATGCATCCGATGCGCTACGAGGTGCTCGCCAAGGCGACGAAGGCCGCGCGCGGCAACCGGCGGGAGATGATCGGGCGCACGCTGGAGGCGATCAAGCGCAAGCTCGCGGAAAGCGGCATCCCGGCCACCGTGCACGGGCGCGAGAAGCACGTGTACTCGACCTACCGCAAGATGGTGGAGAAGCGGCTCTCGTTCTCGGAGGTCCATGACATCTTCGGCTGCCGCGTCATCGTGAGCGACATCGCCTCCTGCTACCTCGCGCTGGGCACCCTGCACGCCCTCTACAAGCCGATTCCAGGCAAGTTCAAGGACTACATCGCCATTCCCAAGGCGAACGGCTACCAGTCCATCCACACCGACCTCATCGGGCCGTACGGCGTGCCGGTGGAAGTGCAGATCCGCACCGAGCAGATGCACCGCCTCGCCGAATCGGGCGTCGCCTCGCACTGGCTCTACAAGGACGACGCGGACAAGCTCTCCGAGCTGCAGAAGCAGACGCACCGCTGGCTGCAGTCGCTGCTGGAGATCCAGCACCAGTCGGGCGATCCGCAGGAGTTCCTCGAGCACGTCAAGGTGGACCTCTTTCCCGACGAGGTGTACGTCTTCACGCCGAAAGGAAAGATTCTCTCGCTGCCGCGCGGCGCGACGGCCGTCGATTTCGCCTATGCCGTGCACACCGACATCGGCAACCGCTGCGTCGCCGCGAAGGTGAACGGCGAGCTCGTGCCGCTGCGCAGCGAGCTGCGCAACGGCGACCGCGTGGAGATCATCACCGCGAGCCATGCCAAGCCCAACCCGGGATGGCTGCAGTACGTGCGCACGGGCAAGGCCCGCTCGAACATCCGGCACTTCCTCAAGACGATGCAGTACGAGGAATCGGCGGCGCTCGGCGAGCGCCTGCTCGACCAGGGGCTCAAGGCCCTGGGAAGCGCGCTTGCGGAGATCGACGACGCAAGCTGGGAGCGCGTCGTGCGCGACTGCGGCGCGCGCACGAAGAGCGAGGTTCTCGCCGACATCGGCCTGGGCAAGCGCCTGCCCGCCGTGATCGCGCGGCGCCTGGTCAAGCATGCCGAAGGGGTGGACGACGCCAAGGTTACGGCGAGCGTCACGATCCGGGGAACCGAAGGCATGGCCGTGCAGCTCGCCACCTGCTGCCGCCCCATCCCCGGGGATGCGATCGTCGGCTCCATCAAGAAGGGACAGGGCCTGGTCGTGCACGCCTCGGAATGCGCGAGCATCGTGCGCTCGCGCACGAACGAGCCCGACCAGTGGATCGATGTGGAATGGGACCCGCGCACGACTCGCCTTTTCCAGGCGAGCATCGACGTGTTCGTGGAGAACCAGCGCGGCGTGCTCGCCAAGGTCGCCTCCGAGATTGCCGAGGCCGGCTCGAACATCGACTCCATCGCCATGGAAGAGGATCGCTCCGTCTTCACGACGATGCACTTCGTCATCGAGGTGGCCAACAGGCAGCACCTGGCACGCGTGATGCGCGCGCTGCGGCGACTGTCCGACGTTAAGAAGATCTCCCGCGTGCGCGAATCCGCGGCCGGCTGAGCTGCGTCACCGGCTCATTTGACGGGCTCATTTAACGGGCTCATTTGACTGGAATGGCGAGGAGCACGTCGCCGCGCACCACGTTCAGCGCCGTGCGTCCCTCGCCGCGCAGCGCCTTCGTGAGCTCCGGCATGGACTGGATGCGCCGCTGGTTCGCGCCGATGATGAGGTCGCCCGCCCGCAGCCCGTGCGTGAAGGCCGGCGACCCCGCCTGCACGCCCGATACGAGGATCGCCCTGCCCGGGCCGCTTCGCGTGGGGCGCTCGACCTCGGCGAGGGCAGCGCCGGGAAGCTCCGGAATCGCCTGCGTGCCGGACACCTGGCCTGGCTCCAGCTCGCCGATGCGCGCCTTGATCGTGCGCTGCTCGGCGCCGCGCCGGATGCGAAACTTCACGGTCTCGCCCGCCGGCACGATGCCGAGGCGCGCACGCAGCTCCGCGGCGCCGCGTACCGGCCGCCCATTGAGGGCCACCACGATGTCGCCGGCTCGCAGTCCGGCCTGCGCGGCCGGCGAGCCTCGCTGCACCTCCGCAAGCAGCGCCCCGACGGCGCCCGCGACGTCCTCCATGGCAATGCCCAGGCGCCCGCGCTTGACCTCTCCGAACCGGATGAGCTGGTCCATTACCGCCGCCGCCATGACGGCAGGCACGGCGAAGCCGATGCCTACGTTGCCGCCCGCGGGACCGATGATGGCGGAGTTGATGCCGACGAGCTCGCCCTTCAGGTCGATGAGCGCGCCGCCGGAATTGCCGGGATTGATCGAGGCGTCGGTCTGGATGAAGTGCTCGTAGCCCTCGACCGAGAGCCCGCTGCGCCCGAGCGCGGACACGATGCCCGAGGTGACGGTCTGCCCTATGCCGAAGGGATTGCCGATGGCGACGACGAAGTCGCCCACCTGCAGGGCGTCCGAATCGCCCCAGGCCGCCGCCACGAGGTTTTTCGCATCGATCTTGAGCAGCGCGATGTCCGTGCCCGCATCGGCGCCAACAAGGATCGCGGGAAAGCGGCGATTGTCCTTGAGGGTGACCGCGACTTCGCGCGCATCCTTCACGACGTGCGCGTTGGTGACCACGTAGCCATTCTTCGCATCGACGATCACGCCGGAGCCGGCGGCAATCTGCGGCTGGGACTCCCCGGGCAGGCCGAAGAAGCGGCGAAAGAAAGGATCGCGCAGCATCGGGTTCTGCTCTTCCGGGCTGCGCTGGAGCACGGCGATGTTCACTACCGCGGGCGTTACCCGCTCGAGCAGGGGAGCGAGCGTCGGTACACCGTCGCGCTGCGCGACGGCCGGGATCTGCGCAGCCGCGGGCACCGCGACGAGTGCAACTGCAAGAAGGAAACCTGTCGTACGGAGCATGGCGGGAATACGCGTCATACGTCGACTTTAATGCAATTCGCGCTAACCTCCGGCCATCGACCCCATCGCGGAGCTGGCACATGGCACAGAGCAGGCAGGGCGTCTCCCGCGCCGAAGTCCACGAACTGATCGACTCGCGCATCCGCGGGGCGATCCGGGAAGTGACCTGGATCGTCGCCGTCGTCATCCCGGAGCTGATGAAGGCCCCCCAGTGGACGCCCGCCGACCGGCGCAAGCTCGCGGCGGCGCTGCACGGCGTCGCCGAAAGCCAGATGGCCGATGGGCGCGTCGCCGCGTCCACCGCGGCGCAGGCGCTTGCGGAGGCGCTGGAGGCCCAGCTGGCCGGCAAGCCGGGAGAGGCCTGAGCCATTGCGGCCCCGGGGTTTTGCTAAACTGGAGGCTGGCAACTACGAAAGGAGGTGATCCCGTGAGAGATGACCAAGGCAACACCGGCCGGCAGGACTCCAACGACGGATCAACCCGCTGCTTCAGGAGCTTGAGCCGTTGAGAAGGAGTTCGGCCAGTAGCTAGGCCGGCTGCCTTTGCAGTAGAAGCAGTAAAAACGCCCCGATCGCATCGCGACCGGGGCGTTTTCGTTTTCTACGTGCGCTTTGCTGGCGCGCCGTTCAGCGACTGTCGCCCAACTGATAGGGCAGGTCCAGCCATTTCAGCGCCGCTTCCTCGTCCCTGAACGCGCGTGCGTTCCACCCTCGGTTCACCGCCACCGTGGCCATGAAATCCATGAGCGCCCCCTGCGTGGGGCTGAAGAAGGCGATCCTCAGGTCGTGCGACAGGCCGAGCTTCTCCGCCCTCTCCGCATGCCTTACCACTTCGGAGAAGTACCCGTCCGGGTTGGCGAACCGGAAATCGAACAGCACGCAGGCGAGGCCCTTTTCCTTGACCAAGCTGCTTCCCTCGACGATCGCATCCTCGGTCGTCTGGAAATCCTGCGGGCCGCGGAAGACCACACGGATCAGCCGGTCCGCTACGACGAGCTCGTAACCGGAGGCCACCGGACAACAATACGCCGCGCGCGCGCGCCTGAACAGACGGAAGGTGTGCCTCAGGGGTGTGCTGCGCAGCACGAACCGGCCGCCGGCGCTGCCTTGGCGGTGATCGCGTGTTGTCCTTGATCAAGATCCCGCTCGTTTCGGACGTCGCACGGCGCGGACCTTTCCGCTCGCCCCGCCGCCGCAGTAGAAGAGCCCCGCGCCGTCGGACTCGAGCCCGCTGACGCCCGTGCCGCTCGGCATCTTCAGCCGCTCGAGCACCGCGCCGTTCTCCGGGTTGATCCGGCGGATATCGCTCTCGTCCCCTTCCCAGGTCCCATGCCAGAGCTCGCCCTCGACCCAGGTCACGCCCGTGACGAAGCGGTTGGACTCTATGGTGCGCATGACCGTGCCGGTCCCGGGATCGATCTGGTAGATCTTGCGGTCGCGGTACTGCCCCACCCAAAGACTGCCCTCGGCCCAGGTGAGGCCCGAGTCGCTCCCCTGTCCCGGCGCCGGGATCGACGCCACCACGTTGCCGGTGGCGGGATCGATCTTGTCGATGCGCGCCTCGGCGATCTGGTAAAGGTACGTGCCGTCGAAGGCGGTGCCGGCGTCGCAGGCGCAGTCGAGCGAGCGCGCGGGTTCGCCGCTCTCCGGATCGAAGGCAATCAGCTTGGCTCCAGTGGCAGCCCAGACACGACGGCCGTCGTGCGTGACGCCGTGGACGGCCTGGACACCGGCGAACGGACCGAACTCACGCACGATCTCGGCCGCCTGGGTCGTTGGTGCCGGGGTTCTTTCCTTGTCTGTCTTGCGGTTCATCGCCGGGCTCCTTGCGGCGCGCCTCGGATTGGCGCGGCAAGACAACTCTACTCAGGCGGGAGCGCCGTGGGGAGCAACAAGATCGTCGTGAATCCGGCCAGCGGCGGCGACAGCCAACGGCGTGCGCGCGCCCGCCCGATCGAGCGCACCCGTCCGGCGGCCTCGAGCTCGACGAGGGCGCGCTGGACGGTGCGCTGGCTGGCCCCCAGGGCGAGCGCCAGTGCCGATGTGGACCAGGCCGCGCCGTCCGAGAGCAGCGCCACCAGCGACGCCTGGCCGCCATCGATGGGAGGCGCCAGGACGACGACGGCAAGCCCGTCGCGCGGCCTGAGGACGAAGCCACGTGCGGTGGCCTCGATGCTCGCCAGACCCTCGACGAGCGCGCGCAGCCTTCCGATCTCTACCCGCAGGCGGGCTCGATGTGTCTCGTCGGGACGGCGGATGTTGAACGCGCGCGCAATCAGGGCCTGTCGATCCACATCGCCAGGCCATGCTTCTGCGAGCGCGCGCGCCAGCGCGAACAGCACCGGCCGGCGCGCGAGCGGCAGCCACTGCGTGGCTGAGCGCAGCCCGCGACGGCAGGCGTCGACGACCAGCGCGCCCGAGGCCAAGACCGCTCCCACCTCGTCAAGGTTCAGCGAATCCTCTCCGCCGGCGCACAGGCGCCGCGCGGCAGGACGATCGAGCAAAGCCCTCGCCTCCGCCACCTCGGCCAGGAGCGCCGGCACACGTGCGCGGCTCGCCGCCTCGTGGGCGCGCTCGAGCGCCGCCCGCGCCGGGCCGGTGCGCAGCGAGCGCAGCGCGAGCTCGGCGGCGGCCAGCTCGGCCACCGTCGCCAGCGCCGGCGGCAGGTCCCGTGCGTCGAGGCGTGCCAGCGACGCCGCGGCCTCCTCGAGCCGGCCGAGCAGCAGGAGCCGGCGCACCTCGATCAGACGCGCCTGCAGCGCGTTGGCGCGATCGGCGCGCGCCTCGAGCGTGGCCGCGGCCGCCGCCAGCGAGCGCGGCGAGCCGCCGAGCTCGCGCATGGCCAGCGCCACCTCGGCCTCGGCAACGATGCAGCGCGCGCGCGCCAGCTCCTCATGGGCACCGAAGCCGCGGGCCGCGTGGCGCAGCAGCTCGCGGGCACGCGGGTGCTCGCCGAGCTGGGCCATCGCTATGCCGCGCAGGGCGAGCGCCGGCGGGTCGTCGCGCAGGGCGACCCGCTTGAGCGCGCCGAGCGCGTCGCCGGCAGCCAGCGCGCGCGCGGCCGCGGAGATCAGCGAATCCACGTTAGTCGCCACATTGAGTGGGCCAGAACCGACATCCGGCTACCGCGGGTCGGTACGTACATTGCCAAATAGCACGGCTCCCACGGGCGGGCTGCTCGAAGATGGCAGGGAATTGATTTGGACGCGCACGCGGCGAGGCCCGTACTTTTGGCCCATTTCACCGTCTCGTTTTCGAGAGGGGCGAGATAAGGGTTGACGGGACGCACGACCCACTCGCTCAGCACGATAAGCACCATTGGTTGGTGAAAGGCGATACAGCCGACTTGACGTAACTGGCCCCGTGTTTGCGGAATTTTCTCGACAGGACGCGCCGCTGAGAATCAGCGGTCCCTATACCGCCTTCTCATGCGTCGATGCCGTCGCTTATACGGAGGGCCACGTATTCGCCGTACAGGACCTCGAGACCAGAGACTGGTACAGCATCACGGCGACGCGCCACTGCCCCGTCATGAGAATTCACCCTTAGGGGTCTCGAACGACCTGGACTGCTGTTCCGGACAGAGGTATCCCGAAGCCTAGTGCGATTGCCTTAGAAGTACGACCGACTGGTCTTGAGGGATTGGTTTGCTGACCAAGTAGCCTTGCATCTCGTCGCAGCGAAGCAGCCGCAGTCCCTTGGCTTGTTCCTCAGTTTCAACTCCCTCCGCGGTCACTTTTAATCCGAGGGAGTGCGCGAGGGTAATCATCGTGGAAACCAACGTCATCGCGTTTGGATCGTCGGTCATCGCCACGACGAATGATCGATCTATCTTTAGAAAATGGACTGGCAGCTTCGCTAGGTACGCGAGGGATGAGTATCCGGTGCCGAAATCGTCAATCGCCACCTCAACTCCGAGATCCCGGACGGCGCTCAGCTTGACAATATTACCCTCGATGTCGTCCATCACTAGGCTTTCGGTAATTTCAAGATCGATGCCGCTATTCTTCACACCATGGCTGAGTGCCTGCGCCACCAACTCGACGAAATTGCGTTGACGAAGCTGCAGCGGCGACACGTTGACAGCGATGCGAGGCACGTTAAGGCCTTGCTCGCTCCATAGGCGATACTGTGTCGCGGCTTCCCGCATGGCCCACATGCCTACTGGGAGGATGAGGCCCGTCTCTTCCAAGATGTCGATGAACTTTCCAGGTGGCACCATCCCCAATTCGGGACTATTCCAACGGATCAGCGCCTCCAAACCGACGATGCGTCGATTCTCGGTATCGACCTTCGGCTGGTAGTGCAATACGAACTCATTCTTCGCGAGCGCCTGGCGTAGCTTGTTTTCAAGGGTCAGCTTCTCCGCGACTCTGTCGCTCATTCGCTTCTCGTAGAAGAGCGTTCGCTCACCCGACTGCTTGGCTTTCTTGAGAGCAGCCTCCGCGTTGCGGAACAGCGTATCGGCGTCTCGCCCATCATCCGGAAATACCGCGATGCCTGTTCGGGCCGAAACTCTCAGCTCGTGTCCGCTCACCCGAAAGGGAGAACCAAAGAACTCCTGTAGCCGCTGCTCATTCAAACGAGCTATTTCTTCGACCGTGCCAACGTCCAGACTGACTACGGCAAAGTGATCTCCGCCAACGCGAGCCAATCGCACTTCATTAACGGATACTCGAATCCGATCTGCAATGCTTCTCAACAGATCATCGGCCAACTGGCGGCCCAACGTATCGTTGATCCTCTTGAAACGCTCAATGTCAATGATGACCAAGGCAAATCGCCGACCCTGCTCACTTGCGACGTCTGCTTGAAGTTCAAGCCGCTCATAGAAGGCCTTGCGGTTTGCCAGTCCTGTTAGCGGGTCGTGAGCTGCCAGATACTCGGCGTGCTCGACCTTCTCGATATGCTCGATTGCAAAGGCCACGTCTGCGGCCAGCTGCTGGAGAAGACGCACCTCGTTCTCATCGAAGAAGCCGGCATCCGACGCATACATCGCGAAGACCCCTTCCGCTTTGCCTCCCACAATCAAAGGCAGCGCGGCGAAGG